>SXGS01338119.1_pt1 | contig 42850 bp, 40 predicted proteins | sample 3174681 | NCBI WGS metagenome assembly SXGS01 (sample SAMN11356861, study PRJNA531348) | freshwater metagenome | isolation source: freshwater sample F1-80 | place: China: Fuxian Lake, Yuxi | collected 2017-12-25 | reverse complement strand
GCGCGGCTTGCCCAGATAGTTCATGAAAACGTACGGATGCAGGTCCGGCGTGATGGAACTGCAGAACGCGCCGCCCCGCTTTGCGGGCCGTACCTCCGCATCAATCCACTGGTGGGCAAAGAACTCCTCAACGAGGGTGCGGGCCTGCGGCGAAAAGCTCTCAAATGCGCGCAGCACCAGTTCCCGTGCCTCGTCAAACGGCACCGACGCCTCCGCTTCCCCCAGGGGGGCGTAGCGATCGTAGTGGGTCAGCCGGTCCAACCCAAGGATTTTGCGCTTCAACTGGTAGTACTCGGCAACCACGTCAAAGTTTGCCCCGCAGACCTCGAGCAGCGTCTCCACCACTTCGGGCGCCAGTTCGTTGTTCTGATGCCGTCGTTGCTCGGGGTAATCGTAGCCGCGCAGACGATCCTGGGTCGCCTTGTCCAAAACAAGGGTGTTGTAAAGGAAGGTGAGCACATGGGCGTGCTGCTGCAGCGTTTCGGTGACCGCCTCGGACGCCGCCCGGCGCAGTTCGCGATCCGGTTCGTACAGCAGCGTGAGCGCCTGGCTCTGGTTCAATTCGCGCACCTCGCCGGCGTGACGCACACGGAACACCATCCGCGAGGTCACCTCGGAGAAGAGTCGCTGGGTTGCCACGGACCCGGTGATCGCCATCTCGGCGACGATCTTCTCTTCCGCTTCGTCAAGGTTATGTCGCGCAATTTCGCGTTCGTGCTCGAGGTAATGACGGAACGGCTGGAGTTCCGGCGCCTCGATCAGCCGGACGAAAACCTCTTCGGGCATCTTGCCGACTTCGAGATCGAAGAAGATGAGGTGGCGGGAGACAGCCGTGCTCTGTTCCTGCAGGCGCTGCAACAGCGCCCCGCGCGCCGGGTCACTCGTGTCCGCACTGAAGCGCAGCACAGCATAGGCCGGAGGCGGGGTCCGCTCTACCTGAATGGCCTCCATCTCATCCAGTGCGCATCGTAACAAATCAGCCGTACAATCCGGGCTCGCGATGCGGCCTCGATACTTCGCCTCAAACTCCTGCGCGCGCTCCAGCGCGCGTGCGGGAATGGTGACGAGGGCCGGATCTTCCGGACCGGTGAACAGATCGGACAGGTCCCATGCGGGAACGGACGAGTCTGACGACATGCAAGCTTTCCGGGCGACGTTCGCACTGGCGATCTTTCCAATTCCGGGAGGGGATCGTGCCGGCGCTGGGGAATTCTTAGCCGAACCTGCGCGTCGCGTACGCATTCGGTCTGTGCAGTTTACCTTCTCAACACCTGCTGTGACACGCCCCACTTCCCCGCTCGACCCGGAAATCCGCATCCTCCTGGAACGGGTCAGTACCGCCACCCTTGCCACCCAACTGTTCAAGCGCGGGTTTCGCACGCGCTTCTTGACCGGGGTGCTCCCGCTGCGGCCCGATAAGAAACTGGTCGGCGTGGCCCGCACCCTGCGGTATGTGCCCATGCGCGAAGACCTGGACCACATGGGAGTGTTCGTCAATCCGGAAATGCCCCAGCGCAAGGCCGTGGAACTCGTTGGGCCTGGCGAAGTACTGGTCATTGACGCCCGCGGGGATCGCACGGCGGGCACGATCGGCAACATTCTCGCCACGCGGATCCTGCAACGCGGCGCCGCGGGCATCGTCAGCGACGGTCCGTTCCGAGATATGGAAGGAATCCGCCAGCTCGATTTTCCGACCTATTGCGCCGGTCCGCACGCCAACACGAACCTCTGTGCTCACCACCCGGTGGATGTGGACGTCACGGTCGGCTGCGGCGGCGTCCTGGTGGAAGTCGGCGATGTGCTCGTCGGTGATAGCGATGGGGTCATCGTTCTGCCGCGCGCCATCGCCGCCGAAGTGGCGCGTGATGCGGCAGAGCAGGAGGTAGCCGAACGTTTCGTCCTGGAGAAGATCCAGGCGGGAAGCAGCATCGTTGGGGTCTACCCGATGAACGAGGCTACGGCCGAGGAATACCGGGCGTGGCGCATCAAGCAGGGAGCTAGATAGCGCCCCCCTGCCGGCGCTATCCGCTGTTCAGCGCCTCCCACTCCACCGGAAACTCGACCTCTTCCTCGATTACCGCCACCACGTACACATCATCCCCTCCGGCTGCCACCATGTAGAACACTCGATAGGTGGGCTCTACCCAGAACGAGCGGCAGCCGGGAAAGCGGGAATCGTAAGCAATAGGGTACATCCGCGGCATCTGCTGGAGGTATTCCAGGCGACGCATGACGCCGTCCCGGATGCTGGCCGGGAGCAGGTCGCGCAAGTGAGCCGCCTGTTCGGACCAGAGCGCTTCCGCCATCAGGGTTCCTTTCGCGTGAGCAGGGTAATACCGGCCAGTGCCAGGCCCGGCTCGGGACCGGCGGCCGACAGCACCAGCCGGCGCACGACTTTCTCCGGGTGTGGATTGCGCCATCGAGTCAGGCGCAGCCCCAGCGGCGTCCCTTCCGGCGAACGTCCCTGCCACACCCGAGGAGCCTCCAGGGCGGGCGTGTCGGAGTTCCAGGCGCCGGTAGTTTCGCCGAGGCGGAGCGGTGCCTCGGCGCTGCTTCCGTCGGCATATTCAGCCCGCACCTGGGCCACCGGAGTGCCGGGGGGGCCCGACCACACGGCCGCATTCAACAGCGCGACTTCCACAAAAGGACGATCGAGTTCCAGGGTCGCTGCCGGCACCGCACCACGCGGAGACCCAGGTCCACCCACCACCAGCAGGCGGTCCTCCGGAATCCGAAATCGGATCCCGCTCCACTCCTGCTCGCCTCGCGGCGCCTTCGTCAGATCCCACCCGGCGCCCAGCCCAAGCCAATCTGCTCGGGATACCCACGCAACCGGAGGCAGTTCCAGCATCACCTGCTGTGCCGCGCCGCGCTCCGATCCCCGCAGCGCCTCGGTGAAGACCGCTCCCGGATCATAAGGCAGGTCCTCCGGCGCCTCCTCCCTACCGGACCAGGCATACTCTGCAGCCAGCACGAACGCCGCAAACTGGCGCAGTTCCGACCGAAGAGCTTTTTCATCCGGAAAGTACCCGGCCCAGGTGGTCTGGAGCAGTCCTTCGGCGCCGGCCTTCGCCGCTGCTCGCGCGAACCCGGCAATGTTGCGCGGATCGTGCCAGGTCGCGGCGATGGTCGGGATCAGCGAACGCGCAAACACGTCCAGGCTCGGATACTGCTCGTCGGCGCCATAATGCCAGTCCACCACAGTGACCCCCCTGGGAAGTCCGGCGCGCCGTTTCGCTGCCTCGCTCGCGCTCGGAGCGTGGGCTGCGTCCAATGCTTCGCCTCGTGCGAGAAACATGTCGCCCCAGACCTGGGTACGGATCCCCTGCCCGGTCAGCCATTTCTCCAGCTCCCGCAGGTTCTCCAGCACCAACTCGGTGGTGGAACTGCGCCCGCAGCGCGGGCAATCGGGACGCGGGAAGCGTCCTCGCAGAGTCACTTCGTCGTGACCGAGATGCACCGTCCTCGCGCCGAACACGCGAATCGCTTCAGCTACGATTTCCCGGAACACGGCCTGCGCCTTGGGGTTGCGCACGCAGTAGGCGTAGGGGGTGGCGGGGTCTTCACAGAGATCGCGGTTCTCTCCGTTGCGGAACAGCCACTCTGCGTGTCCCGGGCCGTTCAGCAGCGGGATTGCCTCCATGTAATGCGCACGAGCGGCGGCCACCAATCCCTTCAGGTCCGCCACGGAGATGGAGTTCTGGGCTGCAATCTTCGGCTGTGCCTCCCACTTCGCGGCCTCGCACTGAATCACAGCGTGGTTCAGCTTGAAACGAGAGAAGACCCGGGAGAGCAGCGTGTTCTGGAAGCGCACTCCCGAGGCGCTGGGAAAGAAGTGAGCGCCCCGGAAGGCCAGGGTGGGCCAGTCCCGGATGGTCGCACAACGCGCCCGGAAGCCTCCGCTTACCGGTCGGAGCAACTGACGCAGTGTCTGGAGGCCGTAGAAGGCGCCGGCGCCGCTGGCGCCGCGGACCTCAATGCCCGGAGGCGTTACCGTCAGGCGATAGCCTTCCCGAGACTGCAACCACTGCCCGTCTCGGTCCATCAGGCTGCTCGGATTGCCGAGGTGCAGGCGGACTGCCGGCCCCTTCGCCGTGACGAAGGTCCCCGGCGGCGCCGGCTGCCCGAGCGCTTCAGCAAGCAATTCCCGTGCCTCGTCCATCAACTGCCGATCGGCCGCCGGCGCAGAGAGTTCCCAGCCCAGTGTCGCATCGCCGGCAAACTCCCCCTTACCTGCCTCCACCTGCTTCGGCCGTGGAATGATCCCATTCAAGGCACGTGGCGTTGGCGCCGCCGTTGCCGCCGTCACCCCCCGCGGTCGGAACGCGGCCGGCTCCGTCGCCGGTTCGGTCGGGGCCGCGCCTGGGGTCAGAGTGAGGAGGAGTTCGAAGCGCACCGGCTCTCCACGACGAATCGGGCGGGTCGGCGAACCCAAACCGCACCAGAAGATGGGTGCCGCCTTCGCCCAGTCTTGCCGATCGCGCCGGGCATCGAAGAACCGCACCGGCTGTGCCGAGGTAGCCTCCACCCGCAGGCGGCCGATCCGGCTTTCGAACTCCAGCACCTGGAAGTCCGGAGCCAGATCGTTGGCAGACTGGTCGGTGCTACGGGGGTAAGCGGCAACGACACCGGAGGTCTCCCCGCGTCGGGTCACTGCGCGGTACGGCTGTCCGGTCAGCAAATTGGCATTGAAGTAGCCCGCGCAGAACTCGATCTCTGCCGGCGCCTCTTGCAAGAGCTCCCCCTCGAAGCGATACCGGAATCGGCGGGCATCCAGCGCTTCCAGTGTGTAGGACACTCGAAATGCCGGGTTCGCCGCGTCCGCTCGCACCGAGGTGGGTGAACGGCTCTCCACCCGGGCAGTCTGCGCTCGCTGATCGTAGAGCAGCCCGGACCACCCCGGCTTCACCACGTAGAGCGTGGATTGCCGAATGATGGGCACTCCGTTCCAGCTCAGGGTGACGCCGCGCGGTCCCTGAAACGCTGCGGCCCAGGGCGATGCGGAGTCAGTGGATTGCGCCGCAGCGGAACAGGCCAGCGACATCACGGTAAGGAGAACGCCCACACGGGCAGCGGTGCGGGGGAGGAGGGGCGAAGTGTCCATACTGATTGCAAACCTATCCCCACCGCGACTCGGGAGGATCGAAGACAAACCCGTGGAAGAAACGGCGCCGGTCGGGACACAACGCCTGGTAGAACTCCCTGGGATACCCCCAGTGCTCCTGGGACGCCACCATCCAGGGATGCTCATACGCATAGTAAAGCATTTTGCGGACGCCGTCGGTGCGGGTCCAGGGTCCCGATGAGTGCCACAGAGCATTGTGGAAGAGGATCGCCGACCCGGCGGGGGCGCAAACCTGCTGCGCGCCGGGGAACAACTCGGTCCGCTGCAGGTCCGCCGGGTCCGGACCGAGCGGCGCCCGATGACTTCCCGGAATGACGCAGAGGTTCCCCTGACCCGGCGCCGTCATGTCTGTCAGGTAGTATCCGATCTTCAGCTGGAGGAGCGGAATGGGGCAACCCAGACCCCGGTAGCCATTGTCGTGCCCATCAATGTGCCAGCCCATCGGACGCCCGACCGGCCCGAACTCCACAATCGCATCCGAGGCATGATGATGCGGCTTCTCGTTGAGCAGGCCATAAACGTACGGGAGGATGGGCGGCCAGTCCAGCAGTTCAAGAAAGGCCGGATCATCTCCCAAAATGTAGAAAATGCGGGTGTTCGCCCCGCGCACGTGGGTCATTCCCGTGCACGGGATTCCGGCTGCCTGGTGCTCCCGGCGCCGGGCCACGGCCGTTTCGGCCACCTCCAGCAGGTGGGCGACGTGGGCGGAATCCAGAAAGCGTTCCAGGACCAGATAGCCCTGGGTCTCGAAAAAGAAGCGTTCGGCCTGGGTGGGCATGCGGAGATTGTACCTCAAATGTTCCCAAATCGCAGGCTCGACGCGCGCATCGTCGGGTGCCAGCGGGCACCGCCGGCAGCGTGGCCCTTCCACTCCGCATTGAAGACGATCCGGAGTCTGAAACGGGGATGCCGGAAGGGATTCACACCATCCACCGCCAAAGAACATCCCGTTCCACAACGGCGGGAGGATCTGGATGCGCGTGACAATTCTGGGATCGGGCACTTCGACAGGTGTGCCGGAGTATCGGTGTGAGTGCGATACCTGTCAGTGCGCCCGGCGGCCCGGTTCCCACAACTACCGGACCCGCCCCTCCATGCATCTGGAGGTGGAGGGTTTGCACCTGCAATTCGACACGGGCCCGAATTTCCTGGACCAGATTGATCGGTGCCGGATTCACCAAATTGACGCAGTGGTGTACACCCACGCGCACTCCGACCACGTGGCGGGCACCAATGACCTGGTGATGCCCTGCCGGAAGCAGCAGTGCGACATGCCGGTCTATGGACCTGCCCACACGCTGGACGCGCTGCAACGCAGCTTCGATTATCTGTTCACTAAGGAAACGTTTGCCGGAGGGGGCGTGGCCCACCTGGTGCCGCATACTGTGGAGGGTCCGTTCACCATTCGCGAGGTACCGCTCACACCGATCCCCGTGGATCATGGCGCCGTGGTCACCGTCGGGTACCGGATTGGGCCGTTCGGCTATGTGCCGGATGTGAAACGGTTCGACACCGGCAGTGTGGACCTGCTCAAGGGAGTAGAAGTGCTCGTCCTGGATGCGCTGAGCTTCAATCCGAAGCACCCCACCCACTTTGCCGTAAGCGAAGCACTGGACGTGATTGCCGAAGTGGCTCCCCGGCAGGCCTATCTAACGCACATGATGCACCGCATTGACCACTATCGTTTTCCGGAGCAATGCGCCGACCAGGGGCTGACACTGCCCGAAAACGTCGCGCTGTCCTACGACGGACTGGTCTTCGAACTGTGAAAGAGTCTCCATCCGACCGCCCCGCGGCGTCCACCCTGTCCTCTGCGCTCCTGGTTGCGGTAGTGATGGGGCTCGGATACATCGGCATTTACCTTTGCCGCAAGAACCTGTCCGTGGCCACACCCATGCTCATCGAAGCAGGGCTGGCGCCGGACAAGGCCACCGCGGGCCTCATCGCAAGCTGGGCAAACGTCGCCTACATGACCGGGAAGCTGGCCAGCGGGCCGATCGTGGATCGCTGGGGCGGCCGTTCCGGCTACCTCGGGTCACTCTGTGGCGTAGCGCTGTTCGGCGCGCTCGGCGCGTTCGTGCCGGGCTTCTGGGCGCTGGCGGTGGTCTATTCGCTGAACCGCCTCACCGGGGCCGCCGGCTGGACCGCCATGATGAAACTGACCTCCACCTGGTTTCCGCCCCGACAGCTCGGCACCGCGATCGCGGGCCTCAGTCTGAGCTACATCCTGGGCGGGATAGCGGCTACTTACCTGGCGGGTTGGGTGGTCACCTGGAGTCACGACTGGCGCATGGTGATGGGGTTTCCTTCCGTCCTCCTGCTGGGGCTGATTCTGGTGGCGTTTGCCTTCGTGCGCCAGGGACCGCTGAACGAACGCCCGGCGGATGAGGCGGACGCTCCGGGTCCTGCGACCGCGGGGCTCGCACCGCTTCCCTCACAGTCGTTTGCTGCACGCGTGTCGCGCCTTCTGCGGCGGCCGCAGTATGTCACCATCCTGGTCCTCAGCTTCACACTGACACTGCTGCGGGATGGGTTGGGCCAATGGAATGTGGACTTTCTGAAATCCATCCAGCCGGGCACGGCCGATCTCGCCGCGGCAGCGTTCGGATCGGTGTGGTTTGATATCGCGGGCTTCATTCCGATCGTCTTGATGGGGATCCTCTGGGATCGGCTGCGTCCCGAAGCGCGGCGGTGGGTCATCACCGGGATCCTGGCGCTGCTGACCCTCACGCTGGCGGCGCTCACTACCGTCAGCAAGGCGAATCCGGCGCTCGCGCTGCCCCTGTTGTTCTCCACCGGTCTCCTGCTGTACGCGCCCTACAGCGTGCTCGCCGGGGTGGTCTCGGTCGAGAGCGGCGGTACCGAAATGGCGGGGACCGCCACCGGGCTGGCCGACGCCGTGGGGTACGCAGCCGCCATCCTCGCCGGCTGGGCGTTCGGCAAGGTGCTAGACACGGGCGGCTACCCGCTTGCTTTCCAAATCCTTGCGGGGCTCACGCTCATCTCCACCGCTGCCGCCGCGATCGGGCTGCGCAGCCGCCCGTTGGTGGAGGCGTAATGTGCTCGCTGGCCCTGCACTGCCGCAGCGATGCACGTCAGCAGGCAATTTTCCCGACGCGCTCCGAATGGGGCTTGCTGCCGGCGGCCCGCTTGCTTACGCGCGCGGCTCGGGTACGCGGTTCGGGAGGCGCACAGGATGGGGCTTGCTGCCAGCAGCCCGCTTGCTTACGCGCGCGGCTCGGGTACGCATGTTGCCTACTGACGTAAGGGTGGGGGCCCCGGCGCCTTGAGCCCGCACCCTGAACGTTCATGGGTCGCTGAGGCGCGGGCCGACCTCCGCAGCGAGGGCCTGCGCCGCTTCTTGCTGGGATGGTGTCGCCGCGAGGACCTGCGCACGGCGGCCTACGCCCTGGGACGCTTCACGCCCGCCGGCACCGCCGTGATGGACCGTTATCAGGTGGTACAGGTGCCCTCCGGGGTGGCCTGGACCGGGGCCGTCCTGGCCGTCGCGCTCGCCACCCCCTCCCTGACCCGCTGGTTCCCTCGCCTCGGCGCGTTGCCGCGCACCCCGTGGGTCGGCGCCGCCTGCCTGCACCCTCTGCCGTGGGTCGCAGGGGTCCGCGCCGCCCTCACCCCCTACGTCGTCGCCCACGAGTTTGCCCACCTGATCTGGCCTCGCCTCGACCACGACCTCCGCCACGCCTTCCCTGCGATACTCCAGGCATTGGAAAGGGACGACCCCACGCTGACCGCCCACCTGGACGACATCCTCGCCCACTCCAAGGACCCACGCTCTCCGGACGAATGCCACGTCCGCCTCCTGGAACGCTACGAGTACGGTCGCCGGGGACTACCAGCGGCGCTGGAGCCGTACTATGCGGGGTGGGTGGAGATTTAGTTGTTGACGGCGGCGCCGCGGCGTTCAGGGTTCAGGGTTCAGGGGTCTGCCCGCCCACCGCGCTCGTTCCCGGCGCCCGCTCCAGTTCCGCCTGCACGGCGGCGGCAATCCGGCGAAGATGCAATTGATACCCACCGGAGCCATAGGATTGAGAGAGAGTACACGAGGAACTGCTCCGCGTCGCTCTCCGAAAGCATCAGCCTGTCGCCCGAGACCTGCGCCTGCAGACGTCGAAAAAACGACTGGAACCCCCCTCGCCCTCGAACATCTTTGGACAGCCACTCCACGTCACTGCTCTGAAGGGGGACCGCAAGGGTCGGCGCATCCTTCACAACCGGTATCGGAAACTCCCGGGCCTGTTCTCGCTTGCCCCCGGAACGTTCGAGGTACGCCCGCAAGAGTAACTCCCCACCGGAATCGGGTGGTGGGATAGACACTGCCACGTGCAGGCGATGCCGATGGCGAGGTACGGAGAAGCTTACCTCCGACACCGTTCTCTCGTTTCCGCCGGGCGTGGTGAGGGTAAGCACTTGCTTGAAGACCACGGCGCACTCGTGCGGCTCTCTTCTCCACGATGTCACCACCTCAATGGCGGCAAAGTTCTCATCTCCGGCATCAGCAGGTCGTGACGCGAGCCAGGCGGGTAGGTTCAATGCCTCCACCAGCCCGAACAAGCTGGCAGCACCCGTCCGCTGGTCAATGCTCGATCCCTGGCAGGGAATGAGGTACTCGAGAATGGGCATGGCAGTCTACGCGCGCAAGGAAGCGGGGTTGCATCCCCTCACGGTACCAACTGCTGGTACGAGGCGGGAAGCCACCGGGCTTTCCGGGAGGGGTAAGACAGAGTCGAAGCTGAGAAATCGAGCGGAAACAGCCCCGACTCCGCAGAGTTGCCCTGCTGATCGGCGACCCCGACAGTGGGTTGGGAATCAAGCAGAATCCCCAGGAGGCGGTCCAACCATCCGTATTCGGCTCCAGCCCGGGCATACAGCAAATCAAGGGCTGCCCTCGCCACCGGATGGTCGAGGTGCCTGAGCACGTACGCATAGCAGCAGATGGGAGCTTCGTACTCGCTCCGATACCCGGCCTCCACCGGGCGCTCGAACAACTCGACTGCCCGTTCGGCCACCTCCGACACCACAGTGTCGTTATGTTGGGCCAGGCGCAGCAGGTCGCGAACCGGCTCCAGCTCGGAGATGCGCAGGTGCAGCCAGCCGGGCATGCTGGCGAGATAGAAAGGAAGCCGTGCTTCCGGGCCTTCAATCCTGTCCCGTAGCTGGTGAAACCCAGGCAGCCCGGAAGAAGCGATGGATCGTTGAGGTTGGGTACGGATGAACTGACAGATCGTGAACGTACTCACCACCGCTGCCCCATTTGCTGACCACTCGAAGTGTGATGATGCTGCCGATGCGCTCCACACCCACGATGACACCTGAGTGAGTGAGGGATCGATTCCTGCCACTCTGCTCATAGTATAGTACCACATCGCCGGGCAATGCATTGGATTGTCTGATTTCGCGGTACCCATCGTCCTGCAGGATCAGTTCGACGGCAACCTCGCTGTGAATCGCAGTGCGCCGGGACGCGAATGTCATGCCGTGGCAGTTGTAGAGCGCAGACGGTCCGGTTCTCACCAGGGAGTGGAGCACGGGCAAACGGTGGCCCTCCCGCAGCAGACCCTCCGCGTTGTCCCGCTCGTGAGGGAGAAACTCACGGTCCTGACGGTTTTCGATCTCATTTCCCAATCAGGTTTCCAGGCTGAGCCTGATATGCCCATCCAATTCCCTCCGCACCGCTGATGCCTCCCGTGTCTCGTACTCCGGTGCCGGTTCGTTGTGAGGCAGCAGATCTCCTACCGACCGGAACAGCCGCGAAGGAAGCGCCGGATGGGAGCTACAAGCGGGGGCCCTACTCCCTGCCCCCAGGCGAGAGGTCCAGAGACGGCAGTTCTGCCTGTTTGCCGGGGGTGACCTCAGCTTCGGTCTCCGTAATCCTCTCCGAGGAGAGTCGGGAGACCGCCACGGCACCCCGTTTCACCTGGGGCGGACGGTAGCGCACCTGGATCCGGTACTGTCCGGCAGGAATGCTCGGGAAGCGGGCCAAACCGACGTCCGTCAGGAGTGCTTCGTACCAACGCACCGGCCCAAGTAACGCGCCGCGTACGTCTCGCAGGCCAACCACTACGAAGCCCTCGGTCACGGGCCGGCCTCTGGAGCGCACCCGGACGGCCAACGAACCCGTCGTCGCAGGTTGCGGTGGGTCGGGCGCGCGGGTGAATGGCCCGACCGCGGCGGGGGGCGGCAGCACCCGATCCAGCGCCGGGAGACCCACATCGCGCAGGCGGAAGCGGAACCAGGGCTCGGGCTGTGCCCGTTCGGTGTAGTCCCACACGACCGTGAGTGTCGCGACCTCCTCAGGCGGGAGCGGCGAAAGCGACCACACGATGACCGGTCGCTGCGTGTACCTACCGAAACCGGCGTTGTCCAGGGAGACATGCGCATCCACAACTCGGCCGGTCCGATCCACAAGTCTCGGGCGGGGGAAGATCGGTCCGGCGGGGCTGTCCGGCGATGGCTGGATCGCGCCGGTCGGAAAGCCTAGCTCCATCCGGTAGATGTACGATACCGGCGCACCGTTCCCAGGCGCCGGGCGCGGTGGGGCGGCCGCCTCGTCCCTGTCCGGACCGCGTTCCCGGCTCAAGCGGATCGCCACCGGCCCCTCTTTCCGGATGAGCGGTTGCTCCGAGGTGGGACAGAGCATTTCGAGATGCACCTGCCGTACGATACGGTAGCGCAGTACCTCTCCTTCCACCCACGTGAGGCGGCGGGCCAGCGGGTGCTGCGCGCCGAAACTCAGGTTGGCCCGCCAGCGTGAGAGAGCTCCCGCCGGCGGCCCGAGGGCCCCCGCTTCCGCAGCGCTACTTCCCGGCACGAGCAGGGTGCCCCGATCATCCTCCGCCGCCAGCGCGCGGATCCCGGCCAGGTAAATGCTCTGCTCCTTCGTGAGCGGCGCCCCCAAGCGCACGGAAATGCTGCGCCGCCCCACGGGACCACAACCCTCACGGAAGATCTGCTGCCGCGTGGAGTCGGCGGCGATGTGCCCGACATTGAGGCGTACGCCATCCAGCTCCACCCGAGCTGCGCCCGCGTCCAGCTCCGGTCCGGTAGCTTCCGCACCGGGAGTGCCGGCGTGCCGGCGGAGCGGCGGCAAGCGGAGGACTTCGCCGGCCCGCGCCTGGATCTCCATTCCGCTGCCGCTCCAGAATCCCGGCCCCACGCCGGCTGGAGATACGCCTTCGGGGAAAGCGGGCTCCAATGCCGGCACGCTGAAGACGCGGTACACCCGATAGCGGCCGGGGCGGACGCCCTCCAGACGCACCACGCCGGTGCGATCTACGGGCAGCCAGGTCCAGTGCGCGGGACTCCAATCCTCCCCCTCGGGGACGGCGAGACCAACACGCACCCGTCCCTCGGCGACGTTCAACCCCGGCGCCTCCACTCCAAACGTCAGCTGCGCGCCCTGTGGGTCGCGCCACTCCGACGGCAGATCGTCGGGCGGTTCCGCGGTCTGCTCGGAGAGTAGCACAGGGCGAGGCACCACCGGCAGGGACCGATCCACCAACGGCAGCGGGATGTCATCCAGCCTGAAGGGGAACAGCAGCCGCGGCACCGTCGCCTGCGCTGCCGACCGGATCAGGCGCGTGGGCTGGAACGGCACGAACTGGTAGTGCAACTCGAGCACGGCTCCGGGCTGCTGTCCGTTTGGATCGCGCCAGGCAGTGGCCATATGGCTGCGATGCAGTCTGCCCAGAGCATCTCCGAGAGCGACGTTGTGACCAAGGGCGCCGAGGGCATCCTCTGGGGTTCCCGGCAGGCGCGTACGCAGCACCACCGACAGCCCAACCCGCAGGCCACGCTCCATCCCGACGGGCGGTTTCGACAGTTGCCCGGACTGAGAGACCCGAATCGCCTGCACACCAAACGCCGAGAAGGGGACTCCGGACGCGCGCGCCGCCTCCGGAATCTCCACCCCCTCCTGGCTGTTGTCCCGCACCTGCGACACGTAGATTTCCCCCCGCACGCGACGAAACTTCGTCGCAGGTGCGGGCGGCAGCGGAAGCGTCACGGTGGCAAGCATTTCGTCCGGGTACTGCGGCGCAAGAGTGTTGGACCGGGACGTCCCCCACCCATCGGAGAGCCAGACCCGGCCCAGGTCGTCCTCAGCCGTGATGCTCTCAAAGCCCACCACCTTTCGTCCGTTCGCCTCGGGCCACTCCCCCCGCAGCATCAGGCGCACGCTCGGACTCCCCAATGCCGGTGTCTGCCCTTGCGGGAACAATTCCGGAAAGGACTGGGTGATCGAAATGGATCCCGCCCAGAGCCGCAGCCCCTCCTTCTCAAACAGACCCATCCGCGTTGGGGGTCGCATGTACCACGGGAGTTCCGCCCCATCCGGAACGACTTTCAGCAGGTACCCCCCTTGCCGCCACTCCACCACCACCCGAAACCGCCCTGCCAGCTCGCGCAATGCGTTGGCCAGCGTGGCGTCCTGCCAGTCCACCGAGTGGCGCGGTCCGGCAGTGGGCGCTGCGGCTACCCCCGGACCTTCCGGGTCGCGCGGGTCCACCATTTCCACCCAGATCGGCACATCGGCCGCTTCCCCCAGCGCCCGCGCGATTTCCGGCAGCGTCCCCTTCGTGACCCGCAGCGTCACCCGGGGGTTGTGTGCCGACGCCACTGTGGCGAGAGCCGGGATCAATGCGGCAGGAAGAAGGGCGAAGACGCCCGGATGAACGCGAGAGGATACAGGTTGCATGCGTATTAGACGAAATTGGAGCAAGAAGGATCACGCGCCCACGGCGGTGGCGCATCGAAGCCCGCCGCCGTCGCCATTCTCGAAGCACCTGCATCCGGAACTGGGGAGTGGTAGATTGATCCCTATGAACAACAGGCGAACTTTAGGTTCCGGTCCCAGAGCCTGGATCATCTTCGGCGTCCTGGCGGGGCTCATAGTCGGCCCAGTGGTGCTTCGGGAGTTATTCTTGTGGGAACACGTCCGGAGGTACCACACCACCGGAGAGTTCTGGGGCGACTTCGTGGCAGTCCCGCTTGGGGCACTCATTGGATCAATCACGGGCGGCCTGCTCGTCATCCTGGGCCGCTACCTGGGAGACACTTCGCGGCCCCACCGGCTGTTGCGGAAGAAGTGGCTTCTTCCGCTCACCGGCCGTTGGCTCGTCTATCTGGTGCTACCCATCGCGTTCCTCGCTGTCATGTGTCTCACCTTCGTGCTTGTTCTGCTGTACGACCTCCTGTCGGACCAACACGTCTGGTAGAAAAGACTTCCCCGCTCGGGCCAGCAGAGCCATGCATGTGGGTAGTTGGAGATTACCAGGCGCACCGGCACCAAATCGTCTGCGTCGCTCGTCTCGCTTTACCTTCCGGGCCAATGCTCGCGGGAACCATCTACCGGGGTGGCATAGATCTGGTTGACCAGGCGCATGGTTCGGGTTGCGTCGTCGAGTGAGCTGGAAGGGGTGCTCCCGGAACGCACACAATCCACGAAGTGGCGGTTTTCGGCGCAGAAGCCGTAGAAGTTGTGGCGCTCGTCACTGCCGGCAGCTTCCTGCGTGGTGATGACTTCCGGGTCCAGCTTGCCGTCCACGAAGATCAGAGCGCGATCATCGGGATTGATGAAGCAGGAGATGCCCATGCCGTGCATCTCGAAGCTATGGGTCCGGGCGCCCACACACCAGTTGGCGAGAAGGACGCCGGTAGCGCCGCTCTCGAACTGAACCAGTGCGTTGAAGCTGTCATCGAACGTGTTTCCCCGGCGGGCGACGTGTGCCGCCAGATGGGCCGGCTCGCCCCCCATCCACCGGAGCATGTCCACGGCATGCACCGCATCGCAGGAAAGGATGTCAATGGCGCCCTCGTAGTAGGGGCGACCGTGGACGTGGAACTTGTAAAACGTGGAGACGCACTGGATCACACCGCCGCGCTCGTCCACCCGCTCCCGGCACTTGCGAATGAGAGGAATGTAGCGCCGGTTGAAGCCGCACATGCCGAGGACCCCGTTCTGCTCGCACGCCAGCGCCATCATGCGCGACTGGTCGTAGGTCACCCCCGGAGGCTTCTCAATGAAGACGTGCTTTTTCCGCTTCACACACTGGATCACGATGTCGAACAGGTGATGGGGCGGCATCAGCACCCAGACTGCGTCCAACTCCTCACGGTCCAGCATTTCCCGATAGTCACCGTAGGTCTTCGGAATGCCGAAGCGTCCGGCGGTCTTCTCCCGCTTGTCCGGCATCAGGTCACACAGGGCGACCAGCTCCACATCCGGAAATTCCGCCAGCGAAGGGTAGTGGACGGCATTTGCCATCCCGCCGGCCCCGATCAATCCCGCGCGTACTCGTTCCAAGCTCGTTCTCCCGTGCAGGGCTCAGCCTCGATCCGCTGCCTGCGCCGGTACCTCTTTCGACACAGCCCGGGGTGAGAACCTGTGTGGAATGCAAGAACTCGCATTGTTCCCCGTGGACCGTATCAGGTGCCCACTGCAGCGTGGCCGTCGGAAGCGGCGCGGAGCCGCGCCAGGAAGGCATCCTCGGTCTCCGTCGCAAACACCGCATCCAGCGCCTCGTCCAACGCATCCGGGGCGACTATCGCGGTGACCATCTCGGTCAAAGCCGCTGAGGGGGCGCCGAATCTTCGGGTCAGAATGCGCAGCAGCATCTCCTGACGACCTTCCTGTCGGCCTTCCTGACGACCTTCCTGTCGGCCTTCCTGTCGGCCTTCCTGACGACCTAGCATCTTCCACTCGTCCAGCATCATGCGTCCCATCTTCCTGCCTTCCTCCTTGCGGCCGGCGACGCGAGAGCTATCAATGGCCGCATGAAATATGTCTTCGAGTGTACCATATTCTCTCGGATCGCGCCGCACCGCTGCCGCCCAGACGATCCACATGGCGCTCCGCCATTCCTCTTGCTGCCTGCGCGGCACCTGTGCCAGACCCCACGCCACTTCGCGGAATACTGCCGCAAACTCCGCCACCGACGCATCCAGCACACGCATCAGCCACAGCACCCACCCCATCGCGCTCGGAGGACGCAGCACTCGTTGCCGTGGCGCTCGCTTCAGGTCGAGGAATGGGACGTGCTCCCGCGGCAGATAGCGGCTCAGGCGGCGCCGCCACTGCTCCGGCACAGCCGCCAGTTCGGAGGTGGGTTCCGGCCCATCCCACGGATCGTCGCCGGTGTAGACCACCATCGCGGCGAAAAAACTGATCTGGCGGGCGTCCCCCGTCCGGACTTGTCGCAGGCGTAGCTCGAGCGCCCACGACTCCTGCCGGTAGCCGTGCACGCGGAGTTGGAAACCCTTCTGAATCGTGCTCTGATGTTCCACCAAGATGCCGGCATCACCTGGGGAGGGGAGGCGAAACGGGACCTCATAGAGGACATCCGCTTCTCGTTTGCGGAGATCCTCTCCCACAAATTCGCGCCGCATCCGGCGGCCCGCAGTCAGTTGGAGGTAGCGGGCCAGGCCCGAAGACAGGATCCGCACCAACTGCCCAAAGAGCAGCGGTAGGTCGCACAACCACTGGATTGCGCGGTCTACGAATGCGGTGGCACTGCCCGCTTCCAGCAGTGCCACCACCGGCGTCGGCAGCCGTGCTTCCTCTGGAGAGGAGACTGGTCTCACGGCGCCCTTGCTCCTACAGGCTGACCGGCGCGCCCTTCTCAGCCGATGCGTAAGCGGCGAGGGCAACGCGTACATTCTCACGACCCTCGGAGCCGGGGATGGGGGAGGGAAGGCCCTGCTGGATCGCCTCCACGTAGAGGCGCAGCTCCTTCCGCACCGGAACCTCAATCTCCATCTCGCGGGCGCGGTGGATGGTGAGTTCTCCGGTGCGGCGTTTCCAGCGCAGCTCGCCGCCTTCCCCCAGGTGGCTGGAGTAGTGCATCGTCCCCTCCGACCCCTGCACCATCCCGGAGGACTCGCCCAGACCGCAGACCTGGCTGGAATGGAGCAGTCCCACGGCCCCGTTTTCGAAACGAAGAGAGACGTAGTTCAGGTCAGGGTAGTCAATCGGGGTGTCATCGTAGTGTCCCGCCTCGGCGTAGACCCGCACCACCCGCCCGCAAACCTGGCGCATGAAGTCCACTTCGTGGGCATTCACCTCCATCAAAACGCCTCCAGACGTATCACGCGAGTTGCGCCAATCCTGTTTCCAGATCCCGCCGAAGCCGCCGCCGATCCGGGTGACGTTCATCCCCCAGAGTTCGCCCAAATCCCCCCGCTGCGCTGCCTCGATCATGAGCGAAGGATACGGGTGGAAGCGAAGCACCTGTCCCACCATCAGGAGTTTTCCCGCACCCTCCATCGCAGCGATCATGGCGTCACAGTCGGCTTCGTTCGTCGCCATCGGCTTCTCCACGAAGACGTGGCGGCCGTGTGCCGCAGCGAGTTCCGTCAGTGGGCGATGCAAGAATCCGGGCGAGGCAATCATCACTGCATCCACATCCGGCTGCGTGATAAGCGCCTCGGCGCTGTCAAAGGCGGGCACACCGCCCAGTTCCTCGGCGGCTCGGTTGGCCGCCTCTGCGTTGACGTCCGCCACTCCGGCGAGACGTGCTTGATCCAATGTGATGAGCTGCTTGGCCAGACTGCGGCCCATCACTCCGCAGCCGATCAATCCCACACCCAGTCGTGTCATATCCCTCTGTTGGGGATCGAGGGGCGGAGTTCCTTCGGCGCTACCGGGTGGATCCGACGAGGCTCTGGATGTCTATGGAAGAAGAGACACGGCAGTAGTCGTTTCCAGCCTGTTGGCGCCCACAGCAGCCTCTGGAGACGCCCCAGCCGTCCCAATGGGGGCAAGATCGCTGACGGGCAGCAAAGTCGGAGACCTGGGTTCAGGCTGGGCTGCCGACCTGCATTGAACGCGCGGCATTACGTCTCCGGCAATTCGGCTCACTGCGGCCGGCTCTGAGCCGGCAAGGCTCTGAGCCGGCAAGGCTCTCGATCCGTCGGCTGCGGCGCCATCCCGCTTTTCCGTGCCGCGCGCCCCGCGCCGGGAATCTCCCGCCGCATCCCCGGAACTGGACTGGCGGCTGCGAAACCGGTTGCGCCACCGGGGTCGAATCGGAGCAGCCACGGCGGCATCGGCAGCAGTAGCGCTCGCGGGGTGCGGGACAGACAGAGCCGCCCGCGGCAGTTCCACCCGCTCCAAAACTCCATTCTGCCCCGCAGGGCGCGGGCCCACCCCTTGCACCACTCCCCGGTTCGGCACCACGGGCTGATCAGCCGGCCGCACAACCCCTCGCGGGGACGCAACCCTGTCAGGCGCCACCGCTTGCTCCGCAGCAGGTATCTTTGGCGGCTCTGCGGGGCCGGTTGTGTCCGGCGTGCGAGAACTCAGTTGCGCCACCAGCGCCTCATGCGGCATGGCGATGCGGAAACCGATCTCGGGATCCCGGGCCTCCGGATGGACGGCACGACGCTCCGCGGCGCGCAGGGCACCCGCCCCCGTCGCCCACCCGCCGCCGCGCACCACGGCCAGTTGCCCATTCGCGGGACCTCGCGGGTCGCGGCCAGGACCGGGATGATAGCGTGCGTACCAGTCGGCACACCATTCCCAAACATTGCCGCTCAAATCCTGCGCTCCGCACCAACTTGCCCCGTCGGCGCGCACGCCCACTGCCTCCGGCCTCCCCTGTCGGCGGTCCAGACCGAACACCGCCACTTCCGGGCGGGGCGGGCCCGCGCCCCAGGGGTAAGAAAGTCCCTCAGGACCACGCGCTGCGTATTCCCACTCCGCCTCAGACGGCAGCCATCCGCCCAGCCACTGCGCGAATGCGGTCGCGTCCGGCCACTGAATACCCACGACCGGCTGCCCGGGCGCGTTCAAGCGATAGTCCTGCCAGAACCGCGGACGCGGGTAGTTCGGGTTCGCGTCCAGGAACGCGCCGTATTGTGCGCACGTGACTTCAGTGCGTGACAACCAGAAACCGCGACTGATCCGCACACGATGCATCGGCTGCTCGGCCAGCCCGCCCGCCACACTCCCCATCGAGAACTCACCCGGAGGCACCCAGACCAATTCCATGCCCGTTTTCGGATGCACGCGCACCGTACCCGCCGCCAGCGTGGGCGATGGCGCCATTCGTCCCTCACGCGCGGTGAAGTCTTCCGGCGCGACCCGCGGAAATTGCCGGACGCGGGCCGTCCGTACTCCACGGGCGCGCACCGGCCCCGCCGGCGGCGCCAATGCAGCAGAAGTAGCGGAGGATGTCGAACGGGTCGCCGACTGTTCTGCTCCGCGAACCGGCGAAAGAGCGGAACGAGTGGGCGGCTGCGATGCGGATCTCAGCGAGAGGGAGGCCGATAGCCCTCGCCCAATCGGCGCGGGAGGGCCCACCAGAGGTCGCGCGCGCATGCCCGGCGCGTCCGCCACTGGCCGATCACGCACCAGCGCAGGTGGTACCGGGGGTCCCACCAGGGGTCGTGCGCTCCGGACCGGGCCGGACAATCTCTCCGCAACCGGGTTTCCGCCCGCGCGCAATCCCCCTGCCGCCCGCGCGCTTTCGGCCGGACCCAGGCCTGCGTTCGTCACGCCGGCACCGGTGGAGCGGCGCGGCGGCGCAGGCGGTCCCACCAGGGGGCGAGACGGTGATGTGCGAGCAGGCATCGCTCGTGCGGAACCCGAGCCCGACGCGGTGCTGGATTCCGCGCGGGAGACGTCCCCACCCGAAACCAGCAAGAACAAGACGGCGCACAGACAGACGCTTGCCCAGACCAGACTCTTCGGCTTCCAGGTTGCTCTTCTCATGATCCGCTGATGCCTTCCTGGCCCATTTCCCCCGGCAGGTCCACCCAGTCAAGACCGAGATCCAGCGCCCGCACGGAATGTGTCAGAGCTCCGACGCTGATGAGATCCACTCCGGTCTCCGCGATCGCCCGGGCTGTCTCCTCGGTGATGCCCCCGGACGCCTCGGTGCGTGCCCTTCCCCGGCAGAGTTCCACGGCCTGACGCATCGTTGCCAGGTCCATGTTGTCGAGCAAGATGACGTCTGCACCGGCAGCAAGCGCCTCGTGCACCTGAGCGAGGCGATCGGTTTCGACTTCGATCTTCAGAAGATGGGAAGCGCGACTGCGAGCCCGTTCCACCGCCGGAGCAATTCCTCCGGCGGCAAGAATGTGGTTGTCCTTAATGAGGATCCCATCATACAGGCCGAAGCGATGGTTGGTCCCTCCACCGGTCCGCACGGCATATTTCGCCAGGGCGCGGAGGCCCGGAACGGTCTTGCGCGTATCCACAATGCGCGCCCCCGTCCCGGCCACCCGGCCCACAAAGTCGGCGGTACGGGTTGCAATACCGGAGAGATACTGCACCAGATTGAGTGCCACCCGTTCTCCGGTGAGGAGCGCCGCAGCAGGTCCTTCCACCCGCGCCACATGGAGCCCCGGATAGAGCTGCGCCCCATCTTCCACGCAAAGCGTCACCCGTACCCGGTCGTCCACATTGGCATAGACAAGCTGGATCAGAGGCAGGCCGGCAATCACCCCCGAAGCGCGCGAAACGACGAACGCCTGTCCCATCACACTCGGACAGACCGTGGCCAGCGTGGTCACGTCGCCGATGCCCACGTCTTCCGCCAGCGCCCTGGCCACCAGGTCCCCGGCATCGTCCCACCTCATGTTGACCGTTCCTCTGGGGCTGCTTCCACCTGTTCCGGGCAGAGCACCGTGTTGTCGATCAGCCGCGTCTTCCCCACGAAGGCGGCCAGCGCCAGCAATGCGGGCGCCGTGACACGAGCAATCGGGGTCAGATCCACGGCATCCACCAACTCCACATAGTTCACCCGGATCCCTGGTTCCGCCTCCAGGACCCGCCGAGCAACATCAAGCAGGGCATCCGGGGCGCGTTCGCCCGCCGCAAAGCAAGCCCGCACCGCCTGCCAAGCGCGCGGTACTGCCCGGGCACTCACCCGTTCCGCGGGTGTCAGGTACCGGTTCCGGCTGCTCATGGCGAGTTCATCCGGCTCTCGCACGATCGGGCAGGACACAATCTCTCCCGGCAGGTTCAAATCGCGAGCAAGCCGGCGAATGACCTGAAGCTGCTGGTAGTCCTTCTCCCCGAAGTAAGAGCGGTCGGGCAGCACCATGCAAAGTAGTTTGGTGACCACCGTCGCCACACCGCGGAAATGGCCGGACCGCTCCGCTCCGCAAAGGCGCTCGGTCAATCCCTCTACGTCCACGTAGGTGCGAAACCCCGCAGGATAGACCTCGTCCACCGGCGGCGCAAAGAGCAGGTCCACGCCTTCGTTCTCGGCGAAGGCGCAATCGGCCGCCAGGTTGCGTGGGTAGCGTTCAAGATCTTCGTGGGGGCCGAACTGGGCAGGATTGACGAACAGCGAGACTACCACTGCCGTGCATTCCGCACGTGCTCGACGCATCAGCGACAGGTGTCCTTCGTGGAATGCCCCCATGGTAGGCACCAGGCCCACACGCCCCTTCGCCCGCACCGGCTCCAAGCGCTGCCGGAGTTCGGTTACTGTCCTCACGATTTCCAACTAGCAGCATCCTCCAGTTCCGGCTGCCGCCAGGTATTCTCTTCCCCGGGGAAGACGCCGGACCGGACGTCATCCGCGTACCGCTTGAGCGCCTCGCAAACCAGGTCTCCTCCCTCAAGGTAGCGTCGGGTATGCTTGGCCACAAAGTGGGGGAAGAGCCCCAGCAGGTCGTGAAACACCTGCACCTGACCATCACAATCGGGACCGGCGCCGATGCCGATAGTGGGGATGGTGAGCGCAGCAGTGACCTCTCGGGCCAACTCGGCGGGAATCGCTTCCAGCACCACCGAAAATGCACCTGCCTCCTGGAGTTGCCGCGCGTCTTCCAATACCTGACGGGCCTGCTCCGGACGGCGACCCTGCACCTTCCATCCCCCCATCTGGTGAAACGACTGCGGCAGGAGACCTACATGTCCCATCACCGGGATACCGCAGCCAGTGAGGCGGGCCACCAGCGCAGCCACCTTCACGCCGCCTTCCAGCTTTACGGCCGACGCACCCCCCTCTTTGAGACAGCGGCCGGCATTGCGCACCGCCTCATCGTCCCCGGTCTGAAAGCTCAGAAAGGGCAGGTCCGCCACCACTAACGCCCGGGGAGTCGCGCGCATCACTGCCCGCACATGATGCAGCATCTCTTCCATAGTCACCGGCAAGGTGGTCGAGTAGCCGAGCACGGTCATGCCGAGCGTGTCACCCACCAGCAGAACATCCACACCCGCCTGATCCGCATACCAGGCCGAAGGGTAATCGTAGGCCGTGACGACGGCGATACGTTCCCCGCGCGCTTTCTTGCGCGCCAACTCGGGCGCGGTCACCGCAGAGCGCTCGGGCACCTTATCTCCTTCGCCTAACCGGCCCACCGTGGGCGGAAGAAGTCTCCCATCAACCAGCCGAGGAGCATGGAGAGGAACAGGACGTTTCCGCCGAAGAGACCTATTTGCAACTGCGCCGTCGGGGGCGCTGCGTAGACGAACCCGAGCGTGAGGACGAATGCCACCCCGAATAGGGCCAGAATGGAACCGGTCAGCACGTCCTGCATGTATGCCACCACCAGGTACACTCCCAGCGCCAAAGGCAGGAACACCGCGCCGAAGAGTCCCAGCACGAGACCCATCGAGATCGGCTGCCGCCGGTTGGTGCTGAGCGGAGACAACATGATCTGATCGAAGCGCCGGATCCAGGCTCCGGCGGTGAGGGTCCACCCGGCCACCATGCCGCAGAAGAGCATCGCCACAATTTGCGGCAGCGTCCATTCGGAAACGAACGGCAGGTTCATCGCCGTCCGATCCAACTGGGGAATCCAGAGCATCAGAAACAGGATCAGCCCGGTCCCGAAGCAGGTGACCATCAGACTATAGCCGAGACGCGCCCCCGCCGCCGGCGCGGGAGTACTGCGCAGCACCGTTCCGGTCACCTGCCGCTCCAGCACCCGGTTGAGCTTTGCCATAATAAGGCTGCTGTTCGGCAGCATCTGCGCCGCCACGGTGTAGTGCTGGACCGCCAGGTCATACTGGCCCTGCCGCGCGTACACGTCGCCCAGCAGTTCGTGTGCGGGCCCGACTCGCCGACGCGCCAGGATCTCCTGGCACAGGCGCCGGGCCTCTCCCAGGTGGCCGCGGCTGTAGGCCAGACGCGCATCTTCTAACAGGCGCTGGAGTTCCTGGAGGTGCGGATTGGGCCGGCGACGGGCTTCTGAAGCGGCAACGCGCGGATCTGCGCCCGGCGGCCGTGGGTTGGCGGCGGGCTCACGGGGGGGAGGCGCGGGAGTGCGGTACGGCCCAGGCCCGGCAGGCGAACCGGGGGAAGTCGTACCCGTGCGCCGCCGCTGATCCCGCAATTGGAGATCGTAGGAGGCCCGCCGGACCGGATCGCCCAGCACCTGGTAGGCCTCGTTGATATGCAGGAACCGCTCGTGGGCTCCCGCCTGCTCCGATTGCAGATCCGGGTGGAATTTCCGGGCGAGTTCGCGGTACCGCCGCCGGATTTCCTCCGGCGACGCTTCTGCTGAAAGACCGAGGAGCTCGTAATAGTTCTGGGGCTGCCCCAACTCACTCTCCCGCGGCACCGCTCACAATGCCTCCGAGCATGCCGGTGTAGAAGCCGATCACTTTGATGGCGACCAGGATTGCCATCCCGATCAGCACCACCACTCCCAACGTCACTACCAATTGTGTCGTCGCGTGGGTCGCTTCCTGCTCGTAAATCTGTGCGGCCTTGTCCAGCATGGTATCGAGGTTGCCGGTCGTTTCCCCGGTGTGCACCATTCCCATAAAAATGGGCGGAAAGAAGTGGGTGGCCTCCAGGCAAACCGCAAGCGACGATCCCTTCTCGAGGGCCGGTACAATGCGGGCAATGGCCTGTTCCAGGGTGTAGTTGCCGCTCGTCTCACCGGCCATCCGGGCTGCTGTATTGATCGGCACACCCGCCCCATAGAGCGCCGCCAGGGAACGCGCGAAACGGGATACTGCCAACTTGCGGACCAGCTTCCCCGTAACCGGAATCGCCAGCTTGACCTGATCGGCAAAGTGCTGGCCTGCCTGGCTGGTGAGAAACAGCCGGGCGCTGAACCAGAGCGGGACCCCGAGTCCCACCACCCAGAGCAATTCCCAGGTCAAGTCTCCAAGGTAGCCCGCCAGCGTGAGCGGAATGCGGATCGGGAGCACCAATAAGAAGACGAAGAGCACGAGTTTCGGATAGAGCGTCTTCTTCCGGATATCCTGCCGCAGTTCGTGTTCCCGCTCCAGGTAGTCAGCCAGCCGGCGAAAGATGTCGGGAAGGAACCCACCCGCTTCGCCGGCTTGCACCAGTCGCACTTGCAGCGAGTCAAAAAGCCACGGGTACCGTTCCATCACGTCCGAGAGCGTACCGCCCTGGAGCGCTCGCTGTGCAAGCGCGACAACCACCTGACGCAGGCGGTTGTTCGGCATCTGGCCCGGTTGAGAGAGCATCTCCAGCGCGTTGAAGATCCCGACCCCGGAGTGCAGCAACGTCGCCAACTGGCGGTAGAACATGGACGCGTCCAGAGGCGACACGCCCGAGACGATGCGCTTCGCGACACTCGTGTCCCGGGCCGGAACCCCGCCGCTCCCCTCCGGGCGCGCCCGGGTTCCGCCCACCCGGAGATCGGTCACCCAGAGGCCCTGTTCGCGCAACTGGGCAACGGCGTTCTGGTTGCTCTCAGCTTCCAGCGAGCCCCGGGACACCGTGCCCCGCTGATCCCGTGCTGTGTAGGTGTAGACCGGCATTGTTGTGTTACTCCCCCAACCCAAACGCCCGGTCTACTGCCTGGAAGACCGTTCCATAGTAGCCCCTCGCGAGCAGCACCAGCATCACTCCCCCGAGGATCAACGACCAGGTGACGCAGGCCGCAGTGCCCCGCAGCACACTGGCGGAAAGCGACGCACGGGCCTTCTCTTCGTAATGATCCGCCAGGCCTACCAGCGCCTGCTCCACCTCACCCACGGTTTCCCCGGTCATGACCATGCCGACGTCGGCCGGATCGAGCAATCCCGTGCCCTGCATACCGGCGCTCAGCCTCCCCGTCGAAGTGACGACCGGCGTACAACTCCGGACACGCTCCCGCAGCACGTGGTTCGGAATGGCACTCGCAGCCGCTTCCCACGCAGTCGCCGCCGAAATGCCGGCGTGGTAGAGATACTGGAGCACCCGGGTGAATACTGCGGCCGCCTGGACCAACTGTATCTTGCCCAGCGCCGGAAGACGCAACAGCAAAGCATGCCACCGGGTCGCTACGGCCGGATGCCGCCGATACCGGGAAAAGAGCAGCAAACCGCCAAAATAGAGTGTGAGCGCAGGCAGCGTCAAGAGGACAAAGGCACGGCCCGCCGCAGGCAACCCGGCCCGCAGGTCAAACGCCTCAATGGCCGGGCGGATCGCGAAGACGACCGGCAGAAGCAGAAAGAGCGCCGCCAGGTTCCCGTTGAAAAACCCGACCCAGACCCGCAGGCGCCGCCGGGTGTCCTCTTCCTCCTGGTGCTGGTTGGCAAGAAGTTGCAGCGCCTCCGGGAGAAACCCTCCCTCTTCGGCGGCACGCACCACTCCGACATCTCCGGACCAGAAAATGCCGGGATAATGCTCCATCAGGTCCGACACCCGCCGACCATCTCGCACTCCGAGGGACATCTCGTGGAGACACGCGCGGATCGCCGGATCGTGTGTTTGTCCGGAGACGGTACTCAGCGCCTGGAACGCCGACATCCCAGCCCGGAACGAAAGGTGGAGCTGGTGCAGCACCCGCGCGCAGGCCCACTCCGGCGCCGTCAGTTTCGAGTGGCGGCTGCCGGAATGCCCATTGGGAGAGGCAGCAAGCCCAGACGCGGCGCGCAGGGGACGCTGGGCGACCATGATCGCGACCGGCTGGTAGCCCAGCGTGTGTAGGCGTGCCGACAGTGCGCCCTCGTCAGCAGCTTGCATCGCACCCACGACGGGTGTTCCCGACCGGTCGAGCGCTTCGTATCGGTAGAGTGGCATGTCGGATCACTCCTCGCCCGCGCCTCGCGCAGGTCTTGCGCCTGAAACGCCCAGCGCGCACCGCCCCCACTCAACTGCGGATCTTCCGTTGTTGAACGCCGCGTTCGCCGGCTTGGTTGCGGCCGATTTCGCGGCAACCCTCTCCCCCGGCCGCTATTTCCCGGTGAGCAGCACTGCCCTTGACCGTCCCGGCTCAAGATAGAGACCGAAACAGCGTGTGCAGGCGTGAATCGGCTCCCGTGAGATCACCCCCATCGGGCCATAGGCCATGCTGATCCGGCACTCCGGGCACTGGATGAGCGAATGAGCGGCCCGCCGTAGACCGGGATTGCAGAGTTCGATCTGAGTGACCAGGCGCTGCCGCACTGGCGGCGGGTACTTGATCAACTGGTTCAGGCGATTCGGCGTGATCCAGATGCCGCTGCACCCCCCGCATGCGCTGAACGTCACCTCTCCCGCCGTCACGCGGCGCATGTCCGCCTCACAGTGCGGACATGACCCCACCACCGGTCCGTGGAATGGATGCCCACAGGCCCAGCAAACCGCCGCACGTTCCGTGTTTACTTCCGAGCATCGGGTGCAAATGAGCGTGCCGGGACGCGCCGGCGTGCTGGGAGGGGCTCCGGGAGGCACGGCTTCCGTCCGGCCAGGATCAGGCCCTGAACCCGGCGCGGCGCGGACTTCTTCATGGTGCTGGTCCCACACCGATCCTCCTCCGATTGCCACCGCCAGACGACCGAGACCGACAGAGGTGATCCAGTTCCCCTCGCACCACTGGCAGGTGTCGAGCCAAACGCCGATGAGCGTCGGATATTCCCGGGTCGTGAGCGGCGCCCGGCAGACAGGGCACATCGGAGTTCCCGTGCTCCGCCCGGTAGATCCCGGGGCCGGGGTCTGGAGGCGACCGCCCAATCGGCGCACCACCTCCGGACCTGCCGCTATGATCTGACCCAGTTCCCCGCTGTCCAACCACACTCCGCCGCAGGGAACGCAGACGTCGATGTCAAGCGGCCCCAGGCGACCGCTGGTCATGTTCACTCCACAGCGAGGGCAGATACGCATCACTACACCACCCCTCCGCACAGGAAACTACCTGTGGTCTACCACCCAGACGTTTCGAACATGCACGGGATTGCTATGGTTCTGGACCTGGAGCGGTCCAGGCGTGGCATCTTCCCGGTTCTTACTCCCTCCGGGCGTGATACTCGACAGCTTGAGCTGGTCGTGAATCACCACACCGTTGTGCCGTAGGGTGAGTACGGCGTCTTCCGTTTTTCGCTCGCCGACAAAGCGTGCAGCGCGAAACTCGAGATCGTACGTCTGCCAGGCAAGGGGAGGCAGGCACATGTTCACTTTCGGCGCTGCCTGCCGGTAGATCCCACCACACTCATTGTCCACCCCGTCCAGGCCAAACGAATCCAGGATCTGGATTTCGTAGCGGTCCTGCAAATACAGGCCACTGTTCCCCCGGCCCTGGCCGCGCGCCTCCGGCATGAACGGAGTGCGGAACTCAAAGTGCAGCGTCATATCCCGGAAACTCTGCTTCGTGCGGGTTCCCACCAGGAGCAAGCCGTTCATCATCTTGCCGTCTTGCCAACCGTCGGCACTGGTGCCGTCAAAGAGCACCACCGCTCCTTCCGGCGGCTTTTGGCCCAGGGTGGGGCTTGCGCGCTCCACCCGACTCAGCCGAAAACCCGCGTCGGTTTCCGTGAGACCGCGCAGTTGCCCCTTGCGGATCTGCGCGCGCCATCCGTTGGCGGAACTGAAGACGACGTCGTCCCCCACTCGCTGCCCGTCCAGCAACAGCCGTGTCTTGCCGTCCCAGCCATTGCCCGGGAGGCCGCCCTTGAGCAGTTTCGCCTGAAACGCACCCTTTCCCAGCGCGATCACCTGCGCACCCCACCGGCCGCCTCCATCGCTGCGGCCGCGGTACTCGCCCTGGACGGCAAAATCCGGCCCTGCCTGGGCGGCGTCCGTCACTGCGTCCCCGGGCGCCGCCCAGCTTGCTGCCACCGCCAGCAGCGCGCCGGCGGCAATCATGATCCTTCTACCTGTCATAGTGAAATTTGACGAAACTTCCTTGCCGTCGAAGCGTCCTACCCTGCGCGTGAAACATACATCGCTTCACTCCCTCCATGGAGACCCCGCGTCCGCACTCAGCACGCGGGGACTTTTTTTGCCTGCGGGAGATGGCGTCCCTTTCTCTCTTTTGGCGCATTTTTGAAAGCGCCTTTCAGCAAGCCTACCGGATCTGCCCGCTTGAGGCAGACCCGGAATGTTTGTTTGCCTGGCAGCCCGCCGTACATCGTGGACCGGATGTCTGTCTCACCGGCAGTCACCCCATCCGTGCCGGTGACCCGTTGCTCGAACTGCATTTCCGCCGCGAGGCCCTCCTCCCCCTGCTGGAACAGGGAGCATCGGATCCGGCACGCCTCGGTTTGGGCCTGCTGCGGCTTGCCGACCGGGATGTACCACGGCTGGCGCGTGCCCTCCGGGACCGCCCCGAGTTTGCGTCTGTGCGCGGTCTCCACGCCATCACGTTGTTTCACCGTGGGATCCAGCGTTACGGATTCGAAGTACGCCCGTTGGAACCGCGCACTGCGGAGTGGTGGTTCACCCTCTGGCAGCGAAAACTGATGGCGCGCGACCACCCCTCCGGCAACGCCCGGGTGCGGCCCTATCGCAATCGGCTCATCGCCCGCCACGTCTGGTGTACACCCGAGATGCTGATCCGAAGATATGGTCCCTCACCCCCGGCGCCCACGACCGGACCTAATGAGCATGCGACTCATCGTGGATTTCATTCGGAAGGATAAAGCCCATTCGGTATACCACGGCCAGCACCATAAAGACCGCTGCCGCCATCAAGAACGGCGCCAGAAAACTGATGCGGGCGTAGAGCGGCGTTCCGAGCACATGCCCCGTCGTCATCGCTGCCATCTCGACGCTCATCAGCAGCGCCAGAGAACGGGCCCGCTGCTGTTCCGGAATACGTCCCAAAGCCAGCGCGTGCCAGGCCGGTAACATGAACGCATAGGCAGCGCCTGCCACCACCAGCCCCGGCAGCATCACAAGCAGTCGCACCCACGAATCTACAGGAAAAAAGGCGAGCAGGGGAGCGGCGGCGATCAGGGGCGCTACCACGAACATCGCGCCGATGACCGCCCGGCGGCGACCGAAACGATCGGAAAGTCTGCCCATCGGCCGCATCAACAGCACCGCCGGCCCTCCCCCCAGCACCAGCGCTGTTGCGAACTGTGCCCGGCTGAGTCCCAGATGCTGCTGGGTGAGGAAGTTGAACGGGAGAATCAGCGCCCCAAAGGCCAGATTCTGCAGAAACAGACCGACGGCCATCGTTTTCAGCTCGGGAGCGAAGTTACTTCCGCTGCGGTCTTCGTCGTCTCCCTCCGACCGCGGATCGGTGGGATAGCCCAGGCGCTGACCCGTCCAGGCCAGTGCTCCCAGCGTAATCGCCCACATCACAACTGGCGCAAAGTTCACCACCAGCTCGGCGCGCCCACTCAGCGAGACCAGGAAATTTCCTGAGACCAATCCAATCCCCAACCCGGCCATCCAGCCGGTGAGGATCTGTCCCATGATCTCCCCCCTCTCGCGAGCGCTACGCCCTCGAGTCCACGAGGAGATGACGGCCGGCCAGACCGGAGCCGCCCCCACGCCGTGCAGAAACGACCCGATGATCATCAAAAACGGCTGCCGGCTGAACAGGATGATCGGCACCGTACAGAGCGACACTGTCAGCCCGAGCAGCAGCGGAAGGTCTGGTCCGCTGCGATCAATCCGATGCCCCGCCGGCACTTTACAGAGGAGTTCGGCCAGAGTATAAGCGGCAACACAGAATGCGGCCAACTCCAGATTGTCCGGAAATCTCTTTCCGACCAGTTCGGGAATGATCGCATAGAGGAGCATCCCATGTGCAAGCTCCGCACAAAACAGGATGATGCTCAGGCGAGCAAAAAGTGACTTGACTCGGACACCGGACAACATCAGGTGTTCCACCGCTCCTTCTCATGCCACAGTCGCAAAACCTCCAAACCCGCGTCCCGCGCGGCAAACGGCCGCCGAATCTGTTTTGTCGCCTCTCGCATCGCCGTCAATCGCTCCGGGTTGTCGCACAGCTCATCGAGAGCATCACCGAGTTCCCGAAGGTTGTTGGCAGTCATCGCAGCACCTGCCTGCACCAGGTAATCCCGGTTGGCATATTCCTGGCCCGGGATGGGATGAAACACCACCATCGGCAACTCCATCGCCAGCGCCTCCGATGTGGTCAGGCCCCCTGCCTTGCTGACCAGCAGGTCGGAAACACACATCAACTCCGGCACGATGCGGACAAATCGCAGAATCCGGAAGTCGGGATACTTATTGGCCCAGAGTTGCAGCCGGGCCTCCAATGCACGGTCCTTTCCACACAGGAAGAACCCCTGCAGCGGTCGGGAAGCGATCGTATGAAACAACCGCCACGGACGACGCAGCAGTCCCTGTGCACCGGTCATGACAAGAACTGTCGGCAGGTCCGGGCGCAACCCCCATTTCTCGCGCAGCGCCTCGCGCTGGTCCAGCAGCCGGGTGTTTACCTGGATTGGAATACCTGTTACCCGCACACGTGCCGGATCCACACCGCGTGCAATCAACCCCGCAGCTACTGCGTCGCTCCCCACCAGATACAGATTGGTCGCCGGGTGGATCCACTGACTATGTACTACATAGTCGGTTACCACTGTGACCACCGGCACCGACAACCGTCCCTGACGGCGGAGGTCGGACAGCGCGCCACACGGAGTCGGATGCACTGCGACGATCACATCAGCAGGTTCTCGCTCGAGGTACTCCGCCAGTTCCTCTCGGCCCAGGCGATTCAGCCACTGCTGTGCCCTCGATTCCTCGCCCAGGTGGCTGGTGAGCTCGTAGAACATCCGGTAGCCGACCGGAAACAGCCGAACGCTCTGGGTATATCCGATACTGGCGGCCTCAGAGATCACCGGCGACACGAATGCTTCATAATGGTCCACGACCCGGACCGAGCACTTCGCGCCCGACTGTTCCCACCAACTTGCGAGCGCCTCAGCGGTAGACTTGTGCCCCCCACCGAAACGGGCCGACAGAATCAGCACTCGCAGCCCGTGCGACGCGGCCAGCAGGCCGTCGCTATCCAACTGGGGTTCCGGGTCTTCACCCGCTCGTGCGTAGGTTTGCATAGGTTGTGGAGACGCCCCGACCCACCCGCCGAAAGCTCACACTATTATAGCGGACACCCCCCAACCCACAGGTATGGGTCCACAGTCCCGGGTTTTCATCATCAGACTTTGAACATGCTCCGGAATGGACTGTCCAAAACGTCAGGCCCCCCCATAACACCCTGGATTCCCGACATGGCGAGCCACTGCGGTCACTTTCGACAGCGCAGTTTGTCGAAAACCCCACCCCGGACATCAGAGCCCGCCTCCCCACCATCCCGGGCTGTACGGACATCCAACTCCCCTTGGAAGGGGCATGAAGACCTGGATTCGACCGATTTCACCGTCCGACAGCCCGCAACCAGCCGGACGGGCACGATGCTCCCACCCGGTTTTTGACATCCTGACAGTACTACTGGTACTACTGGAGTCTATATAGAAAGGGTTCTCGGTACTCAGGTAGACTGTGCAAAGAGGCTTTGGCGATGATCCTGCGCTCCCTCATCCTTCGTCAGTTCCGAAACTATGAGGTCCTGGAACAGAGCTTCACCCCCGCCCTGACCGTGTTGCTCGGCGCCAACGCCCAGGGTAAGACCAGCCTGCTCGAGGGCATCTATCTGCTTGCCACAGGCAAGTCCCTGCGGGGGTGTCCCGATGTAGAGATGATTCGCTGGGATATGCCCGCGGGGGTTGTCGGCGGATATGTCCTGCGTGAGAAAGCTCACGATGTAGAACTCGAGGTAGTCCTGAGTCAGACGGCCCGAAAGAGTCTGGTCGTGAATACCGTGCGTACGACCCGTGCGATGGAGTTCGTCGGCCAGTTCAAGGTGGTGGCATTCAGCTCGGCTGATCTCGAAACGATCCGTGGGGAGCCGAGTCGTCGTCGCCGCTTCCTGGACCTGGAAATCTCACAACTGAGCCCGAGCTACTGTCATGCACTCGGCTGTTACCGGAAAATACTCGAACAACGCAACCGGCTGCTCAAGCAACCCTATCCGGGCAACCGACACCCACTCATCGAAGACTCGCTCGGAGCCTGGGATGACCAGTTACGCACGTACGGCAGTCGGCTGATCGAACGTCGGCGCCAGTTCATCCAGCAACTGGAGACGTTCGCACAGCCGATCCACCAGACTCTCTCTGGGGGAAAGGAGCAGTTCGCGCTGTCCTACCACCCTACCTTTCGTCTTCCACCGCCTGCAGAGGGCGAAGCAGACGACCACGAAGCGATCGGAGAAGCCTTCCGGCGCGCCCAGGAGAGTGTGCGGGAAGAAGAACGCCGGCGCCAGGTCTCACTCATCGGACCACATCGAGACGACATGACGCTTCTGGTAAATGGCCGGGACGTGCGGGTGTTCGGGAGTCAGGGCCAGCAGCGGACAGCAGCCCTGAGCCTTCGCCTGGCCGAAGTAGCGCTCATGGAGGATTTAACCGGAGAGGCGCCTGCCTGCTTACTGGATGACGTCTTCAGCGAACTGGACGCCGGAAGACGGGCGCACCTCTTTGATGTCACCACAGAACGATGCCAGACATTTATCTCCACAACCGATCTCACCTTGCTTCCCGGGCCTGTCCGGCGCCACGCCTCCTTGTTCGAGGTGCAGGAAGGTACGCTCCAGCCCCTGAGAAGCGAATGAGGATGTCTTCCCGCTCGGGAGGACACCCTCATCTGCTTCTGGAAAACCAGAGACTCAACTGGGGAGAAAGCAGAGTTGCGGCCCGCTACCCTGTCATTAAGCGCAATGCGGGCCGCTCCGGATCCATCCGGTTGATGTGCGCGCCAGCGCCCTGAAGTTTCCCGACCAGATGGGTGTACCCGCGATCAATGTGCTCGACGCCGGTGATGATCGATTCTCCATGAGCCCCCAAAGCCGCTACGATCAGCGCTGCGCCTGCCCGCAGGTCGGTAGCCGCCACATTGGCTCCGGTCAAGCGTTCTACTCCCCGCACCACAGCGGTGCGACCTTCGACTTGAATATCGGCGCCCATCCGGTCCAGTTCGGTCACGTACCGGAACCGGCTCTCGAAGACGCGATCCGTCACCATCGCCGCCCCTTCACTCACCGCTAGAAGCGCCACCAAAGGCTGCTGCATGTCGGTAGGGAAACCCGGATGCGGCAGAGCCATCACATCCACGCTGCGGGTTCGCTCCGGTGCGGAGACCCGGAGCTGGCCGGGACGATCGGGATCACCGCCGGAGGGTACGCAATGCACCCCCATCTCGCTGAGTTTCGCGAGCACCGGTGATAGGTGATTCACCACAACGTTTTCAAGCACCACGTCTCCGCGAGTGATCGCCGCCGCGCAGGCAAACGTACCCGCTTCCATCCGATCCGGAATGATCGAATACTCTGTCCCGGTGCGTAGTTCAGACACGCCGTGAATCGTAATCGTAGAGGTGCCGACTCCCGAGATCCGTGCCCCCACATGGTTCAGAAAGTACGCCACATCAGCGACTTCAGGTTCGGAAGCAGCGTTCTCAATGGTGGTGACGCCGATACCCAGCACGGCGGCCGTCATCAAATGAGTGGTAGCGCCGGCACTGGGGAAATCGAGGTAAATGTGAGCGCCGCGCAACCCATCTGTGCGGGCGATTACGATTCCGCCCTCGGTGCGTACTTCCGCACCAAGCGTCTGCAAGCCCTTGATGTGGAAATCCACCGGTCGAGCGCCGATGTCACACCCACCCGGCTGAGCTACCCGGGCAGACCCGAGGCGTGCGAGCATGGGCCCGACAACATAGAATGATGCGCGCATCCGGCGGACCAGCTCCTCCGGCGCCGTGGCTCGGGAGAACTCAGTCGCATCCACCTCTATCGCGTCCTCACCCAGAAATCGGACCCGGGCGCCTGTGTGACACAGGACCTCAGTCATCGTCCGAATATCACGAATGTCCGGGACATTACGGAGAATTGTCTTTCCGCGGACAAGGAGGCAGGCCGGGAGAATGGCGAGACTGGAATTCTTGCTGCCACTCACCCGGATTGCGCCCCGAAGCGGCCGGCCACCGCGCACGATGATTTGTTCCACTGGTTCTTCCTGACCTGATCCGGGCATCGCTGGCTCCGGCGATTCATTGCAACACATTCCGATTGGGGCGGCCCTCCGTGACCGGGAGGCAGGAACACGTCGCGTCAGTTCACGCAGAGGCTCTCCCGCAGGGAACCCGCCTCTGCGCAGAGAAGTTGGCGTTGTCGGTCCGGCATCCCTCCCCAATGAACCCACTTACGGAAAATACACTCCACCGGCTGCGCACTCCGGACGGCAGCCGGCTCCTGGCGGCTGCTGTCGAATGCGAAGCAGACCCCTTTGCTGCGGCCCGACTGCGAGTCCGATTTCCCGACTTTTCCGCCGAAGAGGCCGGGGCAGCAGTGGATCAGATTCGCCTCCGCCGGCGTGCTCGAGAGAAGTTTACAGCGGCGGAGGAAATGTGGTTTTCGGGGGACTTACTGGAACAGGCATCAAGTGAGCCCGTAGCCGCCTGGCGAGCCCGGCGTTTTGCCGAATGGGCCTGTACGCGTTCCCTACCCCCACTCCTCGCTGATCTGTGCTGCGGGGTGGGAGCGGACACATTCGGATTGGCGCGGGCACTCCCGGAGGAAATCTCCGTCACGTCCGTGGATCAGAGTCCACTCGCTGCGGCGCTCACCACAGCCAACGCGGAAGTACTCTGCTTGCGGTCGCGTATCCAGGTGCAGGTGGGGACGCTTCCCCAGGACGCTCCGGCGGCGGATGCCTGCTGGATGGATCCCAGCCGCCGCGAGCAGGGAAAGCGCACGCGAACCCTGGACGAAATGTCGCCGCCCCTGGGGGCACTGCTGGCGTTGGCTGATTCCAGGGCAGCGGTAGGAATCAAGCTTGCCCCGGCCACCGATCTCGACGCACTCGATGCACAACTCGCTGGTCGCAAATGCGAGTGGGAGTGGATTTCCGATCGCCGCGTTTGCCGCGAACTGGTTCTCTGGTTGGGTGACCTGACCCAGGAACGATCTGTGCGCCGTGCCAGTCTGGCTGGTGTGGGACAGACACTTGCCGGGATTCCTCAACCACTCCCACCGACAGGAGCCTTCCGCCAGTTCCTGCTCGAACCCGATCCGGCGGTGATTCGCTCCGGTCTGGTAGGGAATCTGGCTCAAACGCTGGGGGCGGGAGCAATTGACCCACAACTTGCGTATTTGACTCTGGATCGGCTGGTGCATACTTCATTTGCCGTTTCCTATCGGGTCGAGGATGTCTTACCGTTTTCACTGCGCGAATTGGCTCGACGGCTCCGCGTACAAAACGCCGGGGGCGTGGAAATCAAGACACGTGGAGCAGCAGTGGTACCGGAGGTGCTACGTCAGCAACTCCGGCCGGTGCTAAAACATGGGAACCCGGGCTGCCGACCAGTGGTGTTCGTCACCCGGCTGGGCTGCCGTCCCACGATGATTCTGGGGGAGCGTGTTGATCTTGACGACAGAAACAAAAACTGAGCCGGAAGACAAGGCAGCTCCTGTCGGAGACGTGTCTCAGGACAACGTGCTCATCGGAGAGGCACCGGTGGCCACAGCCGCCAGGCCGGTCCCAAGTGGCCCCTGGATCTGGGACGCACAGACTGCACCCGCCGCCCGAGCGGAGCTACACGTTGGTGCGACGGGCGGCGAGCCTGCGCCGGTTCCCGTGCCCGAGGGTGTCGCGTTCGAACATCACGAACATCCGCAAGTTACTCCGGATCCGGTTGCTGTTGGCGATCACGCCGCCTCGGGTGCCTGGGAATCGCCCCGGGTAACCCAGATTCCGGTCGGGGAGATCGCGTGGCTGGCCACAAAGACGGCTGCCGGGCCGACCGAGACCCCGAACTGGTTCGTACAAGAAAGCAGTACCCCCAACGGTGCGCTGCAACCGGTATCAGATGAAGCATCAATCCCGGTCGCAGATGCTGGGACCTTCTCGGACTCCGGCGATGAAACGGTCACCACCGCCGACGAGGAAGCCCCCGTTTCCGCGAACAATGTTACCCAGGAGTCCCCGAGCCAGCCCGGAGAAGAAAGTGAACGAGATAACAAACTCCGGTACGGATCTCGTCCCTCAGAGCGCGAACCCCGCACCAGTCCGAACTGGATGCTCGCGTTTGTCTGCGGTTGGGCTGGACTGCGCGCGGGTTACCAGGTCTACGATGTCATGCTGCGCACTGATCTCACCCAGGCGGGTCGGTTGTTGGCGCTGGGAGGTTACGCCGCGCTGAGTGCGGGATTTTGCGCATTTGCTCTGGAAGCCCTGTTCTGGCGAGTGCTGCGCCGCCGGGACCATGGACGGAAGAGCGTGTTGCTCCTCCTGGCGTTGCTCACTATTGCCGGAGCAGTATGTCTCTTCCTCTTCAAAGACCCGGACCCGGTTCGGGGGCGGATCTAGGGTCGAGACATGGAGTCGCTGCACGACTGGTTTCAATATGTGAACCGGGTCAGCCGACCCGCCCGGCGTGAGGAGGGGGTCGAAACCGCCGCGGCGGAGCCGTGGCGACCCTGGCCGGAGCCGGACGCGGAGGCCGCGCTGTCACCGATACCATCGCTGGCAGCGATGCTCACTGCCCCGGCCCTGGTGGAAACTTATCAGCGGGTGGCGCCAACGTTCGACGACCCAACCCTCGACGACAAGCTGGAACCGATGCCGGAGTTTCGCATTCCGGCTTTGCGGGCGCCCACATTTGATGTGTCGTTGCCCAACCTGACTTCCGGAACCCCAAACTTGCCAGGGGAAGTCGCGCTCGCCCCTCTCAGCACCGATCTGGCACCGGAAGCGGATGCACAGCCGCCGCCCACCCGCCCGCTGGAGGTGCAACCGGCCACCGCGGAACGCGCGCCCTGGCTCTGGGCGCATCTGTTGCAAATGCGGAGCCGGAACTTTTTTGCAGACGATTCCGAACCGGGATCGCGCAGTTCGCGCGAGGAACTGATTCAACGTCTGCTGGACCCGACTCTGAATCTGGAAGAGACGGCGCTGCTGATCGGAGTTTGTCCGACTACGGTACGACGCTATACGAACCGCGGTCATCTACCTCACTTCCGTACTAAGGGGAACCAGCGGCGCTTCCGCTTTCTGGATGTAGCAGAGTTCATCGTGAGCCGTCAGGCGGAAATCGAAGCGGATGCTCGTACTGACCGCGATGCCGGTCAGCCCCCGCCGGACGACACCGAGATGGATGCCTAACGAACCCGCCGTGCGATTTCCGCCAGTTCGGGATTGGAGAGCACCGAACTACTGATGATGACCGCAGTGTCTCCCTGATGCCAGAAGAGACGCAGTTCTCCGCGATTGCCGCGTACGAAGCATCCCAGGCGGCCTTCGCCCAGATCTATTTTCGCATCAGCACGGGTCTCGAACATCCGCCGATGATAGGCATCGCGCTCAGGTGAACGAGGTTCCTGGGAGAGAATCAGCAGGTTCTCTCCGTCGGAGGTGGAGAAATCCTGAAGAACTCGGCGCGCGCCCACGGTCGGTGCTTCCCGCCCGATGCGTCCGTCTCTGGGCAGCCACGTCGGCGCTAGAAGGCGCCGCTGCATCTGGACCTCCATCTTGCGAAATCCGGGACTGGTCATTCGACCCGAACGATCAAGGTTCGTCGGAGGTATCAGCAACCTGCCGCCCGTCAGGACCAGGGCTGCCACCGGTGCGATGAAAAACCAGCGGGTCGGAGGCACTTTCAGCCTGGGTCCGGAAGGGGAAGACTGGGGAGTGGAGGCGGAAAACATGGGATCGCCAGGTCCTTCGCGGTTCAGTGTGGACATCATCTAACAGGAGCAGATTCCTGCGAAGCCGTGAGGACTCCTGCTTGATTTTCCGAAGACCAGGGTGCCTGGTGGATACCAGGTACGTCGCTACTCCGCCCCTTGTCTTGTCCAGGGGAAGCTGATCCTTTGAGGAAAGAGAATCTTCTCACATGCACGTGCTGTTCATCGGGGCGCATCCGGACGATTGTGATTTCTCCTGCGGGGGCACCGCAGCCCTATTCGCACAACGGGGAGACAGTGTCAAGTTCGTCTCCGTCACCAACGGTGATCGCGGACACATGGCGGCTGAGTACCTCCAAGACCGGACCCGGCTGGCGGCCCGGCGTCTCGAAGAAGGACAGCGGGCAGTCGCCCTCTTCGGGGGAGAATTCACCTCGCTCGGCGTGCATGACGGCGCCGTGTATGTCACCGAGGAACTCACCGAGCAGATGGTGCGTCTGATCCGTGCATGGGGCCCTCCGGGAGTAGGCCCGGATCTGGTACTGGTGAACCGCCCCAACGATTATCATCGGGACCATCGCTACACCGCGCAGCTTGTGCTGGATGCCACCTACATGCTCACGGTGCCCCTGATGTGCCCGGAAACGCGCCACCTGGATCGGATGCCGGTTTTCGCCTACTGGTTCGACCGATTTCAGGAGGGCGGCAGATTTCGGCCGGATGTGCTGGTGAATATCGCCTCCGTTCTGGATGTGAAAACAGAGATCGGTCTTGTGCACGCATCGCAGACCTTCGAATGGCTTCCGTACAACGCAGGCACACTGGATCACGTCCCATCGGATGCTGTGGGACGCCGGCTGTTCGCGCAGGAACGCATGGAAGCACGGGCGCGCCGGGTAGCCCAGGGGTGCCGCGAATTGGCGCCCGACCGGGCGCCGGCCGATCTGGAATTCGCCGAGGCGTTTCAAATCAGCGAATATGGTCGTCAGCCGACGGCAGAAGAGCTGAGCATCCTCTTCCCTGATGGTCGAGAAGGGGAACGCTACAGGTAAGTCGCAGCGCCGCGACGCCGCACCACCTGATCCGGCCGCACGCAAACGAGGTCAGGTGGGTGCGGCGTCGCGGCGCCACAGGGATTGCGCCGCTCCACTTCGTCCCTCAGCCCCAGTATCCGTTCTGCCAGAATGGATACCAGGTGTGCCTCCTGACTCTCCGTTCCGCCTATGCCTTCCCCTTCTGCTCTTCGTCAACTCCGCTCACTGCGCCGCAATGAGTGGGGCATCGCGCTGATCCTCGGCTACGTCACGCTCGTGGTCGTCCCACTGATTCTCATGCTGGTCGTGGTGGGTGCCAAGTTCAAACCACAGGGGCTGCTGGACCCGGGCTCTCTCGATCGGGCGCAACTGGCCCGGCATCTGGCGGACGGACATGGGTACATCACCTCCGTGATTCGCCCTCTCTCGGTAGGGTTCCACGCCGCCGATCCGCAGGCGCACCCCGATCTGTACAATCCACCGCTGCATCCGCTGCTCCTGGCCGCCTTTTTCAAGGTTGCCGGAGCCACCGACCTTGCCGTGGCGGGTTTCGGCGCGATGCTCTGGGTGCTGTCCGTGTGGCTCACTTTTTTCCTGGCCCGAAAGTGGTTCGGACTTCGCACCGCCTGGCTGGCGGCGGCTCTCTATACCCTGAACGTGACCGCGTTGACTGCGGCTTTGCAGGGATCGTCGCAGCCGCTCATCGTTCTGCTGGTGCTGGGCGCTGCATGGCTGCTGCTGCCCGGAAGAGCGGATGAGCCCGACCCCGATCCGATCGTTCCAGCACCGGTTGCGGCGCCGGCGCCCCGGCGATTTCGTCCGGCTCGCGTGATCGAAGCGGAGTTCGGGCCGGAGCGCGTCGAACAACTGGACACTCGGGCCGATGCGACAGGGGGAACCCCCAACGCGCCGGGCGATCACCCGGAACCGCCGGCGGCGAGTACGGCCGACGAAGAGCGGGCAGCAATAGACGAGTGGCGGGCGCTCCCGCTCTGGCGGCTTGCCGCAGCCGGACTGCTGTGGGGTCTGGCCTGCGTGACGCACTACCTGATGCTGCTTCCGGCCCTCGGTTTTGCGTACTTCGTCTTTCACAATCAGCACGCGCGCGGACGGGCTCTGGGAGCATTTCTCGCGGGGATGGTCGGCCCGCTCGGATTGTGGTGGGCGCGAAACTGGGTCGTCGGGGGCTCCCCCTTCTTCTCGCTGTACTGGTACGAGGCGCTGACAAACAGTTTTGGATTTCCCGGGGAAAGCATCTGGCACTATACCGCCACTCCGGCACATCCTCTGTTGTACCCGCTCCAGCACCCGTTTCAGACGCTGTCAAAGATCCTGACCGGTCTCATCGGGTTCCGCCAGGATCTCGTGACCGTATTGGATCCTGTTGTGCTCTTCATTTTCGCGGCTGCGCTTGTCTTCGGGCTGGGGAACCGCTGCTGGCGCGCATTCTCAGTGTCGCTCGCGGTAGCGGCACTGCTGTTAATGCTCGGGTCGTCTTTCCTGCGGGCCGAGACCGGTCTGCTGCTGATCTGGGCCCCCCTGCTGTGTATCGGTACGGGCTTTGTCGTCTCTACGTGGGCCACCGCACAGTTGGGCCACATCCGGCTTCGATTTGGCCGCCGGCGTTTAGGCCCCGCATGGACGCAGGGACTCGCCGGCGCAGCACTGGTTGCCACGGTGGCCCTTCCTGCGGCATATTTCATCCTGGTGGCGCGTCCGCCGCAGCCGCTGGACCTGAAAGCCCAACTGGCGCCGGTGCGAGACCGGGTTTCCGCAGATGGAACAGTACTGACCGATCAGCCGGCGCTGGTTGCCTGGCATACGGGCCGCGCCAGCATCTGGCTGCCCCAGCGGGAAGAAGATCTGGCATCGATGGAGGCCACCTTCAAGAACGTAGAGGGCGCCTACATCACCGGTGCACTCAGTACAATTCCGATGCGGGAACGCGGGGCCTGGTGGTTCTGGCTGAGCCGGCCGGAAGGCCGCTTCCGGGGATTGACTCCGGCAGTGACCACATCGGCAGGTCTGCTGTGGCTCCGGCAGCGGCAGGCAATGCGATCGAGGTGAGGATGGCGCAAGAGCACGTATCGGGAGTGCAGCGGCAGGAACGGGCGCGCCCGGCGCAGGCCGCCGCGACGGGTGACAGCCTGGCGTCCCCCGTCTTCTTCTGGTGGTTGGCCCTGCTGGGGACCGCCATCCTGATCTACGGACCCACCGCGATCTGGTTGGAGCAGCGCTGGCGCACAGATCAGTTCTACCAGCACGGTTACCTGGTCGCGCCGGCGAGCGCCTACCTGGCCTGGAAAGCCTGGCCGGAGGCAATGGCGCTCGCCGCAAAGGGGAGCCGCTGGGGCACTCCGTTGATCCTTTTGGGTCTGCTGCTTCAGACGGCAAACGCGATCACCGGCATCATGACGATCGGCGCGGTGTCCTTCATGATGGTGGCGACCGGGTTGCTGCTGGCCTGGAAGGGAACCGCCGTTTTTCAACATCTGGGCTTTCCGCTCTTTTTCTTTCTTTTCGCCATTCCGTTTGCCACGGCCGGATCGGAAGCGAGCGGGATGATCATGACCCCCATGATGGAGCTCGCGGCTGCATCCGCCGCCGGCGTCTGCCAGACGCTGGGGCTGGACGCGAAGCTCTCCGGCACCATCGTGCGGCTGCCGGGTTACACGATGCAGATCGTGGCGCCGTGCAGCGGCATGTCCAGCCTGGTGAGTTTGATGCCGCTTGGAGCGCTTCTAGGACATCTTTCCGGGGCCCGTCCCTGGCGGATCGCGGTACTCATTCTCGCGGCGTTTCCCATCGCCTATGTGGCAAACGTCACCCGTCTCACACTGACTGCACTCCTGGGGGTCAGCTTTGGAGCGAAGGTGGCATCGGGTTTCTTGCACGAAGCCTCGGGCATCTTCACGTTCGCTCTCGGCGCGGTGGCAATGTACTGCATTCCGCGGGGATCCTCAAAGTGACTCTGCTGAACCGGATCGTCATCCTGGCGGCATTTGCCCTGGCTGCCGCCTGGCAGGTAGTGATGGGAGGAATGCCGGCCGCCGGCGCCACCCCAACTCTGGCTCAAGTGCGGGTTCCCCCGGCGCCCCCCGGCTGGAAACTGGTAAGGCAGGAACCGGTCGCCATGTGGGCCGACAAGACCCCTGGCCGGAGCGCCGAGTATCAGGCCCCGGATGGGTCCCGGCTGACCCTGCATCGCTTTGTGGGTTGGCCGGACCGCCGCGAGCATCTGCCCGGCTTTCTGCCGCACGAGTGCTGGTACTCCGGACAGGGATGGGACTTCGACATCCGCTCCGGCATGCAAAAGCACGGCGAGCGGGAACTGCGCCTGATTCGGGTGCACCGGCGCACTCCGCAGGGGACCGAACGTTTCGTGGAGCTGTCGGCGTACGCGTGCAGCGACCGGATGTGCGCCACCTGGCAGGAATACAAAGCGGTGCTGATCTGGCAGCGGGTGCTGCGGCAGCGAAGAATGTGGGTCTACAGCTACGTCACCGCGGCCCCGGAGACCGCAGCGCTGGCGGCGGCGCCGGAACTGCTGTTGGCGGCGCTGAAGCTGGACCAACAGGAAGAGACTACACAAGTGGCCACCCGGCCGAAAGTCGCCCCGAACCCAGAGCTGTAGCAAGTCCGCCGTGTTCCCCACCCGACGCGCCGTACCGGGCGCCTCCTGGGCGCAGCAAGCGGTCCCGGATGTTCCGGGCGAACATAGTCAAACGCTTCCCGGCCATAAAATGAGAACGCCGCCGGTATGCGAGATAGTTTGCTAGTCCACCGTTACACGACTGTCCCACGTACCCGAGCCACGCACGTAAGTAAG
>SXGS01412083.1_pt1 | contig 42901 bp, 34 predicted proteins | sample 3174681 | NCBI WGS metagenome assembly SXGS01 (sample SAMN11356861, study PRJNA531348) | freshwater metagenome | isolation source: freshwater sample F1-80 | place: China: Fuxian Lake, Yuxi | collected 2017-12-25 | reverse complement strand
ACGTTGAAGTCCGCGTCGCCGATCACCGGGTAGCTCGGCGCTGCGCCCTGGCTGCGCTCGATGTCGGCCGCCCAGCCGGCGTGGCGGTCCACGCTGTCAACCGACAGGCCGATGACCTTCACGCCGCGACGCTCGAACTCCGGCTGGATCTTGGCCACGTAGCCAAGCTCCGTGGTGCACACGGGCGGGCAGTCCGTCGGGTGGGAGAAGAGCACCGCCCAGTCGTTGCCGATCCACTCGTGGAAGCTCAAGCGTCCATGGGTGCTGTCGGCCTGGAAGTCGGGAGCGATATCGTTGATGCGCAGAGACATGGGTTCACCTCGGGGTGCGCCGCTTCTAGGTCCCGGCGGCGCCGCTCGCAAGACAGCCTACAAGCGGCGTATCGTCGCTCACGCTACCTCACGCGCTCGCCGGCGGTGAAGCGCTGCTCCGGGCCAGCCACCACGTACACCTGCACGGCCTTGAGCGAGCCGATCACCCTGGCACTGTGCTCCACGCCCTTCTCGATGCGCACCGCGTCGCCCTTCTGCGCCACCCACGGCACGCCGCCGATCACCATCTCCACCCGCCCCTCCAGGATGTAGAGGATCTCGACGCTGTCGGCGTGAACGTGGGGTGTCGCCTCGGCGCCGTCGTCCAGCGTGAGGAGGTCGAGCGCGGCCTCCGGAGAGCCGGTCGTCGCGTTGAGCAAGAGCTCGGCGGTGCCCTTGGCCGCGAGGATCCTGTAGGCGGGGGCGGTGTCGCCGTGAACGACGGGGTCGGCGGCGAGGGCGAGGGGGAGGAGGAGGAGCATGGGGGATTCTATGGCGGGTGGAGCCTCGGTGGCCCCTCGTTTGCCCGGCGTGCGCCTCCCGGACCGAGCCCGCGTCGCGAGTGCAGTCAGGCTGAATGTCCAACGTCGTGAGAGCAGTCTGGCTGAATGTGCCTCGGCACCGTGCCCGCCGTGGAGGGGCGGTGATCTGCGGGCCGGGACCAACGGAAAAAGGTTGGTTTTCGTCGTGACTTGCGGGGCGCCGAGTCGGGAAGCGGCGCCACGAGAGTCGCGCTGGGACGTTCGAACTGACTACGCTCACGACGTGGGACGTCCAGCGAGACTGTGGTCACGACGCTGGGCCAGCCCTGCTCGCCATGGAGGTGGTCGAGGTCGGAATGCGTTCGCGCGTGAGGATAGCTCCGAGACAGATGGCACATTTCTCTTGCGTCGAGATCGGGGCTGTGCTACCTTCAGTTCCTCCATGGAGTTTCGAATGCACTGGGTCAAGGTCGCTTCAGGGATGACATTTTCGACGGCAGCTGGGGGTGCCGACAAGGACTAGCCCCTCGCCGTCCAGGACTGGGGGCTCAAAGTCAAGGACGTCATCTACGTCGTCTTCACGGCGAGCTCCACGGCCAACGTGGAAATCGGCGCCGTGCACAAGGAGGGCCCCACGACGGACAGCAACTATTTCGTGCAGCACACCGTCGCCATCGGGCTCGCTGCCCCCGCCGCTGCCCCCACGCTCATCCGTGGCCAGACGAACAGCGCCACCAATGGGCCACTCATGCCTTACTTCACCCCCGTCATCCGAGTGGGCAGCACGGGCGCCACGGTCGAGTCCTTCACCGGCGACGTGTGGGTCGGCGGGAAGCCGTTCTAGGCCGCCATGGCGGGGTGCATGTGCAGCGGTCGCGACCCGGGGTGCAGCTCCGGGTGCGGGCCCGATACGCGGGCCACCCGGGATTCGGCGCCCGAGGCACCCGGCGACCTCGCGGACCGCGGCTTCCCCGCGGCTGGCAGAGGCACGGCGGCGACGCGGGCGCGTGTGCTGCTCGGCATGCACGCGCTCCGCGCGTCATGGGTGGTGTACGAGCGGCGCACCGAGACCCGGCAGGGCTATCGGAGCGTGGTGTACGAGCGCGGTTCCCAGCTCGTCTGGCAGGATCGCTACGACATGGACGCGCCGATCGACGACGAGGACCCCTTCGTCGGCGAGTTCTCGTTCCAGCGCGAGGACACGGACGGCGTCGACGAGGACGGCGTCCGCTACGGCATCGAGAGGCTGGTGAAACGTCCTCGGCGTCGGCGGCACGAGGCTGGACAGGGCGCGGCGCCTCACGCGGACGGTTGCGTCCAGTGTGGCGATGCCGAGGCGGTCGCCGAGCCGGCGGCTGCTGGGCGGGTCGAGTCCGCGACGACGACGGTCAGGGTCATGCTCCGCGACGTCGCGACGGGCGAGGCGATACCGAGCCTCGGCTCCTGCGTGGCTGCGGAGCAGCTTGGCGTGGGGCAGGCGCTCCGCCTTCTCAGAGACCAGCGCGTCGCGCGTCGAGCGGTCGCGCGGCGGATGGCGGCCGACGAGGTCACCCGGGAGGTGGAGCGACTCGGCGGGCGAGTGACCCGGGTGCGGACGGGGCACAGTCTCTCGCTGGAGGCCGAGCTCTCCTCCACGGCGGCGGAGGCGCTCGCCCGGCAGCCCGGGGTGGTTGGGCTCCGGCCCGCGCGGCGCCGCGCGGCCAGGGTCGACTCCCTTCCCTCGACGTACCTCTGCAGCGGGCTCCCCGTCGGCATGCGCCGTGACGTCGATTCAGACCCGTGCTTCGGCGCCTGGATGACCGGGGGCGGCGCGCCCGTGCTGATGCTGGGCGGGCGGGCCGCGGCGGCCGGCGCGTACGCCTATCTGGAGCAGGGCTACACCGGCGCCGGCGGTTACGGACTGGGTCGATCGGCGGAGGGCGGCCTCTCTCCGTGGGCCGTGATGTGGGACGTGGCCTCGGAGGGCGGGGACGTCGATCTCCTCGCCGCCGTTCCTCACGTCACGATCGGCGTGGTGGATGGCACGGGTGTACATCTGGACCACCCGGCCTTCCTCAGCGTGGTCGGGGAGCCACGCATCAAGTACTATATCGATAGCACCGGGTTGTTTCGCAAGGCGGCCGCGTGGTCCGACTCCCAGTCCCCGCCCAGCGACCCCCACGGGACGAATTGCGCGGGCATCGCGCTCGGTAGCGTGATGGATGGCCAGGACTCGCGCCTCGGGGCGGAGATCGAGCGGGAGCTCCGCAGCGGCCTGGCCCGCCGGGCCATGGGCGTGGCGGTGAACAGCTCGGGCCCCATCGGCTTCATCGAGTTCCTCGACGTGATGCACGACGGGGGCGAGCTTGCCGAGGCGCTGCCCAGCGGCCTCGGCGTCGACGTGCTCAGTTACTCCGTCAACGAGAACGAGGGCCGGGCGCACGCGATTGGTGCGGGAGGCGACCGCGACGCCTGTCCGACCAACGAGCAGAGTCGCGGGCTCGATGACACGTCTTTGGCGATCACTCACGCCTATCGCGAGGAGAGCGTGGTGGTGGTCAAGAGCGCGGGCAACACCCACGGGGTGTACCGGCGGTTCAATGCCAGTAATGCATGCAACGTTGCGGGGAGCGTGGCGAGCGAGGTGAGCGCGCCAGGCGCGGCGCCGGCGGCGATTCCTGTCGGCGCCGCGTCCGTCTTCCCGAGCTCGACTTTTCCGGAGGACACCCCCGCGGGCGTGCAGCAATCGTACGACCTCTACGCGTTCTCGGCGCGAGGGCGGACCGGCGACGGCCGGGCCTACCCCTTGTTGCTGGCTCAGGGTTGGGGTTGCGGCAACCCGGCCACGAGTCCGAGCGGCGCTGACTACTACGGCAACAGTGGCGCCACCAGCGCGGCAGCGCCGGGCGTGGCGGGTGGGATCGCGCTCTTCAAGCACTGGTACCTCGACCAGCACGGCCCTGCGTGCGCGAACAGCCCGGGGCGGCTCATCTCCAACGCGCTCAACATGGCGGACGGGCGGGTGTTCTCCGGGAGCACGCCGAACACCTCGCGGGCCGACCCGCCCGCGGAGGGCTGGGGCTTCGGCCTGTACCGCATGCGACTGTTCGAGGAGGCGTACATGGGCCCGAGCTGGCATCGGGGAACCACGGCGATCGCGGTCGAGGGCGGCTTTGGCTACGAGTTCATTCCCGTCGGTCGAGGGGAACATAGTCGCGTGCCGAGCAATGTCGCGCGCCTCCGCATCACCGCGTGGTGGCTCGAGGTGAACACGGGCGCGGGGGAGTCCAAGGCGGAGATCGCCCTCAGCCTCTACGACGCCGGCGAGTCGGGCGCCAGACGCCTCGCGTACAAACGAGCGGATGGCGAGCACGTGATCCGCCTCCAGTGGGACTGTTTCGGCGGGAATGGGACGCGGGCGCCTTCCGGGAGCGTGTACCTGCTCGCGAACTGCTGGGGTTCGATGCCCGCCGACGAGCGATACCCCCACCGGGACTACCGAACCGTGTACGTCTCCTGGTTCTGGGAAACCGGGCCTGACCCCTCGCTCATCGACTGCGGCAGCCTCCCGGCGGACACGTGTCCGCCGCTCGCGACCGGCCCGACCGGCGCGGAGGATCTCGCCGCCAGCGTACCCGACGAGCGCGAATACGACTACGACTGGTTGGCGATGCAGGCGGAACTGGAGAGAAATCCCTTCGCGAAGGAGGAGATCGAGATCGACGAGGACGCGTTCTCGCCTGGGCGGCCCCGGTGAGGGTCGGCTGCTTTGGCTTGCCCGGACGGTGTGGGGCGCTACTGGCGCTGGCCCTTCCCGGGTGCACCGAGGCGGACACGGGCGTGGACCTCGTCACGCGCGCGGAGGGGTGCGCGGAGTTCGACCTCGGGGAGCTACGGGACAGCCGACTGGTGGGCGTCGTGTACATAGGCGCCGAGGAACCCGCGCCGGGGTCCAGCCGTTTGCAGGCGCTGTACGACGAGGACGCGGTGCGCGAGTGGTGGGAGATGCTGGCGCTCGGAAGCGACCTCCCAGGGTGGATCTTGCCTGACTTTCCGCTGGAGATGGCGGTGGTGATCCCGTTCGGGGTGGACGACGTCGTCGAGACCGCGGCGACGACTGGCGTCGTCGGTTTCTACCAGGACGGCGGAGTCGCCGACCGTGTCGTGGCCGTCTATGAGCGCGACGGTAGCTGCGACCTAGGCCAGTACAGCTCGCCTGCAATCGCGCTCCACGCCGTCCCCACCGGCGAGCTCGAGTCTTGCGCCTTCGGCGATCCCGAGGACTGCTGACGTGCCGTGCGCCTGCGCCGGCCAGCGCCCGGACTGCGCCGACGGCTGCGGACCCGACCTGCGGGGGGGTGGCCGCTTCGTCCCCCCGTGGGCCGACGCGGCGTACGACGGGCGCAATGCGGCTGCCGGCGCCGCTTGCGCGTTCGGCGAACGCAAGTGGGAGGAGGAGGAGGAACATCGGCGCGATGTGTTCGAGTGCTGTCCACCCACGACGGGGCGGCGGGGGTGAGGGCCCGGCGCGTCGGCGCGCGTGGCGGGTACTCGGCGACCCTCGCGCTGGCCCTTCCCGGCTGCACCGAGGCGGACACCGGCGTTGATCTCGTCACGCGCGCGGAGGGGTGCGCGGAGTTCGACCTCGGGGAGCTACGGGACAGCCGACTGGTGGGCGTCGTGTACATAGGCGCCGAGGAACCCGCGCCGGGGTCCAGCCGTTTGCAGGCGCTGTACGACGCGGACGCGGTGCGCGAGTGGTGGGAGATGCTGGCGCTCGGAAGCGACTTCCCAGGGTGGATCTTGCCTGACTTTCCGCTGGAGATGGCGGTGGTGATCCCGTTCGGGGTGGACGACGTCGTCGAGACCGCGGCGACGACTGGCGTCGTCGGTTTCTACCAGGACGGCGGAGACGCCGACCGTGTCGTGGCCGTCTATGAGCGCGACGGTAGCTGCGACCACGGCACGTACAGCTCGCCTGCGATCGCGCTCCACGCCGTCCCCACCGGGGAGGTCGAGTCTTGCGCCTTCGGCGACCCCGAGGGCTGCTAGTTCAGCTGATCCTTAGTTTTACCTCGTTTTTCCTGGACGATGGAATAGAGGCCGGCTAGGGGTTGCCATGCCCAAGAAAGCCCGAGCAATACCGATCTCTGCGCGCCAGCGCTCCCTTCTCGAACGCCTGGTGCGCTCGCGTTCCGCAGCGGTCGCCCAGGTCGACCGCGCGCGGATCGTGCTGATGTCGGCGGGCGGCGCGGCCATCGTCGATGTGGTGGCGGAGCTGGGCACGGACCGGCAGCGGGTGCGGCGGTGGCGAGAGCGGTGGACCGAGGGGACGGCCCGTCTCGACGAGGTCGAGGCTGTCGCGGACGACGCGGTTCTGCTCGAGGCGATCCGCGAGCTTCTCGACGACGGGGAACGCTCGGGCCACCCGTCGAAGTTCACGGCCGAGCAGGAGGAGCGCGTGCGGGCCCTGGCCTGCCGCGCGCCGTCGGAGTTCGGCCTGCCGCACAGCCGGTGGACTCGCGGCCTGCTCGCCGAGGTGGCAGCCAGGGAGGGGATGGCCGACTCGGTGGCGGTCGCAGAGGTGGGCCGCTGGCTCAAAAAGGGGGGCTCCAGCCCCACCGGTCTCGGTACTGGCTCCACCCCGTCGTCGACGACGAGGCGCGCTTCGCCGCCCAGCTCCGCGAGGTCGTCGCGCTGAACCAGGGCGCGGCGGGCCTGGCGCGGGAGGGCGTGCGCGTGGTCTCCTGCGACGAGAAGACGGGGATGCAGGCGGTGGAACGGCTCGGGCGGCAGCCGATGGCACGGGGCCGTCCCGAGCGCGTCGAGAGCTGGTACCGCCGCCACGGGACGCTCTGTCTCACCGCCAACCTTGACCTCGCGACGGGGCAGGTCGTGGCACCGACGCTGCAGCGCACCCGGACCAACGTCGACTTCGTCGACCACGTCGCGAGGACGGTCGCGACGGATCAGGGTGCCCGCTGGATCTTCGTCGTCGACAACCTCGACACCCACAGGTCAGAGGAGCTCGTCCGGTGGGTGGCAGCGGCCAGTGACGTGCACGCCGACCTCGGCAGGAAATGGAAGGAAGGCGCGCTCCGGAACCGCGCCTCCCGTGGCGCTTTCCTCTCGGACCCCGCGCACCGGGTCAGGTTCGCCTACACGCCGAGGCACTGCTCCTGGCTCAACGAGGTCGAGCGGTGGTTCAGCAAGCTCGCCCGCTCGCTCCTCCGCCGCGGGTCGTTCAGCAGCAGGGACGACCTCGCCGCGCAAGTGCAGGCCTACATCGCCTACTACAACGCTGTAGGGCCCCGCCCCCACAAGTGGAGGGCAAACGCCGACGACCTGCTACGCAAGATGGGGATCGAGACTTGAGAGCTGCTGAACTAGCGCCGCCCGCCACCCACCTACCTCCGCCGCACGATCACGAACTCCACCCTTCGATTCTGCGCGCGGCCCTCCTCCGTCTGGTTGCTGGCCACGGGCATCGTCTCCCCGAAGCCGCGGGCCTCCAGGCGTGAAGGATCGACCCCGCCGTAGGTGACCAGGAACAGGCGCACCGCGTCGGCGCGGGCCTGGGACAGGGCGAGGTTCGCCGCGTCGTCGCCCTCGCTGTCGGTGTGGCCGGCCACTTGCACGCCGGCGATGTCGGGGGCGGCGTTGATCGCGGCTGCCACCTCGCGAAGAAGGGGAAAACTCACCTCCTGGATGGTGGCGCGGCCAGTGTCGAAGTACACGCGGTCGTCGATCTCGATGCGCGCGGCGGTCACGCGCACCCGGCCCGGCGCCGGGGGACAGCCCCGATTCGCGGCGGGCCCCGGGGCGAGGGGGCAATCGTCGGCCCCGTCGTTGATGCCGTCTTTGTCGTTGTCGGGCTCCACGCAGCCGTCCTGGTCTTCGAAGGCGTCGATGTCTTCCGGGTCGCGCGGGCACTTGTCACTCGCGTCGGCGATGCCGTCGCGGTCGTCGTCGGTGTCGGGGCACCCGTCGCTGTCGTGGAAGCCGTCCTTGTCTTCCGGGGTGTCGCGACAGCGATCTTCGGTGTCGACCACGCCGTCGGCGTCGATGTCGGCGGGGGCCACCTCGCCGGAGAGGATCTTCCCTCGCACGCCGAGGAAACCATGGGTTGTGGGCACACCGAGCCCGTCGCCGAGGCCCACGCCGTAGCCACCGAGCAACTCCACGCGGCGCAGGTCGAGGGCGAGGTGGGCAAGCAGCTCCGCGCCGGTGCCGGGGTACTCGACCGTGGGGCCGATGATGTTGAGCGTGCTGTTGCTGGGCATGGCCAGCTTTGCGCCGAGGTCGAGGCCGGCGCGCAGCGGACCGGCCAGCCGGTGGGAAGCCGACAGGCCCAGCGGGATGAAGGTGCCCCCGGTCATCTCTCGCGCCAGGTTCCCGCTCGAAGCGAGGTCGCTCTCCGAGCGGAGAAAAACGCCCGCGCGCGCCCCCAGAGCCAACCCGGCAAGCCGCGCATGCGCCACCGCGCTCGCCTCGGCCGACACGCCGCCCTCGGTGGTGAGCGGCCCCCAGGGCGACACCGGCACCGCGACACGCAGTCGAGGCCCGAGCTCCACGGGACCCGCGCGCAGCGCGAGGTAGCTGGCCGCGACCCAGAGATCCCCGCCGATGCCGCCGGTGTCGTCGCCGATGCTCGCACCCGCGACGACCGGGAGCCCGGCCTCCACGCGCCAGTTGCGGGCGGGCACGAAGGCGAAGGCGACGTCGAGTACCGTCACGCCGTCGAGCAACACCTCGCGGCTACCATCGTCGTAGTAGGCCACGGCGCTCTCACCCAGCAGGCCGCCGATCACGGCCGCGTCGAGGTCGCCGGGCGTGCCTGAGAGTGCGGGGACGGCCAGACCCGAGGCGGGAGACGGGGTGTCGAGCCGCAGCCCAGTGGCGTCGGCCGCCAGCGCGGGGGCGAGGAGGAGCGCGATCATGGGCGGGATTCCCGACGACGGAGAAGTGCGAGCGCGGCGAGCGCTGCGGGCAACGCCGCCGCCGCCGTGTTGTCACAACCACAGCCCCCGCCCGTCACCCGGGTGAGATCGGGATCGGCGAGGGGCACGCGTGTGGCACCTGTATCAGATGTATCAGTTGTGCTGGTGTCTTCCGGCTCGTCGTGCTCAGAGTCTGGAGGTGTGTCCGTATCGCCGGTCTCTGATGTATCAGATGTCTCACCTGTATCAGATGTATCACCTGGCTCGGATGTATCACTTGTATCAGGTGGATTTCCGGTGTCGCCCGTGTCCCCGGTGTCGGGCGGCGTCACCGTGTCGCCGCCGTCGCAGTCCTCGTCGATCCCGTTGTCGGGGATGTCGGTGGCCGCCGGGTTGATCGCGGCGTTGGCGTCGTCGCAATCGCTCCCTAGCGCGTAACCATCGGCGTCCTGGTCGAAGTCGTCGTCGCCGCCGCAGTCGCTGTCCACGCCGTCGTACCAAGTTTCCACTGCGCCGGGGTACACCGTGGCGTTGGTGTCGTCGCAGTCCGTCCCGAGCGCGTAGCCGTCGGCGTCCTGGTCGTCGTCGTCGTTCCCGGCACAGTCGCTGTCGATACCGTCGTACCAGTCGTCCACGGCGCCGGGGTACACGCTGGGGTCGGCGTCGTCGCAGTCGGTGTAGTAGTCGAAGCCGTCGGCGTCCTGGTCGTCGTCGTCGTTCCCGGCGCAGTCGCTGTCGATGCCGTCGTACCATGCGTCGGGCGCGCCCAGGTAAACGCTCGCGTCGGTGTCGTCGCAGTCGTCGCCGCCGTAGGTGCTGCTGTCTTGCCCGTCGAGGTCCTGGTCGTAGTCGCTGCCGCCGGAGCAGTCGGCGTCGGCGCCGTCGTACCAGGTCTCGGTCGCGCCGGGGTTGATGTCGCTGCGGCCCTCGTGACAGTCGCCATCCCAGTATCCGTAGCCATCGACGTCGGCGTCGATATTGCCGTAGGCTCCGCCGTAGGCGCCCATGTCGCCGGTGGAACCGTCCACGTTGCTCACGCTCGGGTAGCCACCCGCGAGCACCGACCCGCTGCCGGGGACGAGATCGTCGTTCGTCGGGTCGCCGTCGCAGGCGTAGGCGTCGAAGGCGGGATCGTTGTTGACGTTGCCGTCGGTACCGGTGGGATCGGTGATGCCGTACCAGTCGGTGCCGGTGTTGCCATACACAAGGTTGTAGCTCGGTGACGAGCCCGACCCGGAAAGGTAGAGGATCTGGTTGGCGGTGTTGTAGGCGGCCACCACCCCGTCGATGTCGATGGTCGAGGCCCGGACGATTGCCGCCCCGGACTTGCTCGCCGTGTTGCACGCGAAGGTGACGTTGTCGACGTCGAGGGTGGCGCTGTAGGTGTAGAGGCCCGCGCCGTCGACGCTGCTGTTGGACACGAAGAGCACGCCATCGACGGTCACGTTGTCGTCGTACGTGCCGAAGCCCCCGGCGTCGCCGGTGGCGGTGTTGCCGAGGAACGCGCTCTCGTAGAGGCGGATCGTGGCCGTGTACTGCGACCAGATCCCCCCGCCGAAGCCAGCGGCCACGTTGCCGGCCACGTAGAGCCCCTCGAGCGTGGTGGGCCCGTAGCTGCCGTAGTTCCCGTGCAAGAACGCGCCGCCGCCGTAGCTGCCGGACGCGTTGTCGACGAGCCGGACGCCCGTGAAGGACTGCGGCTCGAAGTCATTGACGTAGAGACCGCCGCCGTTGCTCGCGGCGTAGTTGTCGCTCACGGTGCCGCCCACCATGTCCCACTCGGCCACGTGGCTGCCGAGGCCGTAGAAGGCGCCACCCTCGTAGCGGGCGGTGTTGCCGGTGAAGTCGGTGTCGGTGAGCGTGATGTCGTAGCTGTGGGACAGGAGCCCGCCGCCGTAGTTGGCGGTGTTGTTTGCGAACTCGGTGTCGGTGGCGACGATGGGGGTGCCGACCACGTAGGCGCCGCCGCCGTCGCTGGCGGCCACGCTATCGGTGATCGACACGCCGTCGAGTGACAGCGAGGTGCAACTGTCCACGTAGAGCCCGCCGCCGGAGCCGAGGCTGGTTCCGCCGCTGAGCGTGGTGTCGACGAGCTCCACGCTGTCGGTGGCATGGATGTAGGCCACGCCGCCGTAGTAGAGGCTCCCCGTCGCGCTCATGTCCACGGCGTCGAGCCGGACGCTGTCGCTCGAACGCACCCAGAGGCTCCCGCCGGCCGAGGAGCCGCTGCTCCCCGAGAAGGTGGATTCTTCCACCAGGAGATCGCCGCCCGAGCTGAAGGTGATGTCGCCACCGTCGGGGGCAGAGCCATCGGCGAAGGTGGAGTTTCGAATCGTCACGTCGGCCCCGCCCTGGGCGTAGATGCTGCCACCCGACACGCTGGCGCTATTGTTGCTGAAGTCGCTGTCGTCGATGGTGAGGTCGGTCCGGTCGATGTCGAAGGCGCAGCCGTACTGGCAACTATTATTAGTGAAGCTGCAGTTACTCACGGTGAGCGTGGAGTCGGCGCTGGCCACGGCGTGATCGCAGCCGTCGAAGTCGAGCCCCTCGATGCTCACCGTCTCGCCCGCGTACACCGTGAGGCAGTCGACTCCCGGTACGCTGATCACCGCACCGGCCGTCGACCGGTAGGTCAGGTCTTTCCCGGCGGGACGCAGCGTTTCCGACCACGTGCCCGCGTCGACCTCGATCACGTCGCCGTCGACGGCGGCGGCCTCCGCCGCGGCGATGGTGCTGTAAGTGCCGGACGGGCCGACGGTGAGGGTGGTGGCCCAGCCCAGGGTGGCGAGGAGGAGCATCCGGCCAGTTTACGCCGGTTTCTCCACCTCGCCCCGCCGCAACAAGGTGAGCGACAGCCCCTCCTTCCACCAGAAGAAGGCGCCCACCGTGGTGATGGGCAGGAAGGACACGCCCCAGAAGATGATCGCGAAGGCCTGCGCCGGGCCGGCGTCCTGGCCCCAGAGCACCAGCGTTTTTTCGATGGCCACGTGGAAGACGCCGAAGAAGCCGGGCGCCTGGGGCAAAGCCACGGTGAGCGCGATGGCCACCGTGGTGAAGCAGGCCGAGGCGAAGGGGAGCGCGATGCCGAACGCGTGCATCAAGGCGTAGATGCTGAGCGCGCCGTTGAACCAGTGGAGGACCGACAACAGCGCGGCCTGGAGCAGGTGTTTCCCGGAGCGAACCGAGGACAGCCCGCCCACGAAGCCGTCGAAGAGGGTGATGAACTTGTTCGCCACCGGGCCGGGCGCCAACGAGGCAAGGCGCACGAAGGTGGCGCGGGCGCGGGCCTCCTGCGCCGCGAGCACGAGAAAAGTACCGAGCCCCAGCACGCCGGCCACGCCGAAGGCGCTGCCGTAGAGCTTGAGGTTCGTCACCAGCTCGCCGTGGGCCTCGGCCTGGGGCGGCAACACCGCGAGCATCAGCAAGAAGACGCTCAAAAGGCCCAGGATATCGAACACGCGCTCGATGACGGCTACCGTGAAGAGGGGCAACATCGGCGTCTTGGTTTCGCGTGAGCCGAGCCACGGCCGCGCGAAGTCGCCCGCGCGAAAGGGCAGCACCACGTTGAGCGCCATCCCAATGGTGGTGGCCACGAAAAGCCGCCAGAAACGCGCGTGAGGCGCGATCTCCCAGAGCAAGACCTTCCAGCGCAAGGCGCGGATCACGAACTCGGTGAACAAGATCACCGCCGAGAGCGCCACCCAGCGCAGATCCACCCCGCCGAGCGCTTGTGCAAGCTCGGCCCAGTGGGCGCGTAGCAAGAACCAGAGCGTGAAACCTACACTTACGACGATGCCGGGCAGGAGCCGTAGGAAACGCTGGCGCACCGCGCGGAACTATCACGCCCCCGCGGTGTGCGAGTTAGTCGCGCCCCCTCCCCAGGAGCCCGCGTGAGCTACGAAGTGGTCGGCCTCGGCAACGCCATCATGGACGCCCTCGTCCGCATCGAAGACGACACGATCCTCGGCGATCTCGGCCTCACGCGCGGGCAGATGCACCCCGTGGCCCACGATCGTTGGCTTGAGATCTACGAGCAGGTGAGGGGGCTCGGGGTGGAGATCCACTCAGGTGGTTCCTGCGCGAACACGATCTCCACGCTCGGCCTCTGCGGCGCCCGGGTGATCTACGGTGGGCAGGTGGGCGCCGACGCCTTCGGCACGCACTATGGCAGGTCACTCACCGAATCCTGCGGGGGTCACGCGCTTCACGTTCACGACGAGCTGCCCACCGGCAAGTGCCTCTCGCTCATCAGCGTGAAGGATGGCGAGCGCACCATGCTCACCGACCTCGGCGCGGCGATCCACCTCGGAAAGCTCGGTAGCTTGACCGCCCACATTCGCGAGGCGCGCCTTTTCCACACCACCGGCTACAAGTTCCTCGGCGGCCCGGTGCGCGAAACCGCCTTTGCCGCGCTCGCGGAGGCCGAGGCGGCGGGCGCCAAGGTGAGCTTCGACGTGGCCGACCCCTTCGTGGCCCGCACCATCCGCGCCGACGTGGAGTGGATCATCAAGGACCACGCCGACATCGCCTTCCTCAACCGCGAGGAGGCGGAGATCGTCACCGGGAAACCCGTCGAAGAAGCCATCGACGAGCTCGCGGGCTGGACGGAGATCGTCGTCGTCAAGCTCGGCGGGCAGGGCAGCGTGGTGCTCCATGGCGGCGAGCGCTACCGTGTGCCGGTATTCCCTGCGGTCGTGAAAGACACGACGGGCGCGGGCGACACCTATGCGGGCGGCTTCCTGTACGGCTGGCTTCGCGGCCTCGGCGCCGACAAGTGCGGCGAGCTCGGCTCGCGACTCGCGGCGCTCACCGTGGGACAGGTGGGCGCCGTGGTGCGCGACCGGTCCCACATCGCCGAGGTCAAGGCGATCGTGGGGGTGGCGTGAATCTCCCCGTCGAGGTCATCGAGGCCGTCAAGAACGACCGCTGCGTGATCTTCGTCGGCAACCGCGCCACGCTCGAGGCGGCCCAGGAGACCGAGGCCGACTACCCCGAGCAGAAAGAGCTGGCGCGCTCTCTGGGTTGGAAGAAACCCGCGATGGCAGCGGGTAAACAGAAGGGGATCGTGCCGAGCGTGGAGGAGGGGGCCGAGGCCTATCAGGCGGCGAAGGGTCGCGACGCGCTGGTGTCGTACCTCGGGGCGACCGTGGGCGCGGAGGCGGTGAAGCCGCTCCCGGCACACCGGGCGATCGTGAAGCGTTTCCCCTTGATCTTCACCACCAATTACGACGACATGCTGGAGCGTGCGGCCGCAGAGGAGGGCCTCGCCCTCGACGTGATCGGCCGGAGTAGCCCGATCCCCGCGCGCGCCCCGGGGCGCGTCACCCTGGTTCACTTGCGCGGCGCCCTGTCGCGACCCGACACGATGCTTGTGACTCGGGCCGACGCCGCGCGCCTGCCCATCGCCGCCGACACCAGGAAACAACTCCGCACCTTGCTCCGGCAACAAGTGGTACTCTTCGTGGGGTACCGACCCGACGAGGAGGAGTTCGAACGCTTGTTCGCGGAGCTGTCCGATGCCTACGGCGGCGAGCTGCCGCGCTGTCACCTCGCGGTCGCGCAGGGCACGATCGACGACTACCAGTGGCAGAAGTGGGTGTGGCGCGGCCTGCTCATGTTCACGGCCGACCCGAGCGAAGTGATGACCGAGCTGGAGGCGTCGCTGCGATGAATCGCTACGTCCGCGTGGAAGTCAACGGCATCGAGTACTTCGCTCGCGCGGACGGCACGGGTTTCCGCCTGTTGACCGGCCCGCCCTGGTCGGGTGGCCGCGAGGTGGGCACCTCGGCCGCCGACGCCCGCCTCCTGGCTCCGGTGGTGCCCTCGAAGGTGGTGGGCGTGGGGAGCAACTACCGCGACCACGCCAAGGAGATGGGCAAGCCCGTCCCCGAGAAGCCCAAGTTGTTCCTCAAGGCCCCGAGCGCGATCATCGGCGCCGGGCAGCCCATCGAGATCCCGCCGGGCACTGAGCGTGTGGACCACGAGGCCGAGCTTGGGGTGGTCATCGGCACGCGTTGCCGCCGGGTGACGGCTGAGCGCGCGCTCGACTACGTGTTTGGCTACACCTGCGCCAACGACGTGACGGCGCGCGACTTCCAGAAGGAAGACGGGCTCTTCGCCCGCGCCAAGGGTTTCGACAGCTTCTTGCCGGTGGGCCCGCACATCGTGACGCACCTCAACCCCGCCAAGCTTGCCGTCGGTTGCGACGTCAACCGGCGCGTGCGCCAGCAAGGCAACACGGCTGACATGGTTTTTTCGGTGCCCGAGCTCATCGCCTACATCAGCCAGATCATGACGCTCGAGCCTGGCGATCTCATCATCACCGGCACCCCGGCGGGCGTGGGCCCTCTGCGGGCCGGCGACCGGGTGACGGTGGCGGTGGAGGGCGTGGGTGCCATGTCGAACCCGGTGGTTGATCGCAGCGACCGATGCTGAGCCTCCCGGTTTTCCGCAATGCGCTGGCGCTCGGCGTGATCGGGCTCCTGGCCCTCGTCCTCGGACGCGCCAAGCGGGCCGAGATGTGGCTGCCGATCTACATCGTGGCGGCCGCTGGGGTGGCCATGGGCCTGCGTGCGCTGCACCCGGCCTTCATGGTCGAGTCGCTGGCCAACGACCCGCCCTGGGTGACGGGGGCCCTGCTCGCGGGCTGGTCGGCGCTGGCTGCGACGGGCCTCGTGCGCGCTCGCGCCTGGTGGGCGGTGGTCCTGGCCAGCGCGCTCCTCGGCGACCTCCTGGTGGCAACGGGCCTTGCCCTTTGCGAGCCAGACGACCGGCGTCGCGCGCGCCTCGTGCTGGCGGCGAGCGGGGCCTCGTTGCTGGGGCCCGCCTCGGGGGCTACCGCCCTCGCGCTCGGCTGGGGCGGGTTGCCGATCTCGGCCCTCGGGCTCGGTCTCGCCGCCCTTGGCTTCGCCCCCGGTGGCGAACGTCCCGAGTTCAAGGCTGAGTTGTCACCACGCGGCCTCCTGGGCGCCGCTCTGGTTCCGCTCTGGCTTGCGCTGGTCACCTGGCTGTTCATGCTCGGGGGTGTGCCCGACCTCGGGGCGAACTTCCTGGAGCACTTGCCCGTCACCCTCCCCGGTCGCGCGCCGGTGGCGGCGGCGGCGGTGGCGACGATCCTCGGCGGTCTCGGTGTGGAGTCGGGCGTCGCGCTCTTCGCGCAGGACCTCTTGCTTCACGCGACGCAACTACGCGGGGGCTGGGCGGCCGACGCGCTGCGCATCGGTGTCGCCGTGGGCGGCGGCCTGCCGATGCTCTTCCTCACGCGGAGCAGGCTGACGGTGGGCATCCCGTTGTGGGTGGCCCAGGTGCTACTTGCCCTCGGTTTCGTGGCATGGCGCTACTAGCCGCGTTCTTCCTGATTGGTTGCGCCAAGCGCGACCTCGACGGCGACATGCAGCCCACGATCGCCACCCAGCGATTCGACGGGACGATGCCCGTGCCCGGGGCGGTGGCGGCCGACCATCCGCTGGCCTCGGAGGCCGGCGCCAGCGTGCTCCGCGCCGGGGGCAACGCGGTCGACGCGGCGATCGCCGCCGCGCTTGCCAGCGGGGTGGTGCAACCCTCGGGCTCGGGCCTCGGCGGCGGTGGCTTCGCGCTGGTGGTGCCCGCGCAGGGCGAGCCCAACGTGCTCGACTTCCGCGAGGTGGCGCCGAGCGCCGCGAGCATGGAGTCCTTCGCCGCCCAGGGCTCGTCTACCCGGGGGGGCCTCGCGGTGGCCGTCCCTAGCGAGGGCATCGGCCTTGCCGAGCTCCATCGCATGTACGGACGTGCTTCGCTCGCGACGATTGCCGCCCCGGCCATTCGCCTCGCCGAGGAGGGCTTTCCTACGGGCGAGCACCTCGCGCGCTCGCTCGAGGAGTCGCCCGACATGCGCGCACTCTTCCTCACCGGCAACCGCCGTCCCGGGCTGGCGGAGGCCCTGCGCGCCTGGGTCGACACCGTGGGCGAGGCGTTCCGGAGCGGCTGGGTGGCAGAAGACCTCGTGTCCACCGTCCAGGCACAAGGCGGCGTCCTCAGCCTCGACGACATCAGGAACTACAAGGTCAAGCTAAGGAAACCGCTCGTGAGCTCCTACGGTAGGCGCACCGTGCTCACGATGCCGCCGCCCTCCTCCGGGGGCGTGGCCCTGCTCCAGGTGCTGGGCGTGGCGGGTCCAGAGGCCAGCCTACACTGCGAAGTGGAAGCCACCAAGCACGCGATGGCGGATCGCGCGGCCTTCGGGGGCGACCCGGACTTCGCCTCGGTCGACGTCGCCCGGCTGCTCGATCCCCGCTACCTCGGAGCGATCACCGCCGACTGCGGGCCGCAAACCTTCCCTCCCGAGCACTACGCCCCGGCACCGCCGCCGGTCGACGACCACGGCACGCTCCACATCAGCGCCATCGACGCCGAGGGTGTCGCGGTGGCGCTGACGACGACGATCAACACCAGCTTCGGCTCACACGTGATCGCCGGGCGCTCGGGCATCGTGCTCAACAACCAGATGGACGACTTCGCCACGCGGCTCGGCGCCCCCAACGCCTTTGGCCTCGTCCAGGGCGCACAGAACGCGGTGGCGCCCGGAAAGCGGCCGCTCTCCTCGATGACGCCGACCATCGTGCTCGACGCGCAGGGAGAGCCTGAGATTGCTGTCGGGGCGAGTGGCGGCCCCTTCATCATCACGGCCACCACGGCGGTGCTCCGCTCGATCCTCGACGACGGCGCCTCCGCGAGCGAGGCGGTTTCGCGCCCACGATGGCACCACCAGTGGATGCCGAACGCGGCCATCGTCGAGGCAGGCTTCGCCGGGGCCGAGGGGCTGCGCGCTGCCGGTCACGACGTCCGAACCATCGAGAAGCCCTTCAGCAGCGTGCAGGTCGTCGTTGCCCGAGGCGCACAGTTCGACGCCGCCAGCGATCCCCGGAAGGGCGGCGAGCCGGCCTTCTCACGTTGATTTTTGTTTTTTGCGATTCCCAGGCAGACTGGGACATCGGCTGGTGCGTAACGTGACACCTACAGCGTAGAAATGTTGCTTTCCGGGCGGTGTCTTCCCCCGAGGGAGGGAGTGATGTTCCTGATCTTCATGGCTTGTGAAACATCGCCCCCGGGCCACGAGGGCAAAGACGGCGACACCGGGGAGGTGGACTGGGAGGTGCCGCCCGACTCGGCTGACGACAGCGGCGACAGCGGCGATGCCGAGCCCTTCGAGACCGGCGACAGCGGCGAGATCGACGACACCGGCGACAGCGGACCGGTCGACACCGGCAGCGAGGAGCCGGTGGTGCTCGCCGACAGCGTGACGGGCTTCTCCGACGTCCAGGGCGAGAACGGGTGGTGGTACGGCTACATCGAGCCCGACGCAGACAACATCTTCGTGGAGATGACGAGCTTCAACTACGGCGAGCCCGACCCCGGCTGGTACGCGGCGACCGGAGGCAACTACTGGACCTTCATCGACGCCGAGACGATGCACCCCAACGGCGAAGTGACCACCGGCGGGCGTTTGCCGGTGGAGCAGTGGGTGGTTCGTCGGTGGGTTTCGACGGTCGACGGCACGGTGCACCTCTCCGGCCAGCTCGCGAAGATGGCGATCGACGGCGAGACCAACGGCGTCAACGGCTACGTGTATGTGGACGGCGTGATGCGCTGGGCCTGGTACATCGAGGGCTGGGACGACGTCGGCACCGAGCTCGACAAGGACGTCGACGTGGCCGTGGGCTCGACGGTGGACTTCATCCTCGACCCGCGCGACAGCGACGATCGTTCAGATCGCAGCTACTTCTACGCGACGATCTCTCAGTAGAAGGTGGCGCCGGGCCCCTCGTTGGGGCGACCGTCGAAGCTCTCCAGCACGGCGATAGCCGCCTCGGCGGCGCACTTGATCTCTTCCTCGTCGCCACCGAGGTACACGCGGCCGAAGGCCCCGAAGCTCATCACCTCGAGGATGTCGACCTTGGCGGCCTTCTCGGCCTCGTTGGCGGCGATGAGCGCGTAGCCGGCGGGGTGCACCTCCATCACGTAGAGGGTGCGACCCTCGTCGAGGAAGTTGCCGTGGCGCATGCGGTTGGTGATCTGCGCGTGGTAGCCATGAACGCCGGTGATCGTCTGGGCGCTCACCAGTCGCGGCTTGAGACGGTCCTTCTCGCTCAGTCCGAGCGAGGTGAGCACCGCCTCGCCCGCGGCGCGGATCTGGCCCTGGTCGTAGTGCTGCAACTGCAGGCAGCCGAACTGCCGTTCCACGATCTGCATGCCCGGCGTGCAGCTGGTGCGCTTGAGCGCGATGTCGGTGACGATGTTGATGTCCATTCCGGGCGCCACCTCGAAGAACAGGGCGGCTTGCCGTTCGAGCGGCATGTAGCCCCGGCTGACGGTCGCCAGGAACGACGCGGTCTGCGGCTGGAGGATGTCGATGTAGGTGAAACAGCGCAGCTCGATGGCCATGCGGCGCCGGTTATCGCACCGCGAGCGACAGCGCCTTGCTGGGGCATGCGGGGACGCACGCCGGTTCTCCCCCGAGCGGCGCGCAGCCGTCGCACTTCACCGCGATGTCGAGGTCGACGACGCGCCGAATCGCGCCGTAGGGGCAGGCCGAGATGCACTTGCCACAACCCGTGCAACGGTCTTCGATGAGCTCCACGCGGCCGTCGCGGAAACGCAAGAGCGCGTCGTGGGGACACACCGGAACGCAGGGGCTCTCGGCGCAGTGGAAACACACGTCGAGCGCGGGGAGGCCAGCCACCACCCGGATGCGAAGGCGACGACGTTCGAGCACCCGGGGGTCGTCGGGGACAAGATCGTCCCAGCCGTACCGCGCTTCCACGCAAGCCACCTCGCAGAGCCCACAAGGCACGCAGGCGGCGGGGTCGAGCACGGGGAAACGCGCGGGCATGGATGCGACCTATCGTCGCCGAGCGTGATATCTTCGCGGCGATGATCGCCCTCCTCATTGCCCTCGTCGCGTGCGATGCCGACTGCAACAAGCCCACCCGGGTCAACGGCACCTACGCGGTGTTTCACGACGTGCTCAACATGTCGAGCAGCAGCACCGCCAAGGCCGCCGATGCCACCGTCGAGGGCTACGACGACGTGAGCTACTCGGCCCTGGTGAACGGCTGGTGGCGGTGGGATCTCACCTACGAGGCCGCCAGCGACAGCGTCAACATCACGGCGATCGACGTGCGCGAGCGGATGGGCGACCCCGCGGCGGTCGACGGCCAGAGCGTCACCTGGACGGGCAGCTTCATCGCCCACGAAGACAACTGCAATGCCTTCGACATGGCGCTCAACGGCACGTGGACGTCGTCGCAAGACACGATTCACACGTTCAAGTACGAGTCGGTCGTGGCCTGGTCGGGCGACGGCTTCGCCGGCGACTACACCTACAGCGACACCTACACGGTGGGCGACGGGGTGGAGTCGGCCGGTGGCATCACCGGCGCCTCCGGCGACGTGATCGCCGTGCTCCAGGGCGAGGGTTTCGACACGGGCTTCCCGCAGTAGCTGGCCTCGGGGCGCGTTAGCGTCGGGCCCTCCTCCCCCCGGGGCTCCATGTACAACCTCCTTATCGCAGGCGGCGCCGCGCTCCTCGGCTACGGCCTGGGCGCCTGGGCAGCCGGCTGGATCGCGGGCTTCGTGCCCGCGCTGATCGTGTTCATCGCTGCTTTCTTCCTGCTGGCCCGGCGAACCGGCAAGCAGGTGGAGGCCATCTTCAAGCTGGCGATGGAACAACTCCAGAGCGGGCAGATGGCCGCCGCGCGGACCACGATGGAAGCCGCGCTGCCGCTCGGGAAGTGGCAGATCCTGGTGGAGAAGCAGGTAGAAGCGCAGCTTGGCGGCCTCGACTACCTCGAGGCCTGCTCGATGATGATGCAGCGCCAGGTAACGGCGTCGAAGGAACGTTTCGCCAGCGCCAAGGCCCACCTCCTGAAGTCCTGGAACCGCGACTGGCGCGCTCGCGCCATGCTCGCCTGCTGCCAACATCGCGAGAACGATACCGATGGCGCCCACAAGACGCTGACCGACGCCGAGGGCGCCGCCAGCAGCGAGGCCCTGTTCTACGGCGTGTGGGCCTACATCCTCAACGAGGCCCGGCGTCGCGACGAGGCCCTGCAGGTGGTGGGCCGGGGGCTCAAGAGCTCGCCCAAGTCGGCGGGGCTCATCGCGGTGCAAGAGGCGATGCAGAACCGTCGTAAGCCCGACTTCAAGGCCTTCGGCGAGCCCTGGTACCAGTTCTTCCCCGAGCACATCCCCCAGGAGGTGCTCATCGAGCAGGCGCGTGCCGCCGGGAAACTCCCGAAGAACTTCGCCGCCAACCAGGGCTTCGGCCCGCCGCAACCCCATCTTGGCGGGAGGCCTCGCTAGCCCATGAAGAAGCTCCCGCACCCGGCGATCTACGCGCTTCTCTACTTCCCTTTCGGTGCGCTGGGCGGCTTCGTCACCGTGGCGATGACCTTCCTCGCCACCAAGAACGGGCTCACGATCACCGAGGGCGCGCTCTTCGGCGCGGTGCAGCTCGCCATCTCCTGGATGAAGTGGAGCTGGGCGCCGGTCGTCGACGTCACCCTCACGCCCAAGCGTTGGTACCACATCGCGACGGTCACCTCGGCGATCTCGGTGATCGCGTTGGCTTCGTTCCCGATCAACCAGGAAAACATGCCGATGTTGCTCGCCATCGTGGCGGCGGGCGCGGTGGTCAACAGCATCGTGGGGATGTCGGTCGAGGCCATCATGGCCCACGCCACCCCGGTGGAGGAGCAAGGCCGCGCGTCTGGCTGGTTCCAGGTGGGCAACCTCGGCGGTAGCGGCGTGGGCGGCGGACTCGGCCTCATCATGCTCGAGAGCTTGCCGTGGCCGGCGCTCGCGGGCGTGATCATGGGCGTTTCCTTCCTGCTGTGCGGCATCGGCCTCCGCTGGCTGCCCGACACGCCTCGCCACGCGGTCGAGGGCGGCGTGCTGGGCGCCCTGCGCAAGGTGGGTCGCGACATCGCCGAGGTGGGCAAGAGCAAGGGCGGACTCCTCGCTGCGATCCTGTGTTTCTCGCCGGTGGGCACCGGCGCCGCAGCGGGCGTGCTCACCCAGGCGGCGGTGGCCGCCGAGTGGGGCGCCGGGGCGCGCGAGGTGGCGACGATCCAGGGCACGGTGGCCGGCGTGGTCATGGCGCTCGGCTGCCTCGTGGGCGGCTACGCCTGCGACCGGATGCGACCGCGCACGGCCTACGCGGTTTTCGGCATTCTGCTTGGCGTCGTTGCGGTGGGGATGGCCTACTCGCCGCGGACGATCTCGATGTTCGTGGCCTGGTCGATGGTCTACAACTTCGGCGTGGGCCTCGCCTACGCCGCGTTCACCGCCACCGTGCTCAACGCGATGGGCACCGGCTCCGCAGCCACCAAGTACAACCTCTACGCGTCGATCTCGAACTTCCCCATCTGGTGGCTCGGGCTTTTGCTGGCGTGGACTGCGGATCCGACCCAGAATGCCGTCGCGACCGTGCCCTGGCTCGGTAGTCTCGCCGCCATGGTTGACCGATACCTCGGGCATACCCCGCACGACATGCTGATCCTCGAAGCGCTCATCGGCGTGGTGGGCGTGAGCGTGTTCTTCCTGCTCGCGCGGGTGGTGCAGCGGTCGCGCTTGCCGGACACCGTCTCGTGACGACCGACAACCCCTACGCCGACCCCGTCACCGGCTCGGTCCCCCCGCCGCCCGGCGCCAAGCTTGGGCGCTCGGTGCTCGCGCTCGCCACCACGGCCCTTGTCGTGGCCGGCCTGTCGGGCCTCGGGGGCGCGTGGACGCTTGCCGACGGCGCCGACACCTTCGTGGCCGAGTACGACCAGAGCTGGGACCCGATCGTCATCGAGGGCGGTGTGCTGCGGATCGACGGCCCCCGCGTGCCGGCGCTCGGCGACGGCTTCGCCTTCGACCCCAACGACGAGATCAACCTCGACGCGGTGGACGGCCAGCTCGTGGTGGCCCGTAGCCGCGAGGTGGTGCAAGTACGTGCCTTTGACCGGCGTAGTTATCGCTACGTCGACTTCGTCGAGGGCGGGAACTTCCGCTTCGACGGTGCGTCCGGTCGCGCGCTCCTCGACGAGTACGAGCACTGGATCTGGCTCGGGATCCCGGCGGGCGCGCTCTTGTTCCTCGCGCCCGCCTACATGGCGGTGGCGGCGACGGTCGCGGGGCTGGCCAGCGGGGCCCTGTCGCTGTTCTGGCGCGCCGAGGGTCGTCCCACGGGGCGGGCGCTCTACGCCCGGGCGTTGCTCCTCTCGGCGGCGCTCCCACCTCTCTGGGCGGTGGCGAGCCAGGTCGGGATGCCCTTCTCCTGTTGTGTCGACATCTTCGTGGTGGCGCCGATCCTGGCGCTCGCGACGTGGGGGACGTACCGGCGGTGAGGTGTGGGGGGAAGGCGGCTACGCGGCGGAAAGTCGGACGGACTCGGCGGTTCGACGGAGCGACGGGCGGCCGCGTGCCCCCGGGCCCCGGCGTGATCGACGAGCCTCTTCCGTGTGCCGCCGGGGCGAACGGGAGGATTTCTCGGCGGAGCGGAGCCGCTTCGAGCGCGACCGCTTGCGACCGGGCGACGCCCGCGACGGAGGATGCTGCCCGGCACGTCGAGCTCCATGACCAAACCGTGGCGCTTCTGCTTGTTTCTGCGTGTCCGAGCGTTCCTGGGTTCAGACGATCTGGTGTCAGCGGCGAGCGCGCGACGGGACGGTGTTGCACTCGCGGGGCAAGGGTACGCGCGGCGCTTCGGGCCGGGAAACGAGTACGTGCGTTCGCGACACCCGCAGGCGCGGCAACAAGTCCGCCGCACTCCGGGGACCCACCGAGTTGTTGCCGCTCTGGCCGCGCTTGGCGGCAACAAGTCCGCCGCACTCGGGGGTCCCACCGAGTTGTTGCCGCTCTGGCCGCGCTTGGCGGCAACAAGTCCGCCGCACTGGGGGGTCCCATCGAGTTGTTGCCGCTCTGGCGGCGCTTGGCGGCAACAAGTCCGCTGCACTCGGGGGTCCCATCGAGTTGTTGCCGCTGCGCGGCCGATTGGCGGCAACAAGTCCGCCGCACTCGCCAGCCCCATCGAGTTGTTGCCAACGACGCGCCGCCTCTCGCGACACGCTAGGTTCTCCGGCCATGAGCGTGCAGGACTTCATCGCGACCTGGCAGGCCTCCGGGGGCTCCGAGCGCGCCAACAAGGACAGCTTCCTCCTGGGGCTGGCCTCGCTGCTCGGGGTCGAGCCGCCCCGCCCACGCACCGGCGACCGCGACCGCGACCGTTACTGCTTCGAGGCCGACGCGGTGGTGCCCCACGAGGGCGGCACGATCTCCATCGGCAAGATGGACTTGTACAAGGCGGGCTGTTTCGTCCTGGAGGCGAAGCAGGGAAGCCACGCGCCCGGCACCAGCGTCGGCACCGCGCGCCGGGGCACGCCCGCGTGGAACATCGCGATGCGCGACGCCTTCGGGCAGGCGCTCGGCTACGCGCGCACCCTCGCCGAGCCACCGCCCTTCCTGGTGGTGTGCGACCTCGGGCACTGCCTCGATCTCTACGCGGCGTTCGACGGCACCCTCGACTACCGCCCCTTCCCCGACGCGCTCTGTTCGCGGCTGTTCCTCGCCGACATCGAGCGGCACCTCCCCACGCTGCGGGCGATCTGGACCGACCCTGGTGCGCTCGATCCCGCCCGGAAGAAGGCGCGGGTCACGCGCGACATCGCGGGGCACGTCGCTGAGTTGTCGGCCGCGCTGGAAGACTCGGGGCACCCCCCGGAGCTGGTGGCGAAGTTCCTGATGCGCTGCCTGTTCACGATGTTCGCGGAAGTCGTGGGCCTCTTGCCGGAAGGACTGTTCACCCGGGCCCTGGAAGAACGGTGGTGCACCACGCCGGGCGCCTTCGTGGAGGAGGTCGAGGAGCTCTGGCAGCGCATGAACACTGGCGGACGCCTCTACGGTGTGGGCAAGATCCTGCGCTTCAACGGTGGCTTGTTTGCCGAGCCCCGCGCGCTGCCGCTCAGCGCGGGCCAGCTCCGGACGCTGCTCGGCGCCGCGCACTGTCACTGGGCGGACGTGGAGCCGGCCATTTTCGGCACGCTCCTGGAACGCGCGCTCAGCCGCGAGGAACGCCACGCCCTCGGCGCCCATTACACGCCGCGCGCCTACGTGGAGCGACTGGTGAAGCCGACCCTCGAGGAGCCGCTGCGCGCCGAGTGGGATCTGGTTCGCGTGGAGGCCCGGCAGCTCGTGGGCGCGGGCGACTTGGAAGCCGCGCGCCGGGTGGCCGGCGAGTTCCACCGGCAGCTCTGCCAACTCAAGGTGCTCGACCCTGCCTGTGGCACGGGGAACTTCCTCTACGTGGCGCTCGACACCTTGAAACGACTGGAAGCCGAGGTCCTGGCGCTCCTCGATCAGCTCGGCGACACCCAGTCGGCCTTCGGAGGCCGAGTGTCACCGGCGCAGTTCCTCGGCATCGAGGTGAAGCCCTGGGCCCGCGAGATCGCCGACCTCGTGCTGTGGATCGGCTTCCTCTCGTGGAACGCCCGCCAGAGCGGGCGCGCCGCCGCCCGCGAGCCGGTGCTGGAGCGTTACGGGAACATCGAGTGTCGCGACGCGGTGTTGGCCTACGACCGCGTGGAACCGGTGCTCGACGAGGGGGGACACCCCGTCACGCGCTGGGACGGCGAGTCGCTGCGCGCGCACCCGGTCACCGGCAAGATGGTGCCCGATGACACTCGCCGGGTGCCGGTGGAGCGCTACGTCAACCCCAGGGCGGCCGAGTGGCCGGACGCGGACTTCGTGGTGGGGAACCCGCCGTTCATCGGGAACAAGCGGATGAGAGACGCGCTGGGCGACGGCTACGCCGAGGCGCTGCGCGCGGCCTACCCCGACGTGGCGAGCACGGTCGACTTCGTGATGTACTGGTGGCACAAGGCGGCGCGACTGGCGCGGGCGGGGCGAGTGTCACGATTTGGCTTCATCACCACCAACTCGGTGACGCAGACCTTCAATCGCTCGGTGCTCGAGGCCGAGCTAGGAGCCGACAAGCTGGCGATCCGCTGGGCGGTGCCCGACCACCCCTGGGTGAGCGAGGGCGCGGCGGTGCGCATCGCGATGACGGTGGCGGAGCCGGCCGGTGCGCTAGGGACGGCGGGGAGCGTGGGCCGGGTGGTGCGCGAGGCGGAGGATGGTGCCGAGGTGGTGGAGCGCGCGGCGAGTGTCATACACGCGGACTTGCGCGCGGGGGCGAACGTGTCCTCTTGCACTCGGCTTCGCTCGAACCGGGGACTGTCTTGTCCGGGGGTGCAGCTGTCTGGACAGGGATTCGTCCTGAATGCCACGCAGGCTGCGTCGTTTCGGGGCGGGACTTCGGGGGCGATCATCGTCCCCTATCTCATCGGCAGGGATCTCACTCAGACGCCCAGCGGCAGCTCGGTGATCGACACATTCGGATGGACAGAGGACGCGCTACGCGAGAGTCATCCGGAGTTGTACCAACATCTCCTGGTTCACGTGAAACCGATGCGCGAGTCGAATCCTCGCGGGGTCTACGCCAAGCGATGGTGGCTTCATGCGGAGCCGCGAGCCCGCTTTCGAGCAGCACTTGGAGGGCTCTCCCGCTACGTCGGATGCTCCAGGACCGCCCGCCATCGCACCTTTGCCTTTGTAGAAGCGGGTACACTCGCGGAGACGAAGGTGCAGGTGTTTGCCTTCGCGGATGCACTCGTTCTTGGCGTACTATCGTCCCGAGTTCATACCGTCTTCTCCGAGACCGCTGGCGCCTTCCTCGGTGTGGGCAACGACCCCACCTACAACCACTCTGACTGCTTCGACCCCTTCCCCTTCCCAACCCCCACCGAAGCCCAGTCCGCCCTCATCCGCGACCTCGGCGAGCGCCTCGACGCCCACCGCAAGTCCCGCCAGGCCGCGCACCCCGAGCTCACCCTCACCGGCATGTACAACGTGCTCGCCATGCTCCGCGCGGGCGAGCCGCTCAACGACAAGGAACGCACGATCCACGAGCGCGGCCTCGTGAGCATCCTGCGCGAGATCCACGACGCGCTCGACATGGCGGTGCTCGACGCCTACGGCTGGCCTCGCGATCTCGACGACGAGAGCATCCTGGAGCACCTCGTCGCGCTCAACCGGGAGCGCGCCGACGAGGAGAAGCGTGGCCTCGTCCGGTGGCTGCGACCGGACTACCAGCGCCCACTCGCGGGCGAGCCCGAACCGGAGGCGCTCACCCTGCCCGGACTCGATTCCGACACCCCCGCCGTGGCGACCGGCGCCGCCGAGCCCGCCAAGTGGCCCGCCACCTTGTCCGACCGCATCGCCGCCGTCCGCTCGGTGCTCGACACCAGCGCCGAAGCGCTCGACACCGAGGCCGTCGCGCGGCGCTTCAAGTCCGCCCGCCGGGGCGAAGTCACCGAGATCCTCGACAGCCTCGCCGCCCTTGGCCTCGCCCTGGTCCTCGACACGCCCGCCGGTCGCCGCTGGCGACGGGCTGGGTAGGCGATGTCCGAGGAGTCGCAGCTTCCCCGGCTCGCCTTCGAGTTAGCATCGCGGGTTTGGTCTGATTGGTCGCCGACTTTCGATCCACCCTCAGGGCTCCTCTACCACTACACTAGCGCTGCCGGCTTGCTTGGGATCGTCCCGCCCGATCGCCTGGTCACCTTCCGCGCGACCCATCACCGATTCCTCAACGATCCCGACGAGGGGGCGCTGATCGACGGCATCATCACCGAGGCTGCGGAAGAGGCCCGGAAGGCGATGCAGCCCGAGGATGCGACCTGGGACGCAGCGCGGCAGCGAGCCCTCGCGGGGGTCTCCGGCATCTCGCGTCTCGTGTTTTATCGCACGTGGTACGTGGTGTCTTTCACGGAGCTGCGCGACGACCTCACTCAATGGCGGCTCTACGGCGGCGACGGTGCGGGGTATGCGCTCGCGGTACGCGCCGGCGCGATCGACGCTCAGGTTCGGCCTCCAGCCGCCCAGGGATTCCTGGTGCGAGTGGTCTACCGGCGCCGGCAGCAGGTGGAGCTTGTCACGGCGGCCCTGCACGATGCACTCAGGCTCCTGCGTGATCCCGCCATCCGCGCGTTTGCAGAGTCCGGCATTGACCTCAACGACCTCGTCGGGGCCGCCCTCCGCTACTTCGTCGCGGAGGCAAGGGAGCTGTTCTCGGCCATGTTCAAGCGCGAGCAGTTCGGCCTGGAGCGCGAGTGGCGGTGTGTGATTGTCGCCCCGGATCCCGCGAGACTCCAGGACATCGAGGGTCTGACGGCAGCGGAGGAGGCGCAGTTGCGGCGGGTTCAGTTCCGCGATGGAAACTCCATTCCGGTGCCCTACGTCGAGGTGCCCATCCATGCGGCCCCACTCGCCATCGCGGAAGTGTGGTCCGGGCCGGCGCTCGGGCGCGATCTCGTCGCCCACGCCATCCCTGCCTTCCTTCGCGCGCGTGGCTGGAGGGGGAACCTCGACGCGGTGTGGCAGGCCAGTGCCCACGGATATCGTGGCCGCCGGTGACAGGGATAGGCTGAGTTCCCCGAAGCCCCGCTTCTTCAACACCGCTGGCCCCTGCGATCCGGTCGATCACTACATGGTGCCCGCAGAGCGTCGTCTCGCGGCTGTGCTTGAACTGGTGGAGCGCAAGCGGTATTTCGTAATCCACGCCGCGCGGCAACCGGGCAAGACCACCTCGACGCGAGCCCTCGCCGCCGGGTTGCGTGTGCCCGGGGCGTCGCTCCGCTACATGAAATTCCGCGTGTGCAGCGACGACAGCCGCGCCGCCTCGTCTTCCGGGTAGCCCAGGCGTCGTAAGCGGAGCTTGCGCCCGTGGTCCATCTCCTGCTTGAGCGACACCACCGCGCCCCAGCCCTCGGCGAGGCGGTCCCAGGCCCCCGCGGCGAGGAGCACCAGCGCGTCGAAGACCTCCTCGTTGAGCCCGGCGGTGTGGGCGAGCGCGTCGTGTCGTGACTCCACGGCGAGCGCCAACCGCTCCAGGAGCCGGGGGTCGCGACGGGCCTCGGCCTCGAGGTGGGCCATGCCGAAGGCCACGTGGCGGGCCTCGTCGGCGGCCGCGAGGCGGCACACCTGCCGGGTGACGAGGTCGGGTCCGTGGTGGTCGATGAAGCGGAGCAGGGCGAGGAAGCTGCCCTCGCCGAGCACGGAGAGCATGAAGCTCGCCATCGCGAAGTCCGGCTCGTCGACCAGGGTCTTGAGGGAGGCCTGTCCCCCGGCGGTTGAGAGTCCGGGCGAACGGCCCCGGAGCGCGATTCGGCGCGTGAAAACCTCGATGTGCCGGGCCTCGTCGGCGCACTGGACCGCGAGAAGCTGCATCACCTCCCGAAAGTGGGGATGCACCTGCGAGCAGAAACGCGCTGGCACGAGCAGGGCCGCCGTCTCGTTCTCCACGAGGTAGCTCATCACCTGCACCACGGCGTCTTCCACCTCGTCGTCGTGGACCACCGGCGCTGACCAATCGATCGCCGTGGCCGGGTCCCACTGCGCGGACAGGGCGGCAGCGTAGAGCCGCGGCAGGTCCTCGGTGTAGGGCAGCGCGTCGAGGCGGAAGTCAAAGGCGGGCACGCCCGCTTCCACGGCTCCGCCCCGGGCGGCGAGGCCCCATGACGCCGCCGGATTGTCGACGGGGCGCTCCGGACGCCCCGCGCGCACCGCCCCCGTCCATCGCGTGGCGGGAGGCGCCCCGAGACTCATCGTGGCCTCGTCCCACGGTGCGCCCCAGGCTCGCGCCCAACTGCGCAGATGCACGGCGAGGTCCGGATCGGTACCCACGACGTGCAGCCGCTCGCCTTCGCCAAGTCGCGACAGCGCCCGCTTCACCAGCAGGTGCCCCCCCTGGTCGAGCCGCGCCGCCCCGAGGCTGAGTGGGGGGGTCACCGGAATCGTTCCCAGGCCCGGGTCAACGCCGCGTAGCCGGTGGTCCGGCCCGGTCGCCACTCGCGCAGGCCCTCCAGGTCCATCAAGCGGCGCACGGCCGGGTCGTCCCAGCGCATGGCGAGCAAGATGTGCTCGAAGGCCTCGGTGTTCTTCCCGTCGAGCACGGTGAAGTTGCAGTGGTCGTAGGGCGCCGTGCGCGAGAGCACCCGAACACTTCCCGCGGGCAGCGTCCCGTCGCTCGCGAAGGCCAGCAGGTTGCCCTCGATCATGCAGGCGGCGTCGACCTCGCCGCGCAAGAGCGCCCGCGCCGCGTCGCGCTCGCCTCCCACGTGATCGCCATGTTTGCCAAGCAGCACGTCGTGACGGACCACCGCCACGTCGCGCCCGGGCTCGATGCCCTCGTCGGCGAGGTGCAAGAGTGGCAAGAGCGTGGCCTGGGGGCTGTCGGCCGCCCCCACGCCCACCTTGCCACCTCGCAGGGCGCGCAGGCGGTCGGGTCCGTCTGTGCGCACGACGATCGCCGAGCGGAGGTCGCAGTCGGTGTCGCGCATCACCACGGCGCGACAGCTCCGCCCGAGCGCGGCCGCGCTCTCGACCTGCTGCACCCAGGCGAGCGGCGAGTGCCAGGCCACGTCGATGTACCCGTCGAAGAGGGCTTGTACCTGTCGCTCGTAGTTGTGGAAGAGCACGTAGTCGAAGGGTAGGCCCTGGGCCTCGAAGTGAGCCTTGAAGCCGTCCCAGATGGTGACGACCTTCGGGTCGTAGGCAACCGCGCCGAGTACCATGATCGCTCCTTAGAAGAGGGGAAGGCCGCAGGTAGCCTTGCCGATGAAGTCGTAGAGCACGTCGGTGGTGGGGCCCATCACGCTCGCGGCCTGGGCGTCGCGGAAGTGGCGTTCGACCCCCCCCTCCTTGCGGTAGGCGGCGCCGCCGCAGGTGCGCATGGCGAGCATGGTCACGTCGATCGCGGCCTCGCTGGCGACGGCCTTCACTTCGAGCACACGGAGCATCGTGTCGGGGCGCCCCACCGCCATCGCGGCGAGCGTGTCGCCGAGGAGGGTGGCCGCCATGTCGGTGCGCGAGCGCATGCGCGCGATGTTCGCCCGGATCGTGGGCAAGTCGGCCAGGCTTGTACCCGCCTCCTCGTGGCGCGTCGCGGTGGCGTGGGTCGCGGTGGCGCTCACGGCGGCCTCGCAATGGCCCACGGAGGCCGCGGCATTGAGCACGTTGAAGGTGGGGAGAACCACGCCCATCATCAAGTCGAAGCCCTTGCCGTCGTCGCCGAGGCGGGCGCTTCCGGGCACGCAAACCCCCTGCGCGCGCACCGGCGACGCGTCGTTACCGCGGAGGCCCAGGCCGTCGAAGGGACCGCGCACCGAGAGGCCCGGCGCGTCGCGAGGCACGAGCCACAGCGTCGACGCGCCCTCGCCCCCGAGGGGTCGCGACGACCACACGTAGGCGGTGGCGTGGCTCGCGCTGGTGATCCAGGACTTCTCCGCGTCCAGGATCACGTTGCCGCCGTCGTTCCGGGCCGAGGACAACGGCGCCCAGAAGTGGCTGCGCGAGCCCTGCTCGGAGAAGGCGAGGGTGGACAGGTGGCGCCCGGCCGCCACCTCGCGAAGCACGGACGCCGGGGCGGTGGCGTTGAGCACGGCCACGCCGCTGTAGTGCATGCAGGCCACCATGGCGGTGCTGCCGCAGGCGCGGGCGAGCCGCTCGACGACCTGAGCGGCCTCCGCCAGGCCCTTGCCCACGCCGCCGTGCTCGGTGGCCACGGTGAGGCCGAGGATGCCTGCAGCGCCGAGGGCCGTCACGGCCTCGCTGGGGAACCGTCCCTCGCGATCGACGGCGAGAGCGGAGGGGGTGACGACGTCGTGGATGACGCGTTCGAGCGCGGAATGAAACACGTTTGACTCCAGGCGGCGCGGGCCGCCCGGGGAGCCAGGCCGCCTACGCCATCAGAGGCCCGCGAACTGCGGGCCGGTTGGGGGTTCAGAGGCGGTGCAGGGACATCCAGGTTCCTCGGCGCCCGGGGGGTGGGCGACCGCGCACAGGGTAACGGATTACCGCGCGCGCCGATTCGTCTCGGGGCGGATTACCGCTGGGCGATGCGCTTTCACCCCTGGCTCAGCTTGTCCTGGCTCGCCGCGTGCACTACCGGCGACGTGGGCATCGTGCCGCACGAGACCCAGTGTGACGAGGGCGAGATCACCGTCTACACCGATGCCGACGCCGACGGGTACGGCGACGCGGCCACCGCCGCCTTCGCCTGCGAGCTGGGGGCCGGGCAGTCCACCGAGCCGGGCGACTGTGACGACGGAAACGACGACGTCTCGCCCGAGGCACTCGAGCTGTGCAACGAGGTCGACGACGATTGTGACAGTCGCATCGACGAAGACCCGGTCGATGCCATCGCGGTGTATGACGATCTCGACGGCGACGGGCACGGCGACGCGTCCACCCAGCGGCTGGCTTGCGCGGCCAGCGCGAGCGAGGCGACGCTCGGTGACGATTGCGACGACGCGTTGGCGGCCGTGTACCCCGGCGCGCCGGAGGACGACTGCACCGATGCCACCGACTACAACTGCGATGGGAGCGTGGCCTGGGCCGACGCGGACGGCGACGGTTGGGCGGCCTGCGAGGACTGCGACGACACCCTCGCCAGCGTGAAGCCCGGCGCGATCGAGGTGTGTGACGAGCCTGACACCGACGAGGACTGCTCCGGCCTGGCGGACGACGCCGACCCCGGCGTCGATCTCACCACCGCCACCACCTTCACCCGCGACGTCGACGCCGACGGCTACGGGGCCGACGGTGGCCTGACGCTGACCCAGTGCGATGCCCCCACCGGCTACGCCGCGGTCGCGGGGGACTGCGACGACTACGCCGCCGCGATCAACCCCGCCGCCACCGAGCTCTGCGACACCGACGACGTCGACGAGGACTGCGACGCGGTGGCCGACGACGTCGATCCGTCCACGGACGCCGCCACCTGGAACACCTGGTATGCCGACGCCGACAGCGACGCCTACGGCGACCCGGCGGTGAGCTTGTCCCAGTGCAACGCGCCCGCGGGCCACGTGGCCCTTGCCAACGACTGCGACGACGGCCGCGCCGACGTGAACCCAGCGGCGAGCGAGGCCTGCGATGGCGGACTCACCGACGAAGACTGCGACGGTCTCGTCGACGACGCGGACGCCGCGCCCAGCGGCACCACCGCGTGGTGCGCCGACACCGATGCGGACGCGCACGGCGACGCTGCCGTCGTGAGCTGGGCCTGCGCCGCCCCGGTGGGCACGGTGGCCGACGCGACCGACTGCGACGACAGCCGGGCCGATGTCAACCCCCTCGCGCCCGAGCTGTGCGACGGAGGGGCGACCGACGAGGATTGTGACTCGCTCGTCGACGACGATGACCCGAGCGTCGCCGGAACCTCGGCCTGGTATGCCGACGCCGACACCGACGGCTACGCAGGCGAGAGCAGCGTGGCCGCGTGTGTCGCGCCGATGGGGTATCTGGCCACCACCACCGACTGCGACGACTCCAAGGACGCGGTGAACCCGGCAGCGGCGGAGGCCTGCAACGGCATCGACGACGACTGCGACACCTTGATCGACGATGACGACAGCGCGGTCGTCGACCCATCCACCTGGTACCTCGACGCCGACAGCGACGGCTACGGCGGGAACAGCACCACCGCCGCGTGCGAACGACCAGCGGGCTACCTCGACGCGGACGACGACTGCGACGACGGCGACGCCGCGGCGTACCCCGGCGCCGCCGAGGTGTGCGAGGACGGAACGGACCAGGACTGCGACGGCGCCGACGACTCCTGCCCCGGCGTCCGGATCAGCGGCACCCACAGCCCCTCCGGCACGGGGGTGGACGTGCGCTACCGCGGCGTGTCGCAGGGCGACGAGGTGGGCGGACACCTCGTCGCGGGGGAGTTCAGCGGCGACGGCGCGGGCGATCTCTTCGCGAGCACCGGCATCTTCGTGAGCCCGAGGGAGGGGCTGATCGTGGGCTGGTACGGCGCCTTCACCGCGGGCCTCCAGGGGCCCCAGGACGACGACGACGCCTCGATCGACTCCACCAGCAACAGCTGGAGCGGTTCGAACTTCCCCACGTCGCTCACCAACCTCGGCGACCAGGACGGCGACGGCATCGACGACATCGGCGTGCACTCGCAGGAGAACGACTACCCGGACTACCCCCAGGTGGTGCTGGTGTACTTTGGCGGTTTTACCGGCACCGTCACCACCTCGATGTACGACGAGAGCTACGTGTGTGCGTCCTCGGCCGACGCGGGCAACTGGGACCAGGTGGGCGGCGGAAGCGCGCTCATCTGCGGCGACGACTACCGGACGAGTAGCCGCGACGGCATCGTGGAGGTGTACGCGGGCGGCAGCGTGGTGACCACCTTCACGCCGGCGATCTCGGCGCAGTACCTCGGCCGGTCGGTGGCCGGTGGCGACGACGTCGACGGCGACGGCATCGACGACGTGTGGTTTGGCACGAGCTGGGACGCCGCCACCTATAGCGGCGCGGCCTACCTGTTCTATGGCCCGCAGACGGGCAGCATCAGCGTGTCGGCGGCCGACGTCACGATCACCGGCACCACCTCGGAGTACTTCGGCACGCCGGTGAGCATGCCCGGCGACATCGACGGCGACGGGCTGGGCGACGTCGTGGGCGCCTCGTACTACGCCGGTCACAACGGTCGCGCGGGCAGCGGATCGCTCTACGTGTTCGCGGACCCATCCTCGGGCGACTCCGACACCGTGTACCACGCGCGCCTAGACGGTCCGGACGCGGGCGTTTACCTCCAGGAACACGATCTTGGCGACTTCGATGGCGACGGGGCGCTCGACCTCGTGGCGGGGAGCCGGTATGACGACACGGCGGGGAGCATGGCGGGTGCGGTGTGGCTCCAGTACGGCCCCCTGGCGGGCACGTACGACCTCGCCTCGGCCGACGCGACGTGGCTTGGCGACGACGATTCCGACTGGCTCGGGGAGGCCGTGACCGCCATCCCCGACAGTAACGGCGACGGCTTCGACGAGCTGGCTTTCGGCGCCAGCGCCGTGGACGACGGGAGCGACAACAGCGTGGGCACCGTGTACGTGTGGTACGGGGAATAGTCGGCTGGAGGCTTGGGGCCTCGACCGGAGGTTAGCTCGGCACCGCCGCGACAACGCGCGGCCGCTCCTGCAACCCCTCGACCCACGCCACCGGTAGTTCGGCCCCCGCCGCGCCAAGGATCATCCCGGCGATACACGCGGTGCTGTCGCTGTCGCCGTCGATGCGGGCGGCGAGGTCGATGGCGCCCGCGAAGTCGCGACCTGAGAGTGCCGCCGCCACGCCGATGCCGAGCGCGCTGGCGCTGCGCCAGCCGCCGTCGCCAGGCGGGATCCGATGCTCGTCGCAGCCGACGCTCACGGCGGCACGCAGGGCGTCTCCGGTGACGTTGTCGCCCGCGAAGCGGAGGACCAGACCCGGGGACAGGGGTTCGCCTTCCAGCAAGGCGCGGACCAGGCGGCACGCGGCCACGGCGCTGTCGATGGCGTTCGGGTGCGCGTGGGTCACGAGGCTCGAGATCCCAGCAGCGCGGTCGAGCTCGGCACCCGCGAAGCGCATCGGCAGGGGCGCCACCCGCATCACCGCGCCGCAGCCGTCGCTGGCGGCGATGCCGCTCATTCGCCAGTCGCGACTTGTCGCGTAGTTGCGCACCCCGGCGAGGCAGGTGTTTCCGGGCGCCGTGGAGGGGGTGAGCGGGTCGGCCGCCCAGCGCAGGAAGGCATCGCCGATGGCGCGCCCCAGCCGGTCGTCATCGAGCGCGCCCGGCCCGTGGGCCCTCACGGCCTCGGCCAGGTAGAGCGACATATGGGTGTCGTCGGTCCAGCGGAGCCGCGAGGTATCGACCTTCACCTGTCGCATCCGCTCGCCGCGCTCGAACTCCAACGGGCGGCCGTAGGCGTCGCCCAGGGCCAGCCCGAGGAAACAGTTCACCGCGCGGGCGTGGAAGTCCATCGCGGCAATGTAGCGCGCGTGTAGACTCCCGCGCGTGATCCTCGCCTCGCTCGCCCTCGCCGCCGACGCCCCCACCTTCAGCGTGGAGCGGGGGGTGTTCGACGCGCCCTTCTCGCTGGAGCTAGGCGGAGAAGGAACGATCTACTACTCCACCGACGGCAGCACGCCCTCGCTCGACTACACGGGGCCCCTCGGCATCGACGGCACCACGCTCGTGCGGGCAATGACCGTGGTCGACGGGTCGGCCAGCGAGATCGTCACGCATACGTTCCTCTTCCCCGCCGACGTGGCGACGCAGGCCACCATGGACGCCGGCATCACCGGCGATCCCACGTACGGTCCGGTGGTCCTCCAGACGCTCGCGGAGCTGCCGAGCGTGTCGATCGTGGCCCCGGCGGCGCTCTCCACCGCGGAGCAGGCCGTATCCGCCGAGTACATCGACCCCGACGGCGACGACCTCCACGTGAACTGTGGCGCGGCCCTGAGTGGCACCACCTCGCTCGGCTACCCCAAGAACAGTGTCCGCCTGTATTTCCGCTCCGACTACGGCGCCTCCAACGTAGAGTATGACTTCTGGCCGCTCGGCGACGAGGGCGTAGCGCCGTCGCGCGAGCAGGACGCGCTGTCACTGCGGGCGGGGCATGACTCGGTTTTCTATCTGGGCGCCCAGGGACAATACACGCGCAACCCCTGGATGGATGCCTCGCAGCTGGCCATGGGCCACCTCGCGCCCCACGTGGCTTTCGGTCACCTCTACGTCAATGGCCAGTATAACGGCCTCTATTACGTCCGCGAACGGTTCGGCGCCGCGTTTATGTCCCACTACATGGGCGGCGACGAGGATGACTACGAGGCGGTGAACGAGGGCAACGTGATGCAGGGCTCCGGCGAGGCCTGGTCGTCGGTGATGGCCTATGCCTACGACTACGAGAACATCAGCCTCTACATGGATGTCGACGACTTCATCGACTACATGATCCTGAACTTCTATGCAGGGAACGCGTGGGACTGGACCTACTGGCACAACTGGATGGCCGCGGGGCCCAGTGAGGCGGAGTCCGGTGGCTACCGCTTCTACTCCTCCGACTCCGACATCTGCCTGTACTACGACTGGACGGTCGACATCACCGACCAGCCCGGCCCCTCGCAGCTCTTCGCCACCTTGCTCGCCGAGGCCCACCCGGACTTCATGGTGAAGCTGGCCGACAGCATCCACCGTAACCTCGAGGCCAACGGCCCGCTCACCCCGGAGCGCGCCGCCGATCGATACAGCTGGATTGCCGGGAAGATCGAGGATGGCGTCGTGGCCGAGAGCGCCCGCTGGGGCTCGGGCTGGTGGGACCGCGATGACGAGTGGATCACCGAGCGCGACCGGTTGTTGTACGAGTTCTTTCCCTACCGGACGGATGAGGTCTTGCGCCAGTGCGAGTCGCAGGGCTGGTACCCGGTGCCCGCGCCCACGCTGTCGCTGGCGAGTGGCACGGTGGCGGCTGGGAGCGCGGTGACGGTTGCTGCGGCCTTCGGCCAGTCCATTACCTACACCCTGGATGGCACCGATCCGCGCGAAGCGGGGGGGGCCCTGTCGGCGAGTGCGATCGAGAGCGACGTCGCCGTCAGCATCCCGCTCCCCGCCAGCCGGGTGGTCTCCGCGCGCCTGCGCGAGGGTGACACCTGGGGTCCCGTCGAGGTGGGCACCTACCTCGTGTCGGCGCCGGCTCCGCTGGTGCTCAACGAGTGGAACGCCGTTGAGAGCGGCGAATATCTGGATACCCGTGACTTCGAGGGCAGTGGCGGCGACGACGCCCTCGGCCGGGCACCGGGCAACGGCGGCGCCTGGATCGAGCTGGTGTCGACTACCGACGTGGCGCTGGCCGGGTGGCGATTCGAGCTGCGCGACCTGCGCGGCGACGCGGGCACCATCGAGCTCACCGCCGACATGCCCCCACTGCGCGCGGGCAGCATCCTCACAATCAGCATGGACCTGCCGGAAGACGGGTCGGTCGACCCGGACGGGGGCGACTGGCGCTTGCAGTTGCGGGCCACGCCGGACGGCGCCTTCGCGCGATCCGACGGTTTCCGGGTGACACCCCACGAGTGGCAACTACGCGCCTTCGACGCCGACGGTGTCTTGCGCATCAACCGCGTGGGAGAGGGCCTGGCCCCGCGCCGTGGCATCGGCGCGCACGAGGTGGGCGCCTTGCTCGCCAACCCTACCTCGAGCCTGTCGGAAACCAGCGAGGACTACGGCTCCACCACGCGGTCGACCTACGCCGCGGCCAACCAGTGGGACGGCGGCGAGCAGGACCTCTCCGCGCTGCGCGGGGAGGGCTCCGGCATCGTCGAGCTTGGCGGCGACGACGACGAGCCTCCGGTCACGTTCGCCGGCGGTGAGGACTGCGGTTGCACCACCGCCGCGTCGCCGCTATGGCTCGGCCTGCTGGGACTGCTCTTCTCCGCCTGTACCCGCGGGGGCCAGGCCGCGGCCCGGCGCGACAGCGACGAGCCAGACACCGGGACTGCGGCGTCGCCGGAGGTGTGCAACGGCCTCGACGACGATGGCGACGGCGAGGTGGATGAAGACCCGGTCGACGGGCTGCCCTTCTACGCCGATGTCGATGGCGACGGGCACGGCGACGAGTCCACGCTGGTCTCGGCCTGCGCGGCGGGGGAAGGGACGAGCGTGCTTCCCGGGGACTGCGACGACACCGACGCTGAGAAGTACCCGGGCGCCCCCGAGGGATGCGGCACGGTGGACTACGACTGCGACGGCGTGGCGTCGGAGGAGAGCGGCGCCGACGCCGCCTGCCCGGCCGCGAGCTGCGCCGCGATCTACGCCGAGCTGGGCGCGGTGGCGGACGGGCCGCGCTGGATCACGCTGCCGAGTGGCACGGTGGCCGAGTTGTATTGCGACATGAGCGACGGCGGCTGGATGCTCGCCTTCGCCCGCAACACGGCGAGCACAGGCAACCAGGGCGACTTCGGCGCCCGCGAGAGCGCCATCGAGGGACTGTCGATCTCGCCCGAAGAAGCGAGCAGCTCGGCGGGCGCGGTGTTGTCTTGGCTCGACATCGAGGCGCTGGATTTCGCCGAGCTCCGGCTCACCGCCGCGTATGGTGGCACGCGCACCTACACATCGCGCAGCATCCCTCGGAGTGAGCTGCGTGTCCGCTTCGGCGAACCCGGCTATTTCCTCTACGGGGGCAGCACCGGCTACTACTGGTGTGGTGGCCCCGCCAGCTACACCGACAGTGGCAGCGGGGCCGTGAACAATCCGGACGGCGCGCCGCTCGACTGCAAGGGGCACGGCTCGCTCGGCTCCGGATGGGACTTCTCCGAGAGCGCCTCGGCCAACCAGGGGCTCACCCTCTGCGGCGGCGATGGCAGCTACTGGCTCTACGCGGGGTGGATGCAGAACCTCGTGTACTACGGGTCGGTGGGCGGGGCGCAGGCGATCTGGGTGCGGTAGCTACCGCTGCCCATCGACCGCCGCGCACGACGAGCGCGGCCCTGGCTCGTCACCCGCCACCGCGCTGTCGACGGCCGCCACCGCCTCGCCCTGGCGCCAGGCCACCACCGCGTCCTGGAAGCTCAGGGTCGTGCCGTCGCCAGCGTCGAGAGTCGCCTCGCGCCACCAGCTCGTCGACTCGAGCGCCACGTGCTGGGCGCAGTTGGGTCCATACACGGCGGGGACGAAGACCAGCGATTCCACCGCGCTCGCCGGGGCGTCCGGCAGCGCCAGTAGCCATGCTTCGGTCATCGACTCGTAACTGTCGAGGGGAATGCCGAGATACTCCGCGAGGCTGGTGGTGTCGCGCAGGTCCTGTCGCACGAAGAACGGCGTCGTCACGTGGTTGTGCAAGACGTAGCTGTGGTCCCCACAGTCGGCGGGCTCGTCCGCGAGGCGGGCGCAGCTCTCGTCCACCCAGGGCTGGTAGTCCGCGCCTTCTTGCTGGTAGCTCCACAACAGTTCGAAGAGTTCGTCGTACTCCTCCTGGTACTCCGCCGGGAAACTCTCGCGCGGCGGGCTGTGCGCGGCATCGAAGATCGCGACCGACTCGATGCCCAGCGGTTCCAGTCGCGACTGGAGCCAGTCCGCGTGGGTCATCGCGCCGTGGCTCCCGGCGCTGGTGCCGCTGAAGATCACGAGCTCGGCGTCCGACAGCCGGGGCAGCTCGTCGCCGCCCTCGGCGCTGACCCCCTCCAAGAGTTCCTCGATGCCCGCGTCGAGGATCACGTGGCCGCGCTCGAACTGGGTGAACGTGGGCTGTCCCTCGGCGCTCAGGGTGCGGCTCCCTTGTCCTGCCCACTCGTCCGACGAGCAGTAATAGAAAAACACCTGGTTCGCACCCGCGTAGGCGTTGGCCGGGTCGGCGTCATAGATGCCCACCGCCCCCACCTCGGCGGGCAGGTACTCGGACGACATCTTGGAGGCGTCGTAGTAGGCGCTCCCGCAGTACCGGGCCTTGCACTCCTCGTAGCCGTAGCAGGCGCCTCCGCCCTGGACGTGGATCGACCAGGTGCTGGCGAGCGCCTCGTCTGTGGCGCTGCGCACGTAGATGCCGGCTCGACTCCCGTCGTTACAGACGGCCTCGGGCTCGGCGAGTCGGTACAGCTGCAACTCCGCGCCCTCGCTGAGCTGGTTCGGGTAGCTGCCGGGGTCGACGAGGGCGCCGTCGCAGTCGCCGAGCACCTTGGCGATGTTGTCGTCCGGGATCGAGATCGAGTCGAGCCCCGTGTCGTCGGCGCTGTCGCCCGGCTCCCTGGCCTGCGGCTCGGCGCAAGAGAAAAGCATCGCGATAAGCATGGGTGACTCCGTGGTGCGGGGTGAGACCCGCGGGCGTCGTCGTATCGAAAGGGAATCTATCGGTCGAGTGGCGACTCGGTCGAGCTCGTCGGCGGCACCACGCACACCCGGTGCCCCGCCACCACCTGGCAATCGATCCCGGTGGGCAACGGACCGCGCAAGGGCGGGTGTTCGATGACGACGGCGCCGCCGATTCCTCGGAGGTAGCGCACCGTCGCCTCGCTCGGCCAGCGCGCGATCTCCCGGTTGACAGTCTGGAGCGCCGTGGAAAAGCGTGCGTAGTTCCCGCCGATGAGCGGGCGCCGGGTCTCGACGGCCACGGCATAGCGGGCGTGACCGCAGTCGTCCTTGCCGGCCCGGTCGAGGAAGGGTCCGGGAGGCGAGGCGTCGAGCGCAGCGCGCAGCGCCGCGGGCCAGGCGGGGGGCGAACGGGTGGGAACTCCGGGCGTCTCCGCGAACACCAGCGCGAGAGCAAGGACCGAGGCCAACCAGCGGCGCCACCCGTCCAGTCGCGAAAGCGCGCCGGCCGCGCCGAGCGCGAGGCCCACGTGTGCCACCGCCACCCAGCGCGCCGGTGAGCGTAGACCCGTGGGGGTGAGGGCGTCCAAGAGCGCGGCGGGGCCTGGAATGCCGAGGGGGTGGCCATTCCAGCGAGGCTCGGGGCCGAGGGCGAGAAAGTAGGCGAGCAGAGTGCCCAGGATGACGGGCCACCACGCGCGCTCGCGACGCGCAAGCCAGAGTCCAATCGCGCCCAGCACCGCGAGCGCGAAGCCGGGGAGCGCCGGGTCGGCCAGCGGCGGCGCGGGGAAACCGAGCTCGGCGTGCAGGGGCGCGCCCCCCAGGGGCGCGAAAAAGGACGCGAGGTCGAGGGACTCGCGCACGTTCTCGCTGGGGTCGACGCCGTAGCCGTACATCTCTGCCGCCTCGGCGTAGCGCTGGTAGACCGGCACCGCCGGGACGAGCCCCAGCAAGAACCCAGGGACGGCAAACAGCACGCGACGGTCTGTCGCGATGCGAGTGAGCACGACCACCCCGATCGCGAAGGCGGCGTGCAGCCCAGTGTACACGCCGGCGTGAAAAGCGAGCCCCGCCACCAGTCCGCCGAGCCAGGGCCAGGGCCCTGCGGCGAGCGCGCCCGAGAGCACCCAGGGCGCGTGCCAGGCGAGGTTCGCGTGCTGGGCGTGGCCCACGACGGCGGGGCCCCAGGCGCCACCGAGCGCGGCCACCGCGAGCGTGGGCCCACGGGCGCCGAGCCGTGATGCCAACCACGCGATGACCGCGGCGCTCCCGATCACCCCGAGGGCCGCCGCGTGCGCCCAGGCGAGCTCCACACCCGCGCCGAGGAGCTGCGCGGGCATCGTTGCCAAGGCCTGGGCGAGCACCCAGTCCGCGCGGGTGGTGCCGTCGCCGAGCGGTGCCCCCAGCGGCGCCTCCCAGAGGGGCACCCGCCCCAGGAGGGCCTCCTGCACCCACGCCATCTGCGCGGCCGAGAAGGCGCCGTCGCGCGCGGCGCTGACGCCGGTCCACAAGGCGGCGCTGGCCAGCGCCACCGGCAGCACCGCGAGCGCGACGGCGAGGCGCTCCGGCCGGTTCACAAGCGGGCGCGAAGCGCGGCGAGGTCGACCGTTGGCGCAGGCGCGGGCAGGGCGTTGAAGCGCCCTTCGCGGATCTCGGCCGCCACGTCGCGGTAGGCCTCTCGGAAGGGCTTGTCGCGCCGGTAGGCCTCAGCGGCCGCGTAGAGCGGCGTCTCGAGGGGCTGCGGCGTGGGGACGAGCCCGCGCACGAGGTGCGCAGCGATCCGCAACGTGTTGCGGCCCGACCGGACGCCCCGGAGGAGCGGCGCCTTGGTGAGCTGCGCGTCGCGGTGGTAGCCCGAGGGCAAGAGCATGATCTGCTCGATCTCGTCGCGCGCCGCGCGCACGGCGGCGGAGCTCGCGCGGAGCAGCTCGGCCACGGCCGGGTTGCGCGTCTGCGGCATGATCGAGCTGCCGGTGGTGAAGGCGTCGGGCAGTCGCAGGAGGGCAAACTCGCTCGTCGTGAAGAGCGAGATGTCCCAGGCCAGGCGCGACACCAGTCCGGTCGCCGCGGACAGCGCCGACAACAGCGCCACCTCGGTGGCCCCGCGGGTGAGCTGGCTCGTGGTGACCGGTTCCTCCACCTGCGCAAAGCCCAGCAGCGAAGCGGCAAGCTGCCGGTCGAGGGGTAGGGGCGTGCCGTAGCCCGCGGCGCTGCCGAGGGGGCAGCGGTCGATCACTACGCGCGCCGCGACCAAGAGCGGTCGGAGATCGAGCAGCGCGGCGGCGAAGCCGACGGCCCAGAGCCCGTAAGAGGAGGGCATGGCGCGCTGGAGGTGCGTGTACCCGGTGAGGGGAACCGAGGCGTGGCTTTCAGCGAAGTCGAGCAGACCTGCGGCCAGGTCGCGCCACTCGGCGGCGATGGCGTCGGCCTCCTCGCGCTGCCAGAGTCGCAAGGCGGTGAGCACCTGGTCGT
>SXGS01665029.1_pt1 | contig 42952 bp, 38 predicted proteins | sample 3174681 | NCBI WGS metagenome assembly SXGS01 (sample SAMN11356861, study PRJNA531348) | freshwater metagenome | isolation source: freshwater sample F1-80 | place: China: Fuxian Lake, Yuxi | collected 2017-12-25 | reverse complement strand
GTCGCCGGTTTCATCGGTCAGGCCAACCTGTGGCACGGCCGCCAGACCGGGCGGGCCAACCGCGACTACGTCGAGGTGAGCATCCTCGGTGCCACGCTGCGGGCCCGGCCCGGCGACACCCACATCGAAACCGGCGGCGAGGCGACCGTCATGGTGCGCCCGGAACGGGTGCGCGTATCGGTGGAGCCGCCGAGCGGTGACGTGGCGGCGATCCCCGCCAAGGTCGTCGACCTGACCTTCCAGGGACCCATGCTGCGGCTGTCGCTGACGGCGGCCGACGGCTCGCCGGTGGTCGCGCACGTCGGACCCGAGCAGGACCTGCCCATGCTGCGCCCCGGCGACGACGTGTACGCCGGGTGGGCCACCGACGCCTCCCTGGTGCTGCCCGCCGCCGACATCCCCACCCCCCACGACCTCAAGCCGCTGTAGCACCAGACCACGACGAAAGGCATCCCCATGGCAGATATCGACCCGCGGGTCCTGGCCCGGCTCAACTCCCGCCGGCGGTTCATCGGCGGCGGCGCCGCCGCGGCGGCCGCCCTGGTTCTCGGACCGTCCTTCCTGGCCGCGTGCAGTTCGGACAACAAGTCGGCCGGCACCTCCGAGGCGCCGGCCGCCCCCTCCGACGACGGCAGCCCGGCGTCGGGCAAGCTGCGGATCTCCAACTGGCCGCTGTACATGGCCGACGGCTTCGTCGCGGCCTTCCAGACCGCCTCCGGGCTGGTGGTGGACTACAAGGAGGACTTCAACGACAACGAGGAGTGGTTCGCCAAGAACAAGGAGCCGCTCTCGCGCCGCCAGGACATCGGCGCCGACCTGGTGGTGCCCACCCAGTTCATGGCCGCCCGGCTGGCCGGGCTGGGCTGGCTCAACCCGATCAGCGACAGCCGCTGGACCAACAAGAAGAACCTGCGCACCGACCTGATGGACAACAAGTCCGACCCGGGCCGCAAGTTCAGCGCCCCCTACATGTCGGGCATGGTGGGCCTGGCCTACAACCGGGCGGCCACCGGGCGTGACATCACCAAGGTCGAGGACCTGTGGGACCCGGCCTTCAAAGGCAAGGTGAGCCTGTTCAGCGACGTCCAGGACGGACTCGGCATGATCATGATGTCGCAGGCCCACTCCCCGGAGGACCCCACGGCCGAGACCGTGCAGAAGGCCGCCGACCTGGTCAAGGAGCAGAAGGAGAAGGGCCAGATCCGGCGGTTCACCGGTAACGACTACTCCGACGACCTGGCGGCCGGCAACACCGTGATCGCCCAGGCTTACTCCGGCGACGTGGTGCAACTGCAGGCCGACAACCCGGACCTGAAGTTCGTGGTGCCCGAATCGGGCAGCACCACCTTCCTGGACACCATGGTGATCCCCTACACCACGCAGAACCAGAAGGCCGCCGAGGAGTGGATCAACTACGTCTACGACCGGGCCAACTACGCCAAGCTGGTGGCCTTCACCCAGTACGTCCCGGTGCTCAGCGATATGACCGACGAACTGTCCAAGATCGATCCCGAGTTGGCCAAGAACCCGCTGATCAACCCGACGAAGGAGACCCTGGAGAAGCTGAAGGCCTGGGCCCCGCTGACCGACGAGCAGACCCAGGAATTCAACAAGGCCTACGCCGCCGTCACCGGCGGCTGAGCCGATGGTGCACCTCTGATGGCTGGGGTAGCCAGCAGTAACCGGCAGCGCAGCAGGATCGCGCCCTACCTGATGATCCTGCCCGCGCTGGCCTACCTCGGGGTGTTCTATGTGGTGCCGTTCTTCTCACTGCTACGCACCTCGCTGTCGACCATGGGCGGGTCGGTGTATCTGCCCAAGCTCACCTTCGCGTGGGACTTCGGCAACTACGGGCAGGCGCTGACCGAGTACCGCGATCAGATCCTGCGGTCGTTCGGCTACTCCCTGGCCGCGACCGTGCTGTGCCTGCTGCTGGCCTTCCCGCTGGCGTACGTCATCGCGTTCAAGGCCGGGCGATTCAAGAATCTCCTGCTGGGTCTGGTGATCCTGCCGTTCTTCGTGACGTTCCTGATTCGCACCATCGCCTGGAAGACGATCCTGGCCGACGACGGGATGGTGGTCAGCGCGCTGGGCACGATCGGCCTGCTTCCCAGCGAGGGCCGGCTGCTCTCCACGAGTTGGGGGGTGATCGGCGGACTGACCTACAACTGGGTCATCTTCATGATCCTGCCGCTGTATGTGGCCCTGGAGAAGATCGACCCGCGACTGCTGGAGGCCTCCCGCGACCTCTACGGGACCAACCGCCGGATGTTCGGCAAGGTGATCCTGCCGCTGGCCATGCCCGGCGTGCTGGCCGGAAGCCTGCTGGTGTTCATCCCCGCGGTGGGCGACTTCATCAACGCCGACTATCTGGGCAGCACGAAGACGACGATGATCGGCAATGTCATCCAGAAGCAGTTCCTGGTCGTCAAGGACTACCCGGTGGCCGCCGCGATGAGTTTCGTCCTGATGGCGCTCATCCTGGCCGGGGTGCTGCTCTACACCCGGGCACTGGGTACCGAGGACCTGGTGTGACCCGATGACCACGCAGGCGGTGACCGACCTGACCTCCCCCGGCCGTAGTTTCCGGGGCAGTTTCAAGCTGGGCGATGTCGCCCTCCGGGTGGTGGCCGGACTGGTTCTGATCTACCTGTTCGTGCCGATCCTGGTCATCATCGTGTTCTCCTTCAACGACCCCAAAGGCAAGTTCAACTACACCTGGCAGGGGTTCACCTGGGACAACTGGCTGCACCCGTTCAAGTACCCGGCGCTGGCCAAGGCCCTGCAACTGAGCGTCGAGGTCGCGGCGCTGTCCACGGCGATCGCCCTGGTGCTGGGCACGCTGGTGGCGATCGCCCTGGTACGCCAGCGATTCCGCGGCAGCAAGGCGGTCGACACCTTCCTGGTGCTCCCGCTGACCTCCCCCGAGGTCGTGATGGGCGCCTCGCTGCTGACCCTGTTCCTCAGCCTGGGCTGGGCGACCGGCTTCGTCACCGTCCTGATCGCGCACGTCGCCTTCGAGATCAGTTTCATCGCGATGACGGTGCGAGCCCGCATCCGGGGGTTCGACTGGACCCTGGAGGACGCGTCGCTGGATCTGGGGGCGAGTCCGACCCGGACGTTCTTCCGGGTGACTCTGCCGCTCATCGTTCCCGGCATCGTGGCGGCGGCGATGTTGTCCTTCGCACTGTCCCTCGACGACTTCATCATCACCTATTTCGTCAGCGGTTCGACGGTGACCTACCCGCTGTACGTCAACGCCGCGACCAAGGCCGCCGTACCGCCGCAGATCAACGTGCTGGCGACCGCCATCCTGCTGATCAGCCTCGCCCTGCGGTTCGCCGGGACGCTGTACCGGCGCAAGAAGGCCCCGATCTGACGGCGGCGGATTGGCGGGGCCGGGTCAGCGCGCAGGTCAGCGCGCAGGTCAGCGCAAGGACACCAGGTGCACCCCGGCGTCGCGCATCTCCTCCAGGGCCCGCGCGGTCGACTCCGGTGCCACGCCGGCGGTGAGGTCCACCAGCACCCGGGTGCCGAAACCCGCGCGGACGGCGTCCTCGGCGGTCGCCCGGACGCAGTAGTCGGTGGCGATCCCGACGACGTCGACCTCGTCGACACCGTGATCGCGCAGCCAGTCGGCCAGGGCGACGCCGTTGAGCCTGCCCTCGAACCCGCTGTAGGCGGCCCCGTAGGCACCCTTGTGGAACACCGCCTCGATCGGGGCGGTGTTCAGCCGCGGGTGGAAGTCGGCACCGGCGCTGTGCGCCACGCAGTGCCGCGGCCAGGACGAGACGAAGTCCGGCTGATCGGAGAAGTGCTCCCCCGGCTCGACGTGGTAGTCCTTGGTGGCGACCACGTGGTCGTAGCCGTGGTCACCGGCCAGCAGGCCGTTGATCGCCCCGACCACATCGGTCGCGCCGTTGACCGCCAGCGACCCGCCCTCGCAGAAGTCGTTCTGCACGTCGACAATAAGTAGCGCCCGCATCCGTTCACCGTAACCGGAGAGGCGCCGGTTCATTACAGTGAGAAAGCCGATTGGGGACCTGATGACAGATGCGCCGATGACCGGTTTCGACTTCTTCGAGGCCGCCGAGTTGCCGGTCCCGGCGATCACCGGGCACCAGGCGGAGGCGATCGCCGCCGAACACTTCGGGCTGGAGGCCCGGACCACCCCTCTCGGTAGTCAGCAGGACGCCAATTTCCTGTTGAGCGCACCCTCCGGTGAGCCGATCGGGGTGCTGAAGATCGCCAACCCCGCCTTCACCCGCACCGAACTGGAGGCCCAGGACGCCGCCGCGGCGTTCATCGCCGCCGGGGAGGGACTGCGGACGGCGACGAACCTGGACCTCCCCGGCACCGCCCCGATCGCCGAACTCGACACCGACGGCGGGCCCGTGCTGCTCGCCCGGATCATCACGTTCCTGTCGGGCGGAACCCTGAGCGGGGACGGCTACCTCTCACCGGCCCGCATCGCGGGTCTGGGTGACCTGGCCGGCCGGACCTGCCGGGCCCTGGCCGCGTTCGATCATCCCGGCGTCGACCGGGTGCTGCAGTGGGACCTGCGGCACGGACTGCGCACCGTGGAAACACTTGCCGACCACGTGGAAGACGCCCACCGGCGGGAGGCACTGCGGAGGGCCGCCGGCGCGGCCTGGCAGGTGGTCGCGGGCCTCGCCGAGGACCTGCCCGTGCAGGTGATCCACGGCGACATCACCGGGGACAATGTGGTGTGCGGCCCGGACGGCATGCCCGAGGGGATCATCGACTTCGGCGATCTGATGCGGTCCTGGACGGTGGCCGAGCTTGCCGTCGCCGTCGCCACCGCACTGCGCCACGACGGCTGCGAACCGGCCGGCACCCTGGCCGCCATCCGGGCCTTCCACGCCGTTCGCCCGCTGAGCGCCGCCGAGGTGGAGGCGCTCTGGCCGCTGGTGGTGGTGCGGGCCGCCGTCCTGGTGGTCAGCGGAATCCATCAGTCCGCGATCGATGCCGAGAACGCCTACGCCAGCTCGGCACTGGATCACGAGTGGCGAATCTTCCAGCGGGCCAGCGAGATTCCGCTCGATGTCATGACCGCGCAGATCCGTGCCGCCCTCGGCATCGCCACCCTCCCGACACACCTCGACGGCGAGGCGCCGCTGATCGCCGGTCTGGACCCGGGTTCGGTCGCCCGTCTCGATCTGTCCGCCGATTCCGACGCCATGGACGGCGGAGCCTGGCTGGACCCGGACGCCGAGGACACGCTGGCGCGCAGCGCGCTGGCCGGCGGAGCCGCCGCGGCCCTGACCGTGTTCGGGCAGGCCCGGTTGACCCGGTCGGGCACGCTGAGTCCCGCCTCGCCCGCCACCGTCGCCACCGGTGTGCAGATCTGGCCCGCCACCACCCTGCCGGTGACCGCGCCGTTCGGTGGGTCGGTGCTCTCCGAGGCCGGGATGCTCACGCTGTCCGGGACTCGTGGCGAGGTGGAGTTGCGCGGCGCCGTCCGACCCGCGGTGACCGACGGCGAGGTGCCCCCCGGCGCGGAGTTGGCGACCATTGACGGCCCGGTGTGGATCCAGGTCCGCCGTTCGGGCGCGGGCGCACCGCCGCTTCTGGTGCGTCCGGAGTACGCGGCCGGCTGGCTGGCCAGGGTCAGCGATCCGGCCGTACTGCTCGGCCTGCCGCACCTCCCGATCGGCGGCGAGGATGCCGCAGCGCTGCGCGGACGCCGCTCGAAGGCCTTCGCGGCCGTCCAGGAGCACTATTACGCCGATCCGCCCCGGATCGAGCGGGGCTGGCGCGAGCACCTGATCGCCACCGACGCACGCGCCTACCTCGACATGGTCAACAACGTCGCGATCCTCGGCCACGGCCATCCGGAACTCGCCGACGCGGTCAGCCGGCAGTGGCGACGGCTCAACACCAACTCGCGATTCAACTACGGCGCCGTGGTGGCGCTCTCGGAGCGGCTCGCCGCCACGCTGCCGGCTCCGCTGGACACGGTGTTCCTGGTCAACTCCGGTTCGGAGGCCGACGATCTGGCCCTGCGCCTGGCGATGGCGACCACCGGCCGCCACGACGTGGTCGCGGTCGCGGAGGCCTACCACGGCTGGACCTACGCCACCGATGCCATCTCCACCTCGATCGCCGACAACCCCAACGCGCTGTCCACCCGTCCGTCCTGGGTGCACACGGTGCCCTCCCCCAACGCCTACCGCGGCGAGCACCGCGGACCGCAGGCGTCGGCATACGCACCGGAGGCGGTCGCGATCATCGAAGGCCTTGCCGCGGCGGGGCATCCGCCGGCCGCCTTCATCTGCGAACCGTTTTACGGTAACGCCGGCGGCATGGCCCTGCCGGACGGCTACCTCAAGGCGGTGTACGCCGCGGTCCGGGCCGCCGGCGGTCTGGCCATCGCCGACGAGGTGCAGGTGGGCTACGGCCGGACCGGCCGCTGGTTCTGGGCGTTCGAGCAGCAGGACGTGGTGCCCGACATCGTCTGCATCGCCAAGGCGATGGGCAACGGGCAGCCGTTGGGCGCGGTCGTCACCACCAGGGAGATCGCCGACGCCTACCGAACCCAGGGCTACTTCTTCTCCTCGGCGGGCGGCAGCCCGGTGTCCTGCGTGGTGGGACTGACCGTCCTGGACGTCCTGGAACGCGACGGACTGCAGAACAACGCGCTGTCGGTCGGCGATCATCTCAAGGCCCGGATCGAGACCCTGGCGACCCGGCACCGGCTGATCGGCACGGTGCACGGCAGCGGGCTCTACATGGGAGTCGAGTTGGTGCGCGACCGCACGACACTGGAACCGGCGGTCGAGGAGACCGCCGCGATCTGCGAGCGGATGCGTGAACTCGGGGTGATCGTGCAGCCCACCGGCGACCGTCAGAACGTGCTGAAGATGAAGCCGCCGATGTGCATCACCCGGGAGTCGGCGGACTTCTTCGTCGACATGCTCGATCGCGTGCTCAGCACCGGCTTCTGAGCCAGTCCCGCTGGGCGGCAACGAAGTCGGCGTCCACCGCCGCACCGTGACCGGGCAGGTAGACCGCCCCGTCGCCACCGAGTTCCAGCACCCGGTCCAGCGCGGCCGGCCAGGCGCCGAGATCCGAGTCGTCCCCGATCGCGGGGTCGGCTGACTCCTCGACCAGATCGCCGCAGAACACCACCACGCGCTCTTCCGGAGTCAGCGGGTCGATCACCACGACCAGGTCGTGATCGGTGTGACCGCGGCCCGGATGCTCGAGGGTGACCACCCGGTCGCCGAGGTCGATCCGGGCGCCCCAGACCAGGTGATCCGGGGGCCGGACACCACGGGCGGCCCGAGCCACCTCCCCGGGGTCGGCGTCGTGGCCCGACGCGTCGCGGCACAGCGCCTCCAGTCCACTGCTCAGCGCGAGACCCACCGGCGGGGCCGCGTAGATCGCCGCGTCGGGAAACCCGGCCGAACCCAGGATGTGGTCGAAATGGTGATGGGTCAGCACCAGGTGGGTGACGGCACGGCCGGTCAGTTCGCGCACATCGCCGCTGACCGCCTCGGCTTCGGCCACCGTGGTGCCGCTGTCGATGAGCAGCAGCCCCCGGCTGCCGACGACGAGGCCGACCGAGACGTCGAGGAACGGCAACCGGCACCGATACACCCCGTCGGCGAGACGCTCCCAGCCATAGCGCACCGGCCCGAGGGTACGGGCCGAGCGGTCCCGGCTGGGCGGCGGCCGGGACGGGTGACCCTATAGTCTGGACACATGTCCAGAACGGCCGCCGGCGGAGCGTGAGCATGCGGATCGCGTTGTTGTCCTATCGCAGCAAGACGCATTGCGGGGGCCAGGGCGTCTATGTGCGTCACCTCAGCCGCGGCCTCGCCGAACTGGGCCACGCCGTCGAGGTTTTCTCCGGTCAGCCCTACCCCGAGCGACTCGATCCGCGTGTCCGGCTCACCACGGTGCCGAGCCTGGACCTCTACCGGGAACCCGACCCGTTCCGGACCCCGCGGCCCGGGGAGATCCGCGACCGGATCGACCTGCTCGAACTGGCGACGATGTGGACCGCCGGGTTTCCCGAGCCCCGGACGTTCAGCCTGCGCGCGGCGCGGCTGCTGTCGGCGCGCCGGAACGACTTCGACGTCGTGCATGACAACCAGTGTCTGGGCACCGGTCTGTTGCGGATCTCGGCGTTCCTTCCGGTGGTCGCGACCGTGCACCACCCCATCACCCGCGATCGCGATCTGGACCTCGCCGCCGCGACGTGGTGGCGGCGCCCGCTGGTGCACCGATGGTACGGCTTCCTGGGGATGCAGATGCGGGTGGCCCGCGAGATACCCGACCTGGTGACGGTGTCGTCGTCGTCGGCGGCCCATGTGGCCGAGGATTTCGGGGTGTCCGCCGACCAGCTGCGCGTGGTGCCGCTGGGGGTGGACACCGAGGTCTTCACCCCGGCGAGCGGTCCTCGGGCGCCGGGGCGGATCGTCGCCATCTCCTCAGCCGACCGGCCGTTGAAAGGGATCGCCAACCTGCTGCGGGCCATCGCCCGGCTGCGCCATGACCACGACCTGGATCTGCAACTGATCGCCAAGCTGGAGCCCAACGGTCCGACCGAGAAGCTGATCGCGGAGTTGGGCCTCTCCGACATCGTGCACGTCTCCTCGGAGCTCCCCGACACCGAGGTGGCCGCGCTGCTGGCATCGGCTCAGGTCGCCTGCATTCCCTCGCTCTACGAAGGATTCTCACTGCCCGCGGTCGAGGCGATGGCCAGCGGCACGCCGGTGGTGGCCAGCCGGGCGGGCGCTCTCCCGGAAGTTCTCGGCGCCGACGGCCAGTGTGCCGACCTCGTCACCCCGGGTGACGTCGAGGAACTGACGCAGGCGCTGGGCCGGCTGCTGGATTCCCCCGGGCGGCGACACAGCCTCGGCGCGGCCGGACGCCGCCGGGCGGTGGAGGTCTACAGCTGGGAGTCGGTGGCCGCCCAGACCGTCCGGGTCTACCGGCGGGCGATCGCCCGCCGGCCGCAGCGTGCGCGCCAGGCCGAGGTGGTCGACGAACCGTGCTGACGGTGGATTACGACCGGCTGGGTGTCGGGCCGGGCACGACGGTGATCGACGTCGGTTGCGGGGCCGGACGACACAGTTTCGAGGCCTACCGGCGGGGTGCCGACGTGATCGCCTTCGACCAGAACGCCGCCGAGTTGGCCGACGTGGACACCATGCTGCAGGCCATGGGCCAGGCGGGTGAAGCTCCCGCGGCGGCCAAGGCCCAGGTGGTGGTGGGCGACGCGCTGGCCCTGCCCTACCCCGACGGCGCCTTCGACTGCGTGATCGCCTCGGAGATCCTCGAACACATCCCCGACGACGAGACCGCGATCTCCGAGTTGGTGCGGGTACTGCGGCCCGGCGGGTCGCTGGCGGTCACCGTCCCGCGCTGGCTACCGGAGCGGATCTGCTGGTTGCTCTCCGACACCTATCACGCCAACGAGGGCGGCCACATCAGGATCTACCGCGCCGACGAACTGCGGGCCAAGCTGGATGCGTGCGGGGTCCGGTTCACCGGATCGCACCACGCGCATGCTCTGCATTCGCCGTATTGGTGGCTGAAATGCGCTGTCGGGGTGGATAACTCAGAACACCCGGCGGTCAAGGCGTATCACAAGTTGCTGGTCTGGGACATGATGAGCAGGCCGGTGTGGACCCGCGCGGCCGAGGCGGCGTTGAACCCACTGGTGGGCAAGAGTGTCGTGCTGTACTTCGAGAAGCCCGCCGGCGATGCACCATCCTGACCTCGACGACGTCCCCGGACTACCCGGGGTGATCACCCCTGCCGATTGCCGCCGGACCGCGGAATCGATTGCTGCCGTGCAGCTTCGGTCCGGGGAGATTCCCTGGTCGGAGACCGGTCACACCGACCCGTGGGATCACGTCGAGTGTGCCATGGCACTCACCGTGGCCGGATTGCGGGAGGAGGCGCGGGCCGCCTTCGACTGGAGCCGACGCGAACAGCGCCCCGACGGATCATGGGCGATCCAGTACCGCCGCGGCGTCGTCGAGGACGCCGGTAGCGACAGCAATTTCTGCGCCTACATTGCCACCGGGGTGTGGCACCACGTGCTGGTGACCGCTGACCGCGACTTCGCTCAACGGATGTGGCCGACGGTGCGGGCGGCGATCGACTTCGTCCTCGGCCTGCAGGCCGGCACCGGCGAGGTGTACTGGGCCAAGGGGCCGGGCGGCACCCTGCCCGAGGCGCTGGTGACCGGTTGTTCGAGCGTCTACCACAGCATCCGGTGCGCCCTGGCGCTCGCCGATCACCTCGACCAACCCCAACCGGAGTGGGAGATCGCCCTGGGCAGGCTCGGGCACGCGATCGCCGAACACCCCGACGGGTTCACCGCCAAACCGTTGCATGCGATGGACTGGTACTACCCGGTCCTGAGCGGAGCGATCCGCGGATCCGATGCACGCGACCGGATCGCGCAACGGTGGGACGAGTTCGTGGTCGACGGCCTGGGTATCCGGTGCGTGAGCGACCGGCCCTGGGTGACCGGCGCGGAGACCTGCGAACTGGTGATGGCCCTGGACGCCGTCGGCGACCACGGCCGGGCACGGCGGCAGTTCGCCGCCATGCAGCACCTGCGCGAGGGCGACGGCTCGTACTGGACGGGACTGGTCTACGACGACGGCAAACGCTGGCCGGTCGAACGCACCACCTGGACCGCGGCGGCGGTCATCCTGGCCGCGGACGCGCTGTCGGGGGCGACACCAGCAGCCGGCATCTTCCGGGGAACCGCGCTCTCTCGAGGGCTGGAGGGCGACTACGACTGCGAGTGCGTCCGGAGCTGATCCCCCGGCACTCCGTGGTTCCGCTCCAGCACGCGCAGCGAACCCGTGCACCCGACCTCGGTGAAGTGACCGGATTCGATTGCCCGGCAGTAGATCTCGTAGGGCGGCCGACCCCCGTCGCGGGGGTCGGGAAACACGTCGTGGATGATCAGCGCCCCGCCGACCGCGACCCATTTCGCCCAGCCGTCGAAGTCTTCCCACGCCGCCGCCTCGCTGTGCCCGCCGTCGATGAACAGCACCTGCACCGGGGTTCGCCAACCCCTCGCGACCACCGCCGAACGGCCGACCACGGCGACGACGGCGTCCTCGAGGCCGGCCGCGTCCATCGTCCGTCGAAACGACGGCAACGTGTCGAAACGTCCGCTGAGCGGATCGACCAGCGCGGCGTCGTGGTACTCCCAGCCCGGCTGGTGCTCCTCGGACCCGTGGTGGTGGTCGACGGTGTAGAGAACACCGCCGGCTCGCGCCGCGGCCGCGCCCAGCAGGACGGTCGAACGGCCGCAGTAGGTTCCGATCTCGACGGCCACCCCGCCGTCCAGGTAGCGCGACGCCGCGTCGAACAACGCCCGCCCCTCGTCGGAGGGCATGAATCCGGTCACCGTCTCGGCCAGCGCGAACAGCCGGGCGGTTCGGGCTTCGGTGTCCGTCACGGGTTCGACGGTATCGGAAGTAGGCCGGGCGCAGCGCGCCGCCATCCCGCCGCCGGAGGCCCCTCGCGGTAGATTGATCGGGTTACGTACTTTCCTTTCTGCCGACTACGTACTCCCGAGGAGCGCGAGATGACGACACCAGGTGACCCGGATCCCAACGCCTACGGTCCGCCCGCCGGCTACCCGCCCCCGCCGCCCTCCGGGTACCCGCCGCCACCCCCGGCCGGCTACCCGCCACCCCCGGCGGCCGGGTACCCGCCTCCGCCTCCGGCCGGTTATCCACCGCCACCACCGGCGGGCTACCCGCCACCACCTGCGCCGTACGGCGTACCCGGCGGCTACCCGCCGCCCCCGGCAGCCGGCTTCGGACCCCAGCCCGGGACCCTCGGCGTCCGCTTCGGCGCCCGCATCATCGACGGTCTGCTGGTCGGTATCGTGGCCGGCGTCCTGGCCTCGCTGTTCAACTCCTCCAACAACATCATGGTCACCGGCCTGTTCTCCGGGCTGCTGATGTTCGTCTACTTCGTCGCCATGGAGGTGACGCAGGGGCGGACGCTGGGCAAGATGGTGCTGGGCCTGTCGGTGCGCGGCCCGGGCGGCGCACCGAAGCCCGATGCCAAGCAGTCCGCGATCCGGAACTCCTTCACGCTGCTGCCGATCATCCCCTACGTCGGTGGACTGCTGGCGTTCATCGCCTACATCGTGATCGCGGTGACCATCAACCGCAGCCCCACCAAGCAGGGCAAGCACGACGAACTGGCCGGCGGCACCCAGGTTCTCAAAGGGTAGGCGAGGGTAGGCGAGGTCACCCGGCGGAACCCTGGTTGCGATTCCACTCCAGCCAGCCCACCCCGTGGCGGCCGTCCTCGGTCCGCACGGCGGCCCAGGCGCGCGGAAAGAAACTGACCCGTCCGTCCGGAGACACCAACCGGACCGGCGCGTGACCCCGCACCTCGATCGTCGCGGTGATCGGGCCGGGATTCATGGTCAGTGTCGTCGACACCGGTAAGCCGTTGTCCGCCAGTACCGCGTCCGCGGCGACCGTCGTCGTCTCGGTCACCGCCCCGTCGGGCGGCGCGATGTAGCCGACGCTGACCGGCGACATGCCCGGGATCCGCAGATCGACCCCGTGCAGGTGGGTTCCGTCCTCCAGGTGCAGCGCGCTCCAGACCCAGTCCATGCTCCACCAGTCCCGGACGCCGTGGGAGTGGTCGCGCTGACCGGGGACCGCCTCGAGGGTGACGGTGTGTCCGTCGATGGTGACCGTGCCCGACACCGTGCAGGGAATCTCGTAGCGGGTGGCGATCCGGTAGGCGTACGGCGTGCCCGACGTCGTCCAGGTGAGGTCCATCGAAAGGTCTCCCGGCTCGCCCGGTTGCTCGTGCAGCAACCCGGCCGGGTCGTCGAAGGACCGGGCCGGCCCACGGACCGCCACCCGGTATTCGCGCAGCGGAACCGTTGCGCCGTGCTCCATCTGGATTCCGTGCCCGGCCACCCGATTGGGGTCGTCCGGCAGGGGCGCGTGGAAGTCCAGCAACGCCACCGTGGCGATATCCGGTCCGCACACCAGGGCGTTGATCCACGCCACCTTCTGGTGGGGGATCAGTCCGAGCCGGATCCAGCCACCGATTCCCTGCTCTGCATCGGCGAAGTCGAAGTACCAGCTCTCGTTCCACAGCGGCTCGTCACCCGGGACGTGCGCGGCCTCGTCGGCCGGATCCGGTGGTAATGCCGGCGATGTCGCCGCCGCGGGCAGCAGATCCAGCGCGCCGGTGTCGAGCACATGGCTGGTGTGACGGTCCAGCATGGTGAGAAACATCCGGTCGCCGCGCTCGGTACGTTCCACCAGCATCGAGGAGACGATGGCCATCATCACCCCGAAGAAGCTCTGCCGGCGGACTCCCTCGCGGACCTGCTCCAGGGTCATCAGCGGGGTGGCGCCCAGACCGTCGTGGTAGGCGGCCAGCAGGTCTTCGTAGTGCCTGCGGCGGTCCTCGACCGGCAGAGCGCAGCCCAGGAAATACGCGACATCGGTCACGGCCGGACCCCAGGTAACCGTCTGCCAGTCCACCCCGGTCAGGTCCCGCAGCGAACCCGGCCGGCCGAACAGCCTGTTGTCGAGGCGGTAGTCGCCGTGCACCAGCCCCTTGATCCGATCCGGGCCGGCCTCCTCGGCGAGGTAGGCGTCGAAGCTGTCCACCAGCCGTTGGCAGACCAACCGCTGCTCCGGGGAGATCTGTTCGCCGTAGCGCTCGGCGAAACCGGCGAACAGCTGACTGATCACCGCCTGGCTCATCGGAGACTCCCGGTTGAGCCACGCAGCGTCGGCCAGTGCCGGACTGCCCATCAGCGGAGCGTGCAGCCGGCCCAGCTGACGCAGCGCCATGGCGGCGTCTTCGACTGCCGCACCGCGGATTTCGTCACCGACCTCGGCCGGGGCGGCATCGTCGAGAAGCAGGGTGAACACGCCTGACTCGGGTTGATAGGAGGCGTGGAAACACTGCGCGATCGGGCCGCCCAAACGGGGGGCGATATCGGCATAGAACCGCACCTCGCGCTCGTAGAGACCCAGCGCGTGACCGGTCTGGCGGCTCATCGGATCGCTGGCGGCGACCTTGAGCACCACCGAGGCCGGCCCGGACCCGTCGGCGTACGTCAGAGCAACCCGGTAGCACTCGCTCATCTGCCCGGTCCCGATCCGCTCGACGGCGAACGTATCGACCCGGCCCGCACCGATGGTCTCGGTGAGCCATTCGGCGGTCAGGTCGGCGGGACGTTCGATGACGGTGTCGGGATTGCTCACCACACCAACGTAGGACGGGTGTCAATGAGTGACGGGCCTATTCGCCGCCGGCCAGGGAGAAGTTCGCCCAGGCTCGGCGGCGGTGCGGATGGGGGTCGTACTCCACGTGGGTGTGCCGGTCGAACACCAGCACCGCACGCTCGTCGTGGTCGTACACCGGCCAGTCCTCACCGGGGACACCGGTCCGGCTGAACTCGCTCCAGCGGCTCTGCACCTGGTGGCTGACCCGCACCGCGACCCGCTGATCCACCCCGGCGGTGAGCACCGCGCCCACCCGCGAACGGTAGACCCCGAAGACCGCGAGCAGTTCGGTGGCGTGGGTGGCCCCGAATCCGGTCCAGTGCAGCGTGCGCGGCGCGAAGTCATAGCGGTAGACGTAGGTCGGCGCCAGTTTCGCGTGGGCCTCGGCGATCTGCCAGGCGGCGGTGGAGAAGATCATGTCGCCGCCGAACTCGACGCAGGCCTTCGGGTCCGGGTAGTGCGGGTAGGCGGCGAGAATTCGCTCCCGCACCTCTGGCGGAGTGTGGGCCAGCACCCGTTCGATGGCATGCTCGGTGGTCGGCAGCAGCTTGAGGAAGCGGGTGAAGAGCCTGCCCTCCTCCGCGTTGGTGCCGACGATCACCGGAACCTTGTGCGCCAACCCTTTTCGCATCGCCTCGAACGGGTCGAGCGGAAGATAGTCATCCCCCCAGGTGGGCCCTACCGCCGACGCCCCCAGCATGTTGCTCAGGCTGTGCCGCATCACCGCATCGGTCAGATGGACCAGTTTCGCGGGACTGGCCTCCATCAGCGCTTGCGCGGCCCCCTCCCGCCGGACGCCGAGCCTATCGACGAAGCGGTCGGCGATCTGGCCGGCGACCTCCTGCGAGCTGACCATGCCCGAGGCCGGACTCTGCGAGATGGCCTGCGCGAATAGCCCTTCGGCTTCCGGGACGGCAAGCAGGGTCGCGACGGCGTGGGCCCCGGCGCTCTCTCCGAAGATCGTGACGTTCGAGGGGTCGCCGCCGAACGCGGCGATGTTCTCCCGTACCCAGCGCAACGCGGCGACGAGGTCACGCAGAAAAAGATTGCCCTCGATCGGGATCTCCGGAGTCGCCAGCGAGGAGAAGTCCACACAACCCAGCGCGCCCAGCCGGTAGTTCGCCGAGACGTAGACACATCCCCGGCGGGCCAGTGCGGCGCCGTCGTAGAGAACCGTGGCCGAGCTGCCCAGGATGTAGCCGCCGCCGTGGATGAAGAACATCACCGGCAGCGGTTCACCCTCCGGCGCCGGTCCGGTCCAGCGCGGAGTGACGATGTTGAGGCTCAGGCAGTCCTCGCCCATCGGCTGGTAGCGGCCGACGCCGGTCATGGTGTATCGGCGGTGCTGCGGCGCGCAGTTGCCGAAGCTGTGGCAGGGACGCACACCACTCCACGGCTCGGGTGGCTGCGGGGCGCGAAACCGCAGCGGTCCCACCGGCGGGGCCGCGTAGGGGATGGACCGCCATCGGTTCACCCCGTTGCGGGTGAACCCTTCCACCGCTCCGCTGGCAGTGGTGACCTCGACGGTGTGCTCGTGCATTCCACCGACGGTAGCGAAAGACCCCGAAGCCGCCGCGCCTGGCGTGCCCGGCCCGGGCGGACGGCTAGCCTTGCGGGATGCGAATCGCCCTGTTGTTCGCCGCATCAGTGCTGGTGGCGGGATGTTCTCAGCAGTCCGGTGACCAGTCGCGTCCGGCTCAGCTCACCCCGATCACCCCGTCCCGCACGGCCGGTAGTGCGGCACCGGGTACCGCCGCGACCACCACGCCGAGCACCCGGTCATCGGTGACCGCCACCGCGGCGCCCGGCCCGTCGGCCCCGGTTGACGAGGCGATCGCCTGGGTCGAGTCGGCGCCGCCGGTCGACGGCGCCGACTTCGGGGTGGCACTTCGCGGCGCGACCAGCACCTCCCTCGGCGAGGACATCGCCTTCACCACCCCGGCCGGAATCAGCTGCATGACCGATGTCGCACGCAGCCCCGGGCTGGCCTGTCTGGTCGACCTCACCGACCCGCCGCCCGCCCCGCGGGACATCTACGGGGTCTGGAAGGGCGGCTGGGTGGATTTCGACGGCACCGACGTCCAGATCGGTTCGGCCCACGGCGATCCCGGCCGATTCGGTCTGGGCCAGGGTCCTCCGCTACCGCCGGGAGGCTCACTGTCGTTCGGCGATTTCCGCTGCCGTACCGACACCACCGCACTGGTGTGCGTGAACTTCGCCCGCCAGACCGGCGTCCGCTACAGCGATGACGGCGTACAGGCCTACGGCTGCACCCGGGAGCCGACCCCGCCGCCCGGGATCGGCGTCAAGTACACCTGCTGATTCAGCGCCACCCCTCGGCAGCCCGGGCCGCGTGCAGCAAGGCATCGCAGAGTTCCCGAACCTCAGCCGCCGGAGCGCCTTCCTCGACAGCGGTCACCACATCCTCGGCCGCGCATCGCACCTGGTAGACGCGGTCGGACAGGTCGGCGGCCTCGGCGGCGGTGAGCACCACGGCGTCGGCCGGCAGCGAGGTTCCCTTGGCCATGGACCGCTGCTCGTAAGCCCGCTGCCGACAGGATTGGCGGCAATACTGGCGGCGCCGGCCCATTCCCACATCGGCCACCTCCCGGCCGCACCAGCGGCAGGGTTGGGGCCGGCTGCGACGGGTCACGGCATCGAGGGTAGACCGCCGAGTCGTTCGTCCCCGGTATCATGAGAAGTTGCGTCGGGAACCGCACCGCCCTGGTCATGCGTTCCTCCGACGGATAGCGCTAAGGAGAAAACCATGGCTGATCGCGTGCTGAGAGGCAGCCGACTCGGCGCCGTGAGCTACGAGACCGACCGCAACCACGACCTGGCCCCCCGGCAGGTCGCGCGGTACCGCACCGAGAACGGTGAGGAGTTCGAGGTCCCCTTCGCCGACGATGCCGAGATTCCCGGCACCTGGCTGTGCCGCAACGGCCTGGAGGGAACCCTGCTCGAGGGTGACCTTCCGGAGCCCAAGAAGGTGAAGCCCCCCCGGACGCACTGGGACATGCTGCTGGAGCGCCGCTCCGTCGAGGAACTCGACGAACTGCTCAAGGAGCGCCTCGACCTGATCAAGAGCAAGCGCCGCGGGAGTTAACCCCGGCCGAAACGGCCGCCGATCCCCCACCGCGCGACCTTCGTCATCGCCTCGCGGATGTTCGAACCGCTCATTTTCGACACTCCGAGTTCACGCTCGGTGAAGGTGATGGGTACCTCGGCCACGGTGTACCCATTGTTGATCGCCCGCCAGGTCAGGTCGATCTGGAAGCAGTAGCCCTTGGAGTCCACCGTGGGCAGGTCCAGCTTGTCCAGCACCTCGCGACGGTAGGCGCGGTAACCGGCGGTGATGTCGTGGATGCCGACGCCCAGCAACACCCGGGCATATGTGTTCGCCGTCTTGGACAGCACGAGCCGTCGCCACGGCCAGTTCCGCACCGTCCCGCCGTCGACGTAGCGGGAGCCGATGGCCAGGTCGGCGCCGTTGTCGATGGCGTCGAGCAGACGGTAAAGCTGTTCGGGGGCGTGGCTCCCATCGGCGTCCATCTCGACCAGGACGGTGTAGCCGCGCTCCAGCCCCCAGTCGAATGCGGCCAGGTAGGCCGCGCCGAGACCGTCTTTGGTGGTCCGGTGCATGACGTGGACGTGGGTGGGGTCGGCCGCGGCGAACTCGTCGGCCAGACGCCCGGTGCCGTCGGGACTTCCGTCGTCTACCACCAGGACGTGGACATCGGGACGGGCCTTGCGCACCCGGCCCAGGATGATCGGCAGGTTCTGCAACTCGTTGTAGGTGGGGATGATCACCAGGGTCCGACGGCTGGGCAGCTCGGAGGTCACCTGGGCGGCCTTCTTGGCCTCGGCCTTACGGGGCCGGCTGCCGGCGGTGCTCATGCGACTCCTTCATCGGCGGCGTCCTTTCGGACACCGGGTTCATCGGCGGCGTCCTTTCGGACACCGGGTTCATCGGCGGCACCACGACGAGGACGCCGCGGCATCGCGAAGGCACCATTCTGCAGTATCGCCGCGCCGATCGCGGCAACCGCGGCGGCGACCAGGAACCACTGCACCGGCGCCGCCCATCCGGTGCCGGGCGTCCGGGCGGTCCGCAACCGCACCTGCACGTCGAGGTAGGCGGGACTGAAAAAAGCGGTGCGCACCGTTTCCCGGCCGTCCGGAGCGATGGCCGCGCTGATCCCGGTGGTCCCGGCGACGATCACGTCGCGGCCGTGCTCCACGGCGCGCAACCGCGCAAAGGCCAGTTGCTGTTCGCTCATCGCCTGATCGAAGGTGGCGTTGTTGGTGGGCACCGCCAGCACCTGCGCGCCGTTGCCGACCGACTGACGCAGGGCGCGGTCGAAGATGACCTCCCAGCAGGTGGCCACTCCCACCGGGATCCCCGCGGGGTGCACCACCCCGCTGCCACTTCCCGGCACGAAGTAACCGGCCCGCTCGGCGTAGGAGGAGAGCCGGGTGAACAGGGCCCGCCACGGCAGGTACTCGCCGAACGGCTGCACGATCTGTTTGTCGTGGCGCTCGCCCGGCCCGCTCACGGGATCCCACACGATGAGGGTGTTGGAGGCCGCCGGGTTATCCGCCGTCGCCTCCGGTCGGGAGACGACGGCGCCGACCACGATCGGCACGCCGATCGCCCGGGCGGCGAGGGTGATCTGTTCGGCGGCGTCGGCGTTGGCCAGCGGGTCGATATCGGAGGAGTTCTCCGGCCAGATGACGAACTGTGGTTGGCGCGCCGTGCCGGCCCGCACGTCCTCGGCCAGCTGCACGGTCTGCCGAACGTGGTTGTCCAGGACGGCGCGACGCTGCGCATTGAAGTCCAGGCCCAGCCGCGGGACGTTGCCCTGGATCGCGGCGATCGTGACGACCGGCTCGCCCCCGGTCGCCGCCGCGGAGCGGCGGACCGCCGGGGCCGCCACCGCCGTGGCGAGCAACACCACACCGATGCAGACGCTAGAGACCAGAAGAGCGCCCCTTCGCGAAGGCGTGGCGGAGTCCGCACCGCGCCGAACCCGGCGCGCGATCTCCAGAACCAACGCGCACGACGAGGTGCCGAGCAGCGCCACCGCGAAGGACACCAGTGGGGCGCCGGCGAAGTGCGCGAGCACCAGGAGGGGCCCGTTGGTCTGGCCGTAAGCCGCGACACCCCACGGGAACCCGCCGAAGGGCACGCTGGACTTCAGCCACTCCTGCATCGACCACAGGAACGCCAGCCACAGCGGCCACCCGGGAAGCCGGGCCAGGAGAACCGCGAACAGGCCGAATGCCGCCGGAAACAGGGCCTCCATCACCGAGAGCAGAATCCACGGCATCGAACCCACCAGTCCGCTGATCCAGGGCAGCAGCGGCAGATAGAAGGCGAGCCCGAACAGGAACCCGTAGCCGAATCCACCGGTCAGCGTCGTCGCGGGGTGCACCAGAACCCAGGTCAGCAGCGCCAACGCGGGAACCGCCGCCCACCACCAACCGATAGGCGGGAAACTGACGCACAGCAGCAACCCCGCCAGGATGCTCAGCGCCAACCGGATCACCCGGGGCAGCTCGGCGGTGGCCAGGCGGGTCCGCACGGCGAGTTCAGCCATACAGTGCGACACCCCGATGAACGGTCTGCCGGCAGTGCGGCAGCGGTTCGCCACTGTCGAGTCGCGGCAGCGCAGGGACTCGCGAACGGGAATCGGTGGACCACCGTTGCACGGCATCGGCCGGCGCGGTGACATCCAGACTCCCCGTCTCCCACACCGCGTACGAGGCCGGTGCCCCGGGGACGAGCGTGCCGGTCAGCCCGTCGCGCACTCCGGCGGCTCGCCATGACCCACGGGTCGCGGCGGCAAAGGCGGCACGCGGGGAGATGGCGGCACCGGGGGTGCGGTGTCGGCTGGCCGCCCGCACCCACTCCCACGGGTTCATGGTGCTCACCGGTGCGTCGGAGCCGAAGGCCAGTGGCACGCCTGCCGATGCCAACAGCGCGAGCGGGTTGAGCCCGGCGGCGCGGACGGGCCCCAGGCGGCGGGCGTACATACCGTCCGGACCGCCCCAGAGGGCATCGAAGCCGGGCTGCATGCTGGCCACGATCCCCCAGGAGCCGAGCTGGGAGGCCTGCTCCGGGGCGACCATCTCCAGGTGTTCCAGCCGGTGTCCGCAACGCGCCACCGCGGGCGCCCCGAATCGCTGCACCACCGTCGCGAGGGCGTCGATGACGGCGGTGACGGCCGCGTCGCCGATGACGTGGAATCCGGCGGTGATCCCGGCCTCGGTGCAGGCGATCAGATGCTCTTCGATGGCGACGGGGTCGAGGTAACTGGCGCCGTGCGTGCCGGGCGCGTCGGTGTAGGGCTGCGACAGATGGGCGGTGCGCGAACCCAGCGCGCCGTCGACGAAGAGATCCCCGGCCAGACCTCGCGCCCCCGTCTCCACCATGAGTGCCCGGGCCTGCGCGACGGTGCCGACCGCCTCACCCCAGTAGCCGACGATCTCCACCGGGTGGTCCAGCTCACGCAGTTCCCGCCAGTCCTGGGCGCCGCCGATCTGGGGCCCGGCGCACTCATGCACGGCGACAATGCCATTCGCGACGACGGCGTCCAGCGCGGCCCGCCGCGCAGCGTCGCGCTGGGCGACGGTCAACAGGCCGCGGGCCTCGGTGCGCACCAGGTGGTGGGCCTCCCCCGTCAATGGCCGCTGGGGGTCGAAACCGGTGGCGGCGGACAAGCCGGAGATCCGGTCCCGCAGCGCCGTCGACGCCAGCGCGGAGTGCACATCGACTCGGGCGAGATAGGCCGGGGTGGCACCCACCGCGGCGTCGAGGTCGTCGGTCGTGGGTGCCTGGGGCCACTCGGTGTCATCCCACCCGTGCCCCCACACCAGGTGGCCCGGGTGGGAGACGACGTGCTCGGCGACCAGTCTTCGCAGCTGCTCCCGACTGGTCGCGGGCCCCAGGTCCAGCCCAGTGATCCGGAGTCCGGTGGAGGTGAGGTGGACGTGGCTGTCGACGAACGCCGGTGCGACGAACGCCCCGTCGAGGTCGACGGTCAGGGCGTCGGGGAACTGCTGGGTGCCGACCGCATCGCTGCCCAGCCAGGCGACGACGCCGTCACGGACCGCCATGGCGGTGGCGTCCGGGTGCGACGGGCTGTAGACGTGCCCGTTGCGCAGCAGGGTGGTCACCTGTGCAAGTGTGCCGAAAGAGGTGTTCGGGTTCAGCGGCGGGCGGGTAGCTGATCGACCTCGCCGATGACCTCGCCGTCGATGTAGTCGCCACGACCCGCACCGGGACCGGTGTGCGGGTAGGACGGGTGCGGGTTGAACGCCCCGATGTTGAACACCCCGATCCGCCGGACGACGCCGCGGGTCAGCATCGTCGCCGCGAGTGGCCGCATCGCACCGCGGGTGGACGGCGCCAGCATGAAGGCTCCGGCCGCCGTGCTGACGATGCCCGGGATGAGGACCAGCAACGCGCCGAGTCCGACCAGCACACCGTCGGTCACCGCGCCCCGGGGGTTGTCCTGGGCCCGGCGAACCGCGTCGAACTGCCCCCTGAGCTGAGAAGCCGCCAGGGTGACGCCGACAACAAAGCTCGCCGCCAGGATGAGCAACGTCCACGCCAGGCCGACGGCCCAGATCAGCAGGGCGAGCGCGGCGAGCTCGACCATCGCGTAGAGGCCGGCATAGCGGAGAAACGGTCGCATCACCATGCCCCTCTCAACGACCCGCGGCCGGCGCCTGTTCCAGATCGCCGCGCCGGTGTCCAATCCGTGATCCGGAGTAGGTGTCCTCGCCCGCCGGACGCTCGATTCCGTCATGACCTACAGACGATAGTCGAACATGTTTTCGAATCAAGTGTCCGACACGGATGGGCGCTTCAGGCCGGGCGAATCTCCAGGCCGACGGTGCGCTTGGCCCCGCCGCGCAGCTTGGAGAAGAAGTTGAAGATCCGGCCGACGATGCCGTAGCGCTGGTTGATCGCCTGGTACACCGTCTCGGTCTGCGACTCATCGAGCACGGTCGCGACCGCCTCGATGGAATCGCTCTTGACCTTGCCTTTCATATCGCAGATGGCCAGGGTGACCCGCGGGGTGTTGCGGATCCGCTTGACCTTCCAGGAGTTTTTCTCGGTGATGACCAGCGCCCGGTCGCCGTCCCGCGCGATCCAGATGGGCGTCGGCTTGGGCCGGCCATCCTTGGTGTAGGTGGTCAGCAGCACGTACTGGGCTCGGGACACATCGTCGAAGGTGACAGCCATGCCACCAACCTACCGTCCCTCGAGGTCACCCTCGGTCTCCAACAGCACTCGCCGCAGCTGCGCCAGGGTCTCCGGTTCCGGGTCCTGCCACATGCCCCGGCCCGCCGCCTCCAGCAGTCGTTCGGACATCCCGTGCAGCGCCCAGGGGTTGGACTCGGAGAGGAATTTGCGGTTCTGGGGATCGAGCACGTACTGCGCGGTGAGTTCCTCGTACATCCAGTCCGCCATCACCTGAGCGGTGGCGTCATAGCCGAACAGGTAGTCCACCGTGGCGGCCATCTCGAACGCGCCTTTGTAGCCGTGCCGCCGCATCGCGGCCATCCACCGGGGGTTGACGACGCGGGATCGGAACACCCGGGTCGTCTCCTCGGAGAGGGTGCGGGTGCGCACCGCGTCCGGACGGGTGTTGTCGCCGATATAGGCCACCGGGGCCTGCCCGGTCAGCGCCCGGACCGTCGCCACCATGCCGCCGTGGTACTGGAAATAGTCATCGGAGTCGGCGATGTCGTGTTCGCGGCAGTCGGTGTTCTTGGCGGCGACCACGATGCGCCGGTACTGCTGCCGCATATCGTCGGCGGCCTGCCGGCCGTCGAGTCCCCGGCCGTAGGCAAATCCGCCCCAGGCGGTGTAGACCTCCGCGAGATCGGCGTCGTCGCGCCAGTTGCGGCTGTCGATGAGCTGCAGCAGTCCGGCCCCGTAGGTGCCCGGTTTGGAGCCGAAAATCCTTGTGGTGGCGCGCCGTTGGTCCCCGTGCTCGTCGAGGTCGGCCAGGACGTGGGCACGGACATAGTTCTGCTCGGCGGGCTCGTCGAGTCCGGCCACCAACCCGACCGCGTCGTCGAGCATGGTCACCACATGCGGGAAGGCGTCCCGGAAGAACCCGGAGATTCGGACGGTGACGTCGATACGCGGCCGGCCCAACTCCGGCAGGCCGATCACCTCGAGGTCGACGACCCGCCGCGAGGCGTCGTCCCACACCGGCCGCACCCCGAGCAGCGCCAGGATTTCGGCGATATCGTCGCCGGAGGTGCGCATCGCCGAGGTTCCCCAGGCCGACAACCCCACCGACCGGGGCCAGTCGCCGTGGTCGGCCCGGTACCGCGCCAGCAGCGAATCCGCCATGGCCACACCGGTTTCCCAGGCCAGCCGCGACGGCATGGCCTTGGGATCGACGGAGTAGAAGTTGCGGCCGGTGGGAAGCACGTTGATCAGACCGCGTAGCGGCGACCCCGACGGCCCGGCGGCGATATAGCGGCCGTCCAGGGCCCGCAACACCTGGTCGACCTCGCCGGCGGTTCCGGCCAGCCGGGGCACCACCTCGGCGGCCGCGAAGTCCAGGATGGGCGCCAGCGCGGGGTCGCCGGTGATCTCGCCGACCCGGTCGGCGTCCCAGCCGGTGGCCTGCAGCGCGGCCAGCAACTCACGGGCCCGGCCCTCGGCCTCGTCCACCCGGGCGCGGTCGTCGGTGCCGTCCTCGGCCAGGCCCAGCGCCTGCCGAAGGCCGGGCAGGTGCCGCTCACCGGCGAAGAGCTGACGGGCCCGCAGGATCGACAGCACCAGGTCCAGCTCGGCCTCCCCGGCCGGCGCGGCCCCGAGGATGTGCAGCCCGTCGCGGATCTGGACGTCCTTGATCTCGCACAGCCAGCCGTCGACTCCCAGCAGCATCTCGTCGAAGTGGTCATCCGCCGGCGGACCGTCCAGGCCCTGAAGGCCCAGGTCGTGGTCCATTTTGGCGGCCCGCATCAGGGTCCAGATCTGCTGGCGGATCGCGGGCAGTTTGGCGGGGTCGAGGGCCGCGACTCCTGCGTGCTCGTCGAGCAACTGCTCCAGCCGGGCGATGTCGCCGTAGGTTTCCGCCCGCGCCATCGGCGGGATGAGGTGGTCGACCAGGGTGGCATGTGCCCGCCGCTTGGCCTGGGTCCCCTCGCCGGGGTCGTTGACCAGGAAGGGATAGATCAGCGGCAGGTCGCCCAACGCCGCATCGGGGGCGCAGTCCGCCGACATCCCCAGAGTCTTGCCGGGCAGCCACTCCAGGTTGCCGTGCTTGCCCAGGTGCACCGCCGCGTGCGCACCGAACTCATGCCGCAGCCACAGGTAGGTGGCCAGGTAATGGTGGCTGGGCGGCAGATCCGGATCGTGATAGATCGCCACGGGGTTGGCCCCGAAGCCCCGCGGAGGCTGGACCAGGATGACGACGTTCCCGGATGCCATTGCGGCGACGACGATCTCGCCGTCCGGATCACCGCTCCGGTCGACATACAGATCGCCGGGTGGCGGGCCCCAGTGCTCGACGACCGCGTCGGCCAAGCCGGCGGACAGTTCGGAGAACCACTGGCGGTAGCGGGCCGCGGGGATGCGGATCGGGTTGCCCGCCAACTGCCCCCCGGTCAGCCAGTCCGGATCCTGCCCGCCGCGCTCGATGAGGGCGTGCATCAGCGCATCGCCATCATCGGCCTGCACTCCGGGCACCTCACCGATGTCATAGCCGTTGTCGCGCAACGCTTTCAGCAGTGCGATGGCGCTGGCCGGGGTGTCCAGGCCGACCGCGTTACCGATCCGGGAATGCTTGGTGGGATACGCCGAGAACACCAGCGCCAGCCGCTTCTCCGCGGCCGGCACACTGCGCAGCATCGCGTGCTTGACGGCGAGCCCGGCCACCCGCGCACACCGCTCGGGATCGGGAACATAGGAGATCAGGCCGTCGTCGTCGATCTCCTTGAACGAGAACGGCACGGTGATGATGCGCCCGTCGAACTCCGGAACCGCCACCTGGGTCGCCACGTCCAGCGGACTCAGTCCGTCGTCGTTACTGCTCCAGCGCGCCCGGGAGCTGGTCAGACACAGCCCCTGAAGGATCGGGACATCCAGGGCGGCAAGGTGTTTGACGTCCCATCCGTCGTCATCACCGCCCGCTGCGGCGGTGGCCGGCCGGGCACCGCCGGCGGCCAGCACCGTGACCACCAGGGCGTCGGCGCCACCGAGGAGACTCAGCAGCTCAGGCTCGGGGTTGCGCAGCGAGGTGCAGTACACCGGCAGCGGCCGGCCGCCGGCCCGCTCGATCGCCGTGCACAGCGCCTCGACGTAGGCGGTGTTGCCGGCGAGTTGCTGGGCGCGGTAGTACAGCACCGCGACCACCGGCCCGCCGGGCTCGGCGGACACCCGCTCGAGAACACCCCAGGTGGGGGTCGGGGCCGGCGGTGCGAATCCGAAGCCGGTCATCAGCAGGGTGTCGCTCAGGAAGGCATGCAGCTGCCGGATGTTCTCCACACCGCCCTCGGCGAGGTAGGTGTGCGCCTGAACGGCGATTCCCGCCGGGACCGTGGAACGCCGGGTGAGGTCGGCATCGGGCGCCTGCTCGCCGCTGACCACCACGACCGGCAGACCGCTGGTCACACTGGCGTCGATACCGTCCGGCCAGGCCCGGTAACCGCCCAGGACGCGTACCACCACGACGTCACTTCCCCTGAGCAGTTCGGCGAGTTCCCCCTCGATCAGCCGGGACGGGTTGGCCAGCCGAAACGGCGCCCCGCTCGCGCGGGCGGCGATGAGGTCGGTGTCCGATGTCGAGAGCAGCAGGACCATGGGCGCGGACACCCGCTATTCGTACCTCAGTGGGGCGCGTCACGGTCGGCCGGTCCCCGGCGAGGCCCGCGCAGGAGCGGGGCACCGACCACCACCAGGATGGCGGCCGCCAGCGCAGGAACCAGTAGCGGCGCCCAGGTCAGTCGCAGCGGGATGGCGGCACCGAGAAGTCCGGCCGCGGTGAAGGCGACCACCCCCACCGCCGTGGGGAAGGGAATCGCGATGCCGCCGGCATCCGTCGCGTGCCGGGTGATCAGGTAGGCCGTTGCGGCCACCCCGGACGCGGCGGCGAACAGTGCCGGGGCCGCCAGCACGGCCAGCGCCGCCGCGGTGAGCACGACGGCGACCGTCGCCGCCGGGCGGTAGAACAGTCCGATCAGCACCGCCGCGGTCGCCGGCGCGACGGCGGCGAACCCGGCCTGCCCGGCCGGCCAGGCCGCGGTGAGGACCATGAGCGCGGCGAACAATGCCGGTAATGGGGATCTCATCGCCGCCTCCGGCGGCCGGGTCTCATCGCCGCCTCCGGCGGCCGGACCCGCGGGCATGGGGCAACAGGCGCATCGCCTGCTCCAGGGGGACCCCATCGGGCCAGGGCACCACCTCGACGCCCGTGACTCGCAGGTTCCGGTGCATCGCCGAGCGTTCCAGCGCCCACATCCGCTGGAGGAGGGGGTCGGCGCCGGCGTCGAGCGGGTAGCCCGACAGCACGTCGACGACGACCACGACATGGCCGCGCTGGCGCAGGTCCATCAGCGCCAGGGCGAACGAGGTGTCCAGCAGAGTCGAGAAGGCGACCACCACCGCGCCGGCCGGCACCGCGGCCCGTGGGGCGAGCGTGCCGGTCAGGGGGCGGCCGCTGACTCCCAGCACCGCGTCGAGCACCCGGTAGAACTGCCGTTGGCCGATATCCGGCACCAGCCACTGCGGGCGCCGCCCGCCCAGACCGACCACCCCGGCGCGGTCCCCGGCGCGCAGGGCGGACTGCACCACCTGGACCGCGCCTTCCACGGCCCGCTCGGTGGCGGCCGTCGCCGGGCCGGCCGGCTGTGCGCTGGAGTCCACCAGCACGGCGACGTCGAGCGAACGGTCGGTGAGCCGCCGGGTGACGTGCAAACTGCCCCGCCGGGCGCTCACCGGCCAGTTGACCGTCCTCAGCTGGTCTCCCGGCACGTACGGGCGGATGTCGGCGTACTCGACCCCGGGCCCGGCGAAACGGGTGAGATGGGTGCCGAGGCGATCGGGGGGTTCGGCGTGGGGAATCGATGTCGCCCGCGGCGGCACCAGGGGGAAGACGAAGACCTCGGCGATTCCGACGTGGCACGTCGCGGTGAGCAGGCCACCCGGGGCCACGACGTCGATCCGGGCGGCCAGCGGATAGCGCCCCCACCGTTGCGCGCTGGCGGTGACCTGCCGCGCCGAGAGGCCGTCGGCGGCGACCTCGATCTGCATTCCGGGCACCGCGGTGACCGTCAGGTCCACGTCGGCTCCGTCCGGGCCGTCGCTGACCATCACGACGGTGTGCACCCGCTCCCCCTCGAAGCACCGCAGCACGGTCGGCTCGGCGTGCACCCGCACCGTCGTGCCGGGGCGCTGCCAGCCCAGCGAGCCCAGCACGCCCAGCATCGGAGCGGCGAAGGCGATCAGCTGCCACCGGCCGGGCAACATCGCCGCGGCCAGTGCGAGGGCCGCGGCGATGAACAGCGACTGCGTCAGCGTCGATGTGCGCCAGTCCAGTGGGACGGTCTGTTCGGCACCGGCCCGGTCCGAATCGTCGGCCATGGCCTAGGGACCCGGCGCCCGCGGCACCGGGAGTTTACGCAGCAACTGCTCCACCACGTCCGTGCCGTGCAGACTGCGCACCCACATCTCCGGGCGCAGGGTGATCCGATGCCCCAGCGCCGGCACGGCGAGAGCCTTGACGTCCTCGGGCAGCACGAAATCCCGACCGCTGAGCAGGGCGCGGGCCCGGGCCAGCTGGACCAGGTCCAGCTCGGCACGCGGACTGGCACCGACGACCAGTTGCGGATGGGTGCGGGTTGCCGAGGCCAGCGACACCACATAGCGCAGGACGTCGTCGTGCACCGACACCGTCTCGACCGACTCCCGCATCGCCACCAGCTGGCCCGCGTCGACCACCTCGGCGATCTGGACTTCCGCCGATCCGCGCTCCAGCCGGCGGCGCAGCATCGACGTCTCGTCGTCGACGGACAGGTAGTCGAGGGTGACCTTCACCGCGAACCGGTCCAGCTGCGCCTCGGGAAGCGGGTAGGTGCCCTCGAACTCGATCGGGTTGTCGGTGGCGATGACGACGAACGGTGTTGGTAGCGCATGGGTTTCGCCGTCGATACTGACCTGGTGCTCGGCCATCGCCTCCAGCAGCGCGGCCTGCGTCTTGGGCGGTGTCCGGTTGATCTCGTCGGCCATCAGTAAATTGGTGAAGATCGGCCCACGGCGGAACTCGAAGTGCCCCGAGCGCATGTCGTAGATCGTGGAGCCCAGCAGATCGGCGGGCAGCAGGTCCGGGGTGAACTGCACCCGGGTGAACCGCAGGCCCAGCGCGGCGGCCATCGACCGCGCGATCAGCGTCTTGCCCATGCCGGGAAGATCCTCGATCAGGACGTGACCGCCTGCCAGCACCGAGGTCAGGATCAGCCTCAGGGCAGCGCGCTTGCCCACGACGGCGCGTTCGACCTCGTCGATGACCGCCTCGCAGAGCGCGGTGGTGGCCGCAGCGGACATGCTGTCTGCGCCTGTCATATCTGCTCCAGCCGTTGCAGGATCTCTTCGAGCGCGGCCCGGCCCGGGCCTGGCTGATCCCGGCCGCCCCTGGTGACGTTCTGCGGATCGACCCATGGCCACAACTCGTCGCCGAACACCATCCGACCGGAGGCGGCCAACGCGGCCGGATCCCTGATGCGGGTCGCGACCATGAACTCCCGCGCCAGCCGCGGCCGCAGATACCGGTCCCAGCCCGCCCGGCTGGAATCCGCCCAGCCGATGACGGCCCCGGTCCGCGATTCCCAGGCCTGCAGAGCGGCCAGCGCGTCATCGTTGGCGGGCTGGGCCGGGCCGGCGGGCCGGACCCCGTGGAAGCTGTCGCGCAGGACGACGGCGAACACCGCCACCGCCGCCGCCGACACCGGCAGCGCCCAACTCCGGTCGATGAGGAACACCGTCACCTCGGTGAGCACGAGCAGCAGGACACCACCCGCCACGACGGCCCTGGTCGTCGTGGTCATCCGGCCGGCTGCCGTAGCTCGTCAAGAACCGCGCGCAGCGCCCGCTCGGCGACGTCCCGGTGCTCCTCGGTCATCACGTGCCTGCTGAAGCGGGCCTCGGCGAACAACTCCACCAGTCTCGTGGCACTGCCCACTCTCAGCGCGCCGCTGCCGACCGCCCGCGCCAGCACCTCCGACGGGGTGTCGGACTCCTTCGGCGCCACCCCCGGGGAGTCGGCCAGCGCCCGCTCCATCGCCGCGTAGCAGGCGATGATCGCCTCCCGCGGTCCGCGGCTCAGGTCGGCCACCTCGGCCAGACCCCGCTCGGCTGCGACCGCGAGCGGTTCATCCGCGGACGCCTCGACCGGGGGCGCCTCGACCAGGGGCTCCGCGGCCGCGCCGAGGTCCCGATGCTCGGCGACGCGCCGGCGCCGACGCCGGACGGCGGTGACCACGGTTGCGGTCAGTGTCATGGCCACCAGGACCACGGTGGTGACCTGCAGGTACTGCAGAACCCGCCCATCCGGCTGCGCAGCGCGTGACCCGGCCGGCGGAGGCGACGGGGCCACGGGCTGGCCCGGGCTCGCCGAGGGGACCGGCGGAGGTTGCTGGGCGACGTCGATCGGCACGTCGCGCAACAGGTTGCCCAGCATCAGAGCCGTCAGCCAGGCGACCGCCAGAAACGCGGCCACCAGCAGTAGCCGCCGGTGCAGACGGGCCCGCGGACCGACCGCGCCGCGGGGCGGTTCCCAATGCCCGGCCGGCAGGTCGGGGGCCCGCTTGCGGAACGACGCCACCAGCGCGATTCCCATGATCAGTACCGAGGACGCCAACAGCGCGATGACCCCGGCCAGTGAAGCCGGGCTGTCGGCGGCGGGCTCGTCGGCACCGGGCCGGACCTCCGGCACCCGGCCCCGCAACGACACCGTGGCAACGAGGAGTAGCCCGAGCAGGATCGCGACTCGCCCTGCGGGCCTGGTGTCACCGCCGAACCGTCCCGTCGTGTGCCGCGCCCCTCTCCGGTGCCCCCGCATCCCGGTGTCCCCATCCCTATCGTGGCACGCCGCGGCCTACCGTGTGTTCGTGAGCAGGACGCGCGAGGAGGACGCCTGCCCGGGTGCGCTGCAGGTGCACCGGGCAGCCGATGGTGCGCTGGCCCGGATACGGCTACCCGGGGGGATGATCACCCCCCGCCAGCTCGAGGTCCTCGCCGATGCGGCCATCCGGTTGGGGTCGGGCACCATCGAACTGACCTCGCGCGCCAATGTGCAACTCCGCGGGATCACCGACACCGCGACGGTCGCGCGCATGGCGATCGACGCCGGCCTGTTGCCCTCGGCGACCCACGAGCGGGTGCGCAACATCCTCGCCTCACCGCTGTCCGGCCGCGCCGGCGGCCTGGCCGACGTGCGGCCGTGGGTGACCGAATTGGATCGGCTCCTCCAAGGCGATCCGGAGCTGGCTGGACTGCCGGGTCGCTTTCTGTTCGGCATCGACGACGGTCGCGGGGACGTCGCCGGGCTGGGCGCCGATGCCGGTGTCCGGGTCGGCGGGGACGGCGTCGCACTGCTGCTGGCCGGCCGGGACACCGGGATCAGGCTCGAGCCGAGCGCGGCGGTGGACGCACTGGGCACGGTCGCGCGCCGTTTTCTGCGGCGACGCGGGACCGCCTGGCGGGTGGGCGAACTGCCCGACCCCGATGCCCTGCTCACCGGGTACCCGCGGGCGGTGCCGCCGGGAGCGGTGTGTGAGCCGGGCCGGGCCCCGGTCGGGTGGATCGGTCAGGACGACGGCTCGGTGGCGTTGGGCGCCGCCGTACCCCTCGGTGTGCTCTCGGCCCGCCAGGCACAGTTCGTGGCGGCGATCGGCGCGCCGGTGGTGATCACCCCCTGGCGTTCGCTGCTGGTGTGCGACCTCACCGAGTCGGTTGCCGATACGGCGCTGCGGGTGCTGGCACCGCTGGGACTGGTGTTCGACGGAACCTCTCGCTGGCTCGAGGTCACCTCCTGTGTCGGCAGTCCGGGCTGCGAGCGGTCGCGGGCCGATGTGCGCGCCGAGGCGGCCCGGACCGTCGAATCGGGAACCGCAACCGGCCCGGTTCACGGCCCGGTTCACTTCGTCGGCTGCGAACGGGCCTGCGGGCGCCCGCCCGACAGCACGGTGCTGGTGGCAACCGGAGACGGGTACGCCACGCTCGGGCGCCGACCGTAGGGTGGTCAGCGTGCTCGACTACATCCGCGACGCCGCTGAGATCTACCGGCAGTCGTTCGCGACGATCCGGGCCGAGGCGGACCTGAGCCGATTCCCCGCCGACGTCGGCCGGGTGGTGGTGCGGTTGATCCACACCTGCGGGCAGGTCGATCTGAGCGACCACATCGACTTCACCCCGGACGTGGTGCGCGCCACCCACGCCGCGCTGGCCGCGGGCGCCCCGATCCTGTGCGATTCGTCGATGGTGGCCGCCGGGATCACCGCGGCCCGACTGCCCGCGGGCAACGAGGTGGTCTCCCTGGTGGCCGACCCCCGGGCCGCCGCGCTGGCCGCTGACCGTGCCACCACCCGGTCGGCGGCCGCGGTCGAATTGTGGGCGGACCGACTCGCGGGCGCGGTCCTGGCGATCGGCAACGCCCCCACCGCGCTGTTCCGTCTCCTGGAACTCATCGACTCCGGCGTGCCCGCACCGGTCGCGGTGCTGGGCGGCCCGGTGGGGTTCGTGGGGTCGGCGCAGTCGAAGGCCGAACTCGTCGCCCGGCCGAGGGGGATGGACTATCTGGTGGTGCGAGGCCGGCGCGGCGGAAGCGCGATGGCGGCCGCGGCGGTCAACGCGATCGCGAGTGAACGCGAATGACGGGCACCCTGTACGGGGTCGGTCTCGGCCCGGGTGATCCGGAACTGGTGACCGTCAAGGCGGCCCGGGTGATCGCCGCGGCGGACGTGGTCGCCTATCACAGTGCGCGGCACGGGAACAGCGTCGCGCGCGCCATCGCCGAGCCGTATCTGCGCGCAGGCCAGATCGAGGAACACCTCGTCTACCCGGTGACGACCGGGACCACCGACCACCCGGGCGGCTACCCGGGGGCGATGGAGCAGTTCTACGCCGACGCCGCCGAGCGCATCGCCGCACACCTCGACGCCGGCCGGGATGTCGCGCTACTCGCCGAGGGCGATCCGTTGTTCTACAGCTCCTATATGCACATGCACACCCGGCTCACCGAACGTTTCCGCGCGGTGATCGTCCCGGGCGTGACGTCGGTGAGTGCCGCCTCGGCGGCGATCGCCACCCCGCTGGTGACCGGTGACGAGGTGCTGTCGGTACTGCCCGGGACCCTGCCGGTCACGGAGTTGGCCCGCCGGCTGGCCGACGCCGACGCCGCGGTGGTGATGAAGCTGGGCCGAACCTATCCGCAGGTTCGCGAGGCACTGTCGATGGCGGGCCGGCTCGACGACGCGGTGTACGTCGAGCGAGCCAGCACGGCGGGCCAGCGGGTGCTGCCGGCCCGCGAGGTCGACGGGGCCCAGGTGCCGTATTTCTCGCTGGCGATCCTGCCGGGCGGCGGGCGCGTCGCGGGTGCCGGGGTGCGCAGCGGGACCGTCGCCGTGGTCGGGCTGGGACCCGGCGACGCGGAGTGGATGACCCCGCAGAGCCGACGGGAACTCTCCGCCGCGACCGACCTGATCGGTTACCGGACATATCTGGACCGGGTCGCCCCCAGCCCGGGGCAGCGCCGACACCCCAGCGACAACACCGACGAGCCGGCCCGGGCCCGACTGGCCTGCGAACTGGCCGAGCGCGGCCGCGCCGTGGCGGTGGTGTCCTCCGGGGACCCGGGCGTCTTCGCGATGGCCACCGCCGTCCTGGAGGAGGCCAAGCAATGGCCCGGGGTCGCCGTGCGGGTCATCCCGGCGATGACGGCGGCCCAGGCGGTGGCCAGCCGGGTGGGCGCCCCGCTAGGCCACGATTACGCCGTCATCTCGCTCTCCGACCGGCTCAAGCCGTGGTCGGTCATCGCTGCCCGGCTTTCCGCGGCGGCGGCCGCAGACCTGGTCCTGGCGATCTACAACCCGGCCTCGAAGAGCCGGACCTGGCAGGTCGCGGCGATGCGGGACCTGCTGCTGGAGCACCGTGACGCCGGCACCCCGGTGGTGATCGGGCGCGACGTGTCCGGGCCGGCAGAGTCGGTCCGCGTGGTCCGGCTGGCCGATCTGGATCCGTCCGAGGTAGACATGCGGTGCCTACTGATCGTGGGGTCGTCGCAGACCCAGTGGTACGGCGAGACCGTCTACACCCCGCGCCGCTACCCCGGCTGACCCTGCACCCAGTCCGCGGCCTCGGCCACCGATTCGACCACGTCGACCCCGGGCGGCAAGGAGGGGCGGGCGATCATCACCACCTCGACGCCGAGATCGCGAGCGGCGTCGAGTTTGGCACTGGTCAGCGCCCCGCCGCTGTTCTTGGTGACCAGCACCTCGACCCGGTGCCCGGCGAGCAGCGCGCGTTCGTCGGCATACCGGTATGGACCCCTGGACAGCACCAGGGTGTGCCGAGCCGGCAGCGACGCCGGGTCGGGTGTGGTCACCACGCGGATCAGGAACCAGGCCGAACCGGCGCGGAACGGTTCGATACCGGACCGGCCGGTGGTCAGGAACACCCTGGAGAACGTCCGCGCCGCAACGTATTCGGCTGCCTCGCCGTCGGATCGCACCGTCGCCGCGGTGCCCGGATCCCACGGCGGCCGGTGCAGCACCAGGTGGGCGACGCCCACGTCCCGGCAGGCCGCGGCGGCGTTGGCGGTGATGGTGGCGGCGAACGGGTGGGTGGCGTCGACAACGGCGGTGATGTCGTTGTCGCGCAGCCAGTTCCGCAGCCCGGACACTCCCCCGAATCCGCCGATCCGGACCGGGCCCGGCGGCAGCGCCGGATCGGGAACCCGCCCGGCCAGCGAGCTGACCAACTCGACACGCGGGTGCAGACGGCCGGCCAGCTCGCGCGCTTCGGCGGTGCCGCCCAGCAGGAGCAGTCGCATCAATGCTGCGTTCCGCGGGTTCGTCCGGCCGAGTACAGGTAACTGTCGCTGAATCCCTGGGCGGCCAGGACATCGCCGACGACGATCACCGCGGTACGGGTGATCCCGGCCGCCAGCGTCGCGGCGGCGATATCGGCTAGGGTGCCGCGCAGCACGGTCTGCTGCGGCCAGCTCGCGAAGGCGACCACCGCGGCCGGGGTCTGGGGCCGGTAGCCCCCGGCCAGCAGTTGCGGCACGACCGCGTCGATCCGGTGGGCGGCGAGATGGATCACCAGGGTGGTACCCGACGCCGCCAACGCGGCCAGGTCCTCACCCGGGGGCATCGGGGTGGACAGGGTGGAGACCCGGGTCAGGGTCACCGTCTGGGCGATGCCCGGCACGGTGAGCTCCCGACCCAGCGCCGCCGCGGCGGCGGCGAAAGCCGGCACGCCGGGGACGATCTCGTAGGGGATGGCGAGGGCGTCGAGGCGGCGGCACTGTTCGGCGACCGCGCTGTAGAGCGAGGGGTCGCCGGAATGCAGCCTGGCCACGTCGTGGCCGCCCGCATGCGCCTCGGCGAGGTGTTCGACGATCCGATCGAGGGTGAGCGGTCCGGTATCGACGACGAGGGCGTCCGGCGGGCAGAAGGCCAGCAGATCCGGCGGCATGATCGAGCCGGCATACAGGCAGACCGGGCAACGCTGCAGCAGTCGCTGGCCGCGCACGGTGATCAGATCGGCAGCGCCTGGCCCGGCCCCGATGAAGTAGACCGTCACGGCACGGTCACCGACCATTGTGTGATCGGCAGCTGCGGCCGCCAGCCGGTGAACCCGCCCAGCGGCTCGCCGTGATAATGCTGGTACCGGTTCAGCTGTCCGCCGAGGCGGGAATACCATTGCACCAGAACTGATTCGGATTCCGCGGTAACCGCATTGGCCACCAACCTACCGCCCGGCGCCAGCCGGTCGAGGCAGGCCTGTACCAGCGCTTCGCCGGTGATCCCCCCACCGATGAAGATCGTATCCGGGGTATCGGCCCCCTCGAATCCCTGCGGCGCCTCGCCGCGCACGTCGACATCCGCGCCGAAGACAGCCGCGTTGGCCGCGATCCGCGCCCGGCGTTGCGGGACGCTCTCGAAGGCCACCGCGCGACAGCCGGTTCCGCTGCGACACCACTGCACGGCGATGCTGCCCGAACCCGATCCCACATCCCAGAGCACCTCACCCGGCCTCGGCGACAGAGCGGCCAGGGTGACCGCACGGATCGTCTCCTTGGTGATCTGCCCGTCGTGGCTGAACACCGAATCGGGAAGCAGGTGTCCGTCGCGGGCCTCCGGCAGGTAGCGCACCGCGACGACGTTGAGGTCGTCGATGTCGGTGGGCGGCGCGACCGCCCAGGCGTCCGCCGGTCCGCTGCGGATGCGTTCGGCCGGTCCGCCCAGTTGCTCGAGAACGGTGAAATCCGAGTCGCCACGCCCGGTTTCGGCCAGAGCGGCGGCGAGTGCGCGCGGGGTGCCGGCGTCGCGGCAGAGCACCACGGCCCGGCCGCCGCGGCGCACCGCGGTGTGCACGGGCGCGGTGACGAGGCTGATGACCTCGGTGTCATGAGCGGCCCATCCCATGCGCGCGCGGGCCAGCGTCGCCGAGGACACGTGCGGCAGCACCCGCACCCGTTCGGCACCGTGCAACCGGACCAAGGTTGCGCCGACGCCGTACAGCAAAGGGTCACCGCTGGCCACCACGTGGATGTCACCGGAGGGCTCGTCCTCGAGCAGTCGCTGCAGCGCCGGCAGCATCGGCGCGGGCCAGCGGCACCGGGCGGCCGGCACCGTCTGGTCGAGCAGGTCGAGCTGACGGGGGGAGCCGTAAATGACGGTTGCAGAACACAGTTCACGTCGGCTCGCCTCGGCGAGCCCGGCCATACCGTCGGCCCCGATACCCACCACGACGATCCGTGCGGGGCCGTTCACCGAGGCATCCTTCGCCACACCGGCTGCGGGAGCAGCCGCATTCCGAAGAACAGCGGTCGCAGCGCCCACGGCACCCACACCGTGCCCCGGCCCCGTTTCAACGCCCGCGCGGTGGCGTCGGCCACCTGGGCGGGGGTGCTCGAGAGGGGGGCCGGGTCCATACCCTCGGTCATCCGGCCGATGACGAACCCCGGCCGGACGATCAGCAGCCGCACGCCGGTGCCGTACAGCGCGTCGGACAGGCCGCCGGCGAAACCGTCCAGTCCCGCCTTGGCGGAACCGTAGACGTAGTTGGCCCGCCGTACTCGAACCCCGGCCACCGAGGAGAACACCACCATGGTTCCGCGGCCGGCGCTGCGCATCGCGGTGGCGAGCACGGTCAGCAGGCTGATCTGCGCCACATAGTCGGTATGGGCGATCGCCACCGCGTGTCCCGGATCGGTCTCGGCGCGGGCCTGCTCTCCGAGGATCCCGAAGGCCAGCACGGCGACGTCGATCGGCCCGAATGCGCCGACGAGACGGTCCACCAGTGCGGGGTGCGAGTCCAGGTCGTCGGCGTCGAACTCGGCGGTGTGGACAATGCGGGCGCCGACCGAGCGCACCAGCGCCACCTGCTCCTCGAGGCGGTCAGCACCCCGGGCGGCCAGCACCACCGTCGCGCCGGGCGCCAGCCGGACCGCCAGCTGCAGCCCGATCTCGCTGCGGCCGCCGAACACCACGACGACATCACCGGAATGCGCGTCCCGCTCCGCTGTGTCCTCCACGGCTGTGATTATTCACTGCGCTACCGTGAGCACCGATGCCCACGACGACGACCAGGCTGACCAGCGACGCCCACGCCTTTCTCACCGAGCGTCATCTGGCGATGCTGACCACGCTCCGCGCCGACGGCTCCCCGCATGTGGTGGCCGTCGGGTTCACCTTCGACCCCGAGACCCACATCGCCCGGGTGATCACCAGTGACGGGTCGCAGAAGGCCGTCAACGCCGAGCGCGGCAACCTCGGGGTGCTGTCGCAGGTCGACGGCGCCCGCTGGCTGTCCCTGGAGGGCATCGCCAGCGTCAACCGGGAGCCGGGGGCGATTCGGGACGCCGAGTTGCGCTACGCCCAGCGTTACCGGACGCCCCGGCCCAATCCCAAGCGTGTCGTGATCGAGGTCTTGGTCAAGCGGGTGCTGGGATCCTCGACGCTGCTGGACCGGTCCGAGCACTGATCGCTCAGGGCAGCCCGACCACCGTCAACCCGTGCGGTCGGGTGTTCGCCGGAGCGGCGCCGTCGGCGGTGACGATCACGATGTCCTCGATCCGGGCCCCCCACCGTCCGGGCAGATAGATCCCGGGCTCGACGCTGAAGGCCATGCCCTCGGCGAGAGGCTGGTCGTTGCCGGCCACGATGTAGGGCTCCTCGTGCACCGACAGGCCGATGCCGTGTCCGGTACGGTGCACGAAGTATTCCGCCAGTCCGGCCTGGGCCAGCACGTCCCGAGCAGCGGCGTCGACCGTCTCGGCTCTGACCCCGGGACGGACCGCGGTGACCGCGGCGGCCTGCGCGCGTTCCAGCACGGCGTACTGAGCGGCAACCGCGGGATCGGGTTCACCAAGGCTGTAGGTGCGGGTGCAGTCGGAGTGATAGCCCGGTTCCACCGGCCCGCCGATGTCGACGACGACGATGTCCCCGGGTGCCAGCACCCGGTCGGAACACTCGTGGTGCGGGTCGGCACCGTTCGGCCCGGATCCGACGATGACGAAGGCCGCCTCTGAATGACCCTCGGCCACAATGGCTTCGGTGATATCGGCGGCGACCTCGGCTTCGGTACGACCGGGCCGCAGAAACTCCGGCACCCGCGCGTGCACCCGGTCTATCGCCGCCCCGGCGGTGCGCAGGGCCTCGATCTCGGCCGGGTCCTTGACCATCCGCAGGCCCGCCATGATCTCGGTGCCCAGCACCGGAACGGCACCGAGTCGCTCGGCCAGCGGCAGCAGGTGCAGCGCCGGCATCGAGTCGGTGACCGCAACCCGGGCCCGGCCGCCCAGCGCGAGCGCGACCAGGTCGTAGGGGTTCTGGCCGTCAACCCAGTCCTGCAGCCCCATGGCGAGATCGCCGGCAGCGGAGTCGCGAAGTGCCGCCAGTTCCAGCCGCGGCAGCACCACCACCGGCTCCCCGGCACTGGGAATCACCAGTGCGGTGAGCCGCTCGAACGTCTGCGCCCGCGAGCCGATCAGGTAGCGCAGGTCATATCCCGGCGTGACCACCAGCCCGGCCAGCCCCGCCCGCGCCGCGCCGGCCGCCGCCGCCGCGACCCGACGCGCGTACACCTCGTGGGGGAACCGGGACATCATGGGCCCAGGCTAGCGTGGGGTCTCATGTCCGCCCCGCTTCTGCTCCTCGACGGCGCCAGCATGTGGTTCCGCTCCTACTTCGGGGTGCCATCGTCGATCACGGCGCCCGACGGCAGGCCGGTCAACGCGGTACGCGGCTTCCTGGACAGCGTCGCCAGCCTGATCACCCGGGAGCGGCCCGACCGGCTGGTGGTGTGCCTGGACCTCGACTGGCGCCCGGCCTGGCGGGTGCACCTCATCCCGTCGTACAAGGCGCACCGGGTCGCCGAGGAGGGCAGCCCGCTCGGCGAGGGCGCCGAGACCGATGTCGAGGAGGTGCCCGACGATCTGAGCCCCCAGGTGGAGATGATTCTGGAGGTCCTCGACGCCTTCGGCATCGCCACCGCCGGGGCGCCCGACCACGAGGCCGACGACGTGTTGGGCGCTCTGGCCGCCGCCGAACGGGAGGATCCGGTGGTCGTCGTCAGCGGTGACCGGGATCTGCTGCAACTCGTCGGTGATGATCCGGTGCCGGTGCGGGTGCTCTACATCGGCCGCGGACTTTCCAACGCGGTCATGTTCGGTCCGGCCGAGGTGGCCGAGAAGTACGGGGTCCCCCTCGACCGAGCGGGCGATGCCTACGCCGAGTTGGCGCTACTGCGCGGCGATCCCTCCGACGGGCTGCCCGGAGTGCCGGGAGTCGGCGAGAAGACCGCCGCGACCATGCTGAGCCAGTACGGCTCATTGGAGAACATCCTGGCCGCCGCCCACGATCCAGGGTCGACGCTACCCAAGGCTTTCCGCACGAAGATCCTCGCCGCCACCGACTACATCGCGGCCGCGGTGCCGGTGGTGCGGGTCGCGCGCGAGGCCCCGGTGGAGGTGTACACCGACAGCGACCGGCTACCCCTGCACGCCGCCGACCCGGGACGGGTGGCGGAGCTGGCGCAGGCCTACGGGGTGGAGTCGTCGATCGCCCGGCTACAGAAGGCGCTGGATGCACGGTAGCGATGACACCGCCGAGCGTGCGCATAAAACTCGCACCGACGGCGTGTCGCCGGGCAGACACGCACGCTCGCGCCGAGGGCCGGGCTACTTGAGCCCGATGACGCCGCCGAGCGGCTACTTGGGCCGACCGACCTCGTAGGTGCCCTTGTCGTCCTGGAAGGTCACCGTCACCTGGCGCTTGGTGCCGTCGATGCTGACCTCGCAGTTGAAGGTGTCACCCTTCTTGACCGTCGGGTTCTGGCCGTTGTTGCACTTGACGTCCTTGACGTTCTTGGCTCCGTAGCCGTTCGACTCGTCGGTGAGGATCTGCTGAACGCCCTGCTGGGCCTTGTTCACGTCAAGCTTCGTGGTGACGAAGAAACCGGGCTTCCAGAAACCCATGATCAGGACCACGGCCAGCACCAGCGCACCGAGCACCCCCAGGACGGTGCCCATCGCGCGCATCGAAGTCTTCGATGCCTCCTCCGCGCCGGGCTGGGCGTAGGGCGGGTACTGCCCAGGCTGTCCCGGCGGCGGCGGGTACTGGCCCGGCTGCCCCGGCGGCGGGTACTGCCCCGGCGGCGGGTACTGGCCGTACTGCGGCGGCGGCCCGTAGGGGCCGGGCTGGGCATAGGGTCCGGGCTGGCCGTAGGCGGCCGGGTTGTACTCGGCCGGGGCGCCGTAGGGCTGCGGGGCCGGATAGCCGGGGGCCACCGGCGGCTGGCCGTACTGCGGGTACTGCGGAGGGTTGTAGGCGGGGGGCTGCCAGGCCGGGGCCTCACTGCCCGGCGGCTGCCAGGCCGGGGCCTCGGGGGCGGAGGGCTGGTCTGCGCCGGCGACAGGCTGGTCGTGGCCCGATGCCTGCCATGGGTTGGCGTCAGATCCCTGCGGTCCGCTCATCGTCTCTCCTTACGATGCCAGGAGCTCTCGCCCCGAACACAACGTTATCAACCGTAGCGTCTGCATCACCCTACCCGCTGTCAACAGCGACGACACCGCGCCGGACGTCGTCGATGGCGCGTTTCGCCGCTTTGCGCATGGCCGGGTCGGACGCCGCGTTGCGCACCTGATCGAGCAGGTCGAGCACCTGGCGGCACCACCGCACGAAGTCCCCGGCCGATAACGGCGAGCCGTTTCCGGCCACGTCGGACGCGGCGAGCGCGGCGGCCAGATTTCCAGTGGTCGCCCACCGGTGGATCGCCGGCACGAACCCCTCGTCGGGTTCCCGCGAGGGTGCCAGCCGGTGCCGGTGTTCGTCGGCGCGCAGCCCCTCGGACAACCGCCGCGTCTCGGCCAGGGCCCGGCGCACCGCGGGGGTGGGCATCACGATGGCGTGCACCGGGGTGGGACCGTCGCTGCCGCGGGACTCGAAGACCATCGCCGAGAGCACCGCTGCCAGCTCGGCGGCCGCCAGCCCTTTCCACACCCCGGTCCGCAGGCACTCGGCGACCAGCAGGTCGCTCTCGCTGTAGATCCGGGCCAGCAGCCGGCCGTCGCCGGTGACCACCGGGTCCTCGGCACCGGCGATGTATCCACGCTCGGTCAGCAGGCCGACGATGCGGTCGAAGGTCCGGGCCAGCGAATTGGTGGCCGCGCTGACCTTGCCGCGGATCTGGTCGTTGTCCCGCTCGACCCGCAGGTAGCGCTCGGCGACCCGCACCAGGGCATCCCGATCGGCCATCCGGTGCGCGGGGTGCCGGCGCATCGACTCCCGCAGCGCGAGCAGTTCCGGATCGGTATCGGGTTCGGCATCGGCGGCCCGACGGGTACGTCGGGCCGGGCTGACGATCCCGGCGGCCGCCGAGCGCAACGCCGACGCGAGGTCCCGGCGCACCCGTGGCTGACGATGCTCAACCCTCTTGGGCAGCGCCATCGTCCCGACCGGACCCGCACCCCCGGGATAGTCGGCGGCCGAGATACGACCGGCCCACCGATCCTCGGTCAGCACCAGCGGCCTGGGGTCCGCGGCGTCGCGGGCCGCCTCCAGCACCACCGCAAGTCCACCGCGGCGCCCCTGGGTGATGCTGATGATGTCGCCGCGGCGAAGCGACGCCAGCGCCTCACCGGCTGCCTGTTTGCGCGCCAGTCGCGACACCCGGGACTGTGCGCGTTCCCGTTCGCCGATCCTGGCCCGCAACCGGGCGTAGTCCAGGATCGCCGGTTCGACCGGGCCGGTGCGCCGGTCCCAGCCCAGCTCGGCGGCGATATCGTCGAGCATCTTCTCGCCGCGTTCGACACCGCGCACCAGCCCCACCACCGAGCGGTCGGCTTGGAACTGGGCGAAGGACCGCTCCAGCAGCGCATGCGCCGCCGCCGGGCTGAGCTGGCTGACCAGATTGATGGTCATGTTGTAGGACGGGGCGAACGAACTGCGCAGCGGGAAGGTCCGGGTGGAGGCCAGGCCGGCGATCTCGGCGGGCTCGGCGGCGGAATCGCGAGGATCCCAGATCACCACGGCGTGGCCTTCGACGTCGATACCGCGCCGGCCGGCCCGTCCGGTCAGCTGGGTGTACTCCCCCGGCGTCAGCGGCAGGTGCGCCTCGCCGTTGAACTTCACCAGCTTCTCCAGCACCACGGTCCGGGCCGGCATGGTGATACCCAGCGCCAGCGTCTCGGTGGCGAAGACCGCCCGGATGAGTCCGGCGGTGAAGAGCTCCTCCACGGTGTGCCGGAACACCGGCAGCATTCCGGCATGGTGGGCGGCCAGGCCGCGCAGCAGGCCCTCCCGCCACTCGTGGTAGTCCAGAACGTCCAGATCGGCCTCGGCCAGATCCCCGCACCGCCGGTCGATCACCGCCGCGATGCGGGCCCGGTCCTCCTCGGTGGTGAGCCGCAGCGGGCTGCGCAGGCACTGCTTGACGGCGGCGTCGCAGCCCGCCCGGGAGAAGATGAAGGTAATGGCCGGCAGCAGCCCCTCCCGTTCGAGGGTGGCGATGACGTCGGGTCGCGACGGGGGGCGGTTGGGCCCCGGGCCGCCGCCGCGCCCGCCCGACCGGCGCGGCTGCCAGTCGCCCAGTCGGTCGGCCTCGCGCCGGTGGGCGATGTGGCGGGTCAGCTCGGGATCGACCCGGTGCCGCGCGCCTTTCGGGTCGGTATCGTCGGCGAAAAGGTCGAACAGTCGCTTGCCCACCAGCACGTGCTGCCACAACGGCACCGGCCGGTGCTCGTCGACCACCACGGTGGTGTCGCCGCGCACCGTCTGGATCCACCCGCCGAACTCCTCGGCGTTGCTCACCGTCGCCGACAGGCTGACCAACCGGACCGTCTCGGGCAGGTGCAGGATGACCTCCTCCCACACCGCGCCGCGCATCCGGTCGGCCAGGAAATGCACCTCGT
>SXGS01714128.1_pt1 | contig 42986 bp, 23 predicted proteins | sample 3174681 | NCBI WGS metagenome assembly SXGS01 (sample SAMN11356861, study PRJNA531348) | freshwater metagenome | isolation source: freshwater sample F1-80 | place: China: Fuxian Lake, Yuxi | collected 2017-12-25 | reverse complement strand
TCAAGACCGGCCAGCATCCGCGCAAAACCACCGAGGCGAACGTCACGACCTTCAAACGCCAGATTCAATCGCTCGGTTTCAGCTACGACTGGTCGCGCGAGGTGGACACCACTGATCCGGGCTACTTTAAGTGGACCCAGTGGATTTTCCTCCAGCTCTACAATGCGTGGTTCAATCCTGAGACGAACAAGGCCGAGTCGATCAGCACGTTGAAGTATCCGGCAGACTGCACGACCGAAGAACAGAAACGCGCTTACCGCGACTCGAAGCGCCTCGCCTTCGTGAGCGAAGCGCCGGTGAACTGGTGTCCGGAGCTCGGCACCGTGCTCGCCAACGAGGAAGTCATCGACGGCAAGAGTGAGGTGGGCGGCTACCCGGTCATCCGCAAGCCGATGCGCCAATGGATGCTCCGCATTACCGCCTACGCGGAGAAACTGCTAAACGATCTCGACGGCATCGACTGGAGCCATTCGCTCAAGGAAATGCAGCGGAACTGGATTGGCCGCAGCGAAGGCGCCGAGGTCGATTTCCAGATCGACGGTCATGCCGACAAGGTGCGCGTCTTCACCACGCGCCCGGACACGCTTTTCGGCGCGACCTACATGGTGCTCTCGCCGGAACACAAGTTGGTCGATCAGATCGCAACAGCGGATCAGAAAAAGGCAGTGGCGGATTACAAGACCTTCGCCGCGACCAAGAGCGATCTCGAACGCACCGAGTTGGCGAAGGAGAAGACCGGCGTGTTCACCGGCGCGTATGCCATCAATCCAGTCAACGAAGAGAAGATTCCGATCTGGATTGCGGACTACGTGCTCGCGACCTACGGTACGGGTGCAATCATGGCTGTGCCGGCGCATGACGAACGGGACTGGGAGTTTGCCAAAAAGTTCAATCTGCCGATTCGGCATGTGGTGGGGAAGCTGTTGTCCGAGCAGTCTCTGAAGTCGGAGGATGTTTCAGATCTACCGGCTAGCTCAGTTTTCGTGGAGGCATCGGAACTGGCTGTAGCGCTGGAATCGGATCGTTGTACGCCTGGGGAAGGTTGCAACGTGAACTCGAGTAACGGTGAGGTTTCACTGAATTGCCTCCCGACCGCCGAAGCCAAAGCAAAGATCACAGCGTGGCTCGAAGCCAAGGGCGTCGGCAAGAAGACCATCAACTACAAGCTGCGCGACTGGCTTTTCAGCCGTCAGCGCTACTGGGGCGAGCCGTTCCCCATCGTCTGGAAGGACGGACATCACTCCGCTGTCGGCGCGGAAACTTTGCCGTTGCAACCGCCGGATCTCACTGACTTCAAGCCCACCTCCACTGGCGAACCGCCGCTCGCTCGCGCGAAGGATTGGGTGAGCCTCACCGATGGTTCGACCCGCGAGACGAACACCATGCCGCAGTGGGCGGGCAGTTGCTGGTACTACCTGCGATACCTCGACGCGCGGAATGGAACCGCCTTCTGCGGCAAAGAGGCGGAGAGTTACTGGATGAGCGGTGGCGGCAAGACTCCGGGCGTGGATTTGTACGTCGGCGGCACGGAGCACGCCGTGCTGCATCTGCTCTACGCGCGGTTCTGGCACAAGGTGCTGTTCGACCTCGGCCACGTCTCGACGCCGGAACCGTTCTTCAAGCTCGTGAACCAGGGACTCATCCTCGGCGAAGATGGCCAGAAGATGTCGAAGTCGCGCGGCAACGTGGTGAACCCCGACGATGTTCTCGGCGAATACGGCGCGGACGCGTTCCGACTCTACGAGATGTTCATGGGCCCACTCGAAATGGTGAAGCCGTGGAACACCAAGGGCGTCGAGGGCGTGTATCGCTTCCTCGGCCGCGTCTGGCGTCTGTTCATCGATGACGCGAGCGAGACGGAGTTTGAGCAAGCAGAAACAACCGCAGAGGCGCAGAGGCGCGGAGGGCTGCTGAACTTGATCAAGCTAAGTTCGGCCATCACGGATGCGCCTGCGACTCCGGCGCAGCTCAAGACCTTGCACACCGCCATCAAGAAGGTGACGGAGGATCTCGACGCGCTGCGCTTCAACACCGCGATCAGCGCGATGATGGTCTTCACCAACGAGGCGATGACGTGGGAGACGAAGCCGGTCTCCGTGCTGCGGTCGTTCCTCCAACTGCTCGCGCCCTTCGCGCCGCACATCGCGGAGGAGTTGTGGGACAAGCTGAACGGTGGCAACACCACGAGCCTGGTTTACGCCCCGTGGCCGTCGTTCAATCTCGCATTGCTCGTCGAAGACACACTGGAGATTCCGGTGCAGGTCAACGGCAAGCTGCGCGATGTGATCAGGATTCCCGCGACCGCCGACAACACCGCCATCGAAGCTGCCGCGAAGGCGTCCGAGAAGGTGAAAGCTTACATCGACGGCAAGACGATCAAGAAAGTGATCATCGTGCCCAGGAAGCTCGTGAACATTGCGGTGGCTTGAAGGCGACCCGGTGGGGCGGCCCGCTGGCAAGGTGATACTCGTGAACAAATACTTGCACGTCATCAGCGTTGGGATTCAGAACACGCTGACGTACCGGATGAACTTCCTCTTCCGGAGCGCGTTCAGCCTCGTGCCGCTCTTCGCCACGCTGTCGCTCTGGCGCACGGTCTATGGCGGGAAGGAAGGCACCGTCGCCGGCTACACGTTGGCGCAGATGACCTCCTACTACCTCGTGCTGACCATCGTGGATGCGCTGACGGCGGTGACCGAGGACGATTGGCAGATCGCGGCCGACATCAAGGACGGGAACATCAGCCAGTTCCTGCTCAAGCCGATGGACTACCTCGCTTATCGCCTCTGCCTCTACGGCGCGGGGCGAATCGTGTTCACTGTCTGCGCAGTGGTGCCGGTGGGATTGTTCCTGTTCGTGCAGCGCGAACATTTCGTGCTGCCGCCGGATGCGACGGCGTGGGGATGCTTCGGGTTGTCGCTGGTGTTGACTGCTCTGCTTCAGTTCTTCATCTCGTTCACCATGGCGCTGCTGGCGTTCTGGGTGCTGGAAGTCTCGACGTTCATCTTCATCCTGTTCGCGTTTGAATACATCGCGTCCGGACACCTGTTCCCGCTGGATATTCTTCCGCCGGCCGTGCTCCAGGCGCTACACCTCACGCCGTTCCCCTACATGCTGTTCTTCCCGGTGAACATCTACCTCGGGCGCGTCGCGGGAGCGGAATTGCTGAACGGATTGATCATTCAGGCGTGCTGGGTGCTGGCGGCATTTGTCCTCGCGCGCGTCGTCTGGGGCCGGGGCATTCGCAAGTACTCGGCGGTGGGAGGATGAGACAATTCCACTTCACGTCCGCATGACCCGTTACCTGAAAATCTACGCCGCACTCTGGCAGAATAGCGTCGTGCGTGAGATGGGCTTCAAGACGAACTTCCTGCTCTGGATCGTCGTCGAGGCGCTGTGGTTCGTGCTGCAACTGTGCTTCGTCGTCGTCATCTACCAGCACACGGACAGCATCGGCGACTGGTCAAAGTGGGAGGTGGTGCTGCTCTTTGGTGTCAGCCATTTCGTGCAGCAATTGTTCACGGCGTTCTTCCTGGTCAACTGCACCGAACTGTCGGAACACATCCGCACCGGGCGGATGGACTTCCTGCTGCTGCTCCCCGTGAACACGCGTTTCCTGATCTCGCTGCGCAAGGTGGACCTTGGCAGCTTCGTCAACGCCGCGTCGGCGCTGGCGGTGGTCGGCTACGCGGCGCATCGGTTGGGGATCACGCCGTCGGCCGCGCAGATCGCAGGCTTCGCGGTGATGTGTTTCGCCGGGCTGTTGATTCATTACTCGCTGATGTTCCTGCTCGCGAGCACGAGTTTCTGGACTGTGAAGGCGCAGGGCATCGTCTGGGGTTACTACAACCTCTTCAATATCGCGCGTCTGCCGGATAGCGCGTTTCGCGGCGGCTTCCGGGCGGTGTTCACTTTTGTCCTTCCGATGCTTCTCGTGAGCAACGTCCCGGCGAAACTGTTGCTCGGCAAGCTGACCTCGCCGCTCGACATGCTGCTGCTGGTGGCGATGAGCGCCGCGTTGATGGGCGTCTCTGAAATGGTGTGGCGCTTCTCGGTGCGCCGTTACACCAGCGCAAGTTCCTGAGTTGGCCGCTCACTCCTCCGCCGCGCCGCGCACCATCACCACAAACTCGCCCTTGAGCGAACGCTTCTGCGTCACCTCGATGAGCTGCCCCGGCGTGCCGCGCAGGAATTCCTCGAACTTCTTCGTCAACTCCCGCGCCAGCACCACCTCGCGTTCGGGGAACACCTCCGCCAGTTCGCCGAGCAGCTTCTCAATGCGATACGGCGACTCGTAAAGCACGAGCGTCCCGGCAAAGGCGCGCAACGCCTCCAGTTGATTGCGGCGCTGGCCGGACTTGTGCGGGAGGAACCCGATGAAATGAAACTCGTCCGTCGGCAGCCCGCTCGCCGTCAGCGCCGCCACGAGCGCGCACGCGCCCGGCACCGATTCCACTCGCAGCCCGGCCGTCCGCGCCGCGCGCACCACGCGTTCGCCCGGGTCGCTGATGCCAGGGCTCCCGGCATCCGTCACGAGCGCGATCTTCTCGCCGCGTTGCAGGCGTTCGAGGATTTCCTCGCTGCGCCGCGCCTCGTTGAACGCGAAGTAGCTCAGGAGCGGCTTCGAAAGATTGAAGTGTTTGAGGAGCTGGCCCGTGCGCCGGGTGTCTTCCGCCGCGACAACGTCGCACTCGCGAAGCACGCGCAACGCCCGCAGCGTGATGTCTTCGAGGTTGCCGATCGGCGTCGCCACCAGGTAGAGCGTGCCGGGTGTGAGCGGCGGCAGTTCTTTGTTCTCGGGCGCGGTGGTGTTCATCGACGGGCCGAGGGAACCAGCGGCACACTCGACAGGCAAAGGAAATCTTGGAACACTCTGCGCTCGTGAAACAATCGATTGTCACACTGGACTTGGAAGGCGTGCTCGTTCCCGAAATTTGGATCGCCGTCGCCGAGAAGACCGGCATCAAGGAGCTCCGCCGCACCACGCGCGACGAGCCGGACTACGACAAGCTCATGCAGGGCCGGCTTAAGATTCTCGACGCCCACGGCCTCAAGCTCTCGGATATTCAGCAGGTCATCGGCGCCCTGCGCCCGCTGGATGGCGGTCGGGAGTTTTTGGATGAACTGCGCTCCATGACGCAGGTGCTGATTCTCTCGGACACCTTCGAGCAGTTCGCCAAGCCGCTCATGCAACAGCTCAACTGGCCCACGCTGCTCTGCCACCGGCTCGTCGTGGAAAGCGACCGGATCACCGGCTACCAGATCCGCATCGCCGACCAAAAGAAGAAGGCTGTCGCCGCGCTCAAAGCGATGAACTACCACGTCATTTCGGCAGGCGACTCCTTCAACGACACTGCGATGTTGGGCGAGGCCGATGCGGGCTTTCTCTTTCACGCGCCGGATAGCATCAAGCAACAGTTCCCGCAATTTCCCGCCCTGAACGAGTTCGGCGACTTGCTCGCGCGCATCAAGCAGGCGCTGGGCTGATTCCCCGTTCCAAGACGAACGACACGCACTGCGAACTCGCCCTCATCATGACTCTACTGACCCAGGAGGAAATTCGCGGCGCAGTCCGCGCCGCACTGGTCGAAGATGTCGGGCCCGGTGACGCCACGACACTTGCAACGGTTCCTGAATCTGCCACTGCGCGCGCGGCGATGATCGCCCGCGAGCCGTTGGCTGTCGCGGGACTTGCGTTTGCCGAGGCAGCGTTTCGCGAGATTTCTCCTGCCGTCCGCTGCGAGCCACTGGTTACCGACACGGCTCGCGTTGCCGCCGGTGACACCATCCTGCGCATCCACGGCCCTGCCCGCGCTGTGCTGACCGCTGAACGTGTCGCACTGAATTTCGTGCAACGCCTCTCCGGAGTCGCGACGGCGACGGCGCGCTTTGTGGAAACGATTCGCGGCAACCGCGCTGAGATTCTCGACACGCGCAAGACCACGCCCGGCTGGCGACGGTTTGAAAAATACGCCGTGGCCTGCGGCGGCGGGCGCAATCACCGCATCGGCCTACACGATCTCATCTTGATCAAGGACAACCACCTTGCCGCGCTCCGCGACGCGAAGCCCAACGCCATCGCCGCCGCCGTGCAGCGCGCCCGGGCCGCGTATCCGGAACTCAAGGTCGAAGTCGAAGCGGACACCCTCGAACAGGTCAGCCAGGCTGCTGACGCTGGCGCTGACATCATCCTTCTCGACAACATGACGAACGACCAGCTTCGCACCGCCGTTGAGCTGGTCGCCGGCCGCGCGAAGACCGAGGCCAGCGGCGGTGTCACTCTCGACACCGTGCGCGCCATTGCGGAAACCGGCGTGAGCTACATCAGCGTCGGAGCCATCACTCACAGCGCGCGCGCCGTGGACATCGGCCTGGACTTCGAGTGATGACCACCGACACGCGCATTCTCATCGCCATGCGCAAGGCCGGCACCGGCTTCGTCTCCGGTGCGGAACTCTCCCAGGAACTCGGCGTCACGCGTGCGGCCATCTGGGCGCGCATTGAGGAGCTGCGCCGCCTCGGCTACGACATCGCCGCCAGCCCGCACCAGGGCTACCGGCTTGTCAGCGTTCCGGACGTGTTGCACGCGGATGATCTGCTCTCGCTCGTTCAGGGCAACAAGGTCGTCGGGCGCGACATCCGCGTCTTCGAGCAGACCGCCTCCACCAACGACATCGTCGAGAAGCTCGCGCGCGACGGCGTCAAGGAAGGCGTCGTCGTCTTTGCGGAATCGCAGACGAAAGGCCGCGGGCGGCTGGGCCGCAAATGGATTTCCCCGGCGCGCAAGGGACTCTGGTTCTCCGTGCTCCTGCGGCCCCGGCTCCGGCCCCAGGCCGCCACGCAACTCACCGTTGCCGCCGCCACCGCGCTCTTCCGCGCCATCCGCGACGTGGCGGGCATCACGCCTGAGATCAAATGGCCGAACGACATTCTCATCAAGGGCCGCAAGGTCGCCGGCGTGCTCACGGAACTCAGCGCCGAGCTGGACAACATCAAGCACCTTATCCTTGGCATTGGGCTCGATGTGAACCAGGACGCCACTGAATTCCCGCCTGAACTCCGCAAGCTCGCGACGTCGCTCAAGAGCGAGACCGGCCGGGCTGTTCACCGCGCGGATCTTGCCGCCGCCATCCTGCGCGAACTGGATCGCGACTACGCGCTCATCACCGGCGGCGACTTCCAGCGCGTGGCGGATGAATGGCAGCATCGTTGCACGACCATCGGCCAGCGCGTGGCCATCCAAATCGGATCGCAAAGCCTTCAGGGTCACGCCGAGGCACTGGACGACGACGGCGCGTTGCTCGTCCGCACCCAGCACGGCCGCCTCGAACGCGTCATCGGCGGCGACGTCACCTTGCAGAAATGATCCTCATTCTCGACATTGGCAACACCCACACGCACCTCGGCCTTGCGAACACCCGGCGCGTGACGAAGCAGGCGAACATCCGCACCGCCGCGTGGTTCGACGGCACCGCGCCCGCGCTCGTCGCAAAGTTTGTTGGCCGCGCGGCGGTGGACGCGGCCGCCCTGTGCAGCGTCGTGCCCAAGGCTACGCCCACTGCGACGCTCGCTGCGCAGAAATTCTGGGGCGTGACGCCCATCCCGCTCACTGCGGAAACGGTGCGCGGCGTCGGCATCCGCTATCCCAAGCCGCACACCATCGGGCCGGATCGCCTCGCGAACGCGATCGCCGTGCGTCACCACTACGGCGCGCCTGCGGTCGTCGTGGACTTCGGCACCGCCGTCACGTTCGACGTGGTGGACCGGCGTGGCGATTACGTTGGCGGCATCATCGCGCCCGGGCTTGCAGCCATGACCGACTATTTGCACGAGAAGACGGCGTTGCTGCCGAAGATTCGCATCCGCGAAGTCAGTGCCGTCATCGGAAAGAACACCGAACAGGCGATGCTCATCGGCGCGGTGCATGGTTATCGCGGGCTGATTCGCGAACTCGCCCGCGAGCTCAAGCGCGAGCTGAAGGCTCCGCGCCTGCCCGTCGTCGCCACCGGCGGCTACGCGAAACTCATGGCCGCCAAGCTTCCCGAGATCACCGCCGTGGAACCGCTGCTCACGCTCGAAGGGTTGCGCCTGCTCCTGCGCTAGTCGGTGGCTCATCGGGGTGCGAACGAGTCCGTCGCAGCAGCGATACGCCACCGGGACACTAACGTTCGGGTTAAATCGCGCAGTGGACGCGGCCTGCCCGCCGTCCTTATACTCGCCCACACATGAGCATCGGACTCCTCGACGTTCGCAAGACGTTCAAACTCCATGTTGGCGGCGCGTTCATCCGCAGCGAGAGCGGTCGGGTGCTGGTTGCGTACTCGGCGGATGGCGCTGCGCTCGACAATTTCTCCTGCGCTTCCCGCAAGGATCTGCGCGAAGCCGTTGTCGCGGCGCGGGGCGCGTTCGACGGCTGGGCGAAGCGCACCGCGTATCTGCGCGGACAGATTCTCTATCGCGCAGCTGAGATGCTTCAGAACCGCGCCGAAGAATTCGCTGGCGAGGTTCAACGTTCCACGGGCCTGCGCGCTCCGCGCGCCCACGCGGAAGTCGTCGAATGTGTCGAGCGCCTGGTGTATTGCGCGGGCTGGACGGACAAGCTGGCCCAGGTTTTCGGCAGCGTGAATCCCGTTGCCACATCGCACTTCAATTTCACCACGCCTGAACCCGCCGGTGTCATCGCGATTGTCGCTCCGGACGAGCCTTCGCTGCTGGCCTTTGTCACGCTGGTCGCGAATGCGGTCCTGTCCGGCAATACTGTGGTTGCACTGGTCTCCGAGCGCTTTCCGCTGCCGGCTCTGACGCTCGCGGAGGTGTTCGCCACGAGCGATTTTCCGGGCGGCGTGGTGAACATCCTTGCCGGCAAACGCGCTGAACTCGCCCCGCACATCGCGTCGCACATGGACATCAACGCCGTGGTGGATGCCTCCGGGGATTCGGCCATTGGGACGACCCTGGCGCGGGGCACCGCGCAGAACCTCAAGCGGCACGTCGTCTGTTCGCTTCGCCCGGCGGATTGGGCCGGCGAGAAGGCGGTCGATCCATCCTCGATACTCGACACCATGGAATTTAAGACCGCGTGGCATCCCATCGGCGTCTGACGTAGCGTCCCTGTTCTTCGAATAACTCCGCTCAACCCCGCTCTCCACTCCCAGTCATGTCCCAACCTCGCGCCCGCAAAGAACTGCTCTCCATTCTCGACCTCACTCTCCGCCAGCCTGACGTCTCTCGCGCCGACATCGAGCGCGCCTGCCGTGAGGCCCGCACGACCGGCCTGTCCGGCCTGTGCGTCAACAGTTCTCGGCTTCTGATCGCCACGCATTGCCTCGATGATTCGCCGGTGAAACTGATCTGTGCCGTCGGGTTTCCGTTTGGCGCGGCGGACGCCGACGTGAAGCGCTACGAGACGGAAACGGCGGTCGATCACGGGGCCCACTTCATCGAAGTTTCCGCGAACCTCGGCCGGCTGAGGGATGGCGATGACGCGGGGCTTGTACGCGAGCTGCGGGATGTGGTTGAAGCGGCGGATGAACGTCCCGTGAGCCTGCACCTCGATGCCGAACTTGTGACTGGCGACGAACTGCGCCGCGCCGCGCAGGCCGCTCTGGACGCTTCTGTCAAAGGCATCACCCTCGCCGCCGGACTTGATGCGACGACTGCGGCGGAACTGTTGCGGCTCATTCGTGAACTTGCGGGCGACAAGCTCGGCCTGAAGGTGGAACAGAAAGGCATGACCATCCTTGAGGCGGCGACGCTTCTGGAAGCGGGCGCGACCCGGTTCGGCCTCAGCGATCCAACCGGACTGTTGGCTGCCGTTCCAGACGAGGACTGAGTCTGGCGCGAAAAGCAGCGGTTACTCGGCGCCTTCCCGCTTTACCGCTGCGATCCGCGCTGCGATAACCGTGCCTCAACCTCGTGAACTGCTCATTCCAGAAACTGTTCGTCGTCGCGTTGCGCCTGCTCGCGGTAATCATTATTGCAACCGGTGCCTCGCCGGTATTCGCCGCCGAAACGGACGCAGTTCCCCGCCTCATCATCCGTGCGGATGACATGGGCTTCGCGCACGCGGGGAACGAGGCGATTCTCAAAAGCTACCGTGACGGCGTCGCGACGGCTGTCGAAGTAATCGTACCATCGCCGTGGTTTCCCGAGGCGGTGAAGATGCTCAACGCCCACACGAACGTCGATGTGGGCGTGCATCTCGCGCTCACGAGCGAGTGGGACAACGTGAAGTGGCGGCCGGTGTCGCATTGCCCCAGCCTCACCGATGCGGACGGCTACTTCTGGCCGATGGTCTTCCCAAACAGGAATTATCCCGGCCGCTCGATCTCGGAGAACAAGTGGCGCATCGAGGACATCGAGAAGGAGCTGCGCGCCCAGATTGAACTCGCTCGGAAACACGTCCCGCGCATCAGCCATGTCTCGGCGCACATGGGCTGCGTCATGATTCGCCCGGAGGTCCGCGCGCTGGCGCAACGCCTCTGCGCCGAGCACGGGCTGCTGTTCGAGACCGGCACGAACGCCATCAAGAGCGCGAGCTACGCCGGGCCGCGCGGCACTTCCGCCGAGAAGATCGAGAGCTTCATCCGCATGATCGAAGGGCTGGAGCCGGGACGGACGTATCTGTTCGTGGATCACCCAGGGCTCGACACACCGGAGCTTCGCGCGATTCACCACCTCGGCTACGAGAACGTCGCGGAGGATCGGCAGGGCGTGACGGACACGATGACGAGCGCCCGCGTGAAAGGCGCCATCGCCGCCAAAGGCGTCCGGCTGATCGGCTATCGTGATCTCGCGCGATAATTGGTCGCCAATCCGGCAAGGTTCAATGGGCGTCGAAGAACTTCAGCACCTCGACGTTGGCGTTGAAGGGGAGTTGATCGCCGGAGTTTGGCCACTGATGACCGCCATCGCCGAGGGTGACGAAGATGACTTCGTTCGTCCGGTTGACCGGGCCGCTGCGCCAAATCTCCACGCTCATGGTGCCGGCATCCACCCGCACAAAAGCGTCCGGCCGCGTCGGGTCTGGCGAGAGCGTGTGCGGATAGGCTGTGCGAATCCACTCGGGCAGGCGCTGGTTGATGACGTTGGTTCCCGAGACTGCGAGATACGGAAAACGAAGCGCGTTAGTCAACGGCCAGCCGTTGAGCACGAGATTTGTCGGCCAGTTGTGGTCGGGCCGAATGTCTTCGTAGGCGACCTTTGAGCGGTTGTTGCCCGTCGCAGTCCAAGTCGTGATGTTCGTCGTTCTTGCCGGAGGCGGCTCCAGGATTCCGCGAAGGCTGTTCGTGACCACGCCGCCGTAGCCATTGGCTCCGGTCCAACGCGCGACGTTGTGGCGGGAGCCGCGGATGGGGCCGCGTCCTTCATGTGCCCACGGAATGCTGGTGACCATGTTCATGATGAGCACCGGTCGTGGCTGCCAGGGCAGGGGAACGCTGGCGAGCACGTTGGTGCCGGACTCGGGATCAAGCCGGTTGTAAGGCTCCTTGAATTCGGCGAGCGGATCCGTGCCGCTCTCGATAATCGCGAAGGCCGCGAACGGATGATTCGTGCGGCTGGCCATGTAGTGAGCCATCGAGCCGCCATTGGAGAAGCCCCCGAGATAGACGCGGCTGTTGTTCACGTTGAGCGCGGAGGCTTTGAACGCATCCACCAGATCGATCAGGAATGCGGCATCATCGATGTAAGGCTGGGTGAGGTTCGGATTCTCGGAAGAGAACCATTTGTAGGACTTGGTGCCCGCCGTGGCTTCGACGAAGGCGATGATCCAGCTGTTCGTGTCCGCGATGCGCAGTATCTCCTGCTGGGTGGACGCGAACTCCGCGATGGATTGTCCGTGACCCGGCAGCAACAGCACGAGTGGCCAGTGGGTGGAGGGGTTCCAGGCGGCGGGAATTTTCAGGAAGTATCGTCGCGCAATGCCTCCGTGGACAAAGGTCTGGTTCGTATAGTATCCCGGCGTCGTGGGAATCGGTGAAGTGACGAGTGGCGTGCGAATGAGCCGGAAGAAACGTTCATCGTCATCAAGCAGGTAGGGCGGGATTTCGAGCGACATGATGTCGTTGACCTCGGGCGTCGGCAGATCGAGGCGTGCCCATGCCACGAAGTCGCGGCTGTGTTCTAGCTGTGACGAATAGGCGGCGTTGCCGGGCCAGGTGACTTGCTGGCCACCGGTCGCATTCGTCGAGAGCACGAGCGGGATTTGCGCGGGGGCCACGGCGACATTCGTCAGCAGGTAGCTCCACACGGGCAGCCAGGCGGTGAGGCCGTTGGGCAGGCGCGGCAAGGCTTCGTCGGCGATGACGGAGACGTGATACTTGAGCGAGCCGTCGTCGTTCGTCGCGCCGGGGCGGACGTTCGAGGTCAACTGATGCGAGCCAGTGTAGGGCGGCGTGCCGGATTCGATGAACGTGACCGGCCCGAAGGTCGCCAAGCCGATGTCGGCCCAGATGGGTTCCTGTTGCCAGAAGCCGTTCGTGTCGAGGTTGTCCTCGTGATGCGTGAAGCCATAGATGCGCTCCGCCGGGGTGACGCCGGGATTCGCGAACCACGCGGGCTGGCGGTTGGTCGGAAAGCGAATCCAGTCCATCGTCGCGAACAACACCGCGCGATCGACGCTCCGGGACTTCGCGATGAACAGTGCGCAACTGCCGCCCTGCGAATGGCCGGACACGGCGACCTGGCTCCAGCGCACGCCGCCGGTGGCGTTGAGGAACTGGCCCCAGTTCTCGGAAGCCGGCGCGAGCGCGGCCAGTCCGGCGAGCAGCTTCTGCACGCGGTTTTCAATCGAGTCCGCGCGGCGGACCTGCTTCGGCGCATCGGGCATGGCGTCGGGATAGAACAGGCCGGTCACTGTCTCGTCCGCCACTTCCTCGAAGCAATCGAGGTTCGTGTTCAGCGTGCAGAGCGACCCCATGCTGACGTCGTTCTGATACTTCAACCCGATGGCATGGTAGCCGTGCGTCGCCGCCGTGCGCAGCCAGTCCTGCGCGCCTTCAGGATGGGAGCTCGTGCCCGGCAGATGGAGCAGCAGCTTGCCCAGTGGCGGAACATTCGTGGCCAGCACGACGATGTGCGGCTGGTTGTAGTTGGTGGTGGTGATCTGCGGGTCGGTGGCGCTGGGAATCACCTCGCGCGTGACGAACACCGGGACTGCGGACTGCGCTGGGTCCGACAGAAGAAAAATTGCGGAGGCAAGAACGCTCGCGAGAGATTTGAGGAGCATCAGCAGTTGGGTGAAGTGAATGGCTGGGATGCGCATGGATTGTTTTACGGCCGACGCAGACGGAAGTAGCTGGCGTTTGTTTGCGAAGTGACGCTGAGCGTTTGGTCCGTCAACGAACGCGTCGGCACGCCGGCGACGGACTGCCAGTTGGAGAGCGGGCCGAGCACGGTGGTGGCTTCGAGCAGCCAGTTCGTCTCGGCAATCGGCCAGGCGAGCTGCCAGTCGGGCGGGTTCGGCTGCGTGAGAGTGAGGCCGGGCCACGCAAACCAATCGCCGCGCGTGATCCATGCAGAGTTGGTCGAGGGAGTAGTTCCCGCGTCGTAGCCGCCGAAGTAGAACGCGGCGTTCCGGTCCCGCGCGAAAGGTGAGACGGCGATGCAGCGCGTGGCGCGGAGTTGGGTTTGCGCGAGGCTGTTTGGAATGTCCGCGGCTTCGTAGGTTCCGTCGAGATGGCGAATCAGGAAGTGCGTGCCGCCGAACGATGGTGCGTTGGTGTCGGGATGGCCGATCCACACGCCGACGAGTTGCACGGGTTCGCCAGTCACGGGATTGGTCACGGCAGTGAAGCCAGTGTAGCCGATGGTGACTTCGCGGCTGCGCACGCGGTCGTCGTTCCAGTGGCGCGCGAAGAAGTCGCGCACGTCGAGTTCGACTTTCACAGCACGGCCTTCCGCCGGTTCGATGCGCTCGATGACGCCCGGCCAGCCGCGCGCCAGCAGCAGGATGCGATTGGTGCCGCCTTCGGGATCGAGGACGGTAGTCAGGCCCAGCGCCAGCCGATCCTTCTCAGGAGTGGCGAAGACTTCCGGCGGCGCGGACCAGCGATAGATGCGGCGCCAGGTGTTGTTCATATCCACGCGCACGAAGAGGCCGCCGGTCACGGGAACGTTGGTGGCGTTTTGGCGAAGCCCGCTCGCGGCGTAGAGGAAGCCGTTGCAGCGGGCGAAGGCGGTGACGGGGCCGCCGCCGGAAAGTTCCGGCACACCGGAGTTCCAGGAGATTTTCCCGTTGGCGTTCGTGTTCAGCGCGCCGCGATAGATTTCGCCGTTCTCCAACCCGGCGAAGATCGAACTCACGCCGGTGTCCGCGTCCACATGCGTTCCGAAGGCGATGACATTCGCGGGAATCGCGGAGGTGGCGACCGTCGAGTGTTCCCAGCCATCGACCGAGCCTGGCACGCGCGTGCGAACGCTGGCGATGTTCGCGCCGTTGCTTGAGATATCGCTCAGGCCCGCGACGAGCAAGGTGGCGGGATTGAGCAACGGATTGCCGTTGGCGCGCGTGGTGAAGGTCACCGTGTCGAGCGCATCGACGCGCGTATGGACGCGGAAGATGGGCGGCATCAAATTGTCCACGCGCCACTCATCGGTCGGAGAGTCCTTCACGAGAATCTGAGCGCCCGTCCAGTCAGCGGGGATGTTGTTGGTGTCGGTGGGCACGGATTGCCCGCGACTGCCCGTGCCGGCGTAGAGCCTGCCCTCGTGCGCGGTGAGATGCATCAGCTCTGTGCCGCCCATCACGCGAAGATTCACGTCGTTCGTTCCGGCGGTGTAGCTGCGCGAGAAGCCGAGTTCCGTGAAGCCGGTCGCCGGGCCGCGAAAGTCGGGCTTCTTCAAGCCGGTCTTCGCGAGACGAAGCTGGGTCAGGCCCGCGCCATCGTCGCTGAGGTAGTAGCAGAAGACTTCGCGCTCACCGAGAAGCGTGCGCGGCTCGCGGCGTCCGGCGAAGCGCAAGCCGGTTTCAAAATCGAGATCAAGGCGACGAACGATGACGGCGTTCGTGTCTGGGCCGACGCCGAAGAGCCAGATGCCGGAGTCGCCGGGGTTCTGCGGGTTGTCGTTCTCGAATGCCGCGCAAGTGAAGTAGCTCACACCGTTGAAGCCGCGCAGGCCGGCCAGCGGCTGCATCGAGTGCAGGAAGCGCTGCGTCGTCCTCGTCGGCAGCGTGAGTGTGGCGACGCGGGTGTAGAGGCCGTTCGTATTGTTCCGCAGGTCGCGATAGATGGCGATGGCGGTGCGGTCTACGACGGCGGCGTAGCAGAGTTCGTTGTTGAACTCCGGCGCGAGGAAGCCACACACGTCGGCCTTGTCGCTGTCCTCGTTGGTGACGAGTTGCGCGGCTTGGGTCGCCGTGCGGTAGCGGATGATTTGGTTGAAGGCTGAGAACGGCGAGAACCCGGCGTAAGCAAAGTCGGCCGAGTTGGGAAGCCAATTGCCGGTGCCCGGTGCGCCGGTGTGATTGGGGAAGAGATTCGCACCGGACGACGTATTCTCGTCCAGCCACTCGTTCACACTATTGGCCGGAGTGCCCGCGCTGAAGGCCAGCTTCACGGACGCGCTCGCAGGCGTGACGCTTGGGCGCACGGCGAACTGATGGTCGGTCGTGGCGGCGGGCAGTTGAATGACGCTGGGGAGATTTCCGGGGAAACGCGCCCGCCAGATCTGGAAATGATTTGCCGGAGCGAACTTGGTGTAAAACAACGCCGGACCGTTCGTGGACAAGCCCCATTGCGGCGCGGTCACCGCGCTTGCGAGCGGGGCGAGTCCGGTGTCCACCGACAGATCACGACCGATGCCGGACACGAAGTTGCCGGAGAGCGGATCGATCTCGCCGCGCCAGAGCTGATTCGCCTCGTCCAGAAACGCCACGCTCGTGCCGCCGGGGAGAAACTCCGCCGAGACATACGAATGATCTGTCGCGCCGATGCGGATGTCCTCGGTGATGAACGGCAGCGGCTTGTAGAGGAGCTTGTTGTAGCCCCAGCGCGGTTTCAGCAGTTGCGCGGCCCACGCGTCGTAGTCGGCGATGAGCCGCTGCACGATCTCGGGATGCGCGTCGGCGAGGTTGATCGATTCCTCGATGTTGGTCGCGAGATTGTAGAGCTCCCAACTCAGTTCCGCGCCGGGCTTGATGAGCTTCCAGTCGCCGGAACGAATCGCGCGCGTGCCGTCGCGAGAGCCTTCCTCGTTGTTGATGCCATCGGTCTCGATGCGCCAGAAGAGATTCGTGCGCGGCAACGTCGTGGTCTGGCCGGTGAGCAGCGGGAGCAGATTCACGCCATCTAGCTGCCATGCGGCGGGAACGGTGCCGCCTGCAGCGGCGATGGCTGTCGGCAGGATATCGAGTGTGATGATCGGCGTGTGGATGACTTGATTCGAGGGAATCACGCCAGGCCACTGCGCGAGGAATGGCACACGGATGCCGCCCTCGTAACACTGCGTCTTCATGCCGCGCAACGGCGTGTTGATGGAGTAATTGTCGGGCGGGAAACCGCCATTGTCTGCGGTGAAGAAGATGAGCGTGTTCGTCTCCAGATTCAGGGCGCGCAGTTGCGCAACGATCTGCCCGACGGCGTCGTCGAGACCGGCCAGCACCGCGAGCATCATGCGGCGATTCGGATCCAGATACTGGTTGGTGGGAAAGCGCGAGAGCAGTTCCGCCGGCGCGGAGTGCGGCGTGTGAACGGCGTTGAATGGTGCGTAGAGGAAGAAGGATTCGTCCTTGTGGCGTGTGATGTAGTTGGTGATTTCCCGGGCGAAGACGTAGGTGAGGTAGTTCGTCAGTGGACAGGCATTCGTGTAGCCGCGCAGGATCGGATCGCGGTTGCCCGGTGCGCAGAGCATGGTGTAGTCGTGCTCGCCTTCGAGGAAACCGAAGAACTCGTCGAAGCCGCGCTTCATCGGATGATAGAGATTTGTGACGGCACCTAGATGCGACTTGCCGATCCAACCCGTCGCGTAGTGGAGCGGCTTCAGGCGGTTGGCGATGGTGGACTCCGTGAGCGGCAGGCCGAACTCCGGCGCGAGTTCGAGATTGTGCCCTGGATTCGTCTCGTGCCCGAAGCGCTGCTGGTAGCGTCCGCTCATCAACCCGGCCCGCGACGGACTGCACAGCGGTGCGGTCACGTAGCCGCTGGTGAAGCGTACGCCGTTGCGCGCCAGCGCGTCGAGGTGCGGTGTCTTGACCTCCGTGCCGCCCTGCACGCCGAGGTCGTGCCAACCGTAGTCATCGGCGAAGATGACGATGACGTTGGGCTTTGCGGCGGCATCTGCCGAAACAGCGCAGGTGAACAGCCAGGCCAGCAAAATTAGAATCCGGGAGTACATGGGAAAAGCTTCAGGGAGTGAGGCTGCTGACGATCCGAACTATGCGAAAAACGACACGTATTCTGCCGAGACTAGAACAGCACGGCCCGAAATTGACGAGGCGAATTTGAATGCCCATCCATCGTCAATCGGAAGCCGGGAAGGACGATTGACCGGAAAAATCACCGCCACCCGATCAACCTTGCGCCAGTTCCCGCTCAGTCTTCAGGCGAAGCTGTCCGCACGCGGCGTCGATGTCGTGGCCTTTTTCGCGGCGCAGCGTGGCGGTGACATCCAATTTTTCCAATGCGGCGAGAAAGGCTTCCTGCACGTTCTCGGCGGGCCGCACCCAGTGGAGGCCGTCCACCTTGTTGTAGGGAATTAGATTCACCTTGGCGTTCAGGCGATGGGCCAGGGCGGCGAGAGGCTTCGTCTCCTTCAACGCATCGTTCACGCCGGCGATGAGGATGTATTCCAGCGTGATCATGCGCTCGCGTTTGCGCTGGTAGTCCTCGCAGGCGGACGTGAGTTCGGCGACGTTGTAACGGCGGTTCACGGGCATGATCTTGTTGCGCGTCTCGTCGGTCGCGCCGTGCAACGAGATGGCGAGGCGGAACTGGAGCGGGTCTTCCGCGAGCTTGCGGATCTGCGGGGCGAGGCCGCTGGTGGAGATGGTAATCTTGCGCGCGCCGATGCCGCCGCCCCACGGCGCGTTGAGGATGCGCAGCGCCTTCAGCAGGTTGTCGTAGTTCGCCAGGGGCTCGCCCATGCCCATGATGACGAGATTGTTGATCAAGCGCGGAGCGGAGAGGGGGGAGTGCGGAACGACAACGGGCGTGCCTGACGTGTCCGCGGCCACGGGTTCCGTAGTCCCCATTTCGGGCTCCGCGTTGGCCGCAGCCCATCGTTCCACCGCCAGCACCTGCTCAACGATTTCATCGACGCCCAGGTTGCGCTTCCATCCGTCGAGCCCGCTTGCGCAGAACTTGCAGCCATACGCGCAACCCACCTGCGTGGAAACGCACAGTGTGTGCCGGTCGCTGGCTTCACCGTAGAGCGCGGGATTCGCGGGGATGAGCACACTCTCGATCATCGCGCCGTCGGCGAGCTTCCAGAGAAACTTCTGCGTCGTGTCGCGCGAACCCTGCTTGCGGATCATCTCCAAGGCGTAGAGCGAATACTGTTGAGCGAGCTGGTCACGCAGCGGCTTGGGCAGGTTCGTCATCCCGGCCCATGTGGCCACGCGTTTTTCGTAGAGCCATTTCAAGACTTGATCCACCCGGTAGGTCGGGAGGTTCCAGGACTTGAACTGCGCGGCGAGTTCATCGCGCGTGAGGGATCGAATGTCAGCAAGCACAGCGGAACCGTAGCCTGTGGTGGTGGATCGAACCAAGCCCGGAAGCGACGTTTCGCCTGTGTGGAGTTTGGTTCAGACCGGGCGAGGGCGCACGCGCGAGGCGACCGTCTTGTTCTCGGCGCGAAGGTTTAGAGGGCTGCGGCTTCAGCGATGCGTGCTTCGATGGAATTTCCCGCTGCGTTCTTTTCTTCCTGTTCCTTGCACCAGCCTTTGATTTCCACGTCGTTGAAGATCTTGCCGAGCACGCGGCGAAGCAGGCCCTTGAGGTTCGGGTTCTCCAAATCGCGCAGGCAGCGGATGCCTTCTTCCTTGTAAGTCTCCAGCAGGATCTTCGCGCGCTCGTCGGCACCGACTGCGGTATAAAGAGCTTCGATGTCCTTCGTCGTTGTGCCGCCAGGCAGTTGCCGACGCCAGACCGATGCGAGCAATTCCTTCTGCGCATCCTTCGCCTTCTCGTGTGCAACGGCGAGCAGCAGGCTCGGGCGCAGTCCGGCGATGTCGTTCGTCTCGCCGCTGTCGCCGAGATCGCTTAGGTCGTCGCGAATCTGATACGCGATGCCGAGCGCTTCGCTGTATTCCGCGAGCACGTCGGACACTTCCTCGTGTTCGTCGGTGCCGGCGTAAAGCGCACCAAGACGCAGCGCCACCTCAAAGGCTGGCGCCGTCTTGCTGCGGAAGATGTCGAGCACTTGCGCGCTGGTGAGTGGCTGCGGCGAACGCGCCCAGCACAGCTCTGCGCCTTGACCACGACAAAGCTGCCGTTGCCCTTGTGCGGCGACCATCATCATCTCGGCCTTCTGCTCCGCGCTGATTTTACTCGCGGCGATCAGGCGGTAGCCTTCGCCGATGAGCAGGTCGCCGACATTCAGCGCTACCGCCACGCCGTATTCTTCGTGCAGTGTCTTCTCGCCGTAACGCAGCGCGTCGTTGTCTTCGATGTCGTCGTGGATGAGCGATGCTTTGTGGAAGCACTCGACGGCGACTGCGATCTTCTTCAAGTCGTCCGGGAGCGGCTTGTTCTTGTGTTCCCGCAGCGCCTGATAGGCCGACACGGCGAGGAACGGACGCCAGCGTTTGCCGGCGCGCATGAGCCATTCGCGGCCGATGCGTTCCGTTTCGCCCTCGGCGTTGCCCATGATGACGTCGAGGCTCGCCGGGCTGAACCAAAAATCCACGTCATCGCGCAACGCCGTGAGATCGAGGCGCCGCGTCTGGTCATCACTCGTGAGGTGGATGTACTCCCACACCCAGTCGAGATCGACGGTCGTATCGATGCAATCATCCTGGAGCAGGGGAACCGCCACGCCGGGAATCGCCGCCGCTTCCATGTAGGGGAAGGCGCGTTCGAGCACGGGCAGGCAGCTCACGCCGACGATGGCTTCGATCTTCCCGGTCTGAATGAGCGACATCACAATGGCCGAGCCTTCGGCGACGAGCACTGCGTAACCGAGTTTCTCCGCCTCGGCCTGCAAATCTTGAATCGTGCAGAGGCCGCATTGCTTGCACAACAGCCCGAACTCATCGAACGGCGCGGGGCACTTGGCCTCCACGCGGAGGCATTTCGGCAGGAGGAGGAGCCGGCGCTCGTAGGGGACGCTCGCCAGTGATTCACGCCACATCTCGTTGTTCAGGAGCACCCCGATGAAGTCTCGATAGATCGGATCGCACTTGATCAACTCGACCAGCTTGTCCGCGTGCTGCTTGAGCTCCTCGGTTGGCATGGGTGGCACCGGATTATACTCCGCCACGTAATGCCGGACGACCTGCAGGATGTGACTGCGCTCGATCGTCGTCTGCGGGATGTTTTTCTTCGGCGTGCGAAAGCGTTGCTGCACCACATGACGCGGCACCGCGACAGGATTAAAACTCCCGGCTGGCTTGAACTCAATGGGCTGCATATGGGCGCGAGTATCGGGAGTCAACGGCGACTCCGCAAGAATGAGTTAGTGGACGGCAACCGGTGTCCGGCCATTCACGGGAGCGGCTGAAGGGATGCGCGAGGGTCACGCGGGATCGACATCGCGCCGCCGCGACGGGTTACGGAAGGCCCCGTGTCGGGCGGCTACGTGTTCACTCGTAGGCGCGTCTGCGTGTTCACTCCGATTACGCGCGCGGCGGAGTTGTTCCAGTCTTGGCCCATGCCGAAGCACGCGCCGCTGAAAATCTTGATCGTGGACGATCACGTCGCCTTCCGGCGTACGGTGCGGCAGATGTTCGATGGGTTTGACGCGGTTATCCTCGAAGCGGCCAACGGCGAGGATGCCGTTTCACTCTATGGCGCGGAACGGCCGGACTGGGTAATTATGGATTTGCGCATGCCCGGCATGGGTGGGTTGAAGGCGACTGAGGCCATCCGGGGCATGGACGCCCGTGCGCGGGTCATCATGATCTCGCAGTTCATCGAGTTGGAGTATTTCGAACAGGTCCGGCGCGCTGGAGCGCTGGAATTCGTCAACAAGGAGGATTTGTTTCGTCTGCCAATCATTGTCCAAGGCGGAAACCCGCCCTCGCTCCTGTCACCGCAGCTCTAAATGGAAACCTTCATGAGCCTCCCGAAATCATTCCGAGCGATGAAGCCTGCGGTGCGCCGCTTTCGATCCATCTCAGAACCACCTGCCATGAAAACACCAACCCTGCTGTTCCAATGCCGTCTCGCGCTGTTCGCGTTCGGCCTGCTGCTGGCAGCGCGGCCCGCCGGTGCGCAATGGATCACCCAGACCAATGTGCTGCGTTCTGGCTGGAACGCCGTGTATCTCCACGTTGATCCGTCCCACACCAACATCAGCGGGCTGGTTTCCATCGCCGACCCGATCGAGGAAATCTGGGCGTGGAACAGCGATCTCCCACCCAGCCAGGCTCTCGTCACACCGGAAAGCCCCGTGCCCGGCAGCCAGTGGACGACCTGGACGCGCGTGCTTGGTCCCGGCTCCGAGTTGCAACGATTGCGCGGCAATCTCGCGATGCTGGTCCGCGTGAACGAGGGCTCCACCGGCTTTAACTGGCGTGTGAAAGGACGTCCGGTTGCGCCGAACTACCGCTGGACTTTGAGCGGGCTGAACTTCATCGGCTTCCCAGCGGCGGACAACCCGGCGCCGTTTTACGACGTGTTCCTCAGCCGCGACGCGCAGTCCATCGACTGGGCTCAAGATGCCGAAATCTTCCGTTACCAGGGCGGCGCGCTCGGGACCACCAACCCGATCATCGTTCCGCCAATCGCCCACCGGCTGACCCAGGTGCGGCGGGATCAGGCGTACTGGGTGCGCACCGGCGAGATCTACAACCAATACTTCGGCCCGTTCCAGGTTTCGGGCCCCGGCCCGAACGGCCTGCGCTTCGGCGACACGATTAGTTCGTATCGGCTCGTCATCAAGAACGTCGCGAGGTCTAACGTCACTGTCACGTTGCGCCAGATCGCGTCCGAGACGCCGCCGGCCGGGCAGCCTGCTGCGGCGGGCACAATTCCCATTCTCGTTCGCGGCACGATCAACACCACCAACCTCACGTTCGGCTATACGAGCCTCGGCGTGGCGGGCGCGTCGTGGACGTTGACGCCGAAAGGCTCCGTCGGCTCGGAGGTGGAAGTCGTCCTCGGCGTGAACCGCGCCGCTCTCGGCGGCGCGCCAGGGACATTCCACGCCGGCGTGCTGCGCTTCACGGATTCGTTCGGCCTCACGCGCATCGATCTCGCCGCGTCGGCCACGGCACCGGCGCGGGCCGGCCTGTGGGTCGGCAATGCCTCGGTTGATTACGTCAGCCAGTATCTCAAGCCCTACGCCAAGGCCGACAGCCAGTCGGCATTCGAGGCGCTGCTTGCGCGGCTGCAACTCACGCAAGGCCCGCGCGGCAGCACCAACGCCTACCACTACGAATGGGATCAAATCACCGGCCGCATCCTCGTCTCCGGCGGACCGGACCGGCGCGCGGGAACGTATCTGCTCGACGGGCCGATCAAGCTGGATTCCGGCGGTGTGGCGCGGCCGTATCCGCTGCGGCTCATCGTTCACAACCCCGGCTCCGGTGCGGCGGCGTTGCTGCAACGCGCCTACGTCGGCGTGAGCGCGGCGAACTCGAACCAGATCGTCGCCACGCGTGAATCGGCTTTGATGGCCTCCCAACTCGCCACCGCCCGGCGCATCAGTTCCACGCACCTGCCGAGTTCGGACGCGAACGCGCCGTGGCTGTTCAGCAACGCGATGCAGGAGGGTGCGACCATTACCACGACGGTCGATCTCGCCCACGACGATCACGCCTCCAATCCGTTCCTCCACACCTACCACCCCGACCACGACAATCTCGACGCGCAGTTCGAGCAACCATTGCCGGCGGGAGTGGAATCCTACGGTGTGCGGCGGATGGTCTCGCTCCAGTTCACCACGCCCGACGACAATTTCGATAGCCTGACTCGAAGCAGTGGCACGATGGGCGGGAATTATTCCGAGACGATGACCTTCGTGGATCGTTTCGGCGACACCAAGCAGTTCAACGTGCTCGGCCGGTTCACGCTCCGGCGCATCACCGACATCCCGACCCTGACCCAGCAATGACGCCATGAAACCCACGCCTTCCCGTCTCCAGGAATTTAAGAACTCGAAATCCAACGCCATGAAAACCAACCTCGTCTCCTCCATGATCCTCCGCAGCGCCGCGGCTTTCCGGCCGTTCATGCTCGTCGCGCTCCTCGGCCTGCTCGTCGCGCCGCAGTCGCTCCGCGCGCAGGCCGCGACCAACACCCCGCCGGCGCGCGTCTCCTACCAGGGCTTCCTGACGGACGGCGTTGGGGCCGTGCTCGCGCCGAGCACGCCGCAGAACTTCACGGTGGACTTCAAGATATTTGGCGCAGCCACCGGCGGCACAGTGCTCTGGTCAGAGCGCCAGGTCGTCACCGTGGACAAGGGTAACTTCAGCGTCATCCTTGGCGAAGGCGCCGCGATCGCCGGTGAGAACAACCTGAACCTCGCCGGAGTCATCGCCAATCGCAGCGATGCCTCGGATCGCTTCATCTCGCTCACTGTCACGATCTCCGGCACGCCGACTGTGATCAATCCGCGCCTGCGCCTGCTCGCCACGCCGTATGCGTTCCTCGCCACCTCGGCCCGCGCGGTGACGGATGCCAACGGCACCAACCGCGTCGCCTGGTCGGCCGGCGGCAACCAGACCGAGGTCACCGGCGACCTCGCCGTCAGCGGCACCATCAAGGGCAACGGCGGACTCATCACCAACATCTCGACCACGTCCATCGGCAGCATCGACGCGGCGAAGATCAACAGCGGCACGTTGGATCCAAACCGCATTCCGCTCCTGTTGCCGTCGAAGATTAGTGGGACGCTCCTCAGCTCGCAAATACCGCTGTTGACCGCCGCACACATCCCCGCGCTGGACGCTGGCAAGATCACCTCCGGCGCGTTTGCATCGGATCGGATTCCCACGGCGCTGAACGGCAACCGCAGCTTTGCCGGCTCCGTCGGCGTCGGCACGAACAGCCCGCAGGCGGCGCTCCATGTTGATTCCTCTGGAGCGGCGACCGCAGTTCGCGTGGGGAACTCCTCGACGGGTGGTCAGCAGTGGCAGATCGAGAGCACCGGCGCGGGCAATGCGGCCGGGGCCGGGCGGTTGCTCATCAACAGCGCCACCGACGGCAAGACGATCGTCAACATCGCAACCAACCAGGTGACGGTGACGACGAACCTGAACGTGCAGGGCGCGCTCACTGTGGGTGCGTCGCAACTGCCGCTGCTCGCCAATGGCGGCACCGACAGCCTGCGGATCATTCGCGGCACAATTTCGATGTCCGGCGGGACGCTCACCATCCGGTCGGGAACCGGATTCACGGTGCAAGGTGGTAACGGATTTCTGCGAATTATCTACAACACCGAGTTTCCCAACAACGCAAGGCCCACGATCCTGACGACACCGGAGGGATTCCACGTGACCTCCGCCCGATCGACAGAGCGCGATGCCATTATCGAGGCGCGCGTTCCCTCAACCGGTGTCCTCGCGACGAGCGCCGAAGTCCACTTCCTCGTTTTCGGACCGCGTTGAACGCCGGGTGCCCCGTTGTGACGCATCCCGGAACCTGATTCAGGACATGAACTCAAAGTGCAAACCCTCCGCAGCCGCCGCTTGGAACGGGCACCGTGGAGCGAGTGCCTGCACCGGTCGGCGCTCTGGCCACGACCTTTCCACCCTCAGAAGCCTCGTCCCATGAAACTCCTCACCCGACTCTCCGTTCTCACGATGCTCGGTGCGCTGGCGGTGTTCGACGCCGCGGGTCAGCAGTTGCCCATCCAGCAGAACCAGGCGGCCACCCGTTTCAACTACGGGTCCGCCGGCACGGTGCCGACGAACTTCACCGACAACGTCGCCGGTACTACCGCGACGCCCGGCCAGTTCCGGGGCCACGTGAACTTCGGCGGCGTGGTGCGCGCCACCAATGTCGCCAGCCTCAACCCGGCGATCAGCTTCGTCGCCAACGCCGCCAACCTGAACCTGCCGCGTGGGACCAATTCCGGCGGCGCGATCAACCTCGTGATGTCACGCGCGCGCTTCGGCAATCCGTTTGCCTCGCGCACCATATCGTTCCTCTTCGGCGAAACCATCACCCCGCCGGAGAAGGACGAGTATGGCGTCGATCTTTCGCTGCCCAACGCCGCCAAGGGCCGGCCGGGTTCTGTGCTCCCCACCGACTACTGGTGGCGGGAACCTTACACCACCACCGAGCACACGAACGGCGGCTATCACTTCAGCCCGCACGCCGAGCAGACTTACGCGAGTCAGATTGGCAACATCCGGATCGTGTGGCAGCGCACCGCGCCATCCACGCTTCAGTCCGGGGCCATCGGCGGCAGCGGCAACGCCTTCATCCGCGGCGCGAATCGCAACGTGCTGACCAACTCCTACGTCGTCTCCGCCACGCCCTTCAAACCCGCCCGGCGCATGTACTGGACCGAGGGCGAGTTCCGCGACACCGGCAAGCCGATCTCCGTGCCACCGGATCGCGTCCAGGAAGTTCGCGTGATCCACAATGACGATGTCCCCCGTCACACCGCCGAGGTGCTGCAAAACGGCCAGCCCGCCTCGACCATTCCGACCACGAACACGTTCTGGTACGACAGCTCGGTCGGCCAGCTCCGCGCCTACAATGTCGAGGGCAAGCTCCTGCTCGAACTGCTTGGCGATCTCCGTCCCGAGGCGGGCGAGGGCATCCGCGAACAAATCGGCTACGAGATCGTGGAATTGATCCAGCGACCGCTCATCGATGACGACGTGACGACGGAGCTCGGCGAGGTCATCACGCCGTTCCCCGGGCCGACGCCCGAGGATACGCCTGTACTCACCCCAGAGCCGTTGCTCACCGCAGCGGGCGCGTCGTTCGACTTTCGCCACAGCGTGCCCGGCACGGACCGGTTCGACTTCTACGCCGTGCGGGAGACGCAGAACCAGAACGACTACCTGGCGCACTGGATGGAATCCTCCATCGCCGGCCTGCGCTGGCCGTATCGCTATGTGCGCTACAAATTCGTCTGGCCCACCGACGTGGCCCGGTACACGCACTACGCCCGCCCGGTGGTGGCGGAACGCGAGGCGGCCAAGGCCACGGCCGTGCCGTTGCCGTCCGAGAACGGCCCGGCGCTGGTTTATCAGGATGCGCTCGACCAGCCGCGCGGCGCCTTCACCGAAAGCTTCGCGTATTACAGCTGGCTGACGTCGGAGTATCCCGCGCATCGCGCGCTGCTCCGTTTCGCGTCGGCCGGGTATGTGCGCTTCGAGCGCGTGTTCTCGTGGCTGGATGAAGCCCTGCGCGTCAGCGGCGCGCCCATCGCCTCCACCGGGGTGAATGAGTTCTCGCTCAATGCCACGAACCAGAGCTTCGGGGCCTCGTATGGAAATGCCTACATGGGAGGCGGCGTCCTGCACCTGACGGATGGTGTCGCAGGCCAGAACGCGAACTATGTGGTCAACGACTTCTACAGTAACGCGATCGTGGGCAGCTTCCGCGTCCGGTTCAAGGTGCGGATCGGAGACACCACTTCGCCTCCGGCGGATGGCTTCGGCTTCAGTTTCGGCACCCTCCCGGATGCCGCCTATCCGGCCTACCCGACACATCTGGCGGACGAGGGCACGACCAACGGCATCGCTGTGAACTTCGACCTGTGGGACAACGGCGAGCTGCCCGCCGCTGACTGGGCACCGGGCATTGTCATCAAGACCAACGGCGTGAATCACGCCGGTGTCGCCATTGGCGAGCCGGGCCTATACGACGCGCGGCCCGATCCGGCGCTGCTGCCCGCACCGCGCGATCCTGTCACCGGCGAGTTTCTCGCGCTCACCACTGGGACGAACTTCGTTCCCGTCGAGATCGTCATGCATGCCGGCGGCGCGATGGACGTGTCGTATCGCGGAGTGAAGGTGCTCGAACGGGTGCAGACGTCGTTCACCCCGCGCACTGGACGCTTCGGGTTCTCCGCTCGCACCGGCGGCGGCAACGTGGCCGCGCAGTGGATCGATGATCTATCCATCGAGGTGAACCCCGGTCTCGTGGCGGCGAATCCCATTTTCGCCAATACGCCAGCCGCCAAGCTCGACAGTTGGATCGATGGGAAATACTTCCACTGGCCGGACCGCGCGACACGTCCGTTTGTCTCCGAGCAGGTGACCGAGGTCGGTCAGCGTCTCGCGCCGCCCGATGGCGAAATTGGCGGCGGTCTCGACACGAATTATCTCGCGGGCTACATCCGCGCGAGCGAGGGCGACTCCTTCCTGCCGTCGGCTTACATTGATCCGCTCACGGCCGGGTTCGACCTGGCCAACAACGGCGCGATCATCCCGGTTAACGCCATTCCCGGCGACGACCGGCTCGAGGTCTGGTGGTTCCGCCGGAACCAGGTGGACATCACCCGCGGCTTCAAGGCCGTGCTCTGGCCGTCCGTGATCAGCCGCTACACGCTGCAATGGCCTCAGTCCGCCGCCGAGATTGTGCTCGCGAGCAATGACGGCTCCGGCCCGCTGTCGAGCCTCGAAGCCAAAGGTTCGATCTACTACCAGAACGACCCGCTGCTGCCTGGCTACAATCCGAACGAGGAACACGCGCTCATGCAGGGCGGCCAGGCGTATGCGTTGCGCGACGACCTGAACATTACCGGCGGCGAGGATTACTCCTCTGATCCGTTCGTTCTCCTGCAATACACCGCCGCCGACGGTCGTCCCGCCATTCGACCGTTCAAGGTCCGTCGCGAAGCGCCCGAGCGGGGCATCGCCTTTGACTACAACAAACCCGCCGGATCCATCCTCCAGCCGCCGATGCCGCTCCCGTTGCTTGGGCCGGCATTCGCACCGAAGATTGCCGGGCAGCCGCGCGCGTCGCTGACCGAGGAACTCGTCAGTTGGAACATCAGGACCTCCGATGTGGGCACGGCTTCGCAGAGCAACTCGTGGCAGTTGGAAATTGAGGGCGGGCAGCATGGCATCCCGATCTTCCAGACCTTCGTGCTGCAAAACCCGCAGCAGCCCACGGCACCCATCCGGTACTTCTTCTCCACCAGTGGCACAGAGAGCTCCATCGCGGGAACCATCTCCACCAACCGGCCCTATGCGTTGATGGCGAGTGAGCAGTTGGCCGGTGCCTTCGTGTTCACGGGCCCGACGAACACGATTGCGGCGTTCAATGGTTGGTTGAACCGCGTGCTCGTCGTTCAGGTCGCAACGGCCAGTGGTGCATCCAGCTATGAGGCGAGGGTGAACCGGGTCGCCATTACGCCGGCTCCTGCTCTCGAACTCGTCTTCACTGCGGGCCAGCCGGCACTCAACCTCTTTCAGGCCCACCGCATCGTGGCGGTTCAACCGGTCGCAGGTTACGCGGACGCCCAGTTCGACCGCTGGCGTCTCGCGTGGAACGAATCGATCAACGGCGGCACGGAGGAACTGCGCGACCGTTACGCCGGGGCGACGCTCGCGGACCGCAAGGGCAACATCTGGGTGTACCGCGGCCCGCATCTGGCCGGCGGCCAGGAGACCTTCGCGATGCGCTTCTACTACCGCACGTTGCCCGGGTTCTACTTCCCGTCGCGCGAACACGGCGACCAGCCGTCCGTTGGTACGCCCACGCCGTACCTCCGCGCACGCGGGGCCGACGGCGCGTTCCTTGGCGACGCGGTGCTGGGGAACGCGGACAACGATCAGCAGGGCGACCGCAATGCGCTCGCGATCCTCTATCACCCGGTGTGGCCCGAGAACGCGCCGGTGCTTCAGATGGCCGAGACGCTTCTCACGCCCAAGCGCGGCCTGCCCGCCGTGCGCGGCCAGACGAGTCTCGAAGTCCTCTACCAGCAGTCGCAGGTCGGCACCAATGCACAGGGCCGGCTCGCCCTCACCGATCGCGCGGTTTCCGTCGCGCTCCATGATCCCACTCGCGAGAAAACCGTCCCGTACGATCAGGCGCAGTTGCCCGGCTCGGTGAAGACTGAGATTTCGCGAGGCAAGGTTTACTTCCCGAACCTTCCGCCGCACCTTGTGAAGCGCTTCTACCTCGACCCGAATCGCGGCCTCGGCGGCTCACTGGTGTTCGTCGGTGAATTCGTGGACGCCCCGCTTGGCGACAAATACCTCCTGCTCAATGTCGCCGGCGCAAGGGATCGCGAGGCGCTCCAAAACCTGTGTCTCGCCGATGACGCCCTGCGCGGCTTCTGGGACGATGCCATCGACAGTCTTGCCACGGAGGTGGAACAGTTCGTGGAGAACCCCGGCCAGCCAGGCAGCTACATCCCCGCTTCGCCCAGCCGCGTCCTCGGGCTGGGCGAACTGGCGGAGGTGCGTGACGACGATGAAGCGGTGGATTCCTACGCGCTCACCGCCGTCGGCCCGCATTCTGGCTACGTCTCGCTCATTGCGGGCAACGGCGAGGCCTTCACGCCGGAGGGCGAACCGGTGAGCGTCCATGTGCTCCGCGTCTCGCCGCGGCTCTATCGCGGCGAGGTCAACGTCGTGGAATCCGAGAACCCGCTCAACGAACGCCTCACGCTCCAGCAGGTCACCGATCTCGCCGGCAAGTCCGACGAATACGTCTTCGACTGGCGCATCACCGCGCCGGTGGACGGCCAGCCGCCGGGAATCTACCAGTCAGTGCCCGTGCTGCTGCCACTCGGCGCGTGGTCGCACCTGCGACAGCTGAGCCCGGCGGACAGTGTCGCGCAGCCGGCGAACATCGCTGCAACGCGCCTCGCCGCCGATGTTCCGGTCGCCGGTCCGGTCGTGCCCGTGAGCCAGTATTACTTCGATGGCGTCACGAATCGCGAAGGCTACGTGGTGTTCACGCTGAACAGCGTCAGCCTCCCGCACCGCCTCGCTATCGGCGACGAACTCGTCATGAGTTCCGCGGATGGCGCAGCGGTGGATGTCACCGTTCAGAACCTTGAGGGCGAATCGGCCGTCGTGGTGGCACCGGTTCCGGATCAGCCGGTGAGCCTCAGCCCGGAAAGTGTCTTCCGTCTCGCCGAGCGAATCGGCTCCGGGCCGCAGAGTCTGCTCTTCGCGACTTTCAACGAGCCGGCTGGCCGGAATCTCTCGCAGGTCTGGGTCAGCTTCGACATCGGCACTGGCCTCGGCGCGCGGGTGTATCTCAACGGCGGCCTGGTCGCCACCGTCGGCCAGTCCAGCGGAAATACCCCCGGCCAGAATCCCCCAGCCAGCCTGGCTTCCCCCCGACTCACGCACTACTTCCGCCTGCCCGCGTCCGTGCTTGCCGGAGGCACCGCCGGCCCCGGAGGTGTCCGCACGAACTTGCTCGCGTTCGAGTTGTTCTCCAGCGCCGCTCCCGGTGCGACGCTCGATCTCGTGGCCCGCGTCGAGGCCTTCGACAACGCGGACCTCGTTGTTTCACCGACGACCGTCTGGCTTCCTCTGGACGAGGCGCAATACACCGACGGTGTTCGCGCCGTGGTCGGCGGCACCGCCGACGTGCGCAGCCTCTCGGACAACTATCTCACCATGCGGTACCGGCCGGCCGGCGATGCCAACGGCTGGTCGCAATGGACCGAGCCGCAACTGGCCGAGGGCTGGATCAAACGCGTCCTCAAGGGCATCAATCCCTTCAACCAGCGCGTCACGGACCTCTTCAACAACGCCGTCAACACCGAGGTCAGCATCGTCGCGCAGGCCGGACAGCGCTGGGAGGGCGATGTGGCCCTCAGCCTCGACTCGATCAACAACTACGGGTTGATCGAGATTTACGAAACCGTGCTCAATCGCGGGAAGATGATCAGCGTCGGCGGCGGCATCAACTACGGCCCGGCCAACGACGCGCTCCTGCTCGCCGCCGGTTATATCAACGACCTCTACAGCATCGTGGGCAACGAGGCCGCCGCCGATGCCTCGAACCCGACCATCGGCCTCGGCACCAGCGACAACACCTACGGAGACATCGCCACCGCGCTGTTCTCCTTCAAGGGCCAGTTGCCCTCGCTGCTGGAGGAGGAACTCGCGCTGCTGCGCGGCCGTGATGACTTCCTGGTGCCCGGTGTCGAGACGCGCCCGGTTTACAACCGCATGGTCTGGAACTACACGCGCGGCATCGATGCCGGCGAGGTGGTCTATGCGCTCAACTACAACGTGCTCGATCAAAACACGGACGGCCGCGTTGACGCCGACGATGCGCGCCGTCTTTATCCGCAGGGGCACGGCGACGCCCACGGCCATTACCTCACGGCGCTCAAGGGTTACTACCACCTGTTCCTCGACCGGAACTTCGACTGGGTGCCGCGCAGCGAAGCCGTGCTCGTGCTCGGCAAGCCCGTGTCCGTGGACTACCAGGACGAACGCAAGTGGGCCGCCACCGCAGGCGCGATGGCACGCACGGGTAAACAGGTATTCGACCTGACGTGGCGTCGTGACTTCCAAAGCGGCTCCGGCCAGGGCTGGAATCATCTCCGCACCGCCCGCTCCAGCAACAAGCGCACGCGGTTCTGGGGAGCGGATCATTGGGCGGCCCGCACGGGGCAGGGGGCCTACTTCAACTGGGTCGTTGGCAACGCCATCGTGCCGGAGGTCGATCCCGATCCGGCGCACGCGAACACCATCCAGCAGGTGGATCGCACCACGGTGCCCGAGTTGAAGGAGCTTCCGGCCGTGGCCGAGAGCTTGCAGACCGCGATGGATCAGGCCGAGGGCGGACTCACGCCGCTCGGTTTGCCGGAGGACGCCGTGCCGTTTGATCTGAATCCACTCTCCGTGGCCAACGGGCCGTTCACGCACTTTGAGCAGATCTACACGCGGGCCATCAGCGCGTTGAACAACGCCGTGCTCGCGTTCGATAACGCCAAGGACGTGACGCGCCTGATGCGTTCCGAGGAGGATTCGCTCACGGACTTCCGCACACAGGTGAACCAGCAGGAGCTCGCCTACACGAACAAGCTCATCGAACTCTACGGCACGCCGTATCCGGAGGACATCGGCCCGGGCAAGACCTATCGCACCGGCTTCGTCGGCCCGGACACCATCCACTACGCCTACATCGACAACGTGGAGCTCGAGTTCCGCGATGTGTTCGGCAACTCGCTGCTCGTGCCGGGCGAGGGTAAGGACTGGGTCATCGACACGCAGACGTTCCGCGCCGGCTGGCTGGAGACGAACGGCATCTCAGACTTCAGCTTTGTGCAGCCCGCGTTCGATTTCCCCGTTGATGGCAACGGGCAGAATGCGGATTACCTCGCGGGCACGACGAACTACGTCACGTTCCATCTCTCGTCGCACGGCTACTTCCAGAAGCCGGTGAGCTGGGTTGGCAAGCGTTCCTCGCCAGGCCGTGTGCAGCAGGCCATCGCGGATGTCGCGAAGGCGCGCAACGCCGCGTTCAGCGCCTTCTACTGGGCCGACGCTGCGAAATACGACCTCGACTGGGCGCTCCAGTCGTTCGACCAGAAGAAGGCGTCGCAGGAATTCATCCGCGGCAAGCAGGAGGACTTGCTCATCGCCGACACCGTGCTGGATGGCGCGAAGCTGGTCTTCGAGATCGTGGACAAGACGCTGGACGAGACGAAGTACACGATTCGCAACCTCGCCAACTCCGTTCGCGAAGCCATCCCGAACTCGCTCATCGTCGGCGTTGCTTCCGGCGGCGACCTTTCGTCGCCGGTTCGCGCCGCGCTGTCCGCGCAGGGTGTCTTCACCGAGTCCGTCGTCGGCTGGAACCAAGTCGCGCTGTTCTCCACCATCCGCGCGCTGGAAACTGTCAACGAGAAGACCAGGGCATTCGTCGAGTTCTACGACATCGCGCCCGAGGAGTGGAACCAGGAGCTGCGCGAGGCCACGAGCGAGATTCGCGACAAGGTGTACGGCATGAACAACCAGTTCATGACCATCAACGCGCGTCTCCAGGAACTCGACGATGCTCAACGTGCGCTGCGTTCGCTGCTCGCCGAGGGCGAGCGCATTCAGGCCGAGCGCGAGATCTTTCGCCGCCGCACGGCTGCGGTGATCCAGGGCTACCGCTCGCGCGACGCGGCGTTCCGCATCTTCCGCAACGAGAAGCTGGAGCGTTACAAGAGCCTATTCGACCTCGCCGCGCAGTACACCTACATGGCGGCGAAGGCCTATGACTACGACACCGGCCTGCTCGGCACGACGCGCGGCCGTGAGTTCATCAACCGCATCGTCAACGCCCGCGCGCTCGGTGTGTTCGCCAATGGCCAGCCGCAGTTCGCCGGCAGCAACACCGGCGATCCCGGCCTCTCCAGCGTCCTCGCCGAGATGCAGGGCGACTGGTCGGTCGTCCGCAGCCGCCTAGGGTTCGTGAACCCCGACGCCTACGGCACCACGGTGTCGATGCGTTACGAGAACTTCCGCATCACCACGAACAACAACACCTGGCAGAACATCCTGAACCTCGCCCGCCGCGAGAACCTGCTCGATGACGCGGACGTGCGGCGGCACTGCATGCAGATCAATTCGCAGAATGGTGCCCCCGTCCCCGGTCTGGTGTTCGAGTTCAGCACGACTATCGCCGACGGCCTCAACCTCTTCGGCCGCCCACTCGCGCCGTTCGACCACGCGTTCACACCGAGTTCGTTCGCGACGAAGATTTTCGCGGTCGGAGTTTCCCTCGAAGGCTACGTCGGAATGGACGACCCCACCGCGAACAGCGGCGCAGTGGAGGGCGGCGGCGGGAATTCGCCGGGAGATCCGAACCTCGGCTACCTTAACCCGGACGCGCTCGCGGCGACGCCTTACATCTACCTCATCCCGGTCGGTGCGGACTCGATGCGCAGTCCGCCACTGGGCGACATGAGCACCGTCCGCACCTGGAACGTCCAGGACGTGACGATCCCGCTGCCGTTCAACATCGGCGGGTCGGACTTCTCGACGCGGGCGCTCTGGCAGTCGGAGGATTCGCTCACGGAGCCGCTCTTCAACATCCGCAAACACCAGGCGTTCCGCCCGATCTCGGACGCGACGCTCTGGGACGAGAACACCATCTACTCGACCGGCGGCGAGTTGTGGCACAACAGGTTCACCAACACGCGGCTCATCGGCCGTTCGGCCTGGAACAGCAAGTGGAAGATCATCATCCCCGGCCGCACGCTGTTGGGCGATCCGAACGAGGGCATCGAACGGTTCACGCGGACCGTCCGGGACATCAAGCTCTACTTCCACACCTATTCGTACTCCGGCAACTAACCTCATTCCCTCAATCAACCATGAAACGTCTTCTGCAACTCAGTTTGAAACGGGTGGGAGTAATTGCCATCGGCCTCGGCTCCTCGCTTCTCGTCGGCGTCGCCACTGGCTATCCGCCCGCGCCGCATCACACGATCTTCGGCCAGGTGCGAAATCAGTGGGGCGACCCGCTGGACGTCAGCGGTGCGAGCGTCTTCATGCAGGTGGGTGGACGCGAGGGAGTTCGCGCCGCCGTCACGCCGACGCGGCAGCCGGGCGTGAATTTCAGCCTCAAGGTGCCGATGGATTCGCTCACCCGGACCGACCTGTATCAATCCTCCGCACTGGGACGGACACAGCAGTTTGTGCTCAAGGTGCAGGTTGGAACCCTCACCTTTCTGCCCATCGAGATGACGATGGCCGCACCGACCATCGGCCAGCCTGCGCAGTCCACACGCATCGATCTCACGCTCGGTGTGGACAGCGACGGCGACGGACTGCCTGACGCCTGGGAGGAGGCGATCATCGCGATGTTCGGCGGCACACTGGCGGGCATCACCGCCAATGGCGACGCGGACGGCGACGGTCTTACCAATCTTCAGGAGTATCTTGCGGGCACGCTTCCGTTTGATCCGGCAGATGGTTTCCGGCTCACCGTCACCCGTGTCCAGTCGGGCGCGGCGACGCTGGAATTCATGGCCATCCGCGGCCGGACGTACGCGATTCAATACTCGACTGATTTCACCAACTGGCTACCCACGCAGTTCCGCGTCATCGAATCACAGATGGTCGGCCCGCTGCTCGGCAACTATTCGGCGACGGAGATCCGCCAGTTGCAGATCGAAGTGCCGCCCATCGGCACTGCGACGAACCGCTACTTCCGGGCGGTCATCCAGTAGGCAATCCCACACGCAGCCATGGCCCAGTCGAATCCAACTTCATCCGGCAACGTGTCACCAGCCGTTTGGCTGGGCCTGGTCGGCGTTGCGGTTTTGGGACTGGCCGCGTTCAAGTTCTTCACGCTGCGGCCAAGCCCGGACACTGAGCGATCGAGTGATCTGGTCGAAGTCGCGCGGACGAACCTTGTTCTCGAAGGAGGAAGACTCTGTTTTGCCGGCACTACCAACCTCTTCACTGGCTTGATGGTTGAGCACCATGCAGGCGGCACGTTGCGCTCGCGCACGGCTGTTACGAACGGGTTGCTCCACGGGCTTTCGCATGGCTGGTACACCAACACCCAGTTGCAGGTGGAGGAAACCTTTCGTGAAGGCACTTCTCACGGCACTCGCACCAAGTGGTATGCGAGCGGGGTGAAGGAATCTGAGGCCGCCATCGCAAACGGCGTGCTCCACGGCACCTTCCGCCGCTGGCACGAGAACGGCGCACCCTCCGAGCAGGCGGAACTCGTCGAGGGCCGACCCGAGGGGCTCTCACTCGCGTGGTTCCCCAGCCGCAGCCTCAAAGGCCGCGTACTGATGAAGGAAGGCAAGGTCATGGAACAAGCTTTCTGGAAAGACGGCGAGAAGCTCACGGACGGCCCCGGCGAATGAGCGATGTGCTTGAATCCGACAGTTGTTAATTTCACGGCAGAGCCGGGGAGTAGCCGAGCGGAGGCCGTGGGAACGATCAGGTTGAGGCATGGTGCAACACATGGACGCCGTTGACGGGTTGACGGCGGCGTGCTGGGCGCAGGCCAGACTCTGCATTGCCCGGTGCCGCCCCAAGGTTCGGCGACGGTGTTCTATCGAGCGGTAGTTCAGCTCGACGACGTGGGGCCACCGCTGCCTCCGTGATTTCAGGTCACGCATTCCTAACGATGAATTCCATTGAAGGAAGTCCCGGGCGGAATAGTCTATTCGCTCAACCCGGCGACTGAATGGTGAACGATGGCATGACGCCGGGTTGGAATTGTCCTCATGGATACCAACATGGAATCGCGCACGTTGCCTCTACTGATGCTGTTGTCGGCCGTCATGGTCGGCTCGGTGCTCCCCGTTTATTCCGCCAGCAAGGATACCAAGGCGGGCACCGCCGGTGCAGCCGGGTCGGTTGATTTCCATCGCGACATCCGGGCGATTCTTTCGGACAACTGCTTTTCCTGCCACGGCCCGGATGAGATGGAGCGCAAGGGCAAGCTGCGTCTCGACATTCGCGAGGATGCGCTCAAGCCTGCAAAGTCTGGCGAGACTGCCATCGTTCCAGGAGATCCGTCGAAGAGTCAGATTCTCGCCCGCATCACGACTTCCGACGCAGACGAAGTGATGCCGCCGCCGAAGACCGGCAAGAAGCTGACGGCTCAACAAGTCGCTCAACTCCGCCGCTGGATTCAGGACGGCGCGAAGTACGAAGGTCACTGGGCCTTCACCAAGCCGGAGCGTCCGGAATTGCCAAAGGTGAAAGCGGGCAAGTGGAGCCGCAACGAGATCGACCGCTTCATCCTCGCGCGCCTGGAGCAGGAAGGGCTGAAGCCCTCGTCCGAGGCCGATAAGACGACTTTGATTCGCCGCGTGTCGCTGGATCTCACCGGCTTGCCGCCGACGCCGGCCGAGGTGGACGCCTTTCTCGCGGACAAGTCGCCCAAGGCCTTCGACGCCGTGGTGGATCGGCTGCTGCAATCACCGCGTTACGGCGAGCACATGGCGCGTTACTGGCTCGACGCCGCGCGCTACGCGGATTCGCACGGCTATCACATCGATGCTGAGCGCAACATGTGGAAGTGGCGGGACTGGGTGGTCGAAGCCTTCAACCAGAACAAGCCTTACGATCAGTTCACCATCGAACAGCTCGCCGGGGATCTCATCCCCGGGGCGACGCCCGATCAGAAGGTGGCGTCCGGCTACGTCCGCGCGAACATGAGCACGGGCGAGGGCGGGGCAATCGTGGAGGAGTATCAGGCGAAGTACACCTTCGACCGCACGGAGACGACCTCGACGATTTGGCTGGGGCTGACGATGACGTGCGCCCGGTGCCACACGCATAAGTATGATCCCATCACGCACCGCGAGTACTACGGGCTCTACTCGTTCTTCAACAATCTCAACGAATCCGTGATGGACGGGAACCAGCCGAACCCCGAGCCGATCCTCCGGTTGCCCACGTCGGAACAGACGAAACGCCAGGCGGAGTTGAAAGACTCGATGGCGGCGGCGCAGAAGACGATTGACGGGCCGGCTGAGAAGCTCGACGTGGCGCAGGCAGCGTGGGTCGAGAAATGGCACCGGAAATTGAGCGCGGGCTGGACGACTGTTGAGCCGGCGTTCCTCACCTCCACGACTTCCAACGGGCCGTCCTTCAAGACGCTTGATGATCAATCCGTGCTCGTGTCGGGCACGAATCCCGAGTCGGACGTCCATGAAGTCATCGTGCCGATCAAGGCCGGTAACAGCGTGGCGGCGTTGCGCCTGGAAGCGTTGCCGCACGAATCGTTGCCGAAGAAATCCAGCAGCCGCGCGGATGACGGCGTATTCCGTCTCTCAGAGTTCGAAGCCGAGATCGTTCCGAAGCTGGACCTGGTTCGCGCCGCAGCCGCCGCAGCGGAGAAGGACGGCAAGGCACCGAAAGCGGATGATGCGCCGAAGCCGAAGAAGCTGAAGTTCACCCGCGCCGTCGCCACTGCGGAGGCTTCCACTCGCGAGATCGACAAGGCCATCGACGGCAAGGCTGATACCGGATGGGGCGTGGAAGCGGCGGCGGCGTTGGAGCCGCAGATCGCGTTGTTCGTGCTCGCGGAGGCGGTGAAGGTTGACAAGGACTCCGACCTTCGCATCCGCCTGCGCTACGAGGCTTCGAAGTCGCGCCGGGCCATCGGGCATTTCCGTCTCGCCGCCGCGCAGAACGATGAGTTGGTGCAGTTGCTCAATCCGCCGAAGGCCGAACCGTGGCAGGTGGTCGGGCCGTTCAAGACCGAGAGCCTGGCGCATGGCTTCACGAATGTCTTCGAGCCGGAGAAGGAAGTGGATCTCAAGAAGGCCTACACGGGCGTGCGCGGTGAGATAAAGTGGAATGCCAAGCCGGACTTCGAGGACGGAAAGAACAATCAGCTCGTGCAGGACCTCCACGGCATCCATGGGGCGTATTTCCTGCACCGCATCGTGAACGTGCCGGCGGCGCGCAAGCTCGATCTCAGCCTGCGCGCGGATGATGCCTTCAAGCTGTGGGTGAACGGCAAGCTCGCGGCGTCACGTGCGGAGGACAAGGCGGGCGACGGATCGTTGCGCGTGACGGTGGATCTCAAGCAGGGCGAGAACAAGCTGCTGCTCAAGGTCGTGACCGTGCAGGGCGCGGCTTATTTCACGTTCAACAAAAATACTGGCGACGCCGACTCCGTGCCGGCAGACATCGCCGCCGTTCTGGCGACGACCGCCAAGCTGGCGGGCCCGCAGGCCACAAAGGTGCGGAACTTCTATCGCCGCGAGAACTCGGCGGAGTTCAAGACGGTCTTTGCGAACCTCGAGAAGTGGAAGGAAGAGAACACCGCGATCGACAAGGCCATTCCCACGACGATGGTCGCAAAAGAGGCGGAGAAGCCGCGCGACACGTTCATGCTCGTGCGTGGCGAGTATGACAAGAAGGGCGACAAGGTCGGTCCCGGCGTTCCGGCGCTCCTGCCGCCGATTCCGCCCGGCGCGCCAACGAACCGCCTTGGGCTCGCGAAATGGCTGGTCGATCCGGCGCATCCGTTGATGGCGCGCGTGACGGTGAACCGTTTCTGGCAGCAATACTTCGGCGTCGGCATTGTGAAGACGACCGAGGATTTCGGTGTGCAGAGCGACAACCCCTCCCATCGCGAGTTGCTCGACTGGCTGGCGACGGAGTTCATCCGCACCGGCTGGGATGTAAAGGGGCTCCAGCGGCTCATCGTCACCTCGGCGGCGTATCGCCAGACTTCGCGCGCCACGCCTGAGCTTCGCGGCCGCGATCCGGAGAACCGCCTTCTGGCGCGCGGCCCGCGCTTCCGTGTCGATGCCGAGGTGGTGCGCGACACCGCGCTGGCGGTATCGGGCCTCCTGGCGGATCAACGTGGCGGCCGCAGCGTGAAGCCGTATGAACCGCCGGGCTTGTGGGAAGCCGTCTCGTTCAACAACTCGCAGAAGTATGTCCCGGACAAGGGCGAATTCACTTACCGCCGCAGCCTCTACACGCATTGGAAGCGCCAGAGCCCGCCGCCGAACATGATGATCTTCGACGCGCCGACGCGCGAATATTGCGTCGTCCGCCGGCCGCGCACCAACACGCCGCTTCAGGCTCTGGCGTTGATGAACGATCTCCAGTTCGTCGAGGCGTCCCGGTGCTTCGCGGATCGCATCCTGGCGAACGGGGGCGACGGCGATCGTGAGCGGATAACCTTCGCGTTTCGCATGGCGACATCGCGTGTGCCGACGGCGCAGGAGTTGAAGGTACTGCGCGAGACGCTGGCCGAGCAGCGCGGGCACTACACAGCGGATCGGAAGGGCGCGGAGAAGCTGCTGGGCGTCGGGGCGTTCAAGGCCGCCAGCAAGGTGCCGGCTTCCGAGATGGCCGCGTGGACCACGATTGCCAGCATGATTTTGAACCTGGACGAAACTGTGACCAAGAACTGAGGACTGAACATGGATCCACGTCGCGAACATCAACTGCTCATCAACCGCCGGCATTTCTTCAACCGCGCCGCGTCCGGTATCGGCGTGGCCGCGCTGAGTTCCATGCTCAAGCCCGGCCTGTTCTCCGCCAACGCTGCGGCACCAGATCCCGGATTGATCCTCGGCCAGCCGCACTACAAGCCGCGCGCCAAGCGGGTGATCTACCTCTTCATGGCCGGCGGCCCGGCGCAGATGGACCTGCTCGATCACAAGCCCACGCTGGAGAAGCTCCACAACACGGAACTGCCAGCGTCGGTCCGCATGGGGCAGCGCATCACCGGCATGACCTCCGGGCAAAGCGCGTTCCCGGTGGTGAAGTCGCTCTTCAAGTTCAACCGCCACGGCAAGTCCGGCGCGATGGTCAGCGAGTTGTTGCCGCACATCGGGAGCATCGCCGATGACATCGCGATCGTGAAGACGGTCAACACCGAGGCGATCAACCATGACCCGGCGATTACGTTCATCCAGACGGGATTTCAGCAGCCCGGCCGTCCGTGCATGGGGAGCTGGTTCAGCTACGGATTGGGTACGGAGAACCAGAACCTGCCGTCGTTTATCGTGATGATATCCAACGGCAAGGAGAGCGACCAGCCGCTCTACGCGCGCCTGTGGGGTTCGGGCTTCCTGCCAAGCGAGTATCAGGGCGTGCAGTTCCGCGGCGGCGATGATCCGGTGCTCTTCCTGTCGAACCCGCCGGGCATCGATCCTGCGACGCGCCGGCGGATGCTCGATGGCATGGCTAAGCTCAACGCGCGCCAGCATCAGACCTATCAAGATCCCGAGATCAACACGCGCATCCAGCAATACGAGATGGCCTACCGGATGCAAACATCCGTGCCGGAGTTGGTGGATGTCTCGAAGGAGTCGGAGGCGACACTCGAACTCTACGGACCGGATGTGCGCAAGCCCGGCACCTTCGCCTACAACTGTCTCCTCGCGCGACGCATGGCGGAGCGCGGCGTGCGGTTTATCCAGCTTTATCATCGCGGTTGGGATCAGCACGGCAATCTGCCCAAGCGCCTGCGCGAACAGTGCAAGGACACCGACCAGGCCAGCGCGGCGCTCGTTCAGGATTTGAAATCGCGCGGCTTGTTGGAAGACACGCTGGTTGTCTGGGGAGGCGAGTTCGGGCGTACCGTTTACAGCCAGGGCAAGATCGAGAAGGAAAACTACGGGCGCGATCATCACGGGCGCAATTACGCCATCTGGATGGCAGGCGGCGGCATCAAGCCAGGCATCACCTACGGCGAAACCGACGACTTCTGCTACAACGTCGTTGAGAACCCGGCGCATATTCACGACGTGAACGCCACCATCCTGCACTGCCTCGGGTTGAACCACGAGAAGTTGACCTACCGGTTCCAGGGCCGCGACTTCCGGTTGACGGATATCCACGGCGAAGTGCTCAAGGGCCTGCTGGCCTGATGTGGTGCCACGCAGATCTGGGTGGCACAGAGCTGCCGCTCTGCTTTGATCTCCCGACGAGGTCAGCGGCAGGTGATTCTGATTCCCGGGCCCGTTCGGAAAAAGCGTCGCGGCAGCGACGCCCTTCCGTGGTTGGGTGAGTTCGGTTTGGTCATTTCCAATTGACGCGATCAACCAAGCTGTCCGGCAGCGGCACGAATCGGGACACGATGGGTAAGCTGAGTGGGACGGTGAGCATTGGCCTGAGCGAGGGAACGGGCCTGATTCCAACCGGTATAACGTGACGCGCGAGTCCTGCGTTGCCTCGTTCGGCCGTGGCACGCCCCGTGCATGGCCTCGTTCCCGTATGACATTTGCCCTCGTTGTTGGTGAATCTGAACGGAACGTCGTCGAGTTTAAGTTCAATCAACTGCTCGGCCAGACGGTGATCAAGGTGAACGACAAACCGGTCCGCAAACAGGTGCGGTTTTTCTCCGAGCCATTGGAAGAGAGGTTTGAGTTCGAGGTCGGCGAGAACGAACGCCACACCGTCTTCATCGAGAAGCAACGCAAGCATCTCTTCGGTGGAAAATACGTCGTGTACGTGAACCAGAGGCTGGTGAAGCTTTTTCAAGGGGTCTGAACGTACCGCGCGCTTCCCCGCTGCGAGGGGGCATCTTTGTTGGTGTGTTGGCGACTCCGCTATTGCGCTCCCGTCGGTCGTCTTTCATAGAATCGCCGCATGCTTGCCAGGGTTTTCTCCGCAGCGGTCAACGGGATTGAAGCGTTCGCAGTCGAGGTCGAGGTCAACTCCGGCTGGGGCGATTCCATCATCGTCATCGTCGGCTTGCCCGATGCCGCCGTGCGGGAATCGCGCGACCGCGTGAGCACCGCGCTCGGGAACTCGGGCTACAAATTTCCGATGGGCCGCACGACCATCAACCTCGCACCAGCCGACGTGAAGAAGGAGGGGCCGAGCTTCGACCTGCCGATCGCCATCGGGATCCTTGCTGCGAGTGAGCAACTGGATACCGACCAACTCGACAACTTCGTCATGGTCGGCGAACTCGCGCTGACCGGTGCGGTGCGCCCCGTCAAGGGCGTGCTACCCATCGCGCTCCGTGCCCGCGCCGAGGGCAAGGTCGGCCTGTTGGTCCCCGCCGAGAATGCGCCGGAAGCAGCGGTGGTCGAGGGCCTGAGGGTTTTCCCAGTACGCAACCTTCGCGAGGCGGCGGATTTTCTCGAAGGCAATTCGAAACTGGCCGCAGCGAAAGTGGATCTCACGGAACTCTTCGTTCATCGCACCGAGGAGGAGGCCGACTTCGCCGATGTGAAAGGCCAGGAGTCCGTAAAACGCGCGTTGGAGATCGCGGCGGAGGGCGTCCTCAACATCGTGCTCAGGGTGCGGACGGTGACAGGGAAGTCGATGCTCGCGAAGCGCCTTGCGAGCATCCTGCCGCCGCTCACGCTCGAAGAGGCGTTGGAGACGACCAAGATTCACAGCATCGTCGGGCTGCTTGGGCCGGGGCAGGCGCTCGTCACACGGCGGCCCTTCCGCTCACCGCATCACACGGCGAGCGATGCGGGATTGCTCGGTGGCAACATCAACCCGACGCCTGGCGAGATTTCGCTCGCGCATCACGGCGTGCTTT
>SXGS01412942.1_pt1 | contig 43025 bp, 36 predicted proteins | sample 3174681 | NCBI WGS metagenome assembly SXGS01 (sample SAMN11356861, study PRJNA531348) | freshwater metagenome | isolation source: freshwater sample F1-80 | place: China: Fuxian Lake, Yuxi | collected 2017-12-25 | reverse complement strand
TTGCCGGTTCCCGGTGGGCCGACCAGCAAGACTCCGCGCGGGATACGTCCGCCGAGGGCTTGATACTTTTGCGGCGTCCTCAGGAACTCGACAACTTCTTTCAACTCTTCGACCGCCTCGTCGATGCCGGCCACGTCGCTAAAGGTGACTTTGACGTCCTCCTGCGCGAACAATTTGCCGCGGCTGCGGCTGAATGACATAGCCGCTCCTGGTCCGCCGATGCGCCGCAGCATGAACAGGAAGAACACCAGAATCAGCATGAAAATGAGGCTCATGTAGAGGATTTCGGGCCAGGCCGAGAGGGGCTTCGAGTAGCTGTGCCGGATGTCTTTGGATTCCAGCAGACTCAGCAGCCGGCCTTGGTCAGCCTCGAAGAGTTTCTCGATGGGCACCTGCCAGTGCTTGGCGGACTTGGGAGGCTCGCCGTCCTTGCCGTTGGCTTCGGACTGAAACGTGATGTAACCGCGATCGATCACCAATTCATGGACGTTGAGCTTGCTGTATTTCGGATCGTCCCCTTTGAGGCCATCCAGGAACTCGCTGAACGAGATCGTCGTAGGGGTGTGAGGTCGCGTCGACCACGAGTACGCCAGCGCGGCAAACACAAAGCCGAGCATCAAGTACCAAAACACGTTTCCCGAGGACGGCGATTTCTCGGACCGCTTCGGGGAATCGGGGGGGTTTGGGCCAGACGGCGGGGGCGAAGCGGGGGGCGGCGAATCAGAGTTGGACATGGTGAACTACGCGGCAGGCCGAGTCGGCACAACAGGAATCAAATGTTCGGCAGGAATGTACGGCCCTGCGCGCAAGCCGGTCAACCACGTCCTGACACGATCGCACGGCAGGCTAATGATTCCGCTTGGGAAAGCACGACGTGCCAGCGAGTGATTGCTCGATAAAAACCACTTGCTGGCGCGTCGTGCTACGGTGGCGAACAGCGAGTCATTTCACTTGTTGCGTTGCGGCAGCTTTGGCAAGTGTTTCCAGAAATCGAATCGTCCGGCTTTGGATTCGGGTTCTGTCGCCGATTCTGTATGCGTCGCGAGCCGCGACTCTCCCGGAGGATCATGTGCGATCACTTCCAAGTGATCAAATTGAACGTCGCCGAGTCCATGCAGGGTGATGGTCAGAGCAAACGGTCCGTCCTGGTAGGCTTCGCGGAGCATCTCGAAGCGTTGCCATTCACGTTTCTCTTGCCAATGCCATGCGCCGGAGCGGCCAGTGAGATTGTCACTGAAAGTCACGCCATCGAAGCTGCCGGTGATCGCGGAAGCGATACGGACCCATCCGCTGATGTGCAGTACTTGGCCGGCCCGCACTGCGATGGGCGGAGCGATCAACGTGATCGGTGGCATATCGAGCATGTTGGGAGAATCGTTGTTTGTGTCGGGAGCCGCCACCAGTCGCAGGCAACGGCCGTCTCGTCCTGTCGCGTTCAGGACTTGGACGGCAGCACGGACTCCGGTCGGCAAAACTGTCGGGACGGACTGCCAACCGGATTGCGACAACGTTGGGAAGTCGAACACCTCGAAGTCCCCATTCGTCAGCAGATTTTCCGAGGCTCGCGTCGTCGACTTGCCGAGCGTGGCGATCAATCGCCAATGATCCGGCAGCGTCTGGAAACAGAGCGTGTGCGGACTGCCGACTGGCGACTTCAAGCGATGGGTCGCCGTCTCCCAATGTGCCTTCTGCAAGATGCGGAGCGACTGCAACGCGGTTTGGCTGTATCGTGCTGCTTCGTCGAACCGCTTGCGTAGCTGCACGACATCTGCGGAGTTCGGCGACTTGCGTTGGCCAGCTTCGCGCGCCTGCGCGATCGCACGTTCGAGCGCATCGCCTGGGAAGATCCCTTCCGCCTTCTGAATGTTCGCGCGGGCTTGAGCCAGCAGTTGCGGAGCATCCGGCTGTCCGGCTCCGAGTTTCGTCAGCTCATCGTCTGCGATCCGCACGCGATTGAGTTTAGCCTTGGCCAATTCGATCCAATTGCGGGCGCTCTGAGCCTGCAGAGATTCCATCTTGCGTTTCAAATCTGCGATCACGCTGGGATCGGATGTGACGATGATCGCGGCAGTCGTGTCGAAGGCGGGCAGCTTGACTCGGCGTCCTCCGGCGATCGGTTCGCTGGTCAGGCTCGCGATGCGTGTGGTTGTGATTTCGTAGGCGAACGCGGTTTCCGGAACACTCGCAACGTCGATCGTCGCGCCCGGCGCGGCGAGTTGCCCTGGCACAAATTGAGCGTCGTCTTCGTACCAGATCGGCATCAAGAGCGTTGCTTTTTCGGTGCGGAACACCGCCGCCTCCAGCTCGCTGCGGATGCGACGTTCGCGCAACACATCGGACTTGAACGCCGTGAGCCTCGCTTCTTTATCCGCTCGCGAGATCGCGGAATTCCGAAACGCGACGTCATGCGATCTGATGTTTGAACCGGACGGAGCCGCGATCGCAAATGGACGTTGCTCGACCAATGTCCCGGCGGCAAGAAAGTCCTCAAGCAGCGCCAATTCAAGATTGACCAAGCCGATCGCGAGTCGCCGCTCGGAGGCTCCCGGAGTTTTCGCATCCAGCGATTCGCTCAACGAAAATCCGAGTCCACGACATCCCGCGGCGAGCGCGCTGTGTGCTCCCAGAAAAATTTGCTCCGGCTCGATGATGATTGGAATCCGCCCCGCGACTTGCCGTTGTTGTGCGACGTCCGGCATCGGTTCGGTGGGCAGCCAAGTGAAGAGAAACGTTCCCGGCCGTGCCAGTTTGCGATGCTGATCCAATGACTCGCGGTAGTTCTTGAACGTCATCGTCGAGTTGAACATGTGCCGGCTGGTTCCCAGCATCTCCGTGTTTCGCGAGTAGATTCGCTCGCCCCCCGTGACATCAATCATGATCGGGCGATGCCGTTCACGGTCAGCACTTTTCACCTGCGAAGCCCATTGCAACACGTTTCTCTGAGTCTCCGGCGAAACGGCGACTCCCATATTCCAGGCCAGCAGATTGTCCCAGTCGTGCGGAATCGGTAACAGCCCGGCAGACTCATGATCGAGCGAATTGCCAGTCGTTCCTCGCAGCTGCGGTGGCGCAGCGATCGCCCAGATTCCTTGCCGTTTCAGCGAACGCTGCAAGTCCAAGTCGCTCGCTTCCGGAATCCAGACGACGTTGAAGCCCGTGTCGCGCAACTCCTCCACGCGCTCACCGTGGTACGGCAGCATTCGAGGAAAGAACGGTCGCCCATCCACCGACAAACGATCCAACTGAAACGACACCGGCCACTGAGCAACGTCCTCGGTGTTCTGAGCAAGCTGAGTGTTTCCATTCGCGACCGGCTTCGCGAAAGGTCCGAACCGGAGTTCATCGACCAGCAGCTCGGTCTTTCCAGAATCGAGCGACAATTCCAAAACGACGCGGTCCACAACGGCCTGATCCAAATCGAGCGTCTTGGGCCGCAACTCGGCACGCAGCCGACGCTTCTCCTTCTGCATCGCCTTGGTCGAAATGCCAACGATCAGTTCTTGCCAGCTTCCAACTTTGGTGTAGGAGTCACCGTACAACACGGTCTTGAGTTGCTTCGCAGGAACTCTGGGATCGCTCTGCCGTGGGAAAACAACTCGCAGCCCGATACGAACCGCACCGCCAGTCGCTCGCACGTGCATCTTGAGCTTCAGATCGTCGATCGCCTGAGCCACCGGCAGCTCGTGATCGAGTACAAGTTGGGTCGGACTTCCCGTGGTCCGAAACACAAACTGCTCGACTCCGTTGCCCCGGAAGGCCAGCTTTGAGTTGGTCAGTCGAGTCTGTTGCGAGCTTTTTTCCAGTGTGCTGTCGGACCGACGCATCTTCCAAGAAGGCTGACCGTCTTCAAAGCCTTCAATGTGCTCGTCCGCCATTGCGGTCCAAGCGGAGGTCAGCCCAAGCAACAGCGCCAGCCCGTGAATCGGCCAACGAGTTGGCCGACCAGCGATCGGAAACGACGTTTCCTGCGTGTTCAATCCATCCATGGATTTTGCGCGACCGGAACAACCGGACTTCCGCCGGTCAGGAGATGTTGATTTTGTGAAACGAATCTGTGTTGCTTTCTTGCCACCGAGTTGAACACCCGGCGATCGCGTCACATCCCGTTCTTTCGCTGTAAGTGGCGGACTGTACTAGCGTTTGCGAAACGAGCCAAGATGACGTCTGCGCCAATCGTTGTGACTGACACAGACGGACATGCGACATTCCATTTTTCATAACTCAAATCCTGATATGGGGTTTTAACCTTCTGCTTGTGGAATCTGGCCGAGCGGCACAGAATCTGATCTCCTCTTGTCGCAACAACTTTAGGAGCACGCCGCAAATGACGACGACATCCCGATTTCCTGACACTGGAGAAAGCGACTTGCCTCGCGAGTTGGTTGATCTCGCTCTAAAGATTGCCGATCTCCCCGAGCCGCTGCAAAAGGATTTGGAGACGGCGTACAGTCGAGTCGTCGAATCGGTTCGCCGACGCCGTCGGATTCTGGCGTTGGTTCAAGAGGCACTCTCGCAATTGCGGCTCGACATCAAGTATCTGATGTTCGATTTGGAAGTCACCCGCAAGGAACGCGACGAACTGAAGACGCAGTTGGAACACGACTAAATCTCGGCGCTCTTTGACGGGCCAGAGTACCCGTTCTACAACTCCGCGCTTCGGCACTGTGCAGTTGAATGGCAGCGTGCAGTTGAATGGAAGCGTGCCGTTGAATGTCGAGCGCAGACATGGCGAGCGATCATCTGGCGGACTGGCTGACTCAGTGGCACGACGTGCGTGAATTGGTGCGCGTCTCTGCCGAAGTGGATGCCGTACACGAGATCGCCGCGATTACAGATCGCCTGCGAAGCAATCAGGGCGGACCGGCGGTGCTCTTCGATCATGTGCGCGGACAGACGACTCCGGTTGTCACGAATCTGTTGGGCAGCCCGCGTCGATTGGCGGCCGCGTTTGGTGTGAGTTCGCTCGATGGACTGTCGCAGCGCATTGATGATTGGCTTTCGGTCTCGTTGCCGCGAGGAAAGCTCGACACCTGGAAGCTTCTGCCGCGTCTCGCAGAGTTGTCGCAATGGCCGCCGTCGGTCGTGAAGACTGGACTGTGTCAACAAGTCGTCAAACTTGGTCGCGATGTCAATCTCGCGGACTTTCCCGCTCTGACAATGTGGCCGGGTGACTCTGCGCCAACGATCACTTGGGGGCAGTTGCAGACAAGTGCTCCGGACGATGCAGGCAAGACGCCCGCGCCACAAAATGCGTCCGGCGATGCGCGGCGGCATGTCTGCGTCGTGCCCCTGGAAGTGCGTGGGCGAGACGGATTGTTGATCCACGGTGAAGAAACTTCGGAGTTGTGGACGTTGCTGGCCGAGTACGGCTCGCGCGGTCAGCAGATGCCGGTGGCTGTCGTGCTGGGCGGAGATCCAATCTCGTCAGTCGCTTCATGGGCACCGTTGCCGGGGCGAACTGATCCGCTCGTCTTCGCGGGTTTCTTACGGAACCGACCGGTCGACTTGGTCGCAGCTCGGTCCGTGCCGCTGACGGTTCCGGCGTCGGCGGAGATTGTGATCGAAGGATTCGTCGATCCACAGGCGGCGTTCGAGTCCGCTGGTCCGATCAGTCGTGAGACGGGATTCTTCGGACCGAGCGAATCTCTGCCGCTGATGCGAGTCACGGCGATCACGCATCGTGCGAACCCTGTCTTTTCCGCGATGGTTCCGGGAGCCGCTCCGACGGAGAGTCATTGGCTGGATCGTGCGTGCGAGCGACTGCTGTTGCCGCTCGCGCGGCTCTGGATTCCGGAGCTGGTCGAGTGGCGGTGGCCGTTCGCGGGAGCGAGCCGGAATGTCCTGTTTGCCAGCATTCGCAGGACGTACGCTCAACAAGCTCGCAAAGTGATGCACGCGCTGTGGTCGTTGCCGCGAGCCGCGACGACAAAGATGCTGATCGTGGTCGATGATGACGTCGATGTGCGCGACGAGAACGCAGTCTGGTCGAGCGTCGCGGCTCACGCCGATCCGGCTCGCGATTTGGTTTTGTGGGACGGACCAGCCGATCCGTTGGATCATGCGACGGCGGTTCGCGGCGTTGGTCGGAAGCTCGGCCTGGATGCGACTCGCAAGTTGCCGAGCGAAGCGGGCGCAGCACGAGTCGCTCAGCCATTGCGCTGGACGGCGGAGATCGAACAACGGCTGGAAGCGCGGTGGCCGGAGTTTGGGTTGTGAAGAGGCGCGAGTGATTGTGGTTGGAAGTCTCTTAATGTCTTCTGAATGCAATCACCGCAAGAGGCGTCTCACCAGGTGCCGACGGCTTTTTTTGGTCGGCTAGTTGAGATCGCCCTTGGTGATGCGGGCGACTTCATCCACGCTGGTGAGACCTTCGATGACTCGGCCGTAGCCGCACTGGCGAAGAGTGATGAGGCCGTGCTTCAGCGCGACGTGGCGGATCTGGGTTGAACTGGCTCGTTCGATGCAGAGTTGGCGAATCGCGTCGTCGGTACACATCAACTCGAAGATGCCCACTCGACCGGAGTAGCCGGTGTCGCGGCAGTCGCGGCAGCCGGCCGGTTTGAAAATTTTCTCTGGCAGCGGGCGAGGGAAGTCGTCCGGAAGGTCGCTCTCGGTGGGATGAAAGGGGACTTTGCACTTGGAACACAAGCGGCGCACGAGTCGTTGAGCGAGCACTCCTTCGACGGTGCTCGCACAGAGGTACGGCTCGACTCCCATGTCGATCAATCGAGTGAACGCGCTCGCGGCATCGTTGGTGTGCAGCGTGCTGAATACGAGGTGTCCGGTCAGCGACGACTGAATCGCGCTCTCGGCGGTTTCGTAGTCTCGGATTTCGCCGATCAGAATCACGTCGGGGTCGTGACGCAGAATGCTTCGCAAACCGGCAGCGAAGGTCAAACCGATCTTCGCGTGAACTTGAATCTGGTTGATCCCCGCCATCTGGTACTCGACCGGGTCTTCGACCGTGATGATCTTCAGTGTCGGATCTTTGATCTCGTTGAGCGCACTGTAAAGCGTCGTCGATTTGCCCGAACCGGTCGGCCCCGTGACCAGCACGATTCCGTGCGGCAGATTGATCAGCTTGTAGAACGGCACCTTGATTTCGTCGGGCATACCCATGCTCGACAGGTTGAAGGTCATCCGTCCCTTGTCGAGGATTCGGAGCACGACCCCTTCGCCGTGGATCATCGGGATGATCGACATGCGGACGTCGATCTCGCGGCCGGCGACGCGAAGCTCGATGCGGCCGTCCTGCGGCTGTCGTTTCTCGGAGATGTTCAGCCGAGCCATGATTTTCAACCGCGTGACGATCGCCTTGTAGAACTGGTGGATCTCTTGCGGCACCGCCTGCAAGCGCAGCAACCCGTCCACGCGATACCGCACCGCCAACCCTTTATCGCTCGGCTCGATATGCACGTCGCTGGCCTGTTGGGCGAGAGCTTCGAGCAGCAATTCGTTAACCAGCCGGATGACCGAGGCGGCCTGAGCCATCTGAGCCAATTCACTGTCGGCACGAGCGACTTCGGCGAGGTAATCGGCATCGACATCGTCGCCGCGCTGCGCGACGAGTTCGTTGATCGTGTCACCGCCGACGCCAAGATGCTCTTTGATCAACCGCACGAGATCGTCGCGCCGCGTGAGCACCGGCTCCAAGCGGAAGCCGCTGAGCGAACTCAGTTCATCGAGCGCTTCGAGATCGAATGGGTCAGAGGTCGCGATTTCAACTCGGCCGTTGTTGCGGCGCAGGGGCAGCAGCGAGTGCCGGAAAATCGCCGTTGTCGGAAATCTGGCCAGCAGTTCGCGGTCGATCGGAAAATCGTTGAGTTCGACGAATCGCATCCCCAGCTCATCACCCAGAGCTCGCAATGCTTGCTCTTCGGTGAGCAGTCCCTGCTCGACGGCGACTTGGTCCACACGCTTGCCGTTGGCCTGCGCACGCAGCGTTTCCAACTCCGGCAGGCTGAGCAGCCCGCGATCCAAAAGTACGTCGCCGATGTCCATCAGAAGAAACCTCGTCTGAGGCGTGAGTTCTCGCACCGCCGAAAGCGGTGGCATGATATCGAAAGTCACCACTCCATCGGCATTCGGGACGCCGAGATTGGCAACCTCCGGCGATTTGGTCGTGCGGGGATTCCGGTCGTAACTCCGCGAGGCAGGTTTTCAACCTGTCACGCGGATTGCCAGGTTGAAAACCAGCTCCATGCTATCGACCACCGTCTCGACCACCGCTGCCAAAGCGACTGCTGCCACCAAACGGGCTTCCACCGAAGGGACTGCCACCTCCGAAGGGACTGCCTCCGAAGCCGCCAAAGGGGGGCGTCCCAGGCGTAAAGCCTCCTGACCCAAACGGCGACGGAGTCGACGATCCACTGCTCGACGAACCGCTGCGTGACGACGACGAGGCTGTCTTGCTGGACGAACCGACTTTGATCTTCGAGTACATCGCGCTCAACGCTGTCTGCACCGCCGCCGAATTGCTCCCTTTGATATCGACCACTCGCACGGTGCGATTTGCGGCGCGGGCATCGTCGTCGATCGCTTGAACCAGGGACTCGATTTGTCGGAAGAGCGACTCGCTGGAAGAAATAATCAACGTATTGGTACGAGCATCCGTGCTGAGCGTCAGCTTGATGCTGCGAGCCTGTTGCTGACCACCACGGCTGTTGCCACCTCCTCTACTGCCGCCGCCTCCCATAAGCATCGCGAACGGATTCGGTTGCTGGCCGGGCTGTTGCCCTTCAGGAGTCATGTCGTCTTTGTAGAGTTCTTTGACGATGGCCGCGACATCCTCAACTTCGGCGTGCTGCACCTGAATGCGATGCGGTGTCCGGTCGCGAAGCTGTTCGGGCAATTCGGAAGCGTCGAGCACTCGGAGCATTGCCTCGACCTCGCGAACTTGGTCGCCAGGGCCGGCGACGTACAAGGCGTTCGAGCGGACGTCCGGAATGATCCGCAGCGTCAGTGAGCTGGTCATCGCACTCGATAGACCTGTCGCGTTCATCAGACTGCGGCCCATCGAGCTCATGCCGCCGGTCAACTCGCCGAGCATTCCGCTGGAGCTGCTGGACCCGGACGACACCGAACTGGTCGGGAAGAGTCGTTCGAGCATCGTCGCCGTTTCACTGGCGTCGGCGGAGCGGAGATAAAAGATCGTCCAGCGCGGTTTCGACGGTGTCGCTTCCAGCATCAGTTCAATCAGCCGTTCCATCTCATCGAGCGCCTCTTCGTCTTGACCGCTGATGACCAAATTGTTGCCGTTGGAAAGGACACGAATCGGCTCCCCTTGATCTACCGTGGCGGCGGCTTCTTTTGCCGGCTCGTCCAATATTGGAGCAGTCGTGCCTTCGGGACTGGCGGAAGGCTTCTTGGCCGACTTTTTGGTTTTGTTCGAGTTTGGTTGTTTGTTGGCGTTTTTCTTTTTGGTTTTGTTGGGCTTCGCAGACGTGTTGGGTTCCGCAGCTTCAGCGGACGATTTTTCGCGGAAACTGGCGGTGAAAATCTTCGCCCCAACGGCTTCGGCTCGTGGTTGGGTGATCGGCTTCGAGTCCGTTTTCGGAGCTTTGCGCTTCGCGCTGACTGGTTTTTCGACCGCGGCGTCCGCCGGCGTTTGGCTCGTTGTTCGCGAGGGACGGGCCGAATCGCGCGGTGGGGTGGCTTCTTCGGAACTCGGAATCACTGACGGGACTCGTTGGTCACGAACAGGCCTGTTGTTCGACGGAACGATGATGATGGGATTCGAGTTCTTCGCACCCCAGAACTGCTTGAGCATCTGCGAAAACTCTTCGGGATCTCGGCCGCCAAGCGGGATCGTTCGCAGCGTTCCCTTTTGGGGATCCCCCTTCAGAGCGTTCGGGTCCATTTGGTTGAGCAGCAGTTTGATCTGATTCACTTGATCGTTGCTGCCGCGCACGATCAGACCGTATCCGGTCGGGTGCGGCGTCATGCTGGGGGCAGCGTCTTTCTCGGCGGCGTACAACGCCTGCAACGTCGCGACGGCCGTTAGCGAATCGATACGGCCGGTGGAGACGACGGCGACCGTTGCACCGCCCGCCATCCCCTCCCCGTCGAGCTGCTTGATCATCCGCTCAATCTGCTCGTGCTGAGTCGGCGTGGCGAAAATGTGGAGCCGCCGTGTTCGACCGTCTTCATTCACGACGCAACCGGGGTGAAGAACATTGAGCGTCTTGGCAACCTCTTGCACATCGGCCGTTTTGACCGTGTAGACATTCAGATACGGCTCACGACTGCGCGGACGGCGAACCGCACCGGGCAACTCTTCGACATCAATCGTTTTGAGCAATTCCTCAATGATCTTGTGTTCGGCCGTGTTAGCCGTCACCAACAGTCGGTTCGTGCGCTCGTCAGAACTGACTTGGACTTTCGGCTTGGTGATTGTCGGCGCGGGCATCACGATCGGACGACCGTCGCGGTCACGCATTTCGCCGCCACGAGGATCGAAGGAGCGCGATCGTGTCCCTTCGGCGACCGATTCAACACCCCGTTGCAGTCCGAACATCGCGCGGACTTTGTCTTCGGCTTCCAGCGCATCAATGTTTTTCAAGGCGTAGGCCATGAACGTGATATCCGTTGGGGCAGCACCGAGACTGACCAGCAAGTCGTGAATCTGCTGCAAATTGGAGCCGATATCCGTGACGCTGATGGAACTCGATCGCTTCAGCGCGACCACTTTTCCTTGCGGACCGATCAGTTCTTTGGCTTCCTCGGCGGCCTCTTCGGCAGTGATGTTCTCGACTCGCAGGATGATATTCATCAGCTCGTTTTTGCCGCGCTTCGGCAAGTCCGACAATTTCACCTTCGGAACCAGATTAGGAGGAATCGTGTCGTCGATGTTGAGCACGACCAAAAACTGGTCGCGACGGACGAGCACATAGCCCTTTTGCAGGAGGTAGCCGTTGATGACATCAAGTGCCTCTTCGGGCGCGTATTCTTTTTCGTCGAAATAGTTGAACGTGCCGGGGGGGACGACGTTGAGGTCGAGCGTCAACCCGGCCAGTTCTGCGAATGTCTTGAGCACGTCGGCCCAGGCTGCATGCTGAAAGTTGAACGAGACTTTTTCGGGTTTCGACAGCTCGGCCTTCGCCGAATCTCCTTCGGTCGGTTTGTCGGTGCTGAGTTCAACGGCCTTCGCGGCGGCGAATTGGTCGGCCGATTTTCCAAACGACACGACCGGCTTGCGAGGTTTGTCATCGGTCTGACTGGTCACGGCTTCGGCGTTGACGATCGGCTGCGAAACGCGAACGGGTTTCTGTGCGGCATCGGTGGTGCCGCTGGGCTTCGATTCCGACTTCGCAGCCTCCCCTTCGGGCGTCGGCTCCGAGCCTTTGAGCTTGGTCCACTGTTCACGCTGAGCGTCGGTCAAAACCGCGAGTCGTTTGTCGTCGAACTCTTTTCGGAGTTCCGTCATTTTGGTTCGCATGTCCTCACCGCCGAAACCACCGCCGGTGAACATCTCGCGCATCTTTTTTCCGGACTCGTCGCTGAGGGATTTGAGCTTCGCGACTTGCTCGTCACTGAGCTTCAACTCGCTGGCCACGTCACTGTCGCCGAGGGAGCCGACTCCACGCTGCTGCAATGCCAACTGGCGATAGCGCGTGAACTGTTCTGGGGACAGCACCTTCTTCAAATCGCCATCGGACTGGGTGCGTTGTTCGGCTTGGATTTTGGCCATCTCGGCCATCGCGGCGGTACGGTCCTCTTCCGAGGCGGTGGGCCCCATCTTCCCAAACAGGTCGGTGACACGCGTGTCTTTGCGAAGCGTGTCACTGATCTCGCGGATCTTGGCTTTTTGCTCGTCGGTCAGTTTGAGTTCTTCGGCGTTGGAATCGCGCAGCAAAATCCCGATCGTCGATCCACCGCCACCAAAGCCACCTCCACCGCCGAAGCCGCCTCCGCCGCGACGTTGAGCGATCGCGGTTGAGGTCGTCGAAAGAATGGCAGCCAGCGTCAGCGTGACAGCCAACCGATGCGAGGAGTTTTTCATGGCGAGGCTCTCTGGGAATACGAGGACAGTCACCGCCGAAGACCCCTTTCCGCCGCAAATTCCAGCCAGGGTGGCGGATGCTACCCGTGTCTGAAATCAGAACTCAAGAACTTGCCAGATACTGTGACGGATTCGGGCCTCTGGGGTGACTCTGAGTCGTATCGGGAATCTTCGGCGTTTGCCGGTCTGGGCTGAGTGGAAACTCGGTGCGGAACCGGCAAAATCCGCCGCAACGACCGATCAGTTGGGTCGTGTGGATTCGAAGGCTACCTTGGTCGTAAACCCTTTAGACATTGGGGCGGCGTCGATAGAAACCCCCAAAGGCTTGGTCTTGGCTCACTTCTTGGCAGGAGTTCCAACATGAAAATCCCGGCTCAATGGGTTTGCATCGGAACTGGACTCGTTCTGGGATTGAACCTTTTGTTTGGCGGATTCTGTGCCACGGCGTCCGCTCAGGGCTTCCGCGGCGGCGAAAGCGGTCGAGGTTTCGGCGGCGGAGGTTTTCCGTCGCCGGAAGATACTTTCCGCCGGATGGACCGCAATCAAAACGGCCAGATTGAACCCGAAGAGTTGGGGTTCATGCGGGACATGTACTCTCGATCCGGCATCGACGTCTCGCGGCCAATCAGTCAGCAAGAGTTCATCCAGGCCTCACAAAAGATTCGCGAACAATTCGAACAGGCCCGCTCGAGCGGAGACTTTTCGCAGTTTCGGCGACCGGAGAGCGGAGGCGGCGGGACACCTTCGTTTGGGGGTGGACCTTCCTCATTTGGTGGCGGACCACCCTCGTTCGGCGGCGGACCTCCGTCATTTGGAGGAGGCCTTCCGGGAAGCTTTGAACGACGGTCCGACGAATCCTCTGACCGAGATCGACGAGGCGATCGTGACCGCCGCGACGACCGAGACAGCGACCGCCGTGGAGATTCGTCGTCGAGCAAGTCCTCCAAAAAAGCCGCGACACCGAAAGTTCGCGTCACCAGGGATCTTCCCAGCGACTATCGCGTCAAAGACACGAACGGCGACGGGCAGATCGGCTTGTACGAATGGGACCGCAAAGCGTTCACGCAATTCTTCGACTTGGACCGCAATGGAGATGGTCTGCTGACGGCCGATGAACTGATCGCCGCCACCAAAAAGAGCGCCACCAAAAACACGGCGTCGAATGGTTCCGCATCAACGGCAATCGCGTCGGCGAGTGGCTCTCGTTCGCCTGCAACGTCTGATTTCGGCAAGCCGAATGCCGCAGCCGCTCCCACGCCCGTCAGCGCCGCACCTCCCGTGGAAATGACCGCCGGAATGAGAGCCTTCGTGGGACTCGACGAAGATCGCGATGGCAAGTTGACCGACGAGGAATGGCAACGCTCCCGCTCGGCTCGCAGCAAATTTGAAAAGGCAGGCATTGCGATTTCGTTCCCGATTCAGCAAGCTCAGTTCGTAGAGTTGTACAAACAGGTCGAGGCCAAGTAGCGGCCTCCAGGACCGCCGCGTGAACTTGCTGACATTGGGTGTCGAAACCTCGGGAATGACCGGTGCCGTCGCGCTGCTCCGCGACGGCAGGACGGTCGAATCGGTCTCGCTGCAACAGGCCGGACGCCGACATGCTCAGACGCTCGTTGCCGAAGTGGACGCGATGCTGCGTCGAGCCGGCATCTCGTCACAAAAACTAGACGTCGTAGCCGTCAGCATCGGCCCCGGCAGTTTCACCGGTTTGCGAGTCGGTGTCGTGTTTGCCAAAACCTTGGCCTACGCGATTGGTTGCCGACTGACGGCCGTCGACACTTTTCGTGCGATGGCCGCCGCCAGCCCAACCGACGTTTCAGAAGTGTTCGTCGTCTCGGATGCTCAGCGGGGCGACCTGTTCGTTGGAAGGTATGCGCTCGGCAAATCCAGCAGCGGTCCGGTGCGAGTTGGCGAGATCGCCATCGAGTCCACCGGCTCGTTCGTTCAACGCTTCCTGGAAATCGCAGCCACACGATCGGACATCGCGATTACTGGCCCGGCCGCCGCAACTCTTCAAGCCACTCTGCCGCCAACCGTGCGAGTTCTCGCTCCCGAATTCCAGCATCCGCGAGCCGGAATCATCGCCGAACTGGGGGAACAACAGGCTGCGGCGGACGAACTGAGTGACCCGTGGCGACTTGAACCGTTTTATCTTCGCCGCAGCGCCGCCGAGGAAAAAGCTGGCTCGTGAGTCCCACTGTTGACAGCACAATGGCAGGCTCGATTTCGCCCAACTATACTCCGGCCGCAACGGAGCCTGACGCTCCAGGAAGCCCATCAATCGTCGCCCTCGTCGGCGTTCGCAACAGGATTTGGAAAATTTCGCCGCCAGTATTTCAAAGGAGTCAAAATCATGGCCTTGTACGAAATTGAAACCAACGCCCACATCATGATCGGCTGGGCCGATTCGCAAGAGCAGGCGGCTCAAGTCGCGAAGGAGCATTACCCCGGTGAAGACGTCGTCCGCCTGACCAAACGACCGCGCGACATCTGGGTGATCTCAAAGAGACTGCTCGGCATCGCCGGCAACGCGGAGCCGTGTGACGTCGCTCGTGACTGCCTCTCGCGCGCCCACGGCGACAAGGTCCACGCGATCCGACTCTACATGCTCGACACCGGTTCGGACTTGCACGAGGCTCAGCGAGCCATCGAAACGAACATGTCGCTCGGTTGGTGACGCAACAATTGAAATCGAAAATCTGACGCCCGGTCGCTCATGTGACCGGGCAGCTTCGTTTTTGTAATTTCTGCTTGGTGAATGTTGCAGAATGTCTGCGGTTGAGAGCCCAACGGATCGCCGCACTGCTGCGGCAGTCTTCGCGGGTTCGATCGGAACCTCAAACGGCTCGCCAACATTGATCGCCGCAGAACGGCAACAACCGAAGGCGCCCACACGATTGGCACACGACTCGCTTCCCAACTCCCTCACGGTGAGCGATGGAAACTCACCGATGACGGAGCAGATTCGCGGCTGCTACCCAGGAGTTTCATTCAGCCTTGTGACACCCATGACGCACATGGCCGCGACACATTGGGGGAGACGAAATCATGTTGGTCCTGACTCGCAAGAGATTGGAAACGATTCACATCGGAGACGACATTACGATCCAGGTGATTCAAACGGGGCGTGGCCGAGTGAAGCTCGGCATTCAAGCCCCCGCGCACCTGCGAGTGCTGCGAGGTGAATTGGAAATGACCGAGAACGCCTTCGCGGGACTCGCGGATGTGAGCTTCGGTCGCTTGGACGGACGCCCTTGGGAACTGGTCCATGAATTCGGCAACAACTCGCTCTGACTCCGAGAACGCCGCCGCGAAAAGCGAGGCGGATCGTCCGACGAATGTCGTGTTCTTCGACGGTGTCTGCGGGTTGTGCAACCGCTTTGTGGACTTCGTTCTGTCCCGCGACCGTCGAGGTGCGATCCGCTTCGCCCCGCTGCAAGGGGAGACGGCGAGGCAAGTGCTCAGTTCCGAGTTCCGAGTTCCGAGTGCGAAGACTCAGTCTTTCAAGACGATCGTCTGGATCGATCCGTCGCATCGTGAATTTGTCCGATCGGCGGCGGCGGTCCGCGTGCTGTGGCGACTTGGAGGAAACTGGTGGCTGATCGGCTGGCTGCTGTGGCTGATCCCGCGGCCGCTGCGAGATGTCGGCTATCGACTCGTCGCCGCCAACCGTTATCGCCTGTTCGGCAAGAAGGAGACGTGCCGCTTGCCGTCTCCCGCCGAGCGTGAACGGTTCCTGCCATAGACCTTCGCAACACGCTCTCGCGGAGATGCTTGCTGGGGGAGATTTCGGCAACTACAACCGCCCGCCACAGCTCGGTCACGGAACGGCTGAGCCTCGCGAGTGGATTGCCAAGGATTTGAAATGCCCAAGCTGACTCAAGCGGACCTGATCGAACTGAACCAAGCATTTGAAGCTCGCACGCCGCAGGAATTGCTGGCGTGGTCGAAGCAAGTCTTCGGAGACAAGCTCGCAGCAATCTCCGCGATGCAGGAGGCCGGTTGCGTCGTCTGTCACATGATCTCGACCGCGAAGATCGACATCCCCGTGCTGTTCGTGGATACGGGCGTCATGTTTCAAGAGACGCTCGACACACGCGACCGGATCATCAACGAGTACGGCATCAACATCGTCACGCTGCACCCCAAGCTGACGATGGCCGAACAAACCACGAAGCACGGCATCCTGTATCTGACCGTCGAAGGCCAGAAGGAATGCTGCCACATGCGCAAGGTCGAGCCGATGAATTTAGTCGCCGGCCAGTATCACGCTTTCGTTGGTAGCCTGCGCCGCAGCGAGGGAGGCAAACGCGCGATGTGCCCCGTGCTGCAAGTGGACACCGAAAACAGCACCATCCGCATCAACCCCCTGGCGATGATGACCGACGAGCAAATGGACGCCTACGTCGCCGAGCACAACGTCATCCTGAACCCGCTGCACCAACAAGGCTTCTCAACGATTGGCTGCAACCGCTGCACGACGCCGGTCCTGCCGAACGAGCCGAAACGAGCCGGCCGCTGGCGACATCTCGGCCCGTGGGCCGTTTACTGCGGCATCAATCCCGCCGACCGCGAAGCCGGAGCCAAGCAAGTCATCGACCTGCCGCAAGACGTCATCGACCGCATCCTCGGCCGAGAAACCGACTTCGCGATCTGAGTCGTTGCAGAGCACGCGGCTCGCGTGCGCTACTCTTCCTTCAGCTTCACCTTGAAGTTGCCGCGTGTCTCGTCGTATTCAAGTCGAAGCAATCCGCGACCTTCGGCGTCTTTGATGAGGTCGGTGAAGCTCTTGTAGCCGTAGTACGCTTCGTTGAAGCCGGGATGAACGCGGCGGATCGTTTGCTTGACCTGCGAGCCCCACAGGGTCTCATAGTCGGCCTGCTGAGAGCGGACGATCTCGCACAGCCACTCGATCGCTTCCTGCTTCTTGTCGGTGTCCTCTTTTTCCTTCGGCGTTTCCTTGTCCTTGTGAGGGTCTTTGACTCTCGGCGGTCGAGCGGCGGCCTTGGCCTTTTGCACCATGCGGACGAGGTCATCGTAGTAAATGAACTCGTCGCAGTTGGCGATCAGCATGTCGGACGTCGAGTTCTTCACGCCACAACCGATGACCCGCTTGTTGTTTTCCTTGAGCTTGCTGACCAGCGGCGAGAAGTCGCTGTCACCCGACAGCAGCGCGAACGTGTCGATGTGATTCTTCGAGTAACACAGATCGAGCGCATCGACCACCATGCGAATGTCCGCGCTGTTCTTGCCACTCTGCCGAGTGTGCGGGACGTCGATCAGTTCGATTCCGTGCCCGTGAAACTCGCGAACCGCGTGGCCGTAGCCGGTCCAATCGCAGTACGCTCGCTTGAAAACCAGCCGCCCCTTTTCGAGCAGCCGTTTCAGCACCAACTGAATTTTGAACTCACCCTGGTGCATGTCCTTCACGCCGAGCGCGAGGTTCTCAAAATCGACGAACACGGCGATGAGACTTTCGTCGGCAACGGACATGCAAGTTCCTTTCAGTATCCCGATTCATAAACCATGTCGGGCGAGTTCTTCATCTACGGACCAATCGTCAGGTGCGCGTTCGATGGTCGCTCCTGTGACCTGTTTCAGCAACTCCAGATTCTGTTGGAACCAATCATCGCCATTTCCTTCCCAAGCGAGGAATCGCTTTCCTTTGACAGTCACCAGCCACAATTCATACTCCTCGCCAATCCATGGCCAGAACCAGACAAACCGGGCCAGCCAACCTCTAAGCGGCGTCTTGAGCACGACCGTGCTCAAAAGGGTTGGTCGCCCTCACTGAGTCAACGTGCAAAGCCTTTCTGGATCAGTCCACTTCGTTTGGATGACATCCACGAATTTCATAGACCGCGACTTCCCAGGAAGTGGTATGAATCCAACCCGCCAGCGCGTCCACAAATCTTGACCACGAACAAAGGACTCTTGGGCGGACCCGAAGACAAGAAACATCCCGATTGCAAACATCAGACGCTCATTCCACGGGCGAGTGCTGATGGCAGGAAGGATCAACAGGAACACCAGAAAAACCGCTCGCATCCACCATGTTGGAGTCGGCAGAAGACGACGAGTCAGTGGTTCGCGAGTGTGTTGGTCGGACATGTTTGAACTCCCATGCCAGCAACTAGCTCACTTCAATCTTTGCGCAGCATGTCGAGCACCACTGGATCAATCAAGCTGCTGGCCACATGGCGGACATGGCCGAAGTCCTGATGCCGGCTGTGCTGGTGCGGAACGGAGACGATGTACGCTCCGGCGGCGGCCGCGGCCTTGCTGCCGTTGTGGCTGTCTTCCAGAACGAGCATCTCGTGCGGATCGACCCCCAGCCGAGCGGCGGCCTTGAGGTAAATCTCCGGATGCGGCTTGCCATTCGTCACATCTTCGGCCGTCAGCGTCATGTGGAAGCGGTCAAAAATCTCGAACCGCGTGAGGATGCGTCGCAGGTACTTGCTGTCCGACGACGTCGCGACTCCCTTGGGCAAGCCGCTCCGTTCGATGTGATCCAGCAGCTCGTACAGCCCAGGCATCGGCGCGATTTGCTCATCGAGCATGTCCAGGAACAAGTCGTGCGACTCGCGCCAGAGCTTCATCGGATCGACGTTCAACCCGGCGGCCTTCACGAGCAACGGGTATCCCTCTTCGGCTCGGCGACCCATGATGAGCGTGAAGAACTCATCGGTCATCTCGCAGCCGTGTCGACGCATCAATTCGACACCCGCTTCGTGGAAAATCTCCTCGGTGTTGAACATCAAACCGTCGAGGTCGAAGGCGACTGCTTTGATTCTGGGAATGGGCAAGGTCAGGAATCCAAATCTACGGGAATGAAACATTTGAGTTGAGCAATGAGGATTGGAAGGTGAAGCGTTAAGACATCCCAAACGACATCGAGATTCACATCGGAGTAATCGTGAACGATACGGTGCCGTATTCCTGCGACTTTGGACCACGGGACTTCGGGACGTTGCTGCCGCAGAATTGGCGACGTTTTGAATGCTGCTTCACCAACCACTTGAATCAGATGCAGCATCGCGAGTTGAAACAGTTCATCCGTTTCGAGGTCGGCTCGGGTTTTACCTGCCGTGAGCCGAACAGCCCGGCTGGCAGCATCCAGCATGTCCGCTGCGTAGCCCAAATCACCCTCAAGCGATGGAGTAGACAAGCTGAGCACTCTCCAACACGTTTTTGCGAATTCGTTGTTTCAGGTACTTCGGGCTGACCACATCCACCTCACGGCCAACGAGTCGTTCCAACTCGTCGCAGACATCAACAATGTCCCAGCCGGGATGATGCCCCTCTTCAAACTCGACCAAAAAATCGACATCACTTTCCGGCCGAAAGTCATCGCGCAACACCGAACCAAAAACCGACATTCGTTGAATATGATGCTTGCAACAGAACACGGCGATCTGTTCTTCGGTGATCGGCAGCTTTTGGAAGACAGGGGCGACCATCACATGGTCCCTCGCAGGCACGCGGGTTGTTGTTGGCGGTAACTCAAGTCGAGCACGTCCATCGGGTGAGCGACCCAAATGTCGTGGCCGGCTTGGCGGAGTTGCATTTGCAATTGCAGCGAGCAGCCAGCATTGCCGGTGATGACCGCTTGAGCATTTGTCTTGAGGATGTTCTCCAGCTTGCGGCGTCCGAGCTGCGCGGCCATCTCCGGCTGAGTGAGGTTGTAGCTGCCGGCCGCTCCGCAGCAAATCTCACTTTCGGCCAGCGGGATGAGTTCCAGTCCGGGAACGAGTGACAGCAAATCACGCGGCTGCTCGCGAATCTTCTGAGCGTGACACAAATGGCAAGCGTCGTGATAGGTCGCTCGGAGTTTGATTTCGCCGGTCGGCTTGATCGGGCCGAGCGATATCAAGAACTCAGACACGTCTTGGACTTTGTGAGCAAACTTTACGAGCTGCTCGTGGAGCACGTTTCCAACGTGCTCATGTTGGCTGGGCACGTTGGAAACGTGCCCCACGGGGGCGAGTTCGTGTGCGACGTGGCCGTAATCTTTCAGCATCGATCCGCAGCCGGCGACGTTGATGATGACGGCATCGACATCATCGACGTTGAACACGGCCGCGTTCTGTTGAGCGAGCTGCAAGGCGGGTTCACCAGCTCCGCTGTGATAGTGGATCGCTCCACAACAGACTTGGCCGCGAGGGACGACAACTTCGCAGCCGTTGTATTGCAACACACGAGCGGTCGCCCAATTCGTCGGACCAAACATCGCGTCCGCCACGCAGCCAGTGAAGAGCGCGACTCGTGCTCGACGCTTGCCAACCGGAGACAACACCTCCGGCAATCGCGGTGTCGGCGAAGGCAATTTGGGCAGCAGCGCTTGCATCCGTTGGAGTTGTTTCGGCAAAAGCCTCGTGACGCCCAGTCCGTCGGTGAGGCGATCCAATCCCAATCGCTGTGCCCAACGAGCCGGCGCGAGTGCCCACCGCAAACGATTCGCGTAAGGGAACAGACCGTAAAGAATGAACTTCTGAAACCAGCCGTTGGCCTGCGAATCACCGCCCGCCAATTCGCGCTGCTGCATCTCGACACGAAAAGGCTCGATGAGTCGCCCGTACTGCACACCAGACGGACAAGCGGTCTCGCAGGCACGACAGTCTAGGCAGAGTTCCAAATGATGCTTGACCGAATCGGTCAGTTCCATCCGCCCATCGACAACATTCCGCATGAGGTAAATGCGACCGCGCGGGCTGTCGTTTTCGTTGCCGGTTTCGAGGTACGTCGGACACGCCGACGTACATAACCCGCAATGCACGCAGTTCATGAAATAACGATAGTCAATCTGCGCACCGACCGGTGGAACGGTTTGCAGCACGGTGTTGGGGCTATTCGTGGTCGCCAGCATAACCGTCAATGTAGGCCGAGCGACGCGAAGGTGCTACCGAGTCTGTCGTGTTCTCACACAATCGTTAGCAACCAAAACGCTGTACCTCATGCAATTCCGATGCGTGCGATCCCAATCGCAATCGAGGGACAAAAGCTCGAAATGCCCCGCAGTTATCTTCATTGAGAATCTTGTCTGTTCGGAACTCATGCTTGATTCGAACTTCCACTTTCGAAAATCGGACTGGCGGTGTCGCCATGCTACCACATTCGCATGCACAAAGAATACAGTCTTGGTACAACCTTTATTCGCAGTGAGGAGGCGAGAACAAACAACTTCGTGTTTTGAGATTCGCTGCAGTTTGAATTCTCTGCGCTCTTCGCTCCTCTGCGGTGAAACGTCGGTTTATTTTTACCACAGAGGAGCGAAGAGCGCAGAGGTTTGACGTGGCAAAACACGATTTCATTTTTCCCGGTCCCCTGACCCGAATGCGACTGAGCCACTCGAAGAAGCGGCACCCTCAACCTTGGTAACGGAGAATCCTCTCATGAGACTGCGAACCAGCTTTTTGTTTCCGAGTTGTTGCGTCCTATTCGTGCAGGTGCTGACATGCACGATGTCGCTGCGAGCGGAAGAAAGTGTCCTCAAGGCTCAGACGGCGGCAAAGGCAATTGCGGCCACCGCGTTGCCGGCCGGCGCGAAAGCGATGCTCAGTTTCAGGCCGATTGATGTGCGGGAACTGGCCAACGAGCGGCAGGTCAAGTTGCGAGACCATCACAAGGCGCGGCGACCTCCCGTCAAACGGGCGATGGCCGAAATGCAGGCCGATCCTGAATTGCAGCAACTCAAAGCAAGAATCACTCCGCAAACAGAACCGCTGGCCGAGCCCCAGTCGGTACAAATCGTCAACAACTTCGAGTTGACTCCCGACGCGACTGGTGGCGTGACTGCGACCGTGTGTGAGCCGAGTGTCGTCGTGACCAAAGGCGGAGCGACGTTCGTGACGGGTAATTGGTTCGCCGCGCTGTCTCTGAGCGGCGGAGCGAATTTCAAATTCATCAATCCGGCCACTTTCATGCGGGATGACAAATATGAATTCTGCTGCGACCAAGTCGCGCTGTATGACGCCAAAAATGACCTAGTGATTTGGTTCTTGCAGTACGCGGAAAACAAACAGTCGCGCGACAACATGGTGCGTGTGGCCGTGATCAAAGGGGCCTTGATCGGTAGCGGCAATTGGCACAACTACGACTTCCGTCCCACGGACATCAACGGGGCATGGACGAACGAGTGGTTCGACTTCCCCGAATTGGCACTGAGCGATGGGCATTTGTATGTCACGTCGAATTCGTTCGTCACGGTTGGAGACGGCTACAAACGAGCGGTGGCGTTCCGCGTGCCTCTGGACAAAATCGCGAACGGTCAGTCCATCACGCCTGATTTCATTCAAAGCGAGGATTCTTTCAGTCTTCGTCCGACGCACGGTGCCTCTGGAACCATGCACTTTGGATCGCATGACTTCGGCAATGGTTATGGCCGGCAAATCGAGGTCTACTCCTGGCCGGATAATTCTTCCAATGTCCGCAGGGTCTTGGTCCCCGTCGAGGCCTGGAGCGACGCGGAGCGTTACTTGGTCTGTAACGACGGTTTTCCGTGGCTGAATCGTGCGGATTCACGGATGACCGCGGCCTGGGTTCAAGGGACTCGCGCCGGCTTTGCTTGGTCGGCGGCAACCGATCCCAGACACAAGCAGCCACATGTGCGAGTGGCCATTGTCGAGACGGCCGGCTCGACGACCAAAACCGTCGCTCAGCCACACCTCTACAACGACAAATTTGCGTTCGCCTATCCGGCTGCGGCAGTGAATGCACAAGGCATCGCGGGGGTCACCGTTTTCTATGGAGGCGGCCGAGTTTCCGGCACGTCGGGTTCGGGGTTCAATCCGTCGATCGCCGTCGGCTTCTTGTACACAGACGCCGACAAATACTCCTGGCAATTGACGACCTCACACAAATGCACGAACGGGCCTGCGGACGGCAAGTGGGGAGACTACCAAGCCGTCCGTCCACATCCCGGAAAAGTGAATGATTTCGTATCCGTCAGCTACGTGCTGGATGGCGGATCGGATCGCCAATTCATTCGCCCGGTCTTCACCCACTTCTCTGTCACAGGAGCCGGTTCGCCACCAGATCCATCGCCAACACCTGGCGGCAACGAACAACTCGTGAAGATGTTGCGTGAAACCCAGGCTGAATTGGAATCTCTGAAGACTCGGCTTGAAGTCCTCAACAAAAAAATCGACGATGTCCTCACGATGCCGCCGATGGAATGAAGCAGATTTCAAGCAGCCTGCAATCGAATGACTCCGAGCCTGGTGGGGAACGGGCGGTGGCATTGCTTGATGGACCTCTCACTCACCTTGCCTTTGAGCAGTCCCGGTTTTCACTGGAACATTGCCATGTTCGTCCGACAAGCATTGGCGATCGTCGTTGGGCTGATGACCCCACTTGCCGTCTGTTCTGCAGGTTTTTTTGATGATGAGCAGAAAACGGACACATCGAAAGAAACGATCAAGCCCAAGACCGTCGTGAAAAAAGAACTCACCGTCGATGGTCACTATCAAGAACTGCTGACGACGGTGGAGCGATTCCAGGCAGCCGTCACTGACAAAAAACGCGACAGAACTCAGTGGTCGCGTTACCCGCTGCAACTTCGACTGTCTTTGACACAACTGCGAAAGCGGCGCGAACAGCCGGAAACTCTGAAGGCCGACTCGTCGACAAAAACGATCACTCCAAAACCCGTGCAGCCGACAAGTGATTCCTCCCCGAAACCGCTGCCGACCAAGTCAGAAGTCACGGGGACGGAAACGCTCCGCAAACCAGATCGCGACAAAATGAAAGGCCGTCAACAGCCAACTCTGCGCGACGTGCCCCTCGAGTGGATTCAGCGGCATTCGAAAGTGATCGAAAAGAAGATCGACGAAGTTGTCTTGACGCTCGATTCGCCGGAACTCGATCACGAACGCCTGACATCACAAGTGAAGCAATTGGACTGTGCGATTCGGCGACTCGCGAAGCCTGAACCCACCGAACCGCCGAAAGAACCGGCCAAGTCCGAAAAACCGACGGTGTCGCCGGGCAAAGACGATCGTTAAATCGTCCCGTCTCAACGCAGAGACCAGTTGGTTGGTTCACGCGAATCAAGCGACTGACGGCCCCAGCTCGCGCAAGGTTCTCACTGTCCACGAATTTTGGCGAGCGTCTGCGCGGCATCGAGACGCACGCGCGGTTCGGGGTAGTCTTTGGAAATCGTCGCGACGTCATTCGCGACGTCGGATCGCGTGGACTCGTCGAGCAGTGCGGCGAGTTCGCCGATCGCCTTCATGGCGTTCGTCGCAGCCACCGGAGCGACATCGCCGCTCGGCCCCGCTTGCTTCAAGGCGGCGGCGGACTTCAAGACGTCTCGCAGCACCGGAACCGCCTTCAACGATTTGTGCCGAGTGAACGCCACCGCCGCGTTGGCGCGGGTATTGGCATCCGCATCCGCCAGCAGAACCGTGAGGGCTTGGTCCGCGAGGTCGAGCGGGAAAAATCCCAGAGCCAAGGCCGCCAACGATCTCAGCAACGGGTCTTGGTCGCGGGAGACATTCGCCAACTCTTCCAGAGTGCTGGCATCAGTCAACGGCGTGCCGTGTTCGTTGGCTCGGTGAGCGATCGTCGCCACCGCCGCGACCGCATTTTTGCGAACCTCGCGGTCACGAGACTCTTTCATCGCCTCGCGGAGCACTGGCAGCACGGCTTCGGGAACGTCGAGCAAGCCCAACGTCCTCGCCAAAAACGCTTGCTGGTCAATCACGACCGGCTCTTGGGACCTGCTCTTCAATGTGTCGGACAGGAGGGCGCTCAACTCCTGTGCGACTTGCGGATTCGTGGTCAGACGCGGTCCCTCGGACTTCCGCTTTTGATCGACCGCCAGCGCTTGCGCTAGTCCCATCGCACCGCGACCGCGACGATGTTCGTTGCTGCTTTTCATGTCGGCCAGCATTGCCTGCCAGTCTTGCTCGGCCGAAGCGAGTTTGCCGAACAGCAGCCAGACACCCACGATCGCCGCGACAATCAAACCGGGGACGACAAACAGTTGCACGATGAACTTCGCGGACGGCGGTTCAACCGGCGGAAGCACTTCGGGATCGACGGGAAGATCGGAGTTGTCTTGGTTTTCGGAAAGTGATTCAGACATGAATTGGCTTGGTCAGTTGGTGGGAGACGGAAAGAAATCGGAGCACTTCTAGCGACCATGTTCCCTCGCTTCAAATCACCAATAGCCAATGTCCAATCAGCAATCTCAAATTGCTGATTGGACATTGGCTATTGGCGATTGGTGATTTGGCGAGTCTGTTCCAGATCGGCTTCGACCATCATTTGCGCCAATTCTTGGAACGAGACTTTTGGTTGCCAGCCGAGAATTCGCCGAGCCTTGCTGGTGTCGCCACACAAGACATCGACTTCCGCCGGACGCAGGAAACGCGGGTCCTGTTCGACATACATTTTCCAGTCGAGACCGAGATGCCCAAATGCGGCATCAAGAAATTCGCGAATCGTGTGCGTCTCTCCGGTGGCGACCACATAGTCATCAGGTTGAGCCTGTTGCAGCATCCGCCACATGGCCTCGACATAATCCCCCGCGAAGCCCCAATCACGCTGCGAATCCAAATTGCCGAGCGTCAGTTTGTCTTGCAGACCGAGCTTGATGCGAGCAGCGGCTCGCGTGATCTTGCGGGTCACAAAACCCTCGCCGCGCTTTGGCGATTCATGATTGAACAAGATGCCGTTGCAGGCGAACAGACCGTAGGACTCGCGGTAGTTAATCGTCTGCCAATAGCCGAAAACCTTCGCACAGCCATACGGACTGCGCGGATGAAACGGAGTCTCTTCGTTCTGCGGCGTCGATTTCACCTTTCCGAACATTTCGCTGGACGAGGCTTGATAGAACTTCACCGTTCGGCCTGTGCGAGCCTGATGCTGCCGGATCGCTTCGAGCCAACGGAGTACTCCGACACCAGTGACGTCGGCCGTGTAAACCGGTAGGTCGAACGACAGCCGCACATGGCTCTGCGCCGCGAGGTTGTAGAACTCGTCCGGCTTGATCGCGTCAAGCAACGCAGCGAAGTTGCCACCGTCCGCCAGATCGCCGTAATGCAAGTTGAGTCCTTGAGGCTCACCGATGCCAGGCGCGTTGCACGGGATCAGGCCATGTACGTCGTAGCCTTTGCCGATCAGCAACTGCGACAAGTAGTACCCGTCTTGCCCGGAGATACCGGTGATGAAGGCGACGCGCTGCGTGGTTTCAGCCATGATCGGCCGAGTATGATTCGCCACCGAATCGTCCGCAAGAAACTCTTCGGAGTCCGCCGTGCCACAGTGTGCCCTCCGCATCGTGATTGCTCAGACGGCGGCGCTGTTGGCCGTGCTGGCGGTCGTGATCCCGACGGAGATCGAACACTGGCGAACGTCGCAGATCGCTGGCGCGAATTGGTTTTTCGGGATCTACGACACGACGATCCCGTTGCTGTTGATTCTGTTGCTGCCGTATTTCTGGCTCGTGCGCCGGCCGTTCTTGATTCTGGAGAGTCACAGGTGGGAACGGCTCAAAACCTGGTGGACCGACGGACCAACGGCCACGGTGCTCGATCGAAAGTCCGTACATGGAACGCTCGTCGCCTTGCTGTTGATTGCGTTCACCTCGCTGTGGATGTGCTACCGAGTCTTCGACCTGTCAGTCGGTGATCGTGAGCAACTCCGGTTGGGCGATCTCCCGCCAGCGTATCACGACGAGTTCAGTTATCTCTTCCAGGCGAAGACCTATTTGGCAGGACGGTTGTCGTTCGAGAGTCATCCGACGGCGGCGCGGCTGTTCGATCAGATGCACGTCGTCAACGAGGGGCGTTTCGCGAGCCGCTATTTTCCAGCCACCGGTTTGTGGATCGTGCCCTGGCTGTGGCTCGGCTGGCCGAGCCTCGGACATTGGCTGGCCGGAGCGGCGACCTGTCTGCTGGTCTTCGGAATCGGCCGTGAGTTGTCGAACAATGGCACCGGCTTCATCGCGGGAATGCTCACCGCGTTGTCTCCCGGAATGGCGCTGTTTGGGAATCTGCTGTTGGCTCATCACCCGACGCTGCTGGGATTGTTCTTCTTCGCGTGGTCGTTTCTGCGATGGCTACGTCGCGGCTGTCTTTGTGATGTCGCACAAGCTGGTCTCGGACTGAGTTGGGCAATGCTCTGCCGACCAATGACAGCAGCAGGGTTCGCTCTGCCGTTTGGAATCATGTTTGTTGCGACGCTATGCGGCAGACTAACCCGAAGCGCAAGCGAGGGACGCACGTCGCCAGACCCTCGCTTGCGCTACGGGTTAGTTTGGCCGCAGTTGTTGGCAATGTCGTTGCCACTAGTTGCGGGGTTCCTGATGCTGGCGATTCACAACCGCGCAATCACTGGGAGCATGACAACGTCGCCCTATCAACTCTTCACCGACATCTACACTCCGCGGCATGTGTACGGCTTCAACAATGTCGTGCGCGGTGAGCAGCATCTCGGCCCGCGAGTGCTCGACCACTACGACCGCTGGGCGGTCAACCTGACTCCCGCGCTGGCCGTCGAGAACACCAAAAACCGATTGCTGGCTGCGTGGCAATGGACGGTCGGACTCGTGCCGCTGTTGGCGGCCACGGTGGTGTTCCTGGTGGGGCATGCCAGCGACCGGCGTTGGTGGCTGATCTTCGGGGCGGTTGCGTCGCTGTATGTGGTGCATGTGCCGTACTGGTTCGTCGGGATTTCCAATTGGCACTACGTTTTCGAAACGGGACCGCTGTGGTGTTTGTTGTTGGCATCAGCCACGGACCTGCTTGCGCGCAATTGGTTGGCCGCCGATCGGCCACGGATGCCAGTGTGGTGGGGGTTGCTCGTCGTGTCAGCAGTCGCCGTGAACGTGACGGATTTCCCACCGCTTTGGTTTCCCTCGAAAATCGAAGTTGGAGCGAACGAGATCGCGTTTCCGCGACGGAAATATCAGGCGTTCGAGGAACTGCTGCGGCGAGAAGTGACCCGGCGTCCCGCGCTCGTGCTTGTCGATGCGGACCCGGCCGATCGGCACATCGACTACGTCGTGAATGAACCGAGTTTGTCGTCAGAGATCCTGCGAGCACGCTATCCTGTCGCTGGTTGGCCGCTGGAACGAATCATCGCGGCGTTTCCGACCCGGGCCGTTTATCTTTTTCACGCGAAGACCGGCGAGTTGCGGCGAGTTGGGCAACCGGGTAACCGGGAAACGCAAAAGGGAGAATGAACAACGATGACCACTCATTCCTCATTCTCCGTTCTCGGTTCTCCGTTACCCGGTTTCCGGCAATCGCACTTCATTTGTCTGATGATGCTCATTGCCGTTGATTGCTCGATTGCCGCCGAACCGCCCGATCCGACGTCGGCTCGGCTCGCGAGCGGCCCTGTGAATTCTCGACCGATCAGTTTCGTCCGCGACGTTGCTCCGGCTCTGACGAAAGCCGGTTGCAACGCCGGAGCTTGTCACGGATCGTTTCAAGGGCGGGGCGGATTCCGGCTATCACTGCTCGGCTTTGATCCGGAGTTCGATCACGAGGCATTGACCAAAGCCAGCCGCAGCCGGCGCGTCGTGCCAACCGCTCCGGAGTCCAGCTTGCTGCTGAGAAAGCCATCCGGTGAAGTGCCACATGGTGGAGGCCGGCGGATCACTCGCGACTCGGAAGTCTTCGCGATCCTCCGTGATTGGCAGCTCGCCGGAATGCCCGATGCGTCGAACGCCGAACTGACCGCGATCAAATTGACGGCTCAACCCAGCGAGTTGGTGCTGATGCCGAATCAGTCGCAGACGATCTCGGTACACGCGACGTTCGCCGACGGCGAGACGCGCGACGTGACCGCGTGGGCGTTGTTCGATGCTCGCGAAAGTCACATTGGCGAGATCACTCGCACCGGGCGGGTCACTGCGCAGCGAGCCGGCAAGACGGCCGTGATGGTTCGGTATCTCGGCCAGGTCGCGACGGTCAGCATCGCCGTGCCGTTCTCGGCCGAGCCGGTCGCGATCGAGTTTCAACCGGTGAACTTCGTCGACGAACTGGTCCTCGCCGAGTGGCAGCGGATGCGCGTGTCGCCTGCGCCGCTCGCCAGCGACGAAGAGTTCTTGCGGCGCGTGATGCTCGATCTGATCGGCACGCTGCCGACGCCGGACGAAGTGCGAGCCTTCTCGGCGGACAAGTCGACCGACAAGCGAGCGAAGCTGATCGAGTCGTTGCTGGCGCGGCCGGAGTACGTCGATTACTGGGGGATGCGCTGGGGCGACCTGCTGCGCTCGCATCGCCGATATCTCGGCGACAAAGGCTTGGCGAGCTTCACCGGCTGGCTGCGGCAGTCGCTGCGAGACAACAAGCCGCTCGACGTGATGACGCGCGAGTTGCTGACCGCGCAGGGCAATTTGTACGCGAACGGAGCGGTCGGGTACTTCTTCATCGACGAGAAAGTCGAAGATCTTGCCGAGACGACGGCCCAGATTTTTCTCGGCGTGCGGATGCAATGCACTCGCTGCCATCACCACCCGCAGGAAGTCTGGAGCCAGGACGATTACTGGGGACTCGCTGCGTTTTTCACTCGGCTGGAATCGAAGGACTCCGGCGCGTACGGCGCACGATTCGGTGGACCTCGCAGTCTGCGAGTCGCGGCGAAACCGAATCCCAATCGACCACTGGCGATCGCTGTCGCTCCCAAGGCGTTTCATGATCCGTTGCCGACGACCGACCCGACTGCCGATCCACGCACCTGGTTGGCCGAGTGGATGACTCGTGCAGACAACCCGTACTTCGCTCGCAATTTGGCGAACCGCTATTGGGCCGCGCTGTTCGGACGCGGCTTGGTCGATCCGGTCGATGACTTGCGTGCGACGAACCCGGCCGCGATGCCAGCGGTGCTCGATCGGCTGGCTCGCGAATTGAGCGACCACAAGTTCGACGCGAAGCACCTGCTGCGGACGATCTGCAACTCGCGTGTGTATCAACTCGCCGGCGAACTTCAGCCGAGCCGCGATCCCGACGGACAACTCTGCACACACCGTGTCCCGCGACGGTTGACCGCCGAAGTGCTGCTCGATGCGGTCTCGCAAGTCACGGGAGTCCCCGAAGCGTTTGATGGCCAGCCGCTCGGCACACGAGCGATCGCGTTGGCCGATCCGTCGTTCCCCTCGAACTTCCTGATGACCTTCGGCCGACCGCTGCGGAACAACGCCTGCGATTGTGCTCGCGGCGGCAACCCCGATTTGTCGCAAGCGCTGCACCTCGTCAACAGCACGACGCTGCATCAAAAAGTCATCAGTGAAAGCGGCCGATTGGCAACTCTGCTGAAAGCGAACAAGACTGAAGCCGAAATCTTCGAGGAACTGTACTTGGCCACGTTGTCTCGCAAGCCTCACGCCGACGAACTGGCCGCGATCGACGAGTTGCTTCGAGACGCACCGTCTCGTCCCGAAGGACTGCAAGACTTGCTGTGGACGTTGCTCAACAGCTCCGAGTTCGTGTTCAATCACTGACGTGGCTTTGAGTCCGTGTGGTCATCGGCGGTATCGTCCGTCGGCATTTGATGGTGGAATCCGAAGCAACGACCCAGCATCAATTGAAGGATGAAGATGATCGGCATCAGAAAGATTCCGATGCCAAAGCCTGCAAACTCGCCATGCCGGCGAATCTGGTCAGCGGCCAAGCCAACGAAAACCAACAGCCAGAAAATTAACTTCTTCATGGCCACCAAACCGGCCAAGGGCGACCAGCATTAACAACATTGCGAACGAGATCACGAACATGCCACGAATGGTGAATTTGGTACTTTTGCTTTGGACGACCGTTGGTGTTGCTGCTGCGGCAGAGCCGGCAAAAATCATTGATGTCTGGCCGGGCAAGCCGCCGGGAGAGACGCAGGACATCGGGCTGGAGGTGACTCAGCCGCCCAAGGAGAGCGAGAACCCGCCGACGATTCGGATCACGAACATCGGCAAGCCGACGTTGTCGGTTTATCTGCCGTCGAAGGAAAAGCGGAACGGGACGTCGGTCATCATCTGTCCGGGCGGCGGCTTCAACATTCTCGCCTGGAACAAAGAGGGAACCGAAGTCGCCGAGTGGTTCAACACGATCGGCGTGACGGCCTTCGTGTTGAAGTATCGCTGCCCGACGGCAGTTCGTTCGCCGAACTGGCTGGCACCAGCGCAGGACGCTCAGCGAGCGGTCTCACTGATTCGCAGCCGAGCGACAGAGTTCAACGTCGATCCCTCTCGAATCGGCCTGTTGGGCTTCTCGGCGGGAGGAATGGCGGCGGGGGCGGCGACGATCAAACATGCGTCGCGGCAGTACGACGCGAGCGACGACGTGGACAAGACCTCGTGTCGGCCGGATTTCGGAGTTCTCGTGTATCCGGCGTATTTTGTGGACCAGCAAGGTGAACTCAAACCGGAGTTCGTGATCGACAAGACCACGCCACCGATGTTTTTCGCTCACGCCTTCAACGACGGAGTGACCTGCGAGTCGAGCGTGCAACTGTTTTTGCAGCTCAAGAAAGCGGGCGTGCCGTCCGAGTTGCATGTGTACTCGACCGGCGGTCACGGCTTCGGCTTGCGACCCAGTTCCGACGCCGCTTCGACCTGGCCGAAGCGTTGTGAGGAGTGGCTCGCATCGCGTGGGCTGCTGAAATAGAAGTGATCTCAGCCCGACGCGCCAGCGAGGGGTTCGTCACGCTCAAAAAAGACAACCACTCGCTCGCGCGTCGTGCTGGTATTTTGAGGAGTTGGTGTGTCGAACGAATCACTGCAGCCCATCCGCATCGCCACACGAGCCAGTCGATTGGCGATGTGGCAGGCGGAACACGTCCGCGATCTGCTGAATTCCGCCGCGCCGGAGCGATCGGTCGAGATCGTGCCGCTGTCGACGATCGGTGATCGGGACAAGACGGCGGCGCTCACTCGGCTGGGAGATTCTGGTGGTGTCGGCGTCTTCACACGCGAAATTCAAGCCGCGCTGCTGGACCGCCGCGCGGACGTGGCCGTCCACAGTCTGAAAGACTTGCCGACCAATCCGGTCGAAGGTCTGACGTTAGCGGCCGTCCCACCGCGCGGGGCCGTCTTCGATGTCCTGGTCTTACCGGAAAAGCGCGTGGGCAGTGGGCAATTAGTCGTAGGCAATGAAGGCGTACAACCTCTGCATTCTGTTTTCTGCCTTCTGCCTTCTGGCGCAAGCATCGGATCGGGAAGCCCTCGAAGGCGTGCGCAAGTGCTGCATCACCGGCCGGACCTGCAATTCGTCGAGGCTCGCGGGAATGTTGAGACTCGTTTGCGCAAGCTGGACGAAGGCGAATTCGATGCGTTGGTGTTGGCCGAAGCAGGACTGAACCGATTGGAATTGTTTGAGCGAATCAGCGCTCCATTGCGGCCGCCGTTTTTCCTGCCAGCGGTGGGGCAAGGGGCGTTGGGAATCGAATGCCGCAGCGACGACGAAACAACGCGCGAAGTGTTGTCTCGCCTGATTGATCGAGCGACGCTGTACGCGGTGCTGGCCGAGCGAACCGTGCTCTCGACGCTGCGCGCCGGCTGTCATGCTCCGCTGGGAGTCTGGACTCGGCCGGAGGGCGAGTCGCTGCGATTGACGGCGGTCGTGCTGAGCTTGGACGGTGTGCAGCGATTCGAGTCCGAGCGGCTGGCGTCGGTTGCCTCTGACGCCGACGCGGTCGCCCTGGGGCAAGCGGTGGCCGACGATTTGTTGGCTCAAGGGGCGGCGGCTCTGCTGACGTCGTGAGTCGTGGGGCAGGTTTTGAACCTGCCCTGGCATTGACTGTCTCATGCGCGAATCACTTCACCGTGGCGGGCAGGTTAAAAACCTGCCCCACGCTAATCGGTATTCTCGTTATGACCGTTCGAGTCGAAAGCCGATAACGACGAACGAGACACTCGGTTGGAGTGCCCGTGTCGTGCATTGGGGGGCAGAGCCATGGAAGGCGCTTGGCGAAAATGGTCGCTGTGTGGAGCGATCGCTTGTGGAACATTGTTTCCTTCGGCAGGTTGTGCCGGAATCATTCCTTGGCCGTGGAGCGAGAAACATCCGCCGAAGATGACCGAGCATCGAGCGGAACGCGAAGCGTACTACGCCGCGCGGGCTTCCGATCCGATTGGTTCGCGGCAGATTTACAAGCATGGAAAGCTGTGGCCGCCGACGCCTCGACCGACCGGCCCGGCAAATCTGCCCAGCCACATCTACCACGCCGAGCACTACTGGCCGCACCCGTACAATTGCCAGGATCAGGACTATGTCCGGTCGCTCTCGGCGGCTCAGGTCAGCAACGGCTGGGTGACGATGACGACGCTCTACGACTACCACTTCGATGAAACTCAGCAGTTGAATGAGTCGGGGCAGATGCAGTTGCGATGGATTTTGGAGAACGCTCCTGCTCGACATCGCTACGCCTTCGTGCAAGCAGTCAACGACAGCGCCAGCAGCGAACGTCGCTTGGCCGCAGTGAAAGCGAATGCCTCGCAGTTGGTCGGTCCTGACCAGATTCCGCCGGTGCTTGTCCGAGTGACCAGTCCATTGGGTCGTCCGGCTGAGGAAGTCGATGTCATTCGAAAACTGGAACTGAAGTCGATCTTCAAACCCGTCATCACGCCCCCCATCGGCACGAACACCATCGGCACGTCAACAGCGAGTGGCGGTGGATCGTAGCTCCGGCGAATGGCCTGCGACGGACGATGCAGAATAACGACGAACAGTGATTTCAAAACTAGCACGACGCGCCAGCGAGTGGCCGGAGTCTCGGAAAACAACCACTCGCTGGCGCGTCGTGCTGGCTTTGAAATGGTGGGTACAGCAGTTATGGACGGCGAAACCAATTCGACATTGGCGACCTTCGAACTCACAAAGGGGCTCGCACCGACGAGTGCTCCGCGAGAGCTGTTTGCCGATTTGTTTGAAGATTTGTCCGACGAAACTCGCAGTCTGTTGGCCGATCCGCAGGTGGCGACGCTGGGTGTCAAGACCGACGGCAGTGCGGCAACAAACGCTCCCAAGGCTCCACAGTCGTTGAAAGACAGCGGTCTGTCACGCATACAAGTTTGCGATCTGATCCTCAAGCAAATCTATTTGCACGGACACCTCCTGGGTGTCGATATCGCGAAGAATGCGCGGTTGCCCTACAACCTGATCGACGAAAGCCTAAGGTTCCTCAAAGATGAAAAATGCATCGAGGTGACGTCGGGAGATTTTCTCGGCCGTGCGTCGTACCGGTTCAGCCTGACGGAACTTGGCCGCACGCGAGCTCGTGAAGCGTTCGAGCAATGCCGTTATGTCGGACCCGCTCCGGTATCTCTGGAATCGTACGTCGCGCAATGTCGATTGCAGGCGGTGGCTGGAATCAAGTGCGACGCCGAGCGTTTGATGGAAGCGTTTCACGGCATGGTCATCGGGCCAGAGCTACTCGATGAAGTCGGCCCAGCGGTGTGCAGTGGCCGGTCGATTTTCATTTACGGCCCACCGGGCAACGGCAAATCGACCGTCGCCCGCGGACTAGGCCGGTTCCTCAATCGTTACAGCGGTGACATCTACGTCCCGTATGCCATCACCACCGAGAACTCGATTATCACGATCTTCGACCCGACGCTGCACATCGTCACCGACAACCATGACAGCGAGAATTCAAACGGTCGTGAGACGACGAGCGGCGATCAACGGCAGAGATTGGAAGCCACCGTCGATCTCCGCTGGCGGAGAGTCAAACGGCCGGTGGTCATTACGGGTGGCGAACTGACGCTCGACCAACTGGAACTACGCTTCAACAAGGTCAGCAATTTCTACCAAGCTCCGGTGCAATTGAAGGCGAACGGCGGAGTCTTTCTGATCGATGACTTCGGCAGGCAAATCGTAAGTCCCAAAGAACTCCTCAACCGCTGGATCGTGCCGCTGGAAGAACGGATCGACTACCTCACGCTCAATACCGGCAAGAAATTCTCGGTGCCGTTCGAGCTGCTGATCATCTTCAGCACGAATCTCGACCCACACGAACTGGTGGACGAGGCGTTCCTGCGGCGCATCCGGCACAAGATTCGGATCGGTGCACCCAGTCCCGAGATGTACTCGCAAATCTTTCAACTGGCGTGCGAGCAGCGGAAAGTGCCGTTCGACGAACGAGCTGTCCAGTACCTTTTCGCGAACCACTACGCTCACGGTCGAACCCCGCGATCGTCAGATCCGCGAGATTTGTTAGAGATTGCCCAGTCGATCTGCCGATTTCGAAATCAGAGGTTTGTGCTATCACAGAAGCTGCTCGAGGAAGCCACGTCCCGCTTCTTCTGTGAAGTCTGACACAAACTTGCCCAGACGACCGAACCCTCTCAAATCACCTCGCGCGGATTTACGTTCGTTGCACACGGAAGTGTGGCATGTCGATGACTCGCTTCACCACTGTGACCTTGATGCTGGGCCTGTTGACCGGCTGTGCGACTTCGAGTCGCGACTGGCCATCATTCGCCAAGCGCGACGTGGATGGTCGGCAGGCCAAAGCGAACCGCAAGAAGCTCAAAGAACCGAGCAAACTCGATTTGGCCTACGCCAAGTGGCAAGAGCAACTTGGCAACATGACCGAAGCCCGTGAACGCTACCAGCGAGTGCTGCACGACGAACCGCAGTCGATCGAAGCGTTGTTGGGGTTGGCCCGCATGGACCAACTCGCGGGACGCACTGCCGAGGCCGAACAGGGCTTTCGTAGGGCACTCAAGAATTCACCCAACAATGCGCTGGTCCTCGACGCTTTGGGCCAATTCTACGCCGCTCAAGAAAAATGGCCGCAAGCGATCGATACGCTCAAACAGGGACTGCAAATCGCACCCAGCGACGACACGATTCGGTTTCATCTCGCCGTCGCGACCGCGAAGTCCGGCGATTTGGTCACCGCGAGACCATTGTTCGTCAACTCCGTTGGCGAGGCCGAAGCAGAATACAACCTCGGTCTAATCCTGCACGATCAAGGCAAGCTCGACTTGGCTGAGCAGCACTTCGTGCAAGCGGTCGTGAAAAAGCCGACGCTCGAACAGGCCCAGTTTTGGCTGGCAGAAATCCGCGTGGAAAAGGAAACCAAAAACGTTCTCACAGGCACTAGCAATCGCCCACGACCGGAGATGCAAGCACCGGCCGGAGCACTGCCGAGCATCACGAACCTTCAGACAGTGCCCGTCGCCGAGCATCGGCTGAGTCCGCACGACATCCTCGGCATTCAACAGACAGTCGCCCAGCAACCTCCACCGACCGCCGTGCCACATTCCCAGGTCGCTCCGGCCCTCGGAGCGGTCCCAGCCACGACGCGGGGAGTCGCACGTCCCGCGAGCGTCTTCAATCCATTCGCCACCGGCACGCCGTCGAATGGCGGGCTCACCCCGCAGCAGCTTGAGCAACTCCGCAACCAGCGGTAGTTCAAAGTCACCCGAAGCGTCAGCGAGGGCGTGCGCTCGATGCCTCGCATGGCCATTGGTGAGATGTTTCTGAGCGGTACGGCGCTAGCCGCCGGTCCATCAGATCGGCCGAGACGGGCGGCTAGCGCCTTGCCGCTCAGAAGTCTCAAATCTGGACGTGCGAGGAATATCGACTTCGTTTGCACGACAGTCTCCGGTTGAATCGCTCGCCCTCGCTGACGCATCGGGTGACTTCGCAAGAGCGATCCGGCAAAGTTTCGCAGCTTTGCCGGACGTGCCGAAGTTCGGAATCGCTCATCGCATGCCAGTTCTCCGGCCGATGCAGGCGAAGTACGTCCGCCTTTCCAGGCTGACTGTTCCCCTTCGCTTCCCTAGAATCCGCCGCAGGTGTCTGCCGTGAACGCCGCACTTCGTTTGTTCGTTCCGGATTTGTTGTCAGACGCTCCGCTGTCCGTGCCGAAGACGTTGTCTCGCAGCGGTCAGCCCGTTCGCAGGAGCCGCCCAATGTCCAGCAATGTCTCGTTCAAGACTCGCCTGCCCGACTTGACGAATCAGATCGTCGAGACCTACCAGCAAATCGGCTCGATCAATCATCTGGGCCATACGGCTTTGCCCAGCCGCGAAGCAATCGTGCAGATCCTGTTTGATCTGACCGAGGTGCTGTATCCCGGATATCGCCGCCGCCAGAACTTGCACCTGGGCAATGTCGTGTACCACACCGGTGATCTCATCGACGGCATCTATGACTCGCTGTCCGAGCAAATTGCTCGCGCGTTCGAGCACGAATCCCGTGTCAGCCCACCCGTCGATGCGGACGGTTCCGCGATCGACTTCCTGACGCCAGCTCAGCTCCGAGCCTTCAATTTTCTCGAAACGCTCCCAGAAATGCGGCGAATGCTGGCCGCCGACGTGCAAGCCGCCTTCGACGGCGACCCCGCCGCGAAGAATCTCGACGAGATCATCTTCTGCTACCCCGGTCTCGAAGCGATCACCGTACATCGCATCGCTCACGAGCTTTACCGCCTGCAAGTCCCGTTCATCCCGCGGATCATGTCCGAGTGGTCTCACAGCCGCACCGGCATTGACATTCATCCCGGAGCACAGATTGGCCCGTCGTTTTTCATCGATCACGGCACTGGCGTCGTCATCGGCGAGACCACCGTCATCGAAAGTAATGTGCGGCTGTACCAAGGCGTCACGCTCGGTGCATCCAACTTCCCGAAGGACGAGAACGGAAACATCATCCGCGGCGCGAAGCGACACCCGACGATCGAAGAGGGAGTCGTCATCTACGCAAACGCCACAGTACTCGGCGGCGACACAGTCATCGGCAAGAAATCGGTGATTGGCTCCAGCTGCGCGATCATGAAAAGCGTACCGCCCAACACGCAGGTCACGCTGGAACGAGCACAGCTTCGCTTCCGCGAAGCGTCGTAAAAACCAGCACGACGCGCAAGCGAGTGGTCCGCTCCATTGCGGATTTATCACTCGCTTGCGAGTCGTGCTGGTTTCAAACCAATGCTACCGCTGCTGAATCCGATAAAGCTGCGTCTCCGTCCGAATCAGCAGCGCCCCGTCGGCGACGGCATACGACGCGAACGTGCGTGGTTCGAGTTCGTTCTTGGCGAGTTCGACGTACTCTGAACCAGGCTTCAAGACGATCCCGTCACCCTGCTCGCTCTGCAAATAGATCTTGCCGTCGGCGAAGAGCGGCGACGAAGAGAAGTTGCCGCCGATCCGCTTCTGCCAGACTTGCTCGCCACTGACCGCGTTGAAACAGGTCGCAATGCCGCCGTCGCTGACGACGTACAACTGATCGCCGACCAGCAAAGGTGACGGAGTGTGCGGCGCGGACTTGTTCGTCTTCCAGGCGACGTGCGTCTCAGTGACGTTGCCTTTCCCGTCCGGCTTGATCGCCATCAGGACGGGCGTGTCGTAGCCGGAACTCAGGAAGATCAATCCGTGCCCGAACACCGGACGCGGGATGACCGAGTAGCCCAGCCCGTAATCGACTCGCCAGATTTCGCTGCCGTCCTTCGGGCGATACGCCGCGACGTGAAACGTGCCAGGAGCAACGATCTGTTTCTCGCCATTGACCTCGATCAGCAGCGGCGTGCCGAACGAGAACTTATTGCCGTTCTTGTGCTCGCGAGCGATTTGCCAGCGAACCTTTCCGGTCGCCCGGTCAAGCGCGACGACGAACATCTTGTCCAAGCCGTCGCACGAGAAGACCAGCAGGTCATCGACCAGAATCGGCGAGCCGCCGTTGCCGTGCCGCATCTCGTACTGGAACTCGCGGTTCTGCCAGACGACCGCACCATCAAGCGTCAGGCAGGCGGTCCCTTGTGCTCCAAAATGCACGAAGAGGTGTTTGCCGTCAGAAATCGGTGTCGGACTGGCGTGGCTATTCTTCGAGTGAATCGGTTTCGCCGTCTTGCCGTCCTGCAAAAAAATTTCTTTGTCCCACAGAGATTTCCCGGTCGCCGCGCTGAGGCAGATCGTTCGCAGCGATTGATCTTTTTTGTCGTCGTCACCGGTTGGCACAGCGGTCGTCAAATAGATGCGATCCCCCACCACGATTGGCGACGACCAGCCGAGTCCCGCGATCCCGGTCTTCCAAGCGACGTTTTTGGTCGAGGACCATTCCGTCGGCAACTTGGAAGCCGCCGCGTGTCCCTGCCCCGTTGGTCCTCGAAACTCCGCCCAATCGCCAGCGGATGCGCTCGCCACCATGAAACCCAAGAGACCAATCGCCAACGTACATCGCATCGTTCATCTCCGGCTTGTTGTTCCCTAACCCCTAGCCCCTAGCCCCCAATCCCAAATCCCTATTTCACCTCGGTGACTTCTAACTTCCGTTCGCCGCGCGGCGTGGACAGCTTGACCACGTCGCCGACCTTCTTGCCTTGAATCGCCTGACCGAGAGGCCCGCTGAGCAGAATCTTCATGATGTCCGCGTCGTAGTCTTCCTCACCCGGCCCGACCAGTTCGTAGCCTTCTTTTTTGTTGTTGCTCAGATCCTTCAGCATGACGACCGAGCCGAACGCCGCGATCCCTTTCGGGAGCGTGGACTTGTCTACGATTACGCAGTTGGCCAGCCGATGCTTGAGCTGATTGATCTTGGCCTGCATCCGTCCTTGGTTCTCGCGCTGGCCGTGGTATTCGGCGTTCTCGCGGAGATCACCTTCGGCGCGAGCGTCGGCGATGAGCTCCGCCAGTTTGGGCATCTCGTCTTCTTCCATTCGGCGAATTTCTTCGCGGAGCTTGTTGTAGCCTTCAACGGAAATCGGCTCGCGTTCCATGGCCGATGGCCCTTTCAAAACGGTCAAATCGAAACTGACTAAACCAACAGCCCGGCTGCTTATGAGTCAGCCGGGCTGCGTGGCGGGCAGGATTCTATGGACGAATTCCCGCCGTTCCTAGCCTAACGGGAGTTGGAAGTGGTGAGTTCGGAGTGGCGAGCAAGACAAATCCACATGCCCTGCCTTCCAACTCACCACTCTCTACTGATAGTCCTGATGGGTCGGCTTGAGGATCAGTTCGGGGACGTGCGCCCGCCTCGGCAGGCAGGCGATGGCGACCACGATGTCCGAAAAATCTTCCGGCTTGAGGATCGCCGCCCGATGCTCGTCACTGACCGGCTTGGGACGCTTTTCGAGGATCGGCGTATCGACCTCACCCGGATAGATTGTCGTCACGCGGATGCCATTCTTGCCGTCCTCGTTGGCGACGGCGGTCGAGAGGCCAGACATCGCGAACTTCGACGCGACGTAGGCGATGCCGCCAATCGCGAACGCTCGTTTACCGCTGATCGACGAGATGTTGATGATCAATCCATCCTTCCGCTCCCGCATCTGCGGCAGCACCGCGTACATGCAGTTGTAGATGCCGGTCGAATTCGCAGCCATGACTTCGTCGAACTGCTCCGGCAGCATCTCGGCCATCGAACGGTTCTTGATGTTCGTCCCCGCCGCGTTCACCAAGATGTCGATCCGTCCCAGCTCCTTCGTCGTCCAATCGAACAGCGCGTTGACTCCCGCTCGGTCACCGACATCGCACGCGCGATAAATCATCGCCGGCTGCCCGCACCACTCGGCCACCGCCGTCTTGAGTGCCTCTTCGCGACGTCCAGAGATCGCGACACGACAGCCCTCCGCCGCCAAAGCCTTCGCAATGCCGTAACCAATACCAGTCGCCCCGCCCGTAACGAGCGCCGTCTTACCTTGCAGTTTCATGGATGCAGTTCCTTTGAGTTGTAGATTGTTGGTCCTGTATTGGACATTTCGATCAATTCGCTCCGAACTACCTTCGACGCGACCTTGCCTTGTTACTCGTTCCACCGGACACCATTTTTATCACCCAAGCCACATTGATCTTGGTCAGCGACTCTGGGGCGATCCAGATGACATTCGAGTGGTATTTACCGAAGTTGTCACGAAGTCTGAACGAGAGCGTGTGATCCCTTGGTGCGCGACCACCACCATAATCTCCGTGGCTACCCCAAACGACATCGTACTCAGGGTAGGCTTGTTGAATCACTTGGGTCGCAATGGTCATCTCTTCCTTCGTCGCTTTCCGATTGGCGTGACTGCCCTTCATGGATATCCCTCAATTCCATCCTTGCCACATCGGTGAAGTGGCACTGCCGAACAATCTTTTCGACGATTCCAGAGCGGTGCTGTCACACCGCACTCCAAATGCTCTACGCCAACACACCTTTCACGACTTCACCGTGAATGTCCGTCAAACGAAAATCGCGGCCTTGGTAGCGAGACGTCAGTCGCGTGTGGTCGATCCCCAGCAGGTGCAGGATCGTCGCGTTGAGATCATGCACATGGACCGGGTCGCGAGTGATGTTGTAGCAGTAGTCGTCGGTTTCGCCGAACGTCGTGCCGGTCTTCACACCCGCTCCGGCCATCAGCACGGTGAAGCAGCGCGGGTGGTGATCGCGTCCATAGTCCGTCGCAGTGATGCCACCTTGCGAATAAATCGTGCGGCCAAACTCGCCACCCCAGACGATCAGCGTGTCCTTCAACAGGTCGCGCTGCTTGAGGTCTTTGATCAGCGCGGCGGTTGCTTGGTCCGTGTCCTTACACTGCCCGCGAATCGCCGCCGGCAGTCCGCCGTGATGATCCCAGCCCATGTGGAACAGTTGCACGAACCGCACGTCTCGCTCGGCGAGTCGTCGTGCTAGCAAGCAATTCGCCACGTAGCTGCCGGGGCGTTTCACATCCGGGCCGTAGCTGTCAAGCACATGCTGCGGCTCTTTCGACAGGTCGAGCAATTCCGGCACGCTGGTCTGCATCCGAAACGCCATCTCGTACTGCGCGATGCGTGTCTGGATCTCCGGGTCACCAACTTGCTCGAAGTGCTTTTGATTGAGCTTCGCCAACCGATCGAGCGTCCCGCGCCGCGCGGCGGCATCGACTCCCGGCGGATTCGACAAGTACAGCACCGCGTCTCCGCGATTGCGGAACTTCACCCCTTGATGCTTCGAGGGCAAGAACCCCGCGCCCCACAGCCGGTCGTACAGCGGCTGATCATCCGGCCGACCGCTGCCGAAACTCGTCAGCACGACATACGCCGGCAAGTCTTGGTTCTCGCTGCCGAGTCCGTAGCTCAACCACGATCCGATGCTCGGCCGTCCGGCCAACTGCGAGCCGGTCTGCGAAAACGTGATCGCCGGATCGTGATTGATCGCCTCGGTGTTCACCGAGCGGATCATGCAGAACTCATCCGCGATGCTCGACATCTGCGGGACGAGGTCGCTCATCCACATCCCGCTCTGCCCGTGCTGGGCGAACTTGAAGATCGACGGCGCGACCGGAAACTTCGCCTGCCCCGACGTCATCGTCGTCAGCCGCTGCCCCTGCCGAATCGAATCCGGCAAGTCTTCACCGCGCCGCTTCTCCAACTCCGGCTTCGGATCAAACAGGTCCATTTGCGACGGCGCGCCGGATTGAAACAGGTAAATAATCCGCTTCGCCTTCGGAGCAAAATTCGGAAACCCAGGCAGCGCAGCGTGAGCTTTCGGAGCATCTGCGGCAGTCAAAGACTGATGGTCAGCCAGCAACGCCGACAATGCCGCCGTTCCCACAGCGGTCGAGTGCCGCAAAAACAATCGGCGATTCGTGACATCTTGATGGTCGAGTGACATGCTCATTCCCGTTTGATCGCGAGGAGTAAAATTTCGGGCCGAAAATTTGAACGTGAATTATGGCGTTAAAGGACTTTGTTCAAAACGGCGACAACGTGTTTGTGGCAGAGACATTGCTGATTAAAGCCCGCATGGTTTCACATCAGAATATCAGCCGGAACGCGATAGCGTCCGGTTTGAGTGCCTGTTGGTGTTCCGAACCGGACCCTAGGAGTTTGTCTTTGTAACGGAAGTCAGTGAATTTCGATTGGCGTTTTTGCCAGAGCGGCGGTGGGGCAGTGGGAGAGATTAGACCAAGGCGGCTCGCCAGAGCTTCAGGAGGTTGTGGGTCAGGCAGACAAGTTGCCATTCGGCGTTCATCTTCGGAAGTCCTCGCAGGGAGAATTGGCGGAAGCCCGTGGCTTGTTTGATTTGTCCGAAAACCGGTTCAATTTGTCCCTTTCGTTTCTTGTACGTGTTGCGGCCCTGTTTGGTTCGCAGCGTACGGGCCATACGCTGCTTCGGGC
>SXGS01662145.1_pt1 | contig 43031 bp, 42 predicted proteins | sample 3174681 | NCBI WGS metagenome assembly SXGS01 (sample SAMN11356861, study PRJNA531348) | freshwater metagenome | isolation source: freshwater sample F1-80 | place: China: Fuxian Lake, Yuxi | collected 2017-12-25 | reverse complement strand
GTCGCACTTTCTCCGCCCCTTGACCCGAACACTGACTGTTGGACCCGGGTTGGGGTTCATTGGCAAATCTGCTTGGAAATGCCGGGGAGAATCGCCAATGAAGGCGGGCGGAACGGGACGCAGGAAGTTGCGCACGGCGATGTGCGGGCCGATGTCGTACCCCTCGCGTAGTTTGCTCGCCATGAACTCTGAATCTGTGGCGATTTCGGCCGCGGGCCTGGCGCGCGCGTTCGGTGAAGTGAATGCGGTCAACGGGGTCGATCTGTCAGTCGCTTCGGGCGAAATGTATGGCTTTTTGGGTCCGAATGGCGCGGGTAAATCGACCATGGTGCGGATGCTCACAACCTTGTTGCGGCCGACCTCGGGCTCGGCGCGTGTCGCAGGTTTCGATGTGGCTCAAGAAACTGAGGCTGTGAGGCTGCGGATCGGTGTTGCACTCCAAGATGCGGCCCTCGACCCAAAGCAGACCGGTCGCGAGTTGCTTGATCTCCAAGCTCGTCTCTACGGTTTGGCCAAAAGAGATCGGCAACGGCGCGTCGACGAGGTGATCCAGATTGCGAATATTGGTGATGCCATCGATCGTCGCATCTCGACATACTCCGGAGGGATGGCCCGTCGACTCGATCTTGCGGCGGCGCTGATTCACGAGCCCATCGTTTTGTTCCTCGACGAGCCGACGACGGGTCTCGATCCTGCGAGCCGCCAGACAGTGTGGGAGGAAGTCGGGCGTCTCAATCGTGAGTTGGGCATGACGATATTTCTCACCACGCAGTATCTCGAAGAAGCCGACGCGCTCTGTGATCGAATCGGCATCATCGCCGACGGCAAGCTGGTAGCAGAAGGCACGCCTACCGCGCTCAAGCGCGCCATCGGCACCGACGTCATTATTGTGCGGGTGAGCGGCGACCCAGAACTCGTGCGTGGTCGCCTTGCCGATATCCCTGACGTTGAACGCATCGATGTGCGTGGCGACCAAGTGCTGATTTCGTGCGCGCATGGTGCAGCCACAATCAGCCCGGTTGCAGTTGCGCTTGCGGATTCAGACGTCGAGGTGCGCGACCTCACGTTGCGTACGCCTACCCTCGACGACGTGTTTTTGCAACTCACTGGTGGGCACCTCACCGAAGGGACTGCAGCATGAGCGACGTTACGGTTTCACACGGCGCGGTTCGGCCCGCGGCTTCAGGGCTAGCGCGGCGCGCGGGGTTCATGAGCGATCTGACGACGGTTGCGCGGCGAGCCGTCCGTTTGGCGACGCGCGAACCTGAAGCGATTCTTCCCGCGCTTTCGATCCCGCTGTTTTTCTTTATTGTGAACATTGGTGCGCTGCAAGCATTTGTTGAGGGAAACGCCACAGCGGGCGTGATCGACTTCAAAGCCTTTCAGCTTCCCGTCGCGATCCTGAATGCGGTTACGGGCGTTTCTCGAGCCGGTTCGCTCGTCGGGGATATTCAAAATGGCTACTTCGACCGGTTGTTGCTCACCCCGATGCGGCGGGCAACGCTGTTGCTCGGTCTGATGATCGCCGACTTTGCTTTGGTATGCACGCTGTGTGTCCCGGTCGTGGGGCTCGGGTTTGCACTCGGCGTGCGTTTCGAAACCGGCGTGCTCGGCGTAGCAGCATTTATTCTCATCGCTGGGCTCTGGGGCCTTGCATTCACAGGGTTCGCCTACGCCATCGCACTCAAGACCGGAAATTCGGCCGCAGTGAATTCGAGCTTTCTTTTGTTTTTTCCCTTCATGTTTCTCACGACCGCGTTTCTGCCCAAACAAGCGCTGACGGGGTGGTTGGCGACCGTCGCCGACTACAACCCGGTGACCTATTTGCTCGACGCGCAACGTCACATCATCTCTAGCGGGTGGGACGGCGCTTCGATGAGCAAAGCCTTGTTGGCGATCGGCATCGTTGGTGCGGTCAGTTTCTCGCTCGCATTCGCGACGCTGCGCGGCCGACTGAAACGGGGCTGAACGATGACGACAATTGTTCCGGCCGGCCCACCATTGGAAGAACCGCTCTTTGCAATCGCGCGGCGATCGGTGCTCATTCACGACTCCGAGCGTGACCGATGGTTGGGCGTCGACTGTTGGTATCCCGCGCTCGACGACTCTGGTGCTGCTTCGGTGTACGAACTTCTGCCTGGCCTCGGGTTCACGGCAAATGCTCGTCATGAGACAGCGGCAGAAACTCGTTCGTTTCCCCTCGTCGTGTGGTCGCACGGTCGCACCGGTACTCGATCCGCCTACGTGATGTTGTGTGAGGGCCTCGCCGCGCGCGGATACATCGTGGTGTCGTCCGATCATCCCGGCGACACATTGGGCGACTGGCTTTTGGGTGCCGCGGTCGATGATGCAACCAATGAAGCTCAACGCCAAGCCGATCTCCGCTTCGTGCTTGACACTGCTACGCAGAGCCACGCGATCATTCCCGCAGGCGCGCGGATCGATCACACACGCATCGCGGTGGCGGGCCATTCCTACGGTGCCCACACCGTGCTGAGTCTGTGCGGCGATGAAAATTTCGATTCGCGTATCAAAGCGGTGGCCGGAATGCAATCGCTCACCCGCAGTATCCGGCGGTCTGCCATCGCTCGGATCTCAGTGCCCTTGCTCATGGTTGTAGGCATGCAGGATGCGACAACACCTCCCGAACTCGATGCCGATCGTGCCTTTTCAGCAGCGGGACCACTCGCTCGCCGTGTGGATATCGAAGCTGCGGGCCACCAGGCTTGCAGCGACGTCGGGCTCTATCTAGAGCTCGCCCCTCAAGTGCCGGAGCTCCCTGATTTTATTGGTGATTTTGTGCGTTCGATGGCCGACAACATCACCGGCACAGCAGGCGACCCTTGGCGCCCGACGGTGGGGCTGCATCTCGAGTTGCTCGGGAACTGGCTCGGCGAAGTGCTTGGCGTCGAATCGACCCAGGCTCGCGTCGAGTTCGCGCGCTTGGTTGAACGCCCTGGAGTCTCGCTGCGCTTGGGTCGCGGAATGGCCCCCGATACAGTGCAGTCATGACCGATGAAATTGACTTCAATGCATTCAACAAGAGGTTGATTGAAGAGTTCCGTGCCAATGATGGTGTAGTGGGTGGCGACTTCGCCGGATGGCCGCTTGTGCTCATCACAACGATTGGCGCAAAATCTGGGCAAGAACGTATCGCTCCGCTCGTCTACACAAACGACGGCGACGACATCGTTATCATCGCATCGAAAGGCGGCGCAGCTACGAGCCCCGACTGGTATCACAACATCGTCAAGAATCGATCGGTGAAAGTCGAGCTCCCAGGCGACACTTTCACCGCGACGGCGACTGTGCACAACGAGGGCGCGACCCGCGATCGCTTGTATCGCGCGCAAGCAGACGCAATGCCGAACTTCGATGTCTACCAAAACTCCACCGATCGGGTGATCCCAGTCATCACATTGGCGCGCGACGCCTAATTGCTCTGTACTCCAACGTCGGTGCCATGAGTGGGGAGCAAGTGCGGCGTGATCATCGACGCGCGCAAGTGGTCAGCGCACCGCGCGCACCGCTACGAACGACTCGTCGCCGACACTTCGCTCGAGCATCTCGGCGCTGCTGAAGCCAACTGCGAGGCACTGCTTCGCGTAGGCACGTCCTTGCTCGACCGTCCATCCGTGACTCGCGTGACCTCGCGCGTCAGCCCTGACTCGCCGCTCGATCGCAATCATGCGGCCATTCGGCCGCAGGACGCGCAGTACCTCTTGCACGCTACGTTCGAGATCACTCCAATGGTGGACTGTCGCCAATGCCCACACGGCGGTTGCGCTTTCGTCAGCGACGCCGGTCGCCTCCGCTCTGCCCAGGCTCCACTCGATATTCGATTTCGATGGGATGAGGCGAGCGACGCGCAGCATGATCGGCGCAGGGTCGATGGCCACGACGCTGCGCACTTGTTTCGCGGCAACCCGTGCGGGTGCGCCAGGCCCACAGCCGATATCAATGAGTCGGTCGCTCGACTGCAGATCGCTGAGTTCGATCGCAACTGAAGTGCTGGCTCCACGCGCGAATGCCATGCTGAGTGCGGCCAAGACGCCGGACACACCGTGGAATTTTGGGTAGTGCGCGTGGTGGTTCGGCGGCTGCGGTGTGTGTGGGCCAGTGCGTGGGCCTGTGCTCGGTTCGGAAATCATTGCGGTCACTCCTGATTGAGGGAACTATCACAATCACCTTGACAGTTGAACCCGGGTTCAAGTCAACTGTTTGTATGAGTTCTTCGGACCTGCTTTCTATTGGACAAGTCGCGCGCTCGGCGGGGATCGCAACTTCGGCGATTCGCTATTACGAGCGGCGGGGCCTGGTGACGCCGACAACCCGCGTCTCGGGGCAACGGCGTTACACCGCGGCAGACCTTCGTAAAGTGGTGTTCATTGGCATGCTGCAAGATGCTGGACTCACCCTCGACGATATCGACGGCATTTTGAATTCAGAATCCGTGCGGGAGTGGAAGGCGATCGCAAGACTGCGGCTCGCGGCACTCAAGGATGAAATTGCGCGGCTAACGCATGCGCACGATCTGCTCGATGGAGCGATGTTGTGCCGCTATGACCATCCCATGAACCAATGCAAGATCATGGGCGCCGAGATTGACCGCCGCTTGGATGTCGGTCGGCGAATCTGAAGGTAGCCCTCAGGAAACATCCAGGTATCGTGCCTACCCTGGTCCGTATGCTCGGTCGATCCCCGCACTGTCGAGTTATCCATTGTGAGACCGTCCGACCACTCAGGAGTCGAGTTCATGGGCAAGATGCGTATTGCAGCTATCGCGGCTATCAGCGTCGTCGTGCTCGTCGTTGGCGGCACATGGGTCTTCATCAATGTGATTAAGGATGAGCCCGCCAGCCGCCTCACGCTCGATGATTCAACCACCTCAATTCCCAATTCTGGTGCGGAGAATTCTTCTACGACCGCGCCCAGTGGCGTTGGCATCGACGGAGAATGGAAAGCCACAGCAGATTCGATCGTTGGATACCGGGTGAAAGAGACCTTGTTCGGGCAATCCACCGAAGGAGTTGGCCGCACCAATTCAGTCGCAGGCAGCATGACGATCGCGGGCACGACGATCGAAAAGGCAACGTTTGAAGTCGACATGACGACGGTGAAGAGCGACTCCGACCGGCGAGACGGCCAGTTCAACGACCGGATCATGGAAACCGCCAAGTTCCCGAAGGCAACCTTTGTGCTCACAGCACCAATAAAGCTCGCGAACATCCCGGCAGACGGCGAAGAGATTTCCGTCAAAGCAACCGGCGACCTGACGCTGAAAGGTACGACGAAGACACTGGTGTTTGAAATGTCGGCGAAGCGATCGGGTGCAACGATCAGCACGCTGAGCAACATCAAGATCGTTTTTGATGAATGGGGCATCGACAACCCGAGTGGCGGCCCAGCCACCACCGGAGATGACGGCGACTTGGAGATCAAGCTGGTGTTTCAGCGCTAGCGCCTCCGCAGCGTCTGTTGGCGTGTACCACCTGCAAACTGTCGGCAGCCATCGGACGTGCACGCACTAGACCAGCGCCCCGAGATAATGATAAGAACCGGCGCTATGCCGAAGCTGCGCGCGCGTAAAGAGATTCAGTTTCTTGGCGCGCTGGTGCAGGCCGATCGCCCGCTTGCTGTGCTCTGGTATGCGCTCTTAGTTCTGCGCGGCGTGTTGCCGGCATTGTTAGCGATCTCAACCGGCGTGTTGGTTTCCGCGGTGACGCGTGGCGATTCGCTCACGGGTCCGTTGATCTTTGTTGGTGTGGTGTTTGTGCTCTACCAAACCCTCGCCCCGTTGCATCGCGCTGCGAGTGCGAACCTGGGGAGCAAGACGTCGGCATGGCTCAACGATCGGTTGATGGCCGCATGCACCAAACCCAATGGCATGGCGCACCTCGAGCGAGCGGACCTCATTCACGACCTCACTGTCGCTCGCGACTTTGACCTTGGCATTATGGGGCCGCCTATGCACATCTCGATCGACTTCATCGCGACCGGATTGGTGGAGATGGTGGTGGGTTTGGCATCGGCGATGGTGCTGTTCGATTTCGCCTGGTGGGCGCCGATCGTGTTGTTGATTGGTTGGGGATCCACGCACTGGTTGCTCCGCGAGAGTGCCGTGTGGGCCGATCGCGACACGCCAGAGGTGCGTGACGCGCAACGTCACGCCGAATACGCGTATCGGCTCGCGGTCGATGCTCCCGCGGCGAAGGAACTGCGCTTGTTTGGTTTGGCGCCGTGGGTGGTTGATCGTTTTTCGACGCGGCGCCGGCTCTTGCAGGAATTGCGTTGGCGAGCCACCAAGTTGCGTGAAAAGTCAATGATTGGTGCACTTATCATCGTGCTCGGCGCGAATTTGCTTGTCGCTTGGCGAATCGGCGTAGAAGCCAACGCAGGTACAATCGGGTTAGGTGCGGCCGCCGTATTTCTCACCACGATGATGCAAACCTCGACCGTTGCGTTTGGCGGTTTTGGTTGGGCGCTCGACGGAGCCGCGGCTCCCGTGGCCGCCGTGTTGCGGCTCGAAGCCTCGATGCTCAAAGCCGGTGAGCTGCCGCAAGGCACACGCGTTGCAACGGGGTTACCCACCCACATGATTCGCTTCAGCGACGTCACGTTCTCGTACCGCGACGACACGCCGAAGGTGCTCGACGGATTTACCCTCGACATCAAAGCAGGAGAATCAATAGCAATCGTTGGTGTGAACGGCGCAGGCAAGACCACGCTGGCGAAACTTCTTTGCCGCCTCTACGACCCGCAATCGGGTTCCATCGAGATCGACGGTGTCGATCTCAAAGAGTTTGACATCGAATCTTGGCGCTCACGAGTCACGATGGTGTTCCAAGACTTTGTCCAATACGAACGCAGCCTGCGCGCCAATGTTGCGCCGCTTGGCGCGTCCGACGACTCAATCAATCAAGCGCTCATCGACGCTGGCGCGATGCATCTTGCTGAGCTGGACACGATCTTGTCGAAGGGATATCCCGGCGGTACCAATCTGTCGGGCGGACAATGGCAGCGGGTCGCACTGGCTCGCGCGCTGTGCTCAGTCAACGAGGGCGCCGGGCTCGTGCTGCTCGACGAACCGACCGCACAGCTCGATGTGCGCGGCGAATCCGAAATTTTCGAACGCGTCCTCGAAGCGACGCGTGGCATCACAACGATTTTGGTTTCGCATCGCTTCTCTACTGTGCGCCAAGTCGACCGGATCTGTGTGGTGGAACACGGCAAGGTTGTCGAGCTCGGAAGCCACGAAGAACTGATGTCGCTCGGTGGGCGCTACCAAACGATGTTCGATATGCAAGCTGCCCATTTTGTCGAAGTCGACGATGCCGGAGAGGAGATGAGCTATGAATCCCTCTGAGCCGGTAGCAACCCAAGGCGATGACATGCCGACCGCGGTGCGGTCACTTGTTCGCATGGTGAAACTTGGTTACAAAGCAGAACCGAAGCTGATTACCGCAACATTTGCGATGACGATGTTCGCAGCGCTTCCCGACGCGTTGGTTGCATTGTGGCTGAAACTGCTCGCGTCTGGTATTGACGATAATCGCAAGAACTTGGTGATGATTGCCGCGATTGGCCTCGGCATTTCCGCAACCGGCACGTGGTGGCTCAAGGTGGTATTCGATCGGCTCACGAGAAAGTTCAAAGATCGTGTATCGGTGGCGCTCGAATCACACGTGGCCACGTTGCAGGCCTCGGTCGCCACAATCGAACATCACGAGCGTCCCGAATATCTGGACCGCCTGGCGATGCTTCGCGACCAAGCGTTTGCTCTCGATCATCTTTTTGATTCGATTTTCGCAACGTTGGGGTGGATCGTACGGCTACTCATCGTGATCGTGCTTCTGGCCTCGGTGCATCCGGCGCTCATCTTGCTCGCAGTATTTGCGATCCCCACCGTGATGGCTTCGAGTTCACGGCCAATGGTGGAGCGCAAGGTACAAGAGTCGGTGGCTGCACGCGATCGCCAAGCGAAGCACGTGTTCCAGATCGCCACGACCGCACCCGCAGGTAAAGAAGTGCGGGTCGCCCAAATCGGTGCGCAGCTCATCGACGACCGTCGAGCTGCGTGGGATGCTTGGTACGCGCCATTGGCGACTACTCGTTGGACGAGCGCGTGGGTGACCTCTGCGTCATGGGCATTCTTCGGGCTTGCGTACGTGGGTGCGATCGTGTTTGTCGCGGCAGGGCTGGACTCGCGTGCTGGCGCAGTGCTGTTGGTCGTCGCGGCAGGCGGACGGCTTTCCGCGTATATCGGCGCGGCTGTCGGGGAGCTTGGGTTTCTGCGAAGCTTCTGGCTCGATGCCGGCCGCAAGTTGTGTTGGCTGGAGGACTATGCCGCCGCGCTCGCGTCACATGGCGATCTCGTGGTGCCCGACAAGCTGACGAAGGGCATCACCTTCGATCACGTTTCGTTTTCGTATCCCGGCACCGACCGGCTTGTGCTCGACGACGCCACGCTCACCTTGCCGGCGGGAGCGGTTGTCGCGATTGTCGGTGAAAACGGTGCGGGCAAGACCACGTTGGTGAAACTCCTGGCGCAGATGTATGCGCCAACCAGCGGCATGATCACCGTCGATGGTCAAAATCTTGCGCACTTCGCCCATGAACAATGGCGTCACGAACTCGCCGGGGCGTTTCAAGATTTCTTTCGTTTCGAGTTTCAGGCGATGACCAGTGTGGGTCTCGGAGACCTCGCGCACCTCGATAATCGTCCAGTGGTTGAAGCGGCCGTTGATCGGTCTGGTGCTCACGACCTCATCCAAGCGCTCGAGCATGGTCTCGATACTCAACTCGGTGCGGGCTGGGAAGGCGGCGCTGAGCTGAGTCATGGCCAATGGCAGAAGCTCGCACTCGCGCGTGGCTTCATGCGTGCCGATCCGTTGGTGCTTGTGCTCGATGAACCCACAAGCGCACTTGATGCCGAAACTGAACACGCGTTGTTCGAGCGTTACGCGACTGCGGCACGCGGTGGCGCTGCGGCGAATGGACGCATCACGTTGTTAGTTTCGCATCGGTTCTCGACAGTGCGCATGGCAGACCTCATCGTGGTGCTCGATGGTGCGCGGGTTGCTGAGGTTGGTAGCCACGAACAGCTCATGGCGAATGGCGGCTTGTACAGCGAGCTCTACACAATCCAAGCGCAGGCCTACCAGTAACGCACGGGCGCGGCCGTCCGGGGTGGTCACACGATGTGCGGGGATGCGCGGCTTGTGTGGGACCGCGTCGCTTGTGCGGGCGCCGAGACTTGGGGTGGTCACACGATGTGCGGGGATGCGCGCCTTGTGTGGGACCGCGACGCTTGTGTCGGGCGCCGGGCGGGGCCGTCCGGGGGTGGTCACACGATGTGCGGGGATGCGCGGCTTGTGTGGGACCGCGACGCGCTTGTGTCGGGCGCCGAGACTTGGGGTGGTCACACGATGTGCGGGGATGCGCGGCTTGTGTGGGACCGCGACGCTACGGGTGCTCGCCGAGCGCTCGCAGCAGCTTGTCGAAGAGGCGATCCAACGTGGCACGTTCGCTGGCTGCAATGCCGTCGAGCAACACTCGTTGCGCATCGCTGACCGCTTCAATTGCGGCATCAGCTGCGCGTCGGCCCTCGACGGTTAACGAGATCAACCATGCTCGCCGATCGTCGGGGTCAGTGCGACGATTGATGAGTCCGGCATTGTGCAACCGGTCGAGGCGGTTGGTCATGCCTGCTGGCGACACCATCGCGGCACGCGCCAACGTTCCAGGGTTCAGCTCCGCGCCCGCTCCGCGGCGCCGCAACGTCGCAAGCACATCAAATTCGCCGAGATTGATCCCGTGCGGCGTAAGTGCAGCTTCGACGCGGGGAACGGCCTCGTTTTGAAATCGAGCAAAACGCAGGCAGGTGGCCATGGCATGGAAGTCGAGATCGGGCCGCTCGATCGACCAGGTATCGATGGTGTCGCGTACGAGATCGGAGGCGTTCACAGCCACCATCGTAGTCAAAATTAATTCATGTTAGAAACATTTGACATCGAATATTTCGATTCTGTACTATTGGGTCATGTCCGAACCAATTATCCGAGTCCAAGATGTTGCGTTTCCTCGCTTCTCAGGCCCCGACCTGGAGGTAATGCAGATGTTTCTTGAATCCTTCGGGATGCATCTGTCCGCTCGCACCGATGACGCCCTGTACATGCGTGGCACCGACACCAATCATCACGTGCACGTATGTCATCTTGGAGATCCCGGATTCGTTGGCCTCGCGTTTCAAGCCACAGCTGAGCAACTCGAAACTCTCGCCGCCGCGACTGGCATCGCAGTGGAACGGAGTCTCGAACCCGGTGGGGGAGTTGTGGTGCACCTTCAAGATCCAGACGGCCGGGTCGTCGATGTGGTTGCGGGGATTGACCCGCTAGCTCCGTTGCCGTTGCGCGTTCATGCTGCGACAAATACTGGAGAGTCTCGATTGCGTCTCGGCACCTTGCAGCGGGTCGAAGCGGGGCCTGCGCAGGTGAAACGCTTCGGACACGCCGCGATCAAAACGGCGTCGCTCGCGTCGGTTGCGACTTGGTATCACGACACACTTGGTCTGCTGATCTCCGACGATCTTTGGATTGAAAGCCCAGACCAGCCCAATGGCAGGTTCATGCGTTGCGATCGGGGCGACAAACATGTTGATCACCACAGCTTGTTGATTATTGAAACTGGCGAATCCAAATTGGGTCATTGCGCATGGGAAGTGGCCGATTTCGACGACTTGATGTACGGGCACGAAACACTTGCTGCTGCGGGTTATCAGCCATATTGGGGAATCGGCCGCCATGTACTCGGCGGGCAAGTGTTTGACTATTGGAAAGACCCGCTTGGCTTCACGGTGGAACACTGGACCGATAGCGATCTCCTCAACTCAAGCACTCCTGCGGGTTCGCGATTCTTGTTTGAGCCGATTAATCAGTGGGGCCCGAATCCACCTGGCGATCTCGACTTCTAAGAGGAAACTTCAATGGATTTAGGTATTTCTCAGCGTCGTGCAATTGTGACCGCGTCGAGTGCTGGGCTCGGATTCGCTTGTGCGCAAGCGTTAGTGCGAGAAGGTGTGCACGTTGTGATCAACGGTCGCGATCGCGACAACCTCGAAGCCGCAGCCCTGCAGTTGCGAGACCTTGGAGCTGTCGACCAAGTGATCGCGGTGTGCGGCAACATTGAGAACGAATCGACACGAGCGGCACTCTTTGCTGCGTGTCCTGCACCCGACATTCTTGTGAACAACAACGGAGGTCCGAACCCTGGTCGATTCGGCGAATGGAAGCGCGACGATTGGATTGCCGCGATCGACTCCAACATGCTCGCGCCGATCGCGATGATTCAAGGCTCGATCGATGGGATGGTGCAACGCCAATTCGGTCGAATTGTCAACATCACCTCCGCGATGGTGAAGAGTCCACGTAGCCCGATGGGATTGTCATCGGCGGCTCGCACCGGGCTCACCGCAGTGTGCAAAGGTTTGTCACGCGACGTAGCGCACGCGAACGTGACAATCAACAACTTGCTACCAGAACGCATCGATACTGGGCGGCAGCGACAAATGGCCGAGCTCGCAGTCACCTTCAAAGGGATCACGCTTGAAGAGGCCTACGACGATATTGCTCAGACGATCGCCGCCAAGCGTCTCGGACGGCCAGACGAATTTGGTGCGGCATGTGCGTTTCTGTGTAGCGCTCATGCCGGCTTCATCAGTGGTCAAAACATCGGCATCGACGGCGGCACCTACGAAGGCCTGATCTAGTGCAGCAACGCCCTCTTAATATTGATGTTTTGGTTGTTGGTGCAGGCCCGACCGGCTTGACCGCTGCAATCCTGTTGCATCGTTTGGGGCTTCGAGTGCGCATCGTTGATCAACGCGGAGGCCCGCAGCGTGCTCCGGCCGCGCATGCGGTGAACGCCCGTTCCTTCGAGGTGTGGCGCCAGGCTGGAGTCAACGTGGACCTGCTTCGGGCGGCTGCGACATCACCCCGCGATGCGGCAGCAACGAATTGGGTGACGAAGCTCGGCGGCAATCTGCTTGGGAGTTTGCCGTACGAACGTCAGGGCGACGAGATGTTGGCAGTAACGCCAACACCGTTGCGCAATTTGTCGCAGCATCGTCTTGAACCGCTGTTGGTTGCCGAATCGCTGGCAATTGGCATTGATGTTGAGTACTCGACGACCTGGGTATCGAGTGTGCAGGGCGACGCTTTCATCGATACGGCGTTGCAGTCAGCGTCAGGCGCGGATCAAAATGTTCGGGCCAAGTATTTGTTGGCGTGTGATGGGGCGGGCAGCCCGATCCGGCGGTCGTTGGGGATTCAACCGATCGGCCCAGCAAAGCTGCAGCAGTTTTTGATGGTGCAATTCGAAGCCAACCTGCGGACGATCGTGGCAGAGCAGCTCGGCATCCTATTTTTTGTCATGGACCCCGAATCGAACGGAGTATTTGTCGCCCACGACGTCGATCACGATTGGGTGTACATGCATCCGTTCGACAGTGATGTCGAACCGATCGAGACATTCACCACAACCCATTGTGAAGCGTTAGTGCGCGCCGCGATGGTTCCCAACGATGTGCCGATGGCAGTCAAGACGGTCTCGGCGTGGACCATGACGTCGCAGGTTGTGGACCGTTATCAAGCCGGCCGAATTTTTTTGGTAGGCGATAGCGCGCATCGTTTCCCGCCGACCGGAGGTCTTGGGTTGAACACCGGTGTGCAGGACGCCCACAACCTTGCGTGGAAAATCGCAGCCGTGCTTCACGGCACGGCGGGCGAGGAGCTGCTCGACTCCTATGAGGCTGAACGCCGACCAGTCGCTATCAACAACGGCGAGCAGAGTCTCACGAATGCGTTCAAGATGATTGAGGTGCCGATCGCTCTCGGCACAGACCCCGATGTAGGTGTCGCACGAAACAACATGGATGCCGTCCTGGCTTCGGCCGAAGGTCGCGCCAGCGTCGCCGCCGCGATCGCGAACCAAGCCGCGCACTTCGACATGATTGGCTTGCAACTTGGCATGATTTACGGCGATGAGCGCGACCAATCGAAGGTGGATGTCTCGCGCTACGAGCCGTCGTCGACCCCTGGCGGTCGCCTCCCTCACGCCTGGGTGATCCGAGAGGGGCGGTCGGTCTCGACACTCGACCTGATACCACTCGACCGGTATGTAGTTTTCCTCGGGCCAGACGCATCGATGCCGCCGGGATACGGGCTGGCCCTGCAGATGCGCGTGGATCGAAACGATGATGCACTACAACGTTGGTGGACAACCATCCTTGGGCTCAACGACTCGTCGGTTCTCGTCGTGCGCCCGGATCAACACATTCAGTCCCGTCAGATCTAGCGCCCGCGTTCCCACATTTTGGCGTCGTACTCACCTCGAGGTGGTCCCACGATGTGCGGGGATGCGCGGCTTGTGTAGGACCGCGGCGCTTGTGTCGGGCACTGAGCCGCGAGGTGGTCCCACAATCTGGCCGCGAAGGCGCAAATCGTGGGACCGCGGGCGGTGTGGGCTTCTAGCCTCAAGGCATCATGAGCGATTCAACACACGACACCCCCAAGTTCCGCTACAACGCCGCGTTCGCGAACGAGATCGAACGCAAATGGCAGGACTATTGGGAGGCTGAACGCACCTTTTGGGCGCCGAACCCCACCGGGTTGTTGAGCGATGTGAATCGCGAGCGAGCGCACCTTCCCAAGAAATTCGTGCTCGATATGTTTCCGTACCCGAGCGGCGCAGGGTTGCATGTCGGCCACCCCCTTGGATTTATCGGCACCGATGTGTATGCCCGTTTCATGCGTATGCAGGGTTTCAATGTGTTGCATGCAATGGGCTATGACGCGTTCGGCTTGCCTGCCGAACAGTATGCAGTGCAGACCGGGCAACACCCCGCGGTCACCACCGAACAAAACATCACCACCTACCGGGCTCAGCTCCGCATGCTCGGCCTCGGCCACGATCCTCGCCGTGGCGTCAGCACCACCGACGTCGGCTACTACAAGTGGACGCAATGGATCTTCTTGCAGGTGTTCAACAGTTGGTACGACCATTCGAATGATTGTGCCCGCCATGTTGACGAACTTGTGAGGGAACTCGACGCGGGGCTGCGTTTGCCCGACGATGACGGCGTGCCGTGGGCCGAACGCGACGCACTCGAACAACGGCGCTACGTCGACGATCACCGCCTGGTGTACGTGGGTGAGGCGCCGGTGAACTGGTGCCCCGGTTTGGGAACCGTGTTAGCGAACGAAGAAGTGACTGCAGATGGTCGTAGCGAGCGCGGCAACTTCCCTGTGTACAAACGGCCACTGAAGCAATGGATGATGCGAATTACCGAGTACTCGGATCGGCTGATTGCTGATCTCGACCAGCTTGATTGGCCCGATTCGATCAAACTGATGCAACGCAACTGGATCGGTAAATCCATCGGCGCCGAAGTCGACTTCCATGTTGTCGGCAAGAAGGGAGCGTCCCGCCAGGGCGCCGCAGCGGAGCAAGGCGAGCCGACCGACCAGGATGCAAGCGACGACACCCTCATTTCGGTATTTACCACTCGTCCCGACACGTTGTTTGGCGCTACGTACATGGTGCTGGCGCCCGAACATGAGTTGGTCGATCACATCACTCCGAACGAATGGCCGGAATGCCGGCCGGAGTGGCGCGGAATTTTTGGAGCGCACCGTTCGCCGTCTGAAGCTGTATCGGCCTACCGCGACTTCGCCAGCGCGAAGAGCGAACTGGAACGTACTTCTGAAGGTAAACAAAAGACCGGTGTATTCACGGGCGCCTTCGCCGTAAATCCCGTCAATGGTGCAGAAATACCTGTATTCATTGCCGATTATGTGCTCACCGGCTACGGAACTGGTGCGATCATGGCGGTTCCTGCGCACGACGCACGCGACTTTGAATTTGCACGCGAATTCGTGATCGACGTTGTGCCGGTGATTACACCGTCGCCGGAGTGGTTGCTGAACCATGAAGGCGCGATCGCGGCCGATTGTGCCACCTGGAGTGAATCGTTCCACGGCGATGGTGTCGCAATGAATAGCGCGAATGAAGGTGTGTCACTCAACGGGCTGAAGGTGCGCGAAGCCAAGGCCGCCATTATCGAGTGGCTTGTTGGTGAAAACCGGGGCGCGGCAACGACGAACTACAAACTCCGCGACTGGTTGTTTTCTCGCCAGCGCTATTGGGGCGAACCGTTCCCGATTGTGTATGACGAGCACGGTCCGATCGCTGTGCCCGAATCAATGCTGCCCGTAACGCTCCCCGAAATTTCCAATTTCGAACCGGCAACGAGTGATGACCCGGATGCGTTGCCGTCGCCTCCGCTTGGCCGCGCTGAGGATTGGGTTGAAGTTGAATTCGATCTCGGCGATGGCCCTCGCGTGTATCGACGCGAGGTGAACACGATGCCGCAATGGGCGGGTTCGTGTTGGTATTACTTGCGTTATCTCGACCCGACGAACGAAGACCGGTTTGTGGATCGCGAAACCGAACGCTATTGGGGCGAAAACAAACAAGAAGCCGTCGGTGCGGTCGACCTCTACGTCGGCGGGGTGGAACACGCGGTGCTGCACCTGTTGTACTCGCGGTTCTGGCACAAAGTGTTGTTCGACCTTGGTCATGTCAGTACGCCCGAACCGTTTCAACGCTTGTTCAATCAGGGCTATATCCAAGCGTATGCCTATACCGATGAACGGGGCATGTACGTAGAGGCGAGCGAGGTCGTTGAACGAGATGGTGCCTTCACGCACAACGGTAAAGTGGTGAATCGCGAATACGGCAAGATAGGCAAGAGCCTGAAGAACGTTGTCACACCGAACGACATGTGCGATGAATACGGCGCCGATACGTTCAGAATGTACGAAATGTTTATGGGGCCGCTCGACGCCAGCAGGCCGTGGAGCACGCGCGATGTGGTCGGCGTCAATCGGTATTTGCAACGCCTTTGGCGAAGCTGCATCGACGAAACCTCCGGCGATTCGCGCGTCGTCGACGCAGACATTGACGACGACACGCGCCGCGTGCTGCACCGCACGATTGCTGCGATTACCAACGACATCTCTGTACTCGGCTTCAACACCGTGGTCGCGCGAGTGTTCGAACTCAATAATCACCTCACGAAGTTGGTGGAAGCCTCCGGGAGCGCGCCGCGCGCCGTCGTCGAACCGCTCATCTTGATGACGTCACCAGTCGCGCCCCACATTGCTGAGGAACTCTGGCAACGGTTAGGCCATACCACCACGTGTGCCTACGAACCATTTCCGGTGCACGATCCCAAGTGGCTCGTAGCCGACACCGTGGAGATTCCAGTGCAGATCAACGGCAAGGTGCGCGGCAAAGTGACGGTCGCCTCCGACGCCACCCAGGCCACCTGCGAAGCGGCGGCGCGAGCCGATGAGCGAGTCGCAGCACTCCTTGTGGGAGCAACCGTGCGCAAGACCGTTGTGGTGCCAGGTCGGATGGTGAATTTCGTCGTCGGGTAGAGTCCAGCCCGATCGAGTTTGCTCCGAGCCAGGGCAAGTCGGGATTTCCCCCAAAGTCTATGAAATCGGTTGCGTTTGGCGCGCCGGTGTCGTCTGCGAGATTCGTCTTGCTAGATCTCGGGGAATCCCATGCACGACTCAATGCCACCGGCGCGGCCCCAAGTTGGTTTCAATTTGATGTTGCGCGATCCGCGCCGCATCGTGACAGCGTTGGTCCTTATGGTTGCACTTGTCGTGGTGGCAGTTTCGGCGTTGCGCACCTCGCCAGCATCCTCACCGCCGGGGGCCAGCATCGCGGACGCGAGCCCCTCACTTGACGACTCCACGACCTCAACGTCGGTACAACTCATACTGCACGTCGCGGGCGCCGTCGTGCGCCCGGGGGTCGTTGAGATCCCGCCCGGGTCGCGAGTGGTTGATGCCATCGATGCTGCCGGTGGTGCCACCGCAGAAGCCGATGTTGACCAGCTGAGTCTTGCGGGCAAGGCCGTCGATGGGGCTCGCATCTATGTGCCGCAACGTGGCGAAATTGTGGTGGCGCCGATCGACGCCGGTTCGGGAGGCCAAGGAATGGGAACCGAAACAGTTGGCCCGATCAATCTCAACTCTGCGAGCCAAGCGCAACTGGAGTCGCTGCCTGGCATCGGTCCGTCACTCGCAAAGGAGATCATCACGACCCGCGAGCGGCTCGGTGGTTTTGGTTCTGTCGATGATCTCAGACGCGTGCACGGCATTGGTGACCGTCGCTTCGAACAACTGCAACCATTGGTAACGGTGTGAGCAGCCACGATGTCGCTCCGGTCGCGGCCACGCTCGCCGTCGTTGCTGGCACCCTGATCGGCCAGCGATTGGGCGCAGGGCCAGGGCATCTGATGGCACTCGCGAGCCTTATCGCACTCGTGGTGGCGCTCGCGAGCCCGACTCGCTGGTTGCGCCGCGTCGGAATTGCCATTTGTCTCTGTGCGTGTGGCGCCGCGGTGATGCAACGTGCCCTCAACGGTTCCGCGCGGCACTCGTTGACCGCTGCCGTCGCTCGCGGTGCCGCCGTGGAATTGCGTGGAGAACTCGTTGGCGACCCGTCTCCTTCGAAATTTGAAACCACTGCCTTGCTTCGTGTGTCGGTCGCCAGCGTTTCGGGCGGCGAGTGGCAACGAGTCGACCGCGTGCTGGTCGTGCATGCTCGCGCACGGTCGCGGGGCCCCTTGAGCGTCCTTGATGCTGCCGATCACCTGTACTTGCGGGGCGATCTCTTGCCGCTGCGAGGCTTCGATGAGCGAATGCGCTGGAAGCACGCAGTTGCTGCGGTCGATCTGTACGAGGTCGTTGCGATAGGTGAACCGAGCGCGCCCTGGAAGTTCGCGAATCGGTTGCGCTCGATTGTGCAGCGCGGGATCGATCGCATGCCGATAGACGATCGCGGGTTACTGAATGGTTTTCTCCTTGGAGACACGCGCGGTATCGACGATGCCTTGAAATCCGAGTTTCGTGCCGCAGGCTTGTCGCATCTTTTGGCCGTCTCGGGCGCGAACGTTGCGTTTGTGTTGAGCTTGGCGGCGCCACTGCTCATGCGTTCCAGAATCGGAGTGCGCGTGGGCCTTGGCTGCTGCATTGTTGTGTTGTTCGGCGCGATGACGCGGTTCGAACCTTCGGTGTTGCGCGCGTCGTGTATGGCGCTCGTCACGCTCGGGGCGCAGCTCGCGGGGCGATCAGTTTCGGCATTGCGGGCATTGTCGTACGCAGTAGGCACGCTGCTTGTGATCGATCCATTTCTCGTGCGATCGGTGGCGTTCCAACTCTCCGCGAGCGCGTGTCTGGGCATCGCCCTGTGTTCGAAGTCGCTCGCGGCTCGCGTGCCCGGCCCGGCAATGGTGCAACAAGCAGTGGGAGTGAGCATCGCTGCGCAGATCGGCGTGACGCCGGTGCTGATGGCGACGTTCGGGGGAGTGGGATGGGTCTCGCCCGCGGCGAATCTGTTTGCAGTTCCGTTAGCCGAACCGATCACCGTCGTGGGGTTGCCGCTCGCAGTCATTGCCTCCATGTGGCGCCCCGCCGCGGTGCTGCTGCTTCCGGTCGGGTGGGCGCTGCAGTCGATCTCGGCCGTCGCCCGCGTCGCGACGGCCGCGCCGGTTTTGCTGATAGTCGCGGCCGCGTTGACTATTGCGTTGGGAGCGACCGTGAGCCGCACCCGCGCTGCGATTGATCAACCGGTAGATTCCTCACCGTGAACGCTCCGATTTCGTACGTCAAGGGTGAAGACCCGGTCTTACGCGATACCGAGGTCACCAAACTGGTCGAGAAGCTGCTGGGAGACACCGACAAGCTGTACGCGTTTGAAGACTTTACGATCGACACTCGGCGTCGGATAGCGGGTGACGACGACGACGGCGTTGACAGCGAATCAGACAGTGTCGACCTCCCGCTATTTCGGTCGATCATGAACGCGCTCTCGAGCCCGCCGTTCATGACACCAATTCGCGTTGTAGCGATACGCAACATCGGAGGGCTCAACACCGACCAAGCCGGTTTGCTCGCGCAATACATCGCGGATCCGCTTGATGGGATTTATCTCGTGATGGTTGCCGGGGGAGGGCGCGTGAATACCGCGCTCGACAAAGCCATTAAGGCCGCCAAGGTGCCGACGACCGCGCCGAAGTCGGAGAAGACCGAAGATGTCCTCGAACAAGCGTTGGCGAACGCCAAGCTTGTATTGCCGAACAACGCGAAGAAATCCATCGTTGACCGCCTCGGCAATGACGCTGGTCGCGTACCCGAACTCGTGGCGCTGCTTGAGTCGACCTTTGGCGGCGGCTCGCAACTGCGAATCGAGGATATTGAGCCGTATCTCGGCGAGGGTGGTGCGGTCGCGCCCTACATGCTGACGAACGCAATCGACTCTGGTGATACCGCCACCGCGCTCGATGTGCTGCACCGGTTGTTGACTGCCACCAGTTCCCGAGAACCGAAACCGATGCATCCGCTGCAGATCATGGGGATGCTGACGCGTCATTACGAAACCCTGGTTCGAATCGATTCACCCGATGTGAAGTCGAAGCAGCAAGCGGCCGCGGTACTTGGCATGAAGGACTATCCGGCCGGTTTGCGGCTAACGACTGCGCAGCGCATGGGGTCGCGGGGAATCGCCCACGCGTTTCAACTTCTGGCCCAAGCCGACCTCGATTTCCGAGGAGGAGTCGGCGGCAGACGAGCGATACCGAGCGAGACAGTTATCGAGTTGCTAGTGGTGCGGCTCTGCGGAGTCGCGAAACGAAGTGCGAACCGCGCACCCGCGCGTAGTGGGGGCTGGCGGCATTAACGCTCGTTAGCCTTCGGCGTTGGCCTTGTTGGCGGCCTTCATAAGGCGCGATACGCGCCGGGCCGCTTGGTTCTTGTGAACGACACCCTTACGGCCAGCTTTGGCGAGACGCTTCTGAGCAACGACGATGAGCTCAGGCGCGTTCTCGTCGCCAGTGGTAATCGCCGCGCGAGCGGCCTTGGTGCGGGTTTTTAACTCCGAGCGCACGCCCTTGTTGCGAAGGCGGCGCTTCTCATTTGTGATGTTGCGCTTTTTTTGTGACTTGATATTCGCCATGGGCGCGATCGACCTCGTTACTCGTTCTCGGAACCGGGGGAGCGTACCAGCCAGCGTCCAGATGGCGCCGATTCAGCAGTTGAAGCCGACTCTCGGCCCAGCCTCAGCCACAAAACGGTGAATTTCATCCAACGTCGGCTGCCAACCGCGGGCCCCAAAAGCGGTGCACGCTAAGGCGCCAGCGGCGGTCGCCAAACGCAAGTTCGTGGTGACCGCCAGTGCCGCGCAGAACGCGTCGCCGGCCCCAGTGGTGTCAACGGCCGCAACCCTGAACGCCGGTTCGCGGCTTACAGCATCTCCGATGTGGCTCTGCGCCCCCTGTGCCCCAAGTGTGACGACCACGTTCGAGCACCCGGCGTTGGAGATCGTTGCGACTCCGTTGTAGTTGTCGCACTCCAGTTGGTTGACCACGACGGTGTCGCACCATGGAAAGACTGAATCAACTGCCCGCGCATCGACGGGTGAGGGGTTGCAATGCGTACGCAATCCCACATCACGAGCAGTGCGTACCGCAATGCGTGCTGCCTCGATGCCGATCTCGAAACCCACCAGGATTGCTTCGTAGCCTTCACGCGCGAGCTCGCGGATTGCGGTGGTGATGTGTGCGGCGTTGAGAGTGCGATTCGCTCCGGGCGCAACCGCGATGGAATTCTCGCCTGAAGTATCGACCGTAATGAGCGCGATTCCCGTTGCGATCGGGTCCGGTGCATCGACGATGTAGCGGCAATCGATACCGGTCGCCTGAAGGTCGCGTCGGATCTCTTGGCCGTAATTGTCCTTGCCTACAGTTGCGACGAGCGCCACTGCGGCACCGAGTTTGGCTGCTGCACATGCCTGATTCGCGCCTTTGCCTCCGAAGTGCTGCGCGAAGGTGCCATCGCTCACGGTTTCGCCGGGTGACGGCAATCGCGGGCCATTCCAAACGAGATCCACATTGGCTGAGCCGACGACGATGAGACGCACGGTCACAGCATCGCACGAACTGGCGCCTAATCTGGCCGTTTCCCAGCCAGGCAGGCTCTGTGACCGCGCTCGATCGAATTCGTAACCTCTCCATCATCGCTCACGTCGACCACGGCAAGTCGACACTGGCCGACCGCTTGCTGGAGATCACCGGCGCGGTTGAAAAGCGCGATATGCGGGCCCAGTATCTCGACTCGATGGACCTTGAGCGTGAGCGGGGCATCACGATCAAGGCGCAAAACGTGCGCGTCGAGTGGGACAACCACGTGATTCATCTCATCGACACGCCCGGCCACGTTGATTTTGGCTACGAGGTCAGCCGATCGCTGGCCGCCTGCGAAGGGGTCGTGCTGCTGGTCGATGCCAGCCAAGGCATCGAGGCCCAAACGCTCGCCAACTGCTACCTCGCGTTGGAAAATGATCTCACCATTGTGCCGGTGCTGAACAAGATCGATCTTCCCGCAGCCGAACCTGAGAAGCGGGCCGCCGAAATCGAAAAGGTCTTGGGGCTTCCCGCGGAAGATACCTTGCACATTTCCGCGAAAACCGGGATGGGAGTTGAGGCGTTGCTCGACGCCATCGTGGCGCGTATCCCGGCCCCGGTTGGCAACATCGATGATCCGCTGCAGGCATTAATTTTCGACTCGTACTACGACGCGTACCGGGGCGTGATTAGCGCCGTGCGGGTGTTCAACGGCTCACTCAAGACCGGCGCCAAGCTGCGTTACGTGCAGCTCAAGATGAACCACGACGCGGAAGAGGTGGGTGTCCGACTTCCGGTCCCGACGCCGGTCGCGATGCTCGGGCCTGGTGAGGTGGGCTACCTCATTTCGGGTATCAAAGACGTGGGCGAAGCCAAAGTGGGCGAAACCGTGACCGACGCCGCGAAGCCTGGCGAAGCATTGGGCGGCTATGTCGACCCGAAGCCGATGGTCTTTTGCGGGCTGTACCCGGTGCACGGCGAAGAGTTCGCGGATTTACGCGAATCGCTGGAGAAACTGCGATTGAACGACAGCAGCTTCACCTACGACCCGGAAACGTCGGGCGCACTCGGGTTTGGGTTCCGCTGCGGTTTTTTGGGTTTGCTGCATATGGAAATCACGCGTGAGCGACTCGAACGTGAATACAATCTTTCGCTCGTCGCTACTGCTCCGAATGTCGAGTATGTGTGCAACCTCACGGCGGGCGGCAGTGAAGTCATCGACAACCCGTCGTCTATGCCATTGCCGCAACAGATCGACAGCATCGAAGAACCGTATGTACGTATCAACATTTTGACGCCCACTGAGTACATCGGCACGCTCATGGAGCTATCGCAGAATCGGCGCGGCGAGCTGCAACGAATGGACTATCTCAGTGAGGATCGAGTCGAGATCGTCTACGACATACCTCTCGGCGAGATCGTGATGGACTTTTTCGATCAAATGAAGTCTCGGAGTCGTGGCTATGGGTCGCTCGACTACGAACCGATTGGTTATCGAAAAAGTTCATTGGTGAAGGTAGATATCTTGTTGAATGCGGTGCCGGTGGATGCCTTTTCGAGCATCGTGCACAAGGACCGTTCGTATGAGTACGGTTCCAAGATGGTGTCGAAGCTCCGAGAGCTGATTCCCCGGCAGTTGTTCGATGTGCCGATCCAGGCTGCGGTTGGTGGTCGCATCATTGCCCGTGAAACGGTGAAGGCAAAGCGCAAAGATGTGTTGGCGAAGTGTTATGGCGGTGACATCAGCCGGAAACGCAAGTTGCTCGAGAAACAAAAAGATGGAAAGAAAAAGATGAAGCAAATCGGCAGTGTCGAAGTGCCGCAAGAAGCTTTTGTGGCGGCGCTCAAGCTCGACGAGTAGCAGCGGCGGCTGCCACTGCGTTGCGCAGCAAATCTTTGCCGCGTTGGAACGTGAAATCCTGGGGCCAAGGATCGATCGCCCACCAATGTTCGTCCAGTCCCGTCACTTTCGGACCCTCACGCGCCAAAACGCCAGGGTGTCGCAGCCCAAGACGCAGCACAAGCACGCCGCTTCCCCAAGCGGCGGCAAATGGCAAACCGGTGCCGCGATCAATGAGCACTGGACAACCGGCCACGTATACGAGCGAACTCCGACACGCACGCGCGAACTCTTCGAGATGCGCGATGAGGTCTGGATGACATCGCAGCGTTTCCGGCGCGGGCTTTACATCATCGTAAACATCTACCAGCGAAGCTTCGCTTGCTAACACGGCGACAACGTCGCTTGGATTCGCGCTCACGAACTCGCGGGGTCCTTCGGGAGCCCCAAGACTCGCTCGCCAAGAATGTTGCGCTGCACCTCGCTGGTGCCGCCGCCAATCGTGAGCGCTGCGGAATACAGAAACCCGTATGCCCAGATCCCATTCGGATCGCCGCCAGGAGACCATTGCGCGAGGAGTCCGTCGGTGCCCGCTAGTTCGAGGGCCATTGCCATTACATGTTGGCCGTGCGGATCGGAAATGGCTTTGCGGACGGATGCCTCAGGGCCGGGTTCGAGCCCGCGTAGGCGAGCCATCAGGGTGCGCATTCGGATGAGCTCGAGTACTCGCGCTTCGGTGTAGAGCGCAGCGATGCGCTGCCGCAACACCTTGTCGGTGGTGCCGCCCTTGGCGCGCACGATATCGATGACATCGTGTGCAGTTGGGCCTCGACCCCACAGGGCGCCCTCGCCAGAAAGTGAGACACGTTCGTTGCCGAGTGTCACTTTTGCAAGTCGCCAGCCGTCGTCGATGGTTCCGATGACATTCGCGGCAGGAATTCGCACCGAATCGAAGAACACCTCGTTGAACTCGTGGGTGCCAGTCATTTGCACAAGTGGCCGGACCGTTATGCCAGGAGTCTGCATGTCGACAACGAAGTACGTGATGCATTGTTGGTCGCTGCGGTCGGGGTCGAAGTTGGTGCGGGCGAGCAAGATTCCCCATCGGGAAACATGGGCGAGCGTCGTCCACACCTTTTGCCCATCGACGACGAACTCGTCGCCGTCGCGTACCGCTTTAGTCTGCACCGAGGCTAAGTCGCTGCCTGCGCCCGGTTCGCTGAAGAGCTGACACCAGATCTCCGAGCCATCGAGCAACGAGGGCAACCATCGTTCCTGTTGGTCTTGCGCGCCCGCGACCAGCAGCGTGGGACCCGCCCATCCAATGCCGATCGGATTCATCGGTTTCGGCACCGCTCGGGTTTGCATTTCGTCATCGATTGCGAGCTGCTCCCAAGCGTTGGCGCCGCGGCCCCAGGGTGTTGGCCAATGGGGTGCCGCGTAGCCCGCAGACGCGAGCCGACGCGAGAAATCAGGTGGGTATGCGCCGTTTGGTGCGTGCTCATCGAGGAATGCCCGCATCGCTTGGCGCGCCGCGTCAGCTTCTGGTGTCCATTGCAGGTCCATGCCCTGAACTTACGTGTTCGAGCTGGGCTGGCATCAAGTACTGAGGTGAGTTCGTGTGGTTTGTCCATCCGGTGCGCGCTTTGGCCCCGTATACGTGCTTGCATGGACGAATTCTTGGCCGACCGGCTCACGAAACCCCACCCGATGGACCCTGCTGACGTGCAACCGACCTTTGATGGCGCTCGAGGTGCTGATCACGAGTTTGTGCAGCTCATCGTGGCGCGGGATCAGGCGGCGTTCGCGGCAATTTACCGACTTCACGGCGACGCCTGTTTCGCCCTGTCGCGCCGGGTGCTCTCCGAACGATCGCTTGCTGAAGAAGTAGTCCAAGAAGTCTTCGTTAAGCTTTGGAATTCTCCGGAGCGATACGACGCGCAACGCGGCAGTTTGCGTTCATTTTTGCTGGCCCAAATTCACGGGCGCAGCGTCGACGTGCTTCGATCGGAGCGTTCCCGCAAGGCCCGTGAGGAACGAGATGCCCGCAAAGTGTCGGTCAGCGCGATCGATGATCTTGAATATGAAGTCATCGATCTTGCCCAAGCTGAGGCCGTCCGCAGCGCCTTGTCCGAGCTTTCCAATGGCGAACGTCAAGCGATTGAGCTTGCTTATTTTGGAGGCCATAGCTACCGCGACGTAGCGGTATTGCTGGAACAAGCTGAAGGTACCGTAAAGAGTCGTATCCGAACCGGGCTCCTGCGCTTGCGAGCTTCAATGATCGATGCGGGGTACCAGAACTCATGACCACACCAAAAGACCCCGGAATGCAACCCGAAATCGACGAATTGCTCGGCGCGTACGCGCTCGATGCGGTTGAACCGATCGAAGTCAACGACATCGAACGGTATTTGACAGGTAACCCGATTGCGCGTTCCGAAGTTGATGATCTGCGCGAAGCGGCAGCGATGCTGGCGCTGACTGCCAATGACCGCGACCGAGCACCTGAAGGGCTCTGGGAAAAAATCCGCGCCGAGGTTTCGGACGCATCCTCCGCGGAGAAGTCTGGATCAGTGACCTCGCTGGACCGAATTCGAGCCGACAAACAAGCGCGGCGCGGCGCCGACCGCTGGTTAATGGCGGCGGCTGCCTTCGTGGCCGCGATTGTGCTCACAGTCGGTGCAGTGAACCTCACACGCGACGACACCGAGTCCATGGGTGACAAATATTCAGCCGCAGCAAAAGACGGTCGGGTCATTACCTTGGCCGACGCAAAAACCAAAGCACCGATGGCCCGCGTGGCATTGCGTTCGGATGGTTCCGGATATTTTCGAAACGACGGTCTGCATTCCTTGCCCGCGGGCAAGGTGTATCAGCTTTGGGTGGTTCCTTCGAGCACCGCCCAACCGGTTTCGGTTGGCATTGTGCGGTCCAGCGACGAGTACACAACAGTGGCGCTCGACGGACAGTTCGTAGCGATTGCCGTGAGTATCGAAGATGCACCCGGCGCGGTTTCCCCTACTCCCCCGATTGCCTCGGGCGCGGTGAGCTAGCGGCGAGGCCACGCTTCAGGGCTCGATTCTCCGCTTGGAATCGCTGTTGATTGTGAGCGTGTTGCGGCGCGCGAAGCTTGTGCATCGAAGATTCTCGGTTCGGCTACTACATCCACATTCCGTTTTGCGCGCATCGCTGCGACTATTGCGATTTCGCGACCTGGTCGGACCGCGACCATCTCATTGATGATTATGTCGCGGCATGCAAGCAACAGCTGAGTTCCGAGCCTGAGCTCCCACCTGCCAGCTCGGTGTTCTTTGGCGGCGGCACTCCGTCGTTGATCGACGCGGCGGCGCTCGCCTCAATACTGTTCGAAATCCCGCGGCGGTCTGACTGCGAAACCACGGTTGAATGCAATCCAGATCGTGTCGATGCGGAGAAGTTTGCGGACTACGCCGCGGCGGGCGTGAATCGTGTATCGATTGGCGTGCAGTCAACCGTCGCCCACGTGTTGAACTTCCTGGGCCGTACCCACGAACGCGCGAATGTGCATCGTGCGGTGGCGTGGGCCCGTGACGCAGGGATCGAAAATGTAAATCTCGATGTGATGTACGGCACGCCGGGAGAATCCATGGATGATTGGATTGTGTGCCTCAACGACGTCATCGCCCTTCAGCCGACCCACGTGTCGGCCTATGCGCTGACCATCGAACCCGGCACGCCCCTTGGCGCACGAGTCCACGACCAGACCTCACCAGGGCCTGACGACGATGACCAGGCTCGCAAATATGAAATCGCCGAAGCGATGTTGAGCGCCGCAGGTTACGGGTCGTATGAGATCTCGAATTGGTCACAGCCTGGGCGGGAGTGCCGCCACAACCAGCTCTATTGGTCGATGGGTGAATACCTGGCTGTGGGTTGTGCGGCTCACGGCCACCGAAACGGAGAACGCTTCTGGAATGTCCGCACTCCTGAGCGGTTCATCGCTGCGGTGGCATCCGGCGCTACTCCGATCGGTGGTTCCGAACGGCTGACCTCCGAGCAGCGTGCCGAGGAAGCATTTGTCCTGGGGCTGCGCATGCGTGATGGTGCCGCAGTTGTGAATCCCAGCGAACAAACGCGACAGTGCATTGCTGCCTTGTCCGAAGCGGGGTTCATTTGGCATCGAGACGGCCGCATTGGGCTCGCAGCACGCGGTCGTTTACTCGCGAACGACATTACGAGCCGCCTGGTCCTGGCCGGCGTCAGCACTCGGTAGCATTGAGTGCTAGCCAGTGTCGGCGATGTACTGATTGAGCAGATCATGAGCGAAGCCACTCCACAATTCCCAATGGATCTGCCAGTCGACCGTCTCGACGATCGCAAATCGCAGATCTTGCGCGCCATTGTCGAGGAATACATTTCCTCGGCGCAGCCGGTCGGGTCGCGCACGGTTGTCGAGCGCCAGGGTCTCAACATTTCTGCTGCAACGGTTCGCAACGAAATGGGTTCGCTCGAACGAGACGGTTACATCGCGCAACCGCACACCTCAGCCGGGCGCATTCCAACCGACCGCGGGTATCGATTCTTCGTCGACAACTTCGCGCCCATTGCGGCGTTGCCGAACCCGCAACGCAAAGAGGTTGCCGATTTTTTTGGTTCTGCATCGCGAGCGATGGACGACTTACTGCACGAGACCAGCCATTTGCTGTCGCGGCTGACGCATCATGCTGCGGTGATTGTCGGGCCACTGACCGAGGAGTCGCCGATTCGGGCCGTGCAACTTGTGGCGCTCGCGCCACGACAATTGTTGGTGGTGGCGATTCTGGCCAATGGCGTAGTTGAAAAAGACACCGTGATACTCCACGCCGACGTGTCCGACGCGGATGTCATGGCGGCATTGGCGGTATTGAGCGAGTATTGCGTTGGCAAACCTGTGAGCCTCGTCGGCCACACCGTCGTATCCGATATACCGCTCGACGCCGGAGTTCGGAATTTGGCAGACCGGGCGTGTCGAGCACTTCATATCCATACAGATAGCGGTCCTGAACCTTTGTTCGTCGGAGGTGCATCGCAACTCGCGGCCGAGGGTGAAGCATTTCAGTCGCCAGCGTCGGTTGCCCGGCTGCTCGGGTTGTTGGAACAACAGGTGGTAGTGGTTGCAGTTATGCGTGAGCTGCTCGGCCCGGGGCTCACCGTCACCATCGGGTCCGAGAACTCTCGCGACGATCTTCGTGACTGTTCGCTGGTTTTGGCTCCGTACGTGATCGAAGGCGCTCCGGCCGGTACCGTCGGCGTCCTCGGCCCGACCCGCATGGATTATCGCCAAGCCCAGGCCGCTGTTTCCACCGTGTCCTCGCAACTGTCTCGCGAACTTTCGCGATAACTCATCCAGGATTGTTCTGTTCGAATGCGCGATTTTTACGAAGTCCTCGGTATCGGCCGAGACGCCACCGATGACGACATCAAAAAGGCCTACCGCAAGCTCGCCCGCGAGAATCATCCTGACGCAAATCCTGATGACGCTGAAGCCGTAGAACGTTTCAAAGAAATTTCAGTTGCAAACGAGGTGCTGAGCGATCCCGACAAGCGTCGGCGGTACGACCAATTCGGGCCAGAAGGCGTGATGCCCGGCGGCGGAGGTGGCGGAGGCGACCCGTTTGGGTTCGATCTCAACGACCTCTTCAGCACGTTTTTCGGAGGCGGCGACCCCTTTGGCAGCGGACGCCGAGGGCAAAGTGGCCCACCCCGTGGATCGGATGCCGAGACCACACTCGATCTTCAACTCAACGAAGTCGTCTTCGGCGGCACCAAACGATTCGACGTCACGATGCCTGTGGCATGCGGTGTGTGCGACGGCAGTGGATGCCAAGAAGGAACCCATCCGCAGACCTGCCCCACCTGCAGCGGGAGTGGGGAAGTGCGCCAAGTTCGACGATCGATACTCGGACAACTCGTCACGAGCGGTCCCTGCAGCGCGTGTGACGGCACTGGTCAAATCGTTCCGAGTCCATGCGGCACCTGCCGTGGCGACGGGCGAGTGCGGGGGCCCCGTGATCTCGAGGTGGAAATTCCACCGGGTATCGACACCGGCCAGCGACTGCGCCTTACCGGGCGTGGCCCAGCGGGGCCTCGAGGCGGACCGGCTGGCGACTTGTATGTGACCGTTCGAGTCGCACCTCATCCAGACTTTGAGCGCGACGGCGACGACCTTCACACCCTGCGTACGATCGCGATGACACAAGCCGCACTCGGCACAACACTTGTCGTTTCGACACTCGATGACGATCACACCATTGAAGTGCCCGCCGGCACGCAGCCCAGCAAAGTGTTTCGCCTGCAAGGCATCGGTGTCCCTTCTCTACGCAGCGGCCGTCGAGGCGACTTGCACGTGCATATCAACGTTGAAGTGTCAACCAAGCTGAGTCAAGATGAAGCCGAAATGCTGACCCGTTTCGCGGAACTTCGTGGCGAAGAGGTTCACGAACATCGCGACGGCCTATTCGCTCGCATTCGCAGCGCGTTTCAGTAGCGCGGGTCTATGAGTGCCCCCGCTGCGTTATGAGTGCTCACGCGGCTTTATGAGTGCTCACGCTGGTTCCTTCACTGCTGCGGTCGCTCATGCCTTTGTGGCATCGCTCAACGACGATGTCACCATCAATGGCGACGACGGTCGGCACCTCGCGCGCGTTCGACGGCTGCGAAGCGGTGAGGTCATCACGCTTGCCGACGGCAACGGCAACTGGCGCGGCTACGAGATAGTGAATGTCGAACATACGGGTCTGACCGTGCGAGCGATCTCCGACGAAATACGGGAACCGGATCTTGCGCCGCGTATCAGCATTGCCCCGGCGTTGATCGCCAAGAACCGATTCGACGACATGATCGTGGCCGCCGTCGAGCTTGGTGTCGACGCGATTCTGCCATTCGCTGCGCACCGCAGCGTTGTCGAATGGCGCGGCGAGAAAGCTGCGGCTGCGAATCATCGTTTGCAGCGTCTTGCCCGAGAAGCCGCCATGCAATGCCGAAGATCGCATCTGCCACGCGTGGGCGGGGTCGTTGATGCCCAGCGATTGAGCGCAGAGCCCGGCCTTGTGATCGCCGCAGCCGATGGTCTCGGCGTCAGGGAATTCGCGATGCAACCTATTCCGCCTCATGAGTGGACAGTGGTGAGCGGGCCTGAAGGCGGTCTCGACCCAATCGACATTGCCATGCTCGAACAAGCCGGAGCTATCCCGCGGCTTCGGCTCGGGCCTCACGTACTTCGAGCTGAGACGGCTCCGCTTGCGGCGATCGCTGCGCTCAACACCTTGCGCGATGTCATCGGCTGATGAAGCAGAACTGTCCCGACTTGAGATGATGCACAAGTCGTTGATGAGGCGAAAGTGGACGTAAGGCGTCCCGATCAACAGCGTTGAACGTCCGCAGATTGTGCGTCGAGATACCACGCGCATGCGCTCAACTGCTGATATGTTTCCCCACGGGTAACACGCCGGGCACCGAAAGCTGAGGAGACGGGGCAAGGTGGCAATGCATGTAGGTGAACGATTACGAGCGATACGCCGACAGAAGGGCTTGTCCCTTCATGACGTCGAGGCTAAGTCGGCGATGGAATTCAAAGCGTCCGTGCTTGGGGCATACGAGCGCGGTGAGCGCGCGATCTCAGTTCCGCGGCTCCTGCGCCTGTCGGAGATTTATGACGTTCCGTCAGACCAATTGCTGCCGCGCGAAATGCTCGACGGCACGATCAATCTTGATGAGGGCGGCCGCACGGTCATCGATCTCAACGGAGGCGTCACGATAGATCTGCAGCGACTGCACGGTCTCGAAGATCCTGATGCAGCCATTCTGAGTCGATATGCAACTTCGATTCAGCTCGAACGCCAGGATTTCAACGGGCGATTGCTGACCATCCGCCGAGACGATCTCCGTGTACTTGCAGCAGTATTGGGTCGCAGCATTGATGAGTTAGGAATGCGCTTTAGCCAGCTCGGGTTGCTTGCAGGGTCTACGCACTGAGTCCGTTCGCGCAATCAACTCGGGCCTGTGGTGTGCGTCAGGTAGTGTTTCGGGCGATTTGACCTCTTCATCGCTCTCCGACGTCGCGACTGTCTCTGTACTGGTCCCTGGCAATCACCTCATGGTGGGTCTTCTTGGCTCCCGTGATGAATTGCTGCATCAGATTGATGCGGCATTTCCGGTACACATCCACGTGCGGGGCAATGAGATCACGATTACCGGCGCCGCTGCCGACGCGCAGCGAGTCGGTCGTTTGTTTGAAGAGCTCGTGATGCTGTTGCAAGCCGGACAATCGCTCGACACCGAGAGTTTGAGCCGTTCCATCGAGATGCTTCGCGAGGACCAACGGCCCAGCGAAGTGTTGCGCACCGAGGTTGTGCGGGGTCGTAAGTCGGTGCGCCCGAAAACGGCGGGCCAAAAACGCTACGTCGACGCGGTCAAAGACAACACCATCACATTCGCGATCGGGCCTGCCGGCACCGGCAAGAGCTATCTCGCGGTCGCATTCGCAGTCCAGGCCCTCCAGGCCAAGCAGGTCAACCGGATTGTGCTCACTCGCCCGGCGGTAGAAGCGGGCGAGCGCCTCGGCTTTCTTCCTGGCGACATGATGGCGAAGGTGGACCCCTACCTTCGCCCTCTGTACGACGCGCTCTACGACATGCTCGATGCCGAAGTGGTTGCGCGATTGATGGAGCGAGGGACGATTGAAGTGGCTCCGCTTGCGTACATGCGCGGGCGCACGTTGAACGACAGCTTCATCATTCTCGACGAGGCCCAAAACACGACCGCCGAACAAATGAAGATGTTCCTGACTCGTCTTGGATTTGGGTCGAGAGCGGTCATTACGGGTGATGTAACGCAAATCGATCTCCCTGATGGTCGGGGTCGTAGCGGTCTCCTGCAGGTGCGCAAGATTCTCGAAGGTATCGACGGTTTGGCGTTCGTGGATCTGGGGAGTCGAGATGTTGTGCGTCATAAGATCGTCCAAGACATCGTCGACGCCTACGCTGTGCAAGATCAGCAACGGTCTCCCGACCGCTGACCCTCATGGACCCTGACGATCCCTCGCTTTACATCGCCGACGAACAGCGTGACGTCGCTGTCGATCTTGACCGCTACGGTCGGCTCGCGCGTTTTGTGCTCGAACGCCAGCGCGTGTCTCGCGACGTGGAGATGTCACTGATATTCGTTGATGAGACCACAATCGCCGAATACAACGAGCGATTCCTAGATCAGCCCGGCCCCACTGACGTCTTGTCGTTTCCGATAGATGAAGAAGCTCGCCCGAGCGGCCGGAGCCCCGACAATGGTGGGCGTGGCCCTGGATCGGGGAGCGACGATCAAGAAATTCCAACGATGCTCGGAGATGTGTTGGTATGCCCTGCGTACGCGCAGCGTGAAGCGGCACAACGTAACGTCGCGCTTGATGACGAACTGTCGCTACTCGTCGTGCATGGGTGCTTGCACCTGCTCGGCCATGACCACGTCGAACCTGAGGAAACGTTAGAGATGCAAACCTTGGAACGCGAACTACTAGCTGGGTTCGCGCAAGTGGTGCAACAATGAACAACACCTTCGCGTTGGTGATCGTTGCTGTTCTCTTTTCAGTCTCAAGTGTCTTGGCGATGGCCGAAACTGCCTTTACCCGCGCCAGCCGCATCAAGCTGCGCGGGTTTGCCGATAGCGGTGATAAACGCGCGGAACGACTACTCACGCTGTTCGATGAGCCCGAGCGCACCCTCAACAGCGTGTTGTTGATCGTGTTGTTGTCGCAGATGACATCTGCGACCTTGCTCGGCTCGGTGCTCGAATCGTCGGGAGGGCCTTGGGCATTCGTGCTGGGTACCGTGGGTGAAGTCTTTGTGTTCTTCACGTTCGCGGAAGTTGCGCCCAAGACCTACGCCGTGAAACATCCGGAAAAAGCTGCGCTTCGGCTTTCGGGTCTGTTGGTGTTTCTCACTCGGTTTTTGCCGCTTCGCATATTTGTCCGTGGGTTTATCGGCCTTGCGAACGTGATTCTTCCTGGCAAAGACTCTGCACAAACTGCGCTCGTCACTGAAGCGGAGATTCTCGCCATGGTGGATGTCGCTGCCGACGAATCATCGATTGAGGATGAAGAAAAGGAACTCATCCACTCAGTGCTTGAGATCGGCGATACTCCGATCAGCGACGTGATGACGCCCCGCACACAGATGGAGGCAATTGAGGCGAGTGGTTCGGTAGAAGCCAGCATCGCTGTCATGATCAACAGTGGATTTTCGCGGTTGCCTTGTTATGAAGGTTCTACCGACGACATCGTTGGGCTCGTGTACCTCAAAGACTTAGTAGCCCAATCCGCGGCCGGTGCTGGCGCCACCGCAGTACGTGAATGTCTACGAGAAGCGGTATTTGTGCCCGAGTCGAAAAAGGTCGACGAACTCCTGCGGATGATGCAAGCCCGCAAGTTTCACATGGCGATCGTCGTCGATGAATTCGGCGGGACTGCAGGCATCGTGACGATGGAAGATCTACTCGAAGAAATCGTCGGCGAAATCATTGACGAATTCGATGCCCACGTCGACGAAATTGAGACGCTGGACGAGCGACGGTGGCGCGTGCCAGGCCGCACCCCGATAGGGGATCTCGAAGACGAAGTCAACGCTGAGTTGGGCGACGACTGGGACACTGTTGGTGGGCTTGTATTCAACGCGATCGGGCACGTACCCGAGGCGGGCGAGTGTGTTCACTATGAGGGGTTTGAGTTCTGTGCTGAAGCGATTGATGGCCGCCGTATCGTGTCGGTAATCGTGCGACGTCTGACCCGCGACGAACTTGCCGCGCTGCGCGTCGGCGAAGACGGTGCAAGTGCCACGTCATCGAGTAATTCGTGACCGAGGCAGAATTGCCAGACGAACAATTTCGGTCAGGATTCGTGACGCTGTTTGGGCGACCAAATGTGGGCAAGTCCACGTTGGTGAACGCTCTCGTTGGTAGCAAGGTCACCATTGTTTCTGACAAACCTCAAACCACGCGCACGACCGTGAGGGGTGTGCGCACGACACCGGATCATCAGATGGTGTTTCTTGATACCCCCGGAGTGCACCGTCCTCGCACATTACTTGGCGAACGCACAAACAAGCGCGCCGTGGAGTCATTGGCCGCTACAGACGTCGTCTGCCTTTTGATGGAAGCCAATACCCAAATTGGGCCTGGTGATCGGTTCGTCGCGGATCTTGTGCACAAGTCTGATGCCGTCGCTCGGATCGCAGTGCTCAATAAAGTTGATCTCGCGACGCATGACCAGATCGGCGAGCATCTCGGGCTATTAGGCAGCGGAGAACTCGGAGTGTTCGATGCCTTTGTGCCAATATCCGCGCATCTCGGCGACAACCTGGACGCGCTGATTTCAGAACTGGTTGCCCACATCCCAGTCGGGCCGCACTATTACCCACAAGGGCAGCTCAGCGACCAGCCCGAGACTTTTTTGGCCGCCGAGCTTGTGCGTGAACAGCTGCTTGAAGGCGCGCGCGACGAGCTCCCGCACTCCATCACCGTTGCGGTCACAGAGATGGAAGAACGCACGACAGGAAAGGGCGAAGATCTCCTAGCGATGCGTGCGGTCATTCGGGTCGAACGCGATTCTCAAAAGGGCATAGTGATTGGGCACAAGGGTGAGAATCTCAAGCGAGCAGGCATGGGTGCGCGTGAGGAGCTGGAGCGGCTTCTCGGCGTGAAAGTCCACCTTGAGCTTCACGTGCGGGTGGATTCGGACTGGCAACGCAAAGCCAACGCTCTCGATCGACTTGGCTACTAATTCGCCACTCTCGCAGCTATGCCATATAGAGTCGCCAAAGCACGCGAAATCGTTCGTCACAGCCACGCTCGCGGCCGTAGGCCCGGGCCGGGAGAGGTCTGATGTTGCAAGGAATATGGCGGCGAGGCCGACACACCAAACTTACGGCGTTCGTCGTGCTTGGCGCAGTTGCGCTCGCGGGCTGTGGATCCGACAGCAGGAACCAATCGACGTTCGAGGCCAACGGCAAAATCGCTCGTGACGATGCCAACATCTTCAATGCATTTTTCATCGTTGCTGCAATTATCGGTATTGGCATCATGGCGGCAACCGTGTTCGCAGCGATTCGGTTTCGGTCGCGTCCGGGCAACGAGAATCCGGTCCAGATCCACGGCAACACAAAGCTTGAGCTGAGCTGGACAATCGCTCCTGCTGTGATCCTTGCGATCATGGGTGTGTTCACCGTCAAGATGATCTGGGACCAAGCTGCCAAGCCCGCAAATGCGATGGAAATCACCGTTACGGCCAAACAATGGTGGTGGCAGTTCGAGTACACCAAAGTCGAAGGTCAAACGAAACAGGTAGTGACGGCGAACGAGTTACACATTCCTGCAGGCGTGCCGGTGTGGTTAACCTTGAAATCCGACAACGTCAACCATTCGTTTTGGATTCCGCAATTGATGGGGACCAAAGACAACATTGATGGCCATGTCAATACATTGCAGCTGATCGCGGATGAGGAAATGGCGACTGCTGCCGAGGTCGACCAGTGGCTCGGCGGACAGTGCAAGCAGTATTGCGGGCTGAGCCACGCCGACATGCGGGTGCGGGCCAAGGTCGATAGCAAAGAGGTCTTCGCCAAATGGTACGAGAGCCAACTTGAGCCGTGGACTGCGGCCGAGCTCGGCACATTCAAGCAGTGGGACGACGTCTACGCCTGTTCGAGTTGCCATTACATCCAAGGCCTCGTTCCCGACGACGATGCTGGGGTGCAAGCTGGCAGCAAACCAGTTCCTTCCCAGCGAGGCCCAAACCTCACCCACCTTGCTGATCGCAAATCCTTCGGGAGCGCGACATTCAGCTACGGCATCGAGTCCATCGACCCTGAGGATCTCACCGAGTGGATCTGGGACGCGCAAAAACATTCTGCGGGCCAGGACAACAGCAAGCCGATGCAGTGCCCCGAGTACCCCGACTCGACGGCCAAAATAAAGTGTGTTGGCATGCCGTCGTTCAAGCATGACAAGCGCAACCCAATGTCGCGCGAAACGGCAAACGAGATCGCGATCTTCTTACTGAATATTGGAAAGAAAGCATGACCCTTGTTCGCAGTCATCACGGAGTAGTTCAATGACCACTTTGGATCCCTCCTCAGTGCTTGCTCAACGGCAGCAGCGGCTGGCGCGCCCGACCAAGGCAACCGGCTGGACAAGCTGGCTGACTACGGTCGACCACAAAAAGATCGCAATTCTGTACGGCTCCACTGCGATGGTCTTCATGGTGCTCGGCGGTGTTGAAGCTCTGCTGATTCGCTTACAGCTGTGGCGGCCAAACGGCACAGTGCTGACCGCGGCGACGTACAACCAATTGTTCACAATGCACGGCACGACGATGGTGTTCTTGGTCGGTATGCCGATGGCAGTTGCGTTTGGTAACTACTTGCTCCCGCTGATGATCGGTGCTCGCGACGTTGCCTTCCCTCGGATCAACATGCTGGGGTATTGGATCTTCCTGCTCGGCGGAGTTTTCCTATATTCGAGTTTCTTCCTCGGTGGCGCGCCGAACGGTGGGTGGTTTGGTTACGCCCCGCTGACCTCAATGCCGATGGCCCGCGGTTTCCTACCGAGCCATGGCGCTGATTTCTGGGCGATCGGGTTGATCATGCTTGGTATCGGCTCCGTCACCTCGGCGGTGAATTTCATTGTGACAACGCTGAATATGCGAGCGCCAGGGATGACGCTGTTGCGTATGCCCGTATTCGTATGGATGATTTTCATCATCGCGATGTTGACGTTGTTTGCATTGCCGCCGGTCACCGCGGCGCTGATCCAGGTCTACATGGACCGCAATTTCGGGACGCATTTCTTCGACGCCGCAGCGGGTGGAGATCCGCTGCTCTACCAGCATCTGTTCTGGCTGTTCGGGCATCCTGAGGTGTACATCCTCATTCTGCCGGGTATGGGCATCGTGTCGGAGATCCTGCCAGTCTTCAGCCGTAAGCCGTTGTTTGGTGCCCGAGTTGTCGTCATGTCGGGAATTGCGATTGGTTTCGTTGGTTGGGGCGTGTGGGTGCACCACATGTTCGCAACTGGTGTGGGCCCCGCGACCACGACCGGCTTCGGGATTGCCACGATGGCGATCGCGGTACCTACGGGCGTCAAAATCTTCAACTGGTTGGGAACGGTGTGGGGAGGTGCAGTGCGCCTGACCACGGCGATGTTGTACAGCCTTGGGTTCATCGCCATGTTCACCCTCGGTGGGTTGTCGGGTGTGATGCACTCCATCGTGCCCTCCAACGGGCAGCAACACGACACATATTTTGTGGTTGCGCATTTCCACTACGTGCTGTTTGGTGGTTTGATCTTCGCGATTTTCGGCGGCTTCTACTACTGGTGGCCCAAAGTGTTCGGCCACTTTCTCAGCGAGAAGATGGGCAAAGTGGGGTTCTGGCTGCTGTTCGTCGGCTTCAACCTCACGTTCTTCCCGATGCACATCGTCGGCCTTCAGGGCATGCCGCGCCGCACCTACACATACGGCACCGGGCATGGCTGGGAGCTCATGAATCAACTCGAAACCGTCGGCGGGTTCATTATTGCCTTGGCCGTCTTGGTGTTCATCGTGAACGTGGTCGCCAGCCGCAAACGCAATGACCTTGCGGGTGCAGACCCATGGGACGGCCGAACCCTCGAGTGGAGCATCCCATCGCCCGTGCCCGTCTACAACTTCTTGGAAGTACCTGAAGTCCACGCGTTCGACGACTTCTGGCACCGCAAATACACCGAAGACGAAGAGGGACGGCTTGTGCGGCTTCCCTCGGGTGGAAGCGATGCAGGTGAACACCCAGAAGGTGAACATAGCGACGGGTCACATATTCACCTTCCGTCGCCGTCGTATTGGCCCCTGGTCTTTGCGTTCGGTTTGCCCATGTCCGGTTATGGCTTCGTATTCAAGAACTGGTGGTTAGTTGGTGTCGGCGTGGCAGTTTTGATGTTTGGTTTGACGGCCTGGCTTGTGGAGCCCGACACGGCACAGGACGATCACTCATGAGCGCCGTGACCGCCGACTCGGCAACACAAGATCACGGGCATGGCGCCAATGCGGGGCATGGCCAAACCACCAATACTGGCGTCTCGAATACAAAGCTCGCGGTCTGGGCGTTCCTGTCGTCGGAGGCGCTGTTCTTCGGATCGTTTATCTCCACCTATCTGCTCTATCGCGGCCGAGACACAAACTTCGCTGCGGCTGGATTGATACCAGAGGCCTACAACCCGCAAGACCTGTTCAACATCGAGTTCACCTCAGCGACCAGCTTCATTTTGTTGATGAGTTCGCTCACGATGGTCTTGGCGCTCGCAGCGTTGCAACGCGATGACCACCGACGCTTCCGTATTTGGATTGCATCCACTGCCCTGTTCGGTCTCACCTTCATCGCCGGTCAGGTCTATGAGTTCACCGAGTTTTACCGCGAAGGCCTGCAGTTGGGCAGCGGCACGTTTGGCGGATCCTTCTATGTGATGACCGGGCTGCATGGCGCGCACGTCACGGTGGGTATTTTCTGGCTGCTATCGCTCTATCAGCGGTCCCTGCAGGGCAAGCTTGGCTCCGAAAAGTCCGAAGCTGTCGAAGTTGCAGGGCTGTATTGGCACTTCGTCGACATCGTGTGGATTGTGATCTTCACTGTCGTCTACCTCGTCCCGTACCACAAGTGATCGCGTGAGGCTTGCGTGAGTACCACAACTGATCTCGTCATCGCAGAAGACCACGGCGCGATTGTTCCTGTTTCGACAGGAGCAGTCGAGCATGCTGAGGGTCACAGTCATCCTGGTCCGCGCCAATACGTCATCATCGCGGTGATTTTGGTGGTGATCACCGCCATCGAAGTTGGCATGTCATATCTCGAAGGTGATGTCGACTCGAACGTGTTGATCGCGATGTTGTTGGGTGCAGCAGCAATTAAGTTCGTCCTGGTAGTGGCATGGTTCATGCACCTTAAGACCGACAGCAAGATCTTGCGACGCTTCTTCATCATGGGGCTCGTCGGGGCGATTTTGCTCTTCACGGTTATCTTTTTGACCTTGCACGGGATGCAGAACTCTTACAACTTCCCGACTCGTTGACATGATTGCGGTGACCCGCGTCGGATTTCCAGGGTGGGAGGCTCATCCCGACGTGTGGTTGATTGTCGGGCTGGTCAGTGCTTTGTACTTCATTGCCGTGCGGCGGGTTGGCCCCACCATGGTTCGTGTGGGTGAGGTCGTCGTAACCCGGCGCCATATTTCGTGTTTTGCTGCTGGCATCGGCGTCATCTGGATCGCCTCGGACTACCCGATACACGACCTTGCTGAGCGGTACTTGTTCAGCATTCACATGACGCAACATCTCATGTATTCCATGGTTGCTGCGCCATTGTTGATCTTTGCGTGTCCGCCGTGGATGGCCCGGTACGTGTTGGAAACGACCCGAACACTGGGTTTGGTCCGTCAGTTGTCGCGCCTCGTCCCCGCCATCGTGCTGTTCAACGTGGTGCTAGTGATTACCCACCTGCCCGCAGTGGTGTCGCTCAGCTTGAATTCTGGGTGGATCCACTTCGCGGTGCATTGTTTGGTTTTGGGATCTGGGCTCGTACTGTGGATGCCCATCTTGTCGCCGATTCCAGAGGTGCCTCGCTTACAGCCGCCGTTGCAAATGCTGTATCTCTTTACGCAATCGGTGTTACCAACGATTCCTGCGGCCTTCTTGGCCTATGGCTCGCACGCGGTGTATCGCGACTACGAGACGTTCGACCGGCTGTACGGAACCTCGGTCAAGTCCGATCAGACCATCGCGGGGCTCATCATGAAATCCGGTGCAGGTCTCATGTTGTGGGCCGTTATCGCTATCGTGTTCTTTCGTTGGTTCAACGCCGAGGAAGGTCCTGTGCGACATCAACGAGGCACCGCCCGCACCACCAGCAATGCCGCTGCACCAGTCGACCTTGACCGAGAACTTTTGGGGTTACCGTAACTATGACAAACGAATCTCCCACGATTGCCGACAGCCTTGCTGATGCCGCGCCTACTTCGGAGGAGGTCGTCGCTCCCGCGCCAGCCCCTGTGAAATGGTTGGCCAGAAACAACTACGGCCAGACGAACTTCGATCGCTACGTTGCGCCGTTGCTGATCCCGCTCACCGCGGTTGCTGTGATTGTCTTTTTCGTTGTCAATCTCTCCCGGGCACTGTTGGCGGGAAGCCACACGATTTCATTGATCGTCGCATCGGTGGTCACCATCGCGATTTTGGTCGCGGCCACTGCACTCTCGGCTGCTACCAACATGCGTAGCCACACCATCACAATCTTTTCGTGCGTGGGTTTGTTGATGGTCATTGGCATCGGCTGGATTTCAGTTGGGCACGCGCAGGAAGCCAAAGAGGAAGCGGCAGTTGCGTGTGAACCAGTTACGGGAGAACTCGTCGTTGCCACAACGACTGCGTTGAAGTTCGATCCGGAATACACCGCCGAAGTCGGCTGCGTCAACATCTTGTTGACCGGGCCGCCGAGTCTCCACAACCTCACGTTCGTAGGCGAAAAGAAACCGAAAGGGCCAGTGCTGCTGAGTAGCGCACCCGGCAAAGACGAGTTCGCGTTCACGCTTGAAGCCGGTGAATACGAAATCAAGTGCACCGTGGCAGGTCACGAAGCAATGGTTGCCGCACTAGTCGTGAAGTAGCAGTACACCGCGCGCCAGCACCACTGTGAAGGAACTGTGGAGATACCGAGGTAGGCGGGCAATGTTCGCTACGGTCGACCCGTGCCACTGCCAGTAGGAATCGAGTCGAAACATCTTCCGCATCACGTTGCGTTGGTCATGGATGGCAACGGGCGCTGGGCGCAACGTCGGGGGCTGAAACGCACTGACGGTCATGCCGCAGGTGAGGAGGCGTTGTTCGACACCGTCGAAGGCGCGCTCGAGCTTGGTCTGGCGTGGATGACGGTCTATGCGTTTTCGACTGAGAATTGGCGCCGACCACTAGATGAAGTTCGATACCTCATGAACTTCAACGAACGTCTCCTATTGGGCCGACGTGACGACTTGCACGCCAAGGGTGTGCGCGTGCGATTTATCGGGCGTCGCGGGGGGCGAGTGCCCGCGCGTGTGCGGCGCCACATCGAAGATACTGAGGCGATGACGGCCAAGAACCGTCGGCTTACGCTGACCTTCGCGTTCAACTACGGCGGGCGTGCCGAACTCGTTGACGGGATGCAACGGTTGGCGGCTGATGCTCGCGATCATCGGATCGATCCGAAGAAGGTCGATGAGAAAATGATCCGGCGATATTTGTATGCACCCGACATGCCCGACCCCGACTTGTTGGTGCGAACCTCAGGAGAGTTTCGGATTTCGAACTATTTGCTGTGGGAAATCGCCTATTCCGAGCTCTACTTCACCGAGACATTGTGGCCCGATTTTCGCCGTGAGCACCTGTTCGATGCCGTGCGGGAATTCCAGGCTCGAGAGCGCCGCTTCGGCGCGATCTAGGCCACCCGCGGTCCCATGATTTGGCGGTAGCGCCGCACATTGTGGGACCACCAGGGGCGCGGGTGACCGGGACTCCGCCCGCGGTCCCATGATTTGGCGGTTTGCGCGCATTCTGTGTGACCGCGGCGGGGTTGAGCCGCGCCGCGGACGAGGTGGTCCCATGATCTAGCGGTTGCGCCGCATGTTGTGGGACCACCTGAATTACAGTGGTGTACTTATGGCCGGGCTGTACCGAGATCAGGGAGTGGTGCTGCGCACCATCAAGCTCGGTGAAGCCGACCGGATTGTCACCGTGCTCACCCAAGGTCACGGCAAAGTAAGAGCTGTGGCGAAAGGTGTGCGCAAAACCCACAGCAAATTTGGCGCTCGGCTCGAACCCACCAGCCACGTTGCGCTGCAGCTCTACCTTGGCCGCGATCTCGATGTGCTCACCCAATGCGAAACGATTGAGTCGAATCGTGCCCTGCGCGAGGGTTACGGCCTACTCACGCACGCAATTCCGATGCTGGAAGCCGTCGACCACCTCACCCAAGACCGCGAACCCGTCCCTGCGATCTACCGCATGCTCACTGGTGCGCTGCGTACCTTGGCCACCCGTCGCAGTGCTCTCGTGACCCCGGCGTTTTTTTGGAAACTTCTCGCCCTCGAAGGCTACGAACCCCGTATCGACGCGTGCGCACGTTGCGACACGCCAGCTGCAGACCAGCCCCTGTTTTCGTTCGACCTTGAAGAAGGCGGCGGGCTGTGCCGAGGCTGCGCGATGGGCAGTGGTCGACGTTTGTCACCCGAAGCATTCGACTTGCTGTCTCGCATCCTCAGTGGCGGGCTCAACGCCGCGCTCGATGAAGCGCCGAACACAGCATCACACGACGTGGAGAAGCTCGCGCTGACCGCGATCGAACACCACCTCGAACGTCGTCTCCGCAGCGCCTCGCTGCTGTAATTGCCTGCTTGCACATTGGTCCGTCGAAGCGCCTTGCACGGCGGCGGCGGACTGGCGGGACCGGACGAAGTAGGCGCCAAGAAATCGCGAGCGGGGTTATATGTGGGTCGGCCGGTAGCCTCTAGCGCTTATGGCTCAAGCCCCTGACCAGATGGAGCGAATCGTCAACCTTTGCAAACGCCGAGGTTTGGTATTCCCGTCGAGCGATATCTATGGCGGTTTTCGTTCCACTTGGGATTACGGGCCGCTCGGTGTGTTGCTGAAGCGCAACGTCAAAGAGGCGTGGTGGCGATCGATGGTGCAACTGCGTGACGACGTCGTGGGCCTCGACAGTTCCATCCTCATGCACCCTCGCGTGTGGGAAGCCAGTGGGCACATCGGTACGTTCAGCGACCCGCTCATCGACTGCCGCAGTTGCAAGGAACGCTTCCGTGCCGATCACATCGATCCGGCAGGGCCGTGCCCCAAGTGCGGCAACCGCGACACCTTCACCGAGGCGCGCAATTTCAACTTGATGTTCAAAACGTTTGTCGGCCCAGTCGAGAGCGACACGAACGTGGCGTACCTGCGCCCCGAAACCGCGCAGGGCATCTTTGTCAATTTCAAGAATGTGCTCACTACTTCGCGCAAGAAACCGCCTTTTGGTATTGCCCAAATCGGTAAGAGCTTTCGCAACGAAATCACGCCCGGTAACTTCATATTTCGCACCCGTG
>SXGS01057355.1_pt1 | contig 43043 bp, 30 predicted proteins | sample 3174681 | NCBI WGS metagenome assembly SXGS01 (sample SAMN11356861, study PRJNA531348) | freshwater metagenome | isolation source: freshwater sample F1-80 | place: China: Fuxian Lake, Yuxi | collected 2017-12-25 | reverse complement strand
GGCGGGTCGGCGTCGATGAAGGGCACGTCGATCACGGCGGGTCGGCGTCGATGAAGGACACGTCGATCCCGGCGGGTCGGCGTCGATGAAGGGCACGTCGATCACGGCGGGTCGGCGTCGATGGATGGACACGCGGTCCTTTCGGCGACCGACGGGTTTGCCGCTGTCGCGGCTGCACCGCGCGGCTACTCTGTGTCGCCCCTCCGGGGCTCTAGTTAGCGAGCCGCCCCCTTGGGGCGGGGCGGATGCGACAACGCACCGACAAGCTCAATCGGTGGGTTGTTGTCCGGGCGCCTCGGGGCTTCAAACCGCCCTGGCCTTCCGATTTCGCCAAGAAGTGACAGCATTTGAGAGCCCCGGCAGGGGCGAAACAGAGTAGCCGCGGCGTGCAGCCGGACCCGATCAGGGTCCGGCAAACCCGTCGGTCCCCGGAAGGACCGCGTGCCCACCCAACAACGCCCATCGCCGTGATCGACGGGACCGCCAACGACGCCGCCCCGCCGCGATCGACGTGCCCACCCAACAACGCCCATCGCCGAAGGGACCGCACGCCCATCCATCGAAGCCTACGATCAATGGCTGGTCCAGACCCATCGCCGCGTCGGCGTCGATGGACGGGCGAGGTGGGATCGTCGCGTCGGCTGGGAAGGGGGCACGTCGAGTGCCCGCCACGAGACACAACGGGGGGCGGCGGTTGGGCGTCGTGGATCGGAGGGTCAGGGCCTCTTGAAGATGGGCTCGTCGAAGCCCTCCTCCTGCTGGCGCTTCTCAAGGCGCTCGGCGTCCCAGACCCCGCCGCTGTGGTTGTCGTCCTCGTAACCCCACCGCCCCGTGAAGCTGTCGCCCGACTCGTCCATGACGAAGTAGCCCTCGCCGGACACGTCGCGGCGCGCCACCTTGAAGTCGCCCGGCTGGGACCACTTGAAGTAGAGGACATTGCCGTCCAGGGTGCCCTCAAGCTCCCCGCCGGTCTTGTAGGTGAAGGTCCCCCGCACGGTCGCCCCCGTCTGGGTCAGGGTCATGTTCTCGTACTGAGGGGAATACCAGTCGCCCGTGAAGCTCGCGCCGGCTGGCATCGGCCTGGACTCGATCTTGACCTGGTTGTTGCTGCAGGCCGCGAGCGACGCGACCGCGACGCACCCGACGACCCACAAGACCCAACCCCGACTCGCACCCGCGCTGACGAACATGGCACCTCCTCCACCGCCTCTAGCCCCGCTGTGGGCCGATCGAACATCCAGCCGGCCGACCTTCATGCGCCCGATGTCTACAGGGTTCGCGCGCGAAGTTCAAGGAGACCGGGGCGGCGGCGTCAGCTTCCGGACCAGCGCCTCGACCTCAGGATCGAGGCAGAGCAGCCGCACCTCCTCGTCGTTGAGGATCGCCCGCCGGCTGCCCCGGATCTCCGGCTGATCGATCTCCAGGCAGACGTGGCGACCGTCCCTGGCCCCCTCCAGCCGCGTGATCCTCACGCAGCCCCGCGGGCCGGCCACCCGCAGATCCTCCTGCAGGGCGCGCAGGTGACGGACGATCCGGGTCGCCCGCGCCAGGCGAGGGTCGTCGAAGGCCGCGAAGTTCTTGTTGCGGCTCAAGGCGTCGCGCTCGACGAGCATCCGAGCGACCATCTTGTACATCAGCTGTTGCATCGCGCAGACCAGCCCCAGGGCGCCCGCACGGCGCCGATGACAAGAGGATACCAAAGACCGGACGCCGATGCCCAACCCTCATCGCCGATCGCGGCGCGGCGGGCTCAGAGCGACTCGACGGACTTGATCATCTCGGCGATGAAGTGCAGCCGGGGCCGGATGAGGCTCCGCCCCGATCCCGCCACGTCGCCCATGATCACCGCGCCGCCCGGCGCGTCGATCCCGCCCTTGATCACCTCCTCCGGGAAGTCGTAGACCTTCACATCCTTCTCATCCGTCGCCGCCGGATCGCCCTGCGCCGAGGCGATCCCGAGGGCCCCCGCCCACACCGACACCGCCGCCAGCACGCACGCCGCTTTCTTGATCCTCATCGCCTCTCTCCCTTGCATAGGCCGGCGCACTGCGCCCCGGCGCACATTGAAATCGTTTGAATTACTTGCACTTAGAGATCAGTCCGTTCAAAGACGGCCACCACCGGCAGGTGATCGCTCCGGCCCGCCTTGACGACCCTGGCCTGGATCGGGGCCAACTTCGGATCGTAGACGATGTGGTCCAGCCGCGAGGTCACCTCCCCGACGCTGGTGTCCCACCGCCACGTCTCGGCGCCGGGATCAAACTCCGGCAGCGCGCTCCTGAGGCCCCGCTCGGCCAGAAAGCCGATCGCCTGCCCGTCCTCGGCCTCGTTGAAGTCTCCGACGATCAGCGTGGGCAAGCCTGGCCGCGTCGCGGACAAGAGATCGAGCACCTCGGTGAAGGCCACCATCGACGCCCTCCGAACCGGCGGCGTCGACAGGTAGCCGCTGACCACGCTGCCCGTCTCGCTCAAGGGCGGCCTCAAGTGGACCTGCAACACCTGCACCTCGCCCAGCGGACTGTCGATCACCACCCGCCACGCCGGGAACCAGCCCCCGTCCGGCGGCTCCAGCACCTCGCCCTCCGAAAAGGGCCTCCGCGACAGCACCGCCATGCCCCCTGCCCCGCCGCTGTGCACGAAGCCCATGTGCGGGTAGCGCTCCCCGAAGCCCTCGCGCAGCGCCTCCTCCCAACGCGGCGTCGTCTCTTGCAGGAAGATCACGTCGCAGTCGCACTCACCTATCGCCGCCATCGTATCGGGATCGCCGGCCAGCCCGTAATTGACGTTGTAGGTCATCACCTTCAAGTGCGGGACCGACGCCGAAGGCGCCCGCGCCTCACGCACCGGCCCCGCGCACGACCACAACCCCAACGCCACCCCAAGCATCCACACCTTCGCCTTCATCCTGACCTCCTCTTGCCTCCTGACGGCCAGCACAACAACGACGGCGGCGCGCGATGGTTCTACATTTCACGCCGGGCGGCGACCCCCATCCCACGCCCAAGGGCCCACCCACACCACGCTTCGGCTCTCTGCTGAACCGACGGAACTCTTCGACAGGTCGGGATTTGCATCGCGGCCTCTCATTTTGATACCTTCCCACATGCGGCCTGCATCATTTGTTTCCCCAGGAGCTTCCCATGAAGGCAAAATTTTTTCGGGCGATGATCGCGGTCCTCTTCCTCCTGACGGCCTGCGACGCCCCTGGCTCCGATGGCGACGATGGCGCCGAGGGTCCGCAGGGGCCACAGGGCCTGCCGGGCGAGCCGGGCATGAGCGCAGACGCACAGTCGGTCGCTGCTGAGCTGCTCGACAGCCTGTCTTTCAGGCAGCAGCTCAGCGACGCTCTCAAGAACGATCCCGACTTCTTGACCTCAATCCAGGGCGAGCCCGGCGAGCAAGGGCCCCAAGGTGAACAAGGGCTCCAGGGCGAGCCCGGGCCACGCGGCGTGCCCGGCCTGTCTGGCGACGCCTCTCCCGAAGACATCGCCCTCAGCCTGGCCGAGGATACCGACTTCCGCCGAAGCCTGATCACCCTTCTGCTCGACGAGTACGCCGAAGAAGTCCGCGGCGCACAGGGTGAGCGAGGGCTCCAGGGCGAACAAGGAGTCCAGGGCGAACCCGGGCCACGCGGCATACCCGGCCTGTCCGGCGACGCCTCACCCGAGGACATCGCCGCAAGCCTGAGCCAGGACGAGGACTTTCGACAGACGCTCGCTTCGATCCTGGTCGACGACCACGCCGACGACTTGCGCGGCGATCTCGGACCCCAGGGTCCCCCAGGACCCCAGGGGCCTGCTGGACCTCAGGGGCCTGCTGGATCCCAGGGCGAGCCTGGAGAGTCCGGCGTTGACGGCCTGTCTTGCACCGTGATCGATCACGGAAACAACAGCGCCACCCTCGCCTGCGAGGACGGCTCCGAGGCGCTCATCGGAGGGGGTGGCGCTCCCTTGCCCGACACCATCCTCGAAGGCAACATCACCGTCACGACCGCGCTGGAGCTCGATAGCCTCCTGCCCTACACCCGGATCACCGGCAACCTCACCTTCCAAAGCCCCGCTGTGGCCACCATCTCGCTGCCCAACCTCGTACAGATCGACGGCAACCTTGGCATCACCTCAGCCACCGCCACCCGCGTGGTGAGCTTCCCCAACTTGACCTCAGTCGGCGGCTTTCTTAGCTTCAACACCGCCACGATTCAACGGATCGAGCTCCCGTCCCTCGAATCTGCAAGCAGCTTCTCTTGCCAGAACTCCCTGAGGTCGGTCCAGAGCATCGACCTGAGCGCGCTGGTCACGATCACCACCGACTTGCGCATCTCCTTCGTCGCCGACCTCGTCGATCTCTCCTCGCTCGAAGAGGTCCCGGGCGTGCTCAACCTGAACGACATCTACCAGGTCAACCTCGTCAACCTGCGCAGAGCCACCACCCTGGTTCTCAACGTCGGCGAAGGCACGCGGGCGCTTGACCTCGATCAATTCGAGACCTCCAATTCAATCAACCTCAACAGCACCCACTTGACGCGCTTCAGCGCCCCTGCGCTGACCACCCTCTACGATCTGACCGTGACGGGAGGCTCGCGCGATGGGTTTGAGCTTCACCTGCCGGGGCTTGAGGTCCTCAACGGGACCTTCAACATCTCCAACAGCAAGCTCACTGACATCGACCTCTGGCAGATCCAATCCGTAGCCACTGGCTTCACGCTCATCAGCAACCCCCTCTTGCCCAACTGCCTCGCCCTGGCCTTGCGCGACACCATCCAGAGCCGACAGGGCATTCGAGGCACGATCAACGTCGGCGCCAACGGCGCCAACATCCTTGGAACCTGCACCTGCACGCAGAACGGCGATTCATGGAGCGCTTCCTGCCTCTAACCTCGCGCCCACACCTGAGCCGCCCTCCCCTCCTCGCACCCGCCCTGTCCCGACAGCCATTCCTCAACGGTACAAGCGCCCAGGGATCTGAAGATCCTCGCAGGGGACCTTCAGCGGCTTTCTGACAGGCCAGAGCGACCGCCCAGCGATCTGAAGATCCTCGCGGGGGACCCTCAGAGGATTCTTGACAAGCCGGATCGACCGCGCGGGCATCTTCAGATCCTCGGAGCGACCCCGGGAGGATCTCGAGATCCTCGTCAGGGACCGCGCAAGGATCTTGAGATCCTCGCGAGCGACCTCGAAAGAATCTGGAGATTTTCGGAGGCGACCCCCGGAGGATCCTGGGCAGCTTCGGGCCATCCTGCGAGGATCTCAAAGAGCCTTGAGGCGACCCTCCGAGGATCTCCAGATCCCCCGAGGGCCGCCTCAAGGGATCTTGAAGGGGCCAAAGCGACCGCGCGAGGATCTCAAGATCCCCGCAGGGCACCGCGCGAGGATCTCAAGATCCCCGGAAGGGACCCCGCGAGGATCCTGGAGGTCGTGAGGCGACCCAAAGGGGATTCTATTTGTGAAAATGGCAGCCTGAGAGGATCCCAGGAGGCAAGGGGGCGAGCGCGGGAGGAATCCGTTGGGGGCAGAGCGCAGCCTGTCGAGGGTCGGGGTGGGGTGTGTTCAGCGCCGGAGCAGGAGGCTGTTGAGGGTGGCGAGCAGCGCGTTGAGCTGGTCGCGCTGGGGCCCAGGGGCCAGGAGATCGCTCATGATGATGAGCTGGCCGTGGACGTTGTTGAAGGTCGAGGTGCTGATGTGACGGGCCTGGGACAGGGAGAGGCGCCGGGTGTGGGCGAGGTTGCGGGCCAGGGTCTCAGCCAGGGCGTCGGTGGTGCGCTTGATGCGCTCGGGTCGATCGACCATCCCGACGGTCTCGAGATCAGCCAGGACAAGGGGCTGGGCGCCGGTCTCGACCTGCTTGCGCCCGAAGTCGACCTCAGCCTGATAGGTCAAGCGCGTCTGGGCCGTAGTGCCGCCCTCAAGCATGGAGACCCGCAGGCGCGCGGCGGCCTGGCTCACCTTGGGATCGCGATCGGCCTCCTTCTCCATGAGGCCGAAGCTGAACTGGCGCTGGACGGCGTCCCAGTCGGCGTCCTTGTCGAACAGCTCCTGCTCGAACATGTCCAAGGCGCCGATGACAGCCTCGACAGCCTCCCAGAGCAACGCCCTCTGGACCTGGAACCAGGTGGCCTGGAGCCAGAGGGCGCGATCCTCGGGCGAGGAGCGCTCCAAAGGGTCCAGCAAAGACCAGGGGGGTTGCTGAAGCGTCTCCTTGAAGCCGACCAGCGCGTCTTTGGTCACGTATGAGTATCCAAAGTTCGACATAAAGAAGACTCCTGACAGGGGGTTGGATTGGGACCACGGACCCACTCTACGACAGAGATCGGGATGCGTGCAAGAATGAGCAGCCGCAGGAAGCAATTCTATCGAAGGGGACGCAGGAGCCATGCTCGGCGACCCCGCCGGGATCGATGACCCCGCCGCCCCAGGCTCGCGCCCGGGGCTACAGGGAAGGTACGCCTCTTCGAGGCTGACGACGGGGCGTCAACCTTCAGGGATGGTGCCATCCAGGACAAGCGGCCTTTGATGTTGAGGCCATCGAGCCGAGCGACACGATGCTGCGAGCTGTTCCAGAGCCCGTCGTCAGCCTCGAAGAGGCGTCCCTTCGCTGTAGCCCCGGGCGCGAGCCCGGGGCGGCCCGGTGCGCTGGCCGTACGATCAGAGCCTGCTCCACACCCGTTGCCGTGCCCGTCAACGAAGAGATCAGTCGAAGGCTTTTTTGAGGTAGTCGACCTCTTCGTCGATGCTGAGCAGGCCGGTGATGCTCTCTGCGTCGGCCTGGCTGGCCTCGGAAGGGTCGGGGGGGGCCAGAATGTCCTGGGAGCTGGCGCGGCGCAGGGTGCGGACCGCCTCGGGGCTTATCTGGCGCGTGGGGCCGCCGAGGAAGAGGTCGTCGACGATCTCTGGCGCCAGGGCGCGGACCTCCCCGGTCTTCCGCGCGACAGGCTGCTTGAGGTTGTCGGTGTCCACCACCTCGAAGGGGTCGAGCATCCCGCTGATGACCTCGCCGGAGAGCGCGGCGACGTGCCTCGACGGCGCAGAGGTCGCAGGGAGGGGGGTCGCCGATCTCGGCGCAGCCGACGAGGCCGCCGCTCCAGGCGCGGTGATCGAGGGGATCATGCCAGGAGGGACGCGGGCAGGCGCCGGGGGCGGCGCGTGGACGACGGGAGGGAGCACGCGCAGGGTGTCCAGCGGCGTGTAGATCTTCGGGCGACGCTCAAAGGGCTGAGGCGCGGGGGCGCGCGGCTTGAGCCGCAGCAGGAGCGCGGCGATCAGGCCGAGGCCCAACACGACGAGGACGACGGCGACGGCGATCGAGGCGCCCTGCCCGAGCGGGATGGCGCCCTTGTAGGCCGCCGCAGACCAGACCCCGGCCGCGGCCAGGGAGACACAGGAGAGGATGAGGAGCAGGGCCCTGCCAGAGGTCATCGCATCACCCGGTTCTGTCGTCTTAAAACTGCTCAGAGGGGCTGTCGGCCCGGTTCAGGGCCAGCCCCACACCGAATGCCGCATTGACGCGGTCGGTGAAGTATAACAGATAATCATTGCCGATCAGCACGTTTGTGGGGTCCCTCTCTCGCCTGTTCTGGGCCATGATGGGGTTGAACTCGAAGCGGCTGAAGCGCTCCCCGTCAAAGGAGGCCGCGACCCCGACGCCGACGTTGACGCCCCCTCTGCCCACCCCCGTGTACATCAGCCTCAGCACCGTCCGACCCGACGCCGACGCGATCGCCCGCCGCAGCTCCGGGCTCTCGACGCCTTCCCCGTCCCAGCAGCCCTCAGGCACGCCATCGCCGTTGACGCAACCCTCCCCGCCCTGGAGCACGATCCCGGCTCGGATAAAGGCGAGGTCCGCGCCCGCGGTGGCTCGCGCGATGAAGGGCCTGACGGGCGTCGGTGTCCCCTGCCCTTCGACGGCCAGCGGCCGCGCGTCGTAATAGAGGTCGAAGCCCTGGCCGACCTTGACCAGCGAGGGGCCGCCGAGCCCGCCGGCCTCCGCGTCGCCCTCCGGCTCCAGCAGCGGCGCGCCGTCGAGCGCGAAGGTGACGCCGTCGTCGCTGGTGGCCAGCCCCAGGGCGCCGGTGCCGCCCAGCTCGACCGCCATCAGCCAGCGATCCCCGACCCGGAGCACGCTCGGCGAGCCGACGCCTTGAGGCGCAGACAGCGCGATCGAGGCGGGGCCGAAGGTCAAGCCGCCGTCCTGGCTCAAGGCGCGGACGATCTGCCGCGATCCCTCGTCGCCCTCGATCCGCGACTCCAGGAAGAGGACGACCTGCCCGCCCTCGACCACCCCCGAGGGCTCGACCAGCACCCTGCCCTCCTGCGGGCCGAAGATGAAGGGCGGGTTCTCGTCGATCGCGGTGATCTTCTCGTAGGGGATGAGCCCTCGATCCGGCAGCCGCTCGGCGCCGCCGTCCGAGCCCCCCTGCGCCCCGCACGCGGCCAACCCCAGCGCGAGCGCCGGGATCGCGACGGCCAGACCCCTCCAGACTCTTCCAAGGTCAAATCTCAAAACAAGAGTCAAAACAGGAACTTGCATGTCAGGGATCCTCCGACGAAGTGGCCGCCGGCGCTGTAGTCGCCCACCGGGTCGGCGGGGTCGTCCTTGAGGGTGAGGCGCTCGGGCATGAGGATGGTCTGGAGCGCCAGGTCGATGAGGATGGGCTTGGGGAAGACCTCGGTGAGGTTGGAGAGGCGCAGGCCGGCGCCGATGGAGAAGCCGTGCTTGTCGTTGTCGATGTAGTTGGTGGGGCCGGGCTGATCGGGGGCCGGGGTGGGCTCGAAGAAGTAGCCCGCGCGCAGCGCCAGCCCGAGGCGCGGGCCGTCGATCGCCGTCCACTGGGCGCCGAGGCGGGGCACGAGGATGTCGTGGAACTCGGGGGCGACCGGGACGGCGGAGGGCGGGATGTCCAGGGGCAGGCCGGGGACGTCGATGGAGACGGCGACGGCCGCCGTGGGCGTGGGGAAGGAGCTCCAGTCGAGCCAGGTCAGATCGGCCGAGACGAGCCACCGCTGGGCCTCGTAGCCGACGCCGAGGGCGACCTGACGCGGCGAGAAGAGGTTGGTGTTGACCGATCTGATCGCAAATGAGCCGTCCTCGGCGACGATCGTCTGCTCCTCGCCGAAGACCACGTCCCCCTTGACGGTCAGGCCGAGGTCGATCTCGAGGCTGAACTCCTCGCGCCAGGTCAGCCCCAGGCGCCAGGGCCCCGGCGTCCATAGGAGGCCGAAGGAGGGGTATCGGACGGCGGGCAGCGACACGTCGACGCCGCTGAAGAGGCGGGTGTCCTCGACCTTCGAGGCGCTGACGACGCCGTCGATCTCGACCGTGCCGCCGGTGTTCGACAGGTAGGTCAGGCCGAAGCCGAAGAAGAGGTCTTCGACGATCTCCAGGGCGCCGCTGGTGGTGATGACGAGGCGCTGGGGGCGGTTGTCGTAGAGCACGAAGCGGGGCTGCCGCTGGGGCAGCGCTCTGACGCGGGTGATCCGGGCGTCGGGCAGGAAGAGGCCGACGGAGACGGCGAGCCGGCGGCCGAAGATCTTGCCGGGCAGCGTGACGCCGCCTTCGAAACCCTGGCTGGGATCGACGTTGACGTCCCGGCCGTTGATCGCCAGCGAGGGGTCGGTCAGGACGTAGCCGAAGTCCAGGCGCATGTCCTGACCGCGCGCCAGGGCGGCGGGGTTGTAATAGTTGGCCGAGAAGTCGTCGGCGGTGGCCGTCACCGCGCCCCCCATCGCCACCGAGCGGGCGCCGAAGCCGAAGCTGTCCAGGGGGTTGGCCGCCGCAGGCGAGCCGGTCGCCGCGATGAACGCCGCCGAGAGCAGCGCCGTTGAGATCAGGGTGTGGGTGGTCGGTGGCATGGTCACAGCTCCAGGCCCAGCTCGACGCCCCAGAAGAGGATGTCGCCGCTGTGGGTGATCGAGGGGGCGCCGGGGTTGTCTTCGAGGATCGCGTCGTTGAGCAGGGCGGGGTCCTTGACGCTGGTGCGGGGCAGGAGGTGGTGCCACTGGCCGACGACGGCGAGGCTCAGGGTCTGCCAGCCGACCTCAAAGCCGAGCCCGACGACGACGCGATTGTTGTCGAGGTAGTTTTGATCGCCGGTCTGCTCGGGGGCCGGCGTCGGCTCGAAGGCGAGCCCGAGGCGGGGGGTGAGGCGCAGGTCGGGGTCAAGGTCGTGGGTGTATTCGACGCCGAGGCGTGGGGAGAAGGTGTCCTTGAAGCGCGGGTCGGGCTGCGCGGGGAAGTCGACAGGGACGGCGGTGTACTCGATGGGGTTTTTGAAGGCGCTCCACTGCTTCCAGGTCACGCCGAGGCTGAGCGCGAGCGCGGGGATGGGGCGGGCGGAGGCCTCCAGGGTGGCCTGCCTGGGGTCGTACTGGGCGATGCCGGCGAGGTTGAGGGGGGGGATGGGGAGGGTGAACTGGTCGCCGAGGTCGGCGGTGATGGGGATGGCGAACTCTGCGCGGGACTCATCATGAAAGGTGGCCGCGAGCGCGAGGCCGTCCAGGGGGCGGAAGAGGACGCCGGCGATCGTGGCGTAGTCGGCGATGACCTCGTCCTTGACCTGTGAGCCGATCTGGCCCTCGTCGTTGGGGGCGACGTCGATCTGGCCGATGAGCGCGGCCAGGGCGATGAAGCCGACGCCGACGGAGACCGAGTCGGTCAGGCGCAGGCCGAGGGCGCCCTGGAGGCTGACGGTCTGGGCGCGGTTCTCAAGCAGGACGAAGCTCTCGGTGCCGGGGCGCGGCAGGTCGGCGATCAGGATCGAGGTCTGGGGCAGGACGAAGCCCAGGCCGAGGGTCAGGCGCCGCTCCATCCAGCCGCCCATGGGGATCGGGGCGCCGAAGCCGAGCACGAGGGCCGGGATGGCCTGGGCGTCGAAGGGGTTGCCGTTGACGTCCAGGAGGAGGTCGCCGCGCTGGAAGCCGATCGAGAAGGAGGGGGCCGACTCGAAGGCCAGCGCGGCGGGGTTGTAGTAGACCGCCGCGTGGCCGGTGGGGTGTGAGACGATGGCCCCGGCCAACGCAGCCCCGCGGGCGCCGTATCCAAAGAGATCGACCACGCTGGCCGCCGCCGGGCCGCCGCTCAGCGCCAGCGCCATCGGGCGCCCGAGGTGGCGCAGGTTGAAAGAGGTGACCATGCCGACTCCCGTGGGGGGGTTCTCCGATCGTGACCCCCCATATAAACCGCTTCGACGCCCCAGGACCAGATCCCGCCCGCGTCCGCCGCCCCCGCCCCGATGGGCCACCTCCAACGATGACGATCAACCCTGCAAGTCGAGATCGGCGGGTCGACTTCGATGGCGGGCAAGGCAACTCCCCCTGCTGTCCTCCCCCTCGTAACTCCCCCTCCTGTCCTCCCCCTCGCTTCGCAAGGGGGAGGGACGCTCGCGGTTCGGACACGGCGGATCGTCGAGTCGACTTCGTTGACGGGCACGTCGGGATCGGGGAGTCGACTTCGTTGTCGGTCACGTCGGGATCGGCGAGTCGACTTCGTTGTCGGTCACGTCGAGATCGGGGAGTCGACTTCGATGTCGGTCACGTCGAGATCGGCGAGTCGACTTCGTTGACGGACAAGGGGGATCAACGAGTCGACTTCGATGACGGTCACGTCGGGATCGGCGAGTCGACTTCGATGACGGGCACGTCGAGATCGGCGAGTCGACTTCGTTGATGCGATCTGCACGTTGACGGTCCACCCGGGCTCGCGCCCGGGCCTTGGGTTTTGTCCTGGGTCGCCCCGCCCTCCGGCGGGGCTCGCGTCAGGAAGTCAACCTTCAGGCGACAGACCCTCACAAGACCGATCGACGTTTGCCAAATGCTGAATTTATCTTGTTATCTCGACCTTGGGGCATGCTCTGCACACGCTGACACCCGCTCGCCAGCCCCGCCGGATGGCGGGGCGGCCCGGGACAAAACCTAAGGCCCGGGCGCGAGCCCGGGTGGACCGTCAACGTGCAGAGCTCATCAACGAAGTCGACTCGCCGCTCTCCCCTTGTCCATCAACGAAGTCGATTCGCCGATCCCGACGTGACCGACATCGAAGTCGACTCGATGATCTCCCCTTGCCCCTCACCGAAGTCGACTCGCCGATCTCTCCGTGCCCGTCAACGAAGTTGATTCGCCGAGCCCAACGTGTCCGTCAACGAAGTCGACTCGCCGATCTCCCCTTGTCCGTCATCGAAGTCGACTCGCCGCTCCCCCTTGCCCGAACCGCGAGCGTTCCTCCCCCTTGCGAAGCGAGGGGGAGGACAGGAGGGGGAGTTCGCCGATCTCGACGTGCTCGTGTGCGCGTTCTCGATCGCGCGGGGATCGATGAGGTGCTGTTGACAGCGGGTTCGCAAGGGCGAACCTTGAAGATGGGCCTCTGAAGGACGAGGCCCGCCCCAGAGGCTCAAGAATGTCGACGACACGAACCACCTCGGCGCCCTCGACGCTGACCCCTCGACGCTTTGTCCGGGTGGGAGAGGCGGCGGCGCGACCGCCGAGGGCGAGCCTGGACTGGGAGCGGCTGCGGGTCCGGGTGGGGAGGAACGGCATCTTCTTCGTGCTGACCTTCGCGCTGCTGATGATGTTCAGCCCCTACCTCGTGATGGCCTTCATCGACATGGATGAGCGCGCGCTTGTTCAGGATCTGGCGAGGAACCCGGACGCGATGGCGGCCCTCTTCGTGCTCATCGCGTGCAAGATGATCGGGATGGGGACGATCTTCGCGTTCTTGCCGCTGGTCAAGCGCTGGTACTTCGACGAGGAGGTGCCCGCGGCTCGCCCGCGACCGGCGGCGTCGGCGGCGAGGCAAAAGGCGCCGAGGTTGACGCTGGGGCAGCGGACGCTGCTGACCCACGGGGCGCTGATCCAGGGCGAGGTGGAGGACACCGCGCGGTGGCCGAAGGTCAAGATCCGCTATGTGGACGCGCTCGGTGCCGGGCGGGAGGCGACGGTCAAGGCCCACCCGGGCGCGGTGGATCGGCCGGAGGTCGGGGCGTCGATCGCGCTGCTGATCGACCCCCAGGCGCCGACCGAGGTTGTCGCGCCCTCGCTGCTGGGGGTGGCCTTCGAGGAGGCGGGGCCGGTCGAGGAGGGGCGCTTTGAGCCGTCCACGATGGGGGTTGCGCCCATCGGCGAGGCGGTCGCGGAGGCGGCGATCAACGCGCCGATGGTCTCGACGCTGCGGCCTGTGGCGGCGTCGAGGCTGCTGGCGCTCCAGCGCAGGCTGCGGGGCAGGCCGCAGGTCAGCGCGCAGGTCGGCGCCGTGGCGCTGACGCCGACGAGCCTGATCCAGTCGGTCGGGCGTCGAGCGCGGCCCGTGGAGGTCAGGCTCGATCGGCCCTTCTCGACCGAGGTCACGGCGTGGCTGGTGTCGGGTGAGCTGGCCGAGGTCACCGTGAGGTTGAGGCAGCGCAGCGGAGGGGCAGGCTGGGGGGCGGCGGGTGAGGCGAGCGGGCATGGGGCGACGATCGCGCTCAGGGCCGAGCTGCCGCAGCGCCAGGTCAGCAGGGCGCTGCCGCTCAAGCAGGGTGCGGGGCCTTACGTGGAGGCGCCGGACTTCGCGCGGATCTGGCCCGTGGTGGCCTTCTTTGCGGCGGCGCACGGGGATCTTCAGGCCGGGGCGGCGATACGGTTGACGACGATCGAGGCGGCCACGAGGCCGAAGGTGCCCGTCACGAAGCTGGCGGTGCCGAAGCCGGAGGCGCAGTCGAGCCGGAGGCTGACGCCCGGCTCGGGGGAGTCGCAGACCTGCCCGTCGGCGCCGGGGAAGACGACCTGTTCGGTGGAGTAGACGCAGGGGATGCCCCAGCGGGCGTTGCCGCCGGGGAAGCCGTGATCGGCGCGCAGAGTCCGCCGCACGCTGCGAAGGAGGCCGTCGTGCTGGGTGCGGGTCAGGTCATCGACGGCGACGCGGGCGGGATCGCGGCGGCCGCCTGCGCCGCCGACGGTGACGGCGGGGATCTGGAGATCGCGGCAGCGGGCCAGCAGGAGGCACTTGTTGGGGACCTGATCGATGGCGTCCAGCACGACGTCGAAGGCTCCGGCGCGGATCAGCGCCTCGGCGCTCGACGGGGTGAAGAAGTCCACCTCGGCGCGGATCTCGCACTCGGGGTTGATGCGGCGGACGCGGTCGGCCATCACCTCGACCTTGGGTCGGCCGATCTCGCCGTCGAGGGCGTGGATCTGCCGGGTGGTGTTGGTGACGCACACGTCGTCGAGGTCAATGTGGGTCAGCTTGCCGATCCCCGAGCGCGCCAGCGCCTCGACCGCCCCGGAGCCGACGCCGCCGACGCCCACGACGCAGACGTGGGCGCGGCGCAGCGCCTCGGCGCCGCCGACCCCGTAGAGGCGGGCGAGGCCGCCAAAGCGCTGATCGTAATCGCTCATCCCAGCTCCTCCTGGCGCCGTGGCCGACGGCCAGCGCCACACAGGCCGCCCCCAGCGGCGACCGTGTACCTATACTGCGGGCCACCTCGGGTCGCCAGGAACAACACCCCACGGGGGTTTTATCTGGACGCAACGAGACTAAAACTGTACACCAGGGGTGGCGCTCCCCCCGCGCCAAGGGCATCGAACCCCTTTCGTGACGCCACCTTGGCGGCAAGCTGCGAGGGCCTGAAGATGATCAGGATCCTCTTCGTCATCGACACTTACATCGGCGGACACTCAGGCACTGAGCTCCACCTCTACAACCTCGCCGTCGGCCTCGCCCGACGTGGGTTCAAGGTGTGGGTCGTGCAGCTATCCACCCTCGCTCCTTCAAGAATGCCCTTCCCTTCGGGCGCTCTGGATGTGGGCGCCGCAGATCCCATCCAGATCATCCAGCTGCCGACGACCAAGGCTTATGGCACCTCGGGCTTCAAGGCGGCGGCGAAGATCGCGACGCTGATCCGCCGCGAGCACATCGACGTCGTGCAGTCGATGCACGAGTCGGCCGACTTCCTGTGCGCCTCGATGCCGATCCTGGGGCAGCCCTGCGTGCGGGTGTCGAGCCGCAGGGACATGGGGATCTTCCGCAGCCGCCGCATGGCGCTGGCCGATCGCGTGCTCAACCGCCGCTTCGACGCCATCGTCGCGCCCTCGGCGGCCATCATCGAGAAGAACCTCGCCACGGGCGGCCTCAACGGCACCTTCACGGCGGTCATCCCCAACGGGGTCGACACGGCGCTCTTCAAGCCGCGGGCGGGCGGCCTGGAGGGCCGCCAGGCGCTGCCCCAGGTCGACCCGGACACCTTCTGGGTGATCTGCGTGGCCAACCTCAAGGAGGTCAAGGGGCACGAGCACCTCCTCCGGGCGCTGGGAGAGCTCCGCGGCCGCGGCCAGAAGGTCTCACTGCTGCTCGTCGGCGACGGGCCGCTGCGGCAGCCCCTGGAGAGCGCCGCGGTGGCCCACCACATCGGCGACAGCGTCCACTTCCTGGGCCTGCGCGACGACGTCCACGCGCTCCTGCCCCTGTGCGACGCGCTCGCCCTGCCCTCCCTCTCCGAGGGCCTCTCCAACGCCATCCTCGAAGGGCTGGCCTGCGGCCTGCCCATCGTCACCACGCGGACCGGCGGCAACCCTGAGAGCGTCCGCGAGGGGATCGACGGCTTCCTCGTCGAGCCCGGCGACGCCAAGGGGCTGGCCGACCGCCTCGCGCGGATCATCCACGACGAGGCCCTGCGCAAGTCCATGTCCCAGGCCGCGCGTCAGGCCGCCGTCGAGCGCTTCAGCCTCGACAAGATGGTAGAGTCCTTCGACGCCTTCTACAGCCGGCTGGGCGGCGCGCTGCTCAAAGGCCCCACTTGAAGTTCATGTAGGCCTCGACCTGCTCGATCTGAGCCGCGTCGAGCACACGGTCGAAGATCAGGACCTCGCCGTACTCGGCGTTCAGCGCCCCGCTCCCGGTCGGGTGGCGCGCGAGCCTGAGGAAGCTGTTGGAGTCCAGGCGGTTGTTCACGCCGGTGCCGCGCGCCCGCTCCTGGCCGTCGACGCGCAGGACCACGGCGCCGGTGTTCTTGTCGCGGGTCAGGACGATGAGGTGGGCCTGCCCGTCGCTGAGCTCGCCGACGCGGTCGGTCTGCACGTCAAAGCCGTTGTCGCGGGCCGCCCATGCCGCCCTGCCCTCTCTGAGGACCAGGCCGAGGTCGTCCACGACGCCGGCCAGCTCCCCGCCGATGATCGCAGGACATTCCCACCAGTTGTCATCGCCGCGCCCGTCCGTGGTCCGGATCAAGACCGCGATCGACATGTCGTCGCGGGCCGGCCGGCTGAAGTCCATCCAGTCGTCCTCGAAGCGCACCAGAGCGCGTCCGGCCTGCGCGCCCTCTCGCCTCGTCGGTCGGCGCTCGGACGCGCTCTGGGTCGCATGGCGCGACCCGGCGCCCTTGTCCGCCCAGGTCTGCACGAGCCCGGCCTCGGCCGTCCTCCAGCGCGCGTCGTCCGGCCCCTTGCCGAAGCCCTCTCCCGGGTCATCCGTCCGATAGACGAAGAGTTCGAAGCCGCCCACGGTGGCGTTGCGGGCCTCGATCTCGAAGGTGTCCCGGAAGAAGTTGGTGCCCGTCGGCGTCTCGATCTCAATCTGCGGCGGCGTCCCGTAGGTCGCCGTGAAGCCGATCGGGTAGACGAAGTAGCGGCCAGGGCGCGGGGAGGCCGACTCGGTGCGGCTGAATGAGAGGGAGCCGCCCAGGACGAAGCTGTCGCCGCGCAGCGAGTGCCCGCCGCTCTCGCGGGTCATGGTGAAGGTCCCAGGATCGTCGGCGTCGAGCCAGAGCGTCAGGCCCGCCACCTCCGCAGGCCCCGGGATGCAGGCCAGCGGCAGCGGCTCCTCAGGATCGACGCCGCACCCCTCGTCGTCGGCCCCTGGCGCGTCGGGGGCGCAGCGCTCGACCCCATTGCAGGGCTCGCCGTCGCCGCTGCAGGCGCCGTCATCGGGCACACCCACGCAGCGCTGTTGCTCGTCGCAGGCGTCGTCGCCGGTGCAATCGACCTCGTCGTCGCAAGGCGTCCCGACCGGCGCGGGGTCCAGGGTGCAGGCTCTGGCCTCGCACCGACCGACGGCGCACGACTCACCCTCGCAGTCATCATCGCCTTCGCACTCGCAGTCCTGATCCTCATGGACGATCTGATCCTCCTCCTCATCGCAACCATCCTGCGTGCAGTCGATCCCGTCGTCGATCTCGGGGACCTCGCCTTCAACACAACCCCCACCATCGGCGCGAGGGTCTGCAGGGAGGCACTGCTCCTGGCCGTTGCAGAAGGCGCCGTCGTCGCACCGCACCGGATCGGGGCGACCCACGCAGCGCTGGGCGCCATCGCAGACATCACCGACCGTACAGTCGACGCCGTCGTCGCAGCCTTCGCCGATCTCTAGCAGTTCGAAGGCGCACAGGCCCTCCTCGCAACGGCTGCGCATGCAGGAGGTTGTCTCGCAGTCATCGTCCGAATCGCACAGGCAGCCCGAGGTGTCGTGGACGACTCTGTCGGCCTCCTCATCGCAGGCGTCCTCACTGCAGGGCAAGTCGTCTTCGATCGCGGGCGGCGCGCCCAGGAGGCAGCCGCGGACGTCGGCGCCCGGATCGCCCGGGAGGCAGCGCTCCTGACCCGTGCAGAAGGCGCCATCGTCGCAGGCCGCGTCGTCCGGGGCGCCGACGCACTGCCCCTGACCATTGCAGGTATCCGGCCCGGTGCAGCCGACGCCGTCATCACACCCCTCGCCCTGCGGCGCGGGGATCAACGCGCAGGTGTGGAGCGCCGAACAGACCCAGGCCGAGCAGGCCGGCGCGGGTTCAGTGCTGCAAGACCCTGTATTTCCACAACATTCACAAGTCGAGCAGTCCTGAACGACGGCGTCGGCGAGCTCATCGCAGCGCCCCACGGTGCAGGTGATCCCGTCGTCGAGATCGACGGGATCGCCCGGCAGGCAGCCGCGCTCGTCCGCGCCGGGCTCATCGGGGGCGCAGCGCTCGACGCCGTCGCAGAATTGCCCGTTGTCGCAGGCGCCCTCCTCTTCAAGACAAGCGCCGGCGGGTCGCTCCGATCGGCAGTAGCCCTGCTGACAGATGGCGTTGGCCCCGAGTTCCTCGCAGTCCAGATCGGTGTCGCACTTCAAGGACAGGAGCGGCGCGGCGTCAAAGAGACACCCGGCCAGCAAGGTCGGCATCAACAGACAACTCCATCGAATCGCGCTCATAGAAGTCACGGACGCCCCCTGAGTCGTTGATCCCAGCCTCCACCTCCAAAGTAGCGTAAAGGAGCGCCACGAACCAGATTCACCTCGACCCAGGCAAGGGAAGATGGGCGCGCTTGCGTGGGGTGGCTGGCTGTGCGATGTCCGCAGAGGGCAGGTCGGATCCGCGAGGCTTCAAGGGGCCAGGACGCTCGACGATGACCCCAAGGATGATGCGCCCCCAACCCCCCCCACGCTCCCCGATCACCCCACGCTCCCCGAGCACACCACGATCGGCGAGCGCCCCACGATCGGCGAGCGCTCCACGATCGGCGAGCGCCCCACGCTCCTCGCACCGCCCCCCGCTGGGGGACGGGCTCGTCGGGTGGGGCTGGAGTTTCAGGGCAGGCTGCGCCCTGTCGGTCGCAGGCCAGCGCGCGGCCCAGGTCGATATGAGGGGGAGCGCAGCTCGGGACGAGGCAAGATCCCAATCCGCAGGCCCACGTGGACGCGGCGATCCGGCTCTGCGATTCTCTGTCACCCTTGCGCTGGCCTGCGCCCACCGGGCGCAGCCCGCCCGCGCATCCAAGCCCCACCCGACGAGCCCGTCCCCCAGCGGGGGCGGTGCGAGGAGCGTGGGGCGATCGTCGGGCGGGGGATCCTCGCCGAGTAAAGCTGCCCATGAGGAGGGGCTACGATGATCCATAAAGTTGCGGATCTGCACTGCGATCTGCTGGCGTTTCTGGCGGGCGGCGAGGGGCGCGGTCTGGACGATCCGCGATCGAGGAGCTCGCTGCCGCAGATGAGGGGCGGGGGTGTGGAGATCCAGGTCCTGCCGGTCTATGTGCCGTCGGAGACGCCAGTTCCGACGCGGGGGCTGGCCCAGATCGAAGCCTACGGTGGGCTGCTCAGGGAGCACGGGGCGCACTTCGAGGCGATCTTTGGCGATCGCGGGCCGGAGGGCGGGCCGGAAGACGGGTCGGAGGGCGAGGAGGGTCGGATCGGGGTGGCCTTGGCGATCGAGAACGCGTCGGCGCTTTTTGGGCGCGACGAGCCCGTCGAGGTCGGGCTTGGGCGCCTGTCGGAGATCCAGGCTCGCTTCGGCCCGCTGGTCTATTTGAGCTTGACCTGGGCGTTGGAGAACCGCTTCGGGGGCGGCAATGGCGCGCAGGGCGTGGGGCTCAAGGAGGACGGCGCGGCGCTGCTGGAGGGGATGTGCGAGCTGGGGATCGCGGCGGACCTGAGCCACACGTCGGACAAGCTGGCCGGAGACATCCTCGATCGGGTGAACAGCTCGCTGTCGGGTTTGAGGGTGATCGCCAGCCACAGCAACCTGCGCGAGGTTCGTGGGCACGCCCGCAACCTGCCCGACGAGATCGCTCAGGAGATCGCGCGCCTGGGCGGGGTGATCGGCCTGACCTTGATCAAGGGCTTTGTCGGCGAGGGGATCGAGGACTTCGGGCGGCACGTCGAGCGGGCGCTGGGGCTGGGGTTGGGCGGGAGCGTCTGTCTGGGGACGGACTTCTTCTGCGCCGAGGATCTGCCGACGCCGACGAAGGCCACCTTCTTCTTCGATGGATACGAGACGGCGGCCTGCCACCCGTCGCTCCAGGGGCTGCTGGGCGACTTCGAGGCCGAGGTGATCGAGGCCCTGGTGCGGGGCAACCTGCGCCGTCACCTGGGGGGGCTTGCGCGCGGCGGATCGGCTACTTGCCGAGCATCCCTTTTTTGAGGGCCTCGTCGGCGGGGTTGGCGCCCAGGAAGATGCTCCAGATGGCGCGCATGAACTCGATGCCTTCGATGGTGCCGGCGACCTTGCCGTTGAAGGCGAAGGAGGTGCCCTTGCCGGGGGTATAGTCGATCACGATCTCGTCGTTGCCTTTGACGTCGCGCATCCAGGCGGACATCTTGTCGAAGCTCTTCATGGCCACGGTGGCGTCGGCGCTCTTCTTGATGCCGTCACGCAGGGTGTCGACCAGCTGTCCCTTGTCCACGTCGCGGACGAAGTGCATGACGATGCGCTTGGCCTTGTCCTGGCTGATGGCCGCGCCGCCGTCCTTGGTCTTCGCCTCCAGGTAGAGCCCCCCGACGTAGACGTCGACGGTGAGTTTTTCGCGCAGGCCCATGCCGTTGAGCACGAGCGCCTGGCCGCCGACGGTGGCCTTGTCGGGCATCTTGACCCCTTCGAGCTCCCCGGCCCAGGCCGAGCCCGCACCCCACAAGGCAAGGACGATCGCCAAAACAACGACTCTCTTCATGATGGCACGCTCCGGCTCGCGCGCCAGCGACGCGCTGGTGGTCAAGGGTGGCTTCCTCGCCATCAGACGCCCTCCCCCCGTTGGAGTCAAGGCGCTTGCCGATCAGGGGCTCAAGAGAGCCTGGGCGATTTGGTCGCTTGACAGAGGACGACGACGAATTTATTGATTGGTTGACCAACCAATTCTGGAAGGTCATGAGAGGACTCAGGGAGGGAGCGGCGAGTTATCGTGGGGAGACCATCGAACAAGGAGGCGAGGCGGCGGCAGATCGCGGCGGCGATGATGCGGGTGATGGCGACGGAGGGCTACGACGGGGCGACGACGGCGCAGATCGCGCAGGAGGCGGGGTTGACGCCAGGGCTGGTGCACTACCACTTCTCCAACAAGCGCGCGATCTTGCTGGCCATGGTGGGCGAGCTCATGGAGCGCCACTCGGGTCGCCTGGAGGCGGCGCTGGTGGAGGCTGGCGGCGAGGCCGGGGCGAGGCTGAGCGCGTTCATCGACGTGCACCTGGCGGTCGGCGCCAGCGCGGACCCGGACGCGGTGGCGGCCTGGGTCTTCGTCGGCAGCGAGAGCCTGCGAAGCCCCGAGGTGCGGGCGGCCTTCGCCGAGGCGCTCTCGGGGACGACGGCGAAGCTGCGGGAGGTGCTGGAGCTGGGGGTGTCGCAGGGGGTCTTCAGGCCTGCGAACCCTGGCGCGGCTGCCGCGGCGCTCATGGCGCTGATCCAGGGTTACTACAGCGTCGCGGCCTCGGCCCGTGATCTGATCCCGCGCGGCTCGGCGGCGCCTTCGGCCCGGGCGATGGCCGCAGGTCTTCTTGGATGGACACCTCAGGGCTCCCCCTGACACGAGGAGAGGACGACATGTCTGGCATTTCCATGCTCTTGTGGGTCGCGCTGGTCGTGGGGCTCTTGTGGATGGGCAGGGCGGGCTTTCGGGCCTACTACATCGCGGCGCAGCCGGATCAGTGGCTCCTGCGGCTGCGCGACGGTCGCATGGTCGACGCCGGGGTGGGGATCGCGCGGTGGCGTCGGCCGGGCGACATGGTGGTGCGCTTCACCAGCACGATGCAGCGGGTCAGCTTCACGGTCGACGCGCTGAGCCTCGACCGGCAGCCGGTCGTGCTGGACGGCTTTTTGCTCTGGTCCATCGACGAGCGCGGGGAGGCGCCCTTCCGGGCCTACCGCAAGATGGGGCTGGTGGGCATCGAGGGCCAGGATCGGACGATGCAGAGCCGCAAGCACCTGCTGACGACCCCGCAGCACCGCGCCTTCCGCAAGCTGATGTCGGCCGAGGTCCAGCGCCACGCCTCGACGCTCACGCTCGACGACCTGCTCCTGCGCCAGGACAGGCTCATCGAGGGGATCGAGGCTCGGATGGTGGCGCTGGCCGAGGGTCTGGGGATGCGCGTCGACCAGGTCGAGATCGTCCAGACCCGGGCGCAGGATGACGCCGTGATGAAGGACCTGGGCAGCGCCCAGCTCGAGCTCATCCGCGAGGAGGCCGCCCGCGTGCGGCTTGAGGCCGCCGAGCGGGTCAGCCAGCGCGAGCTTGAGAGCCGCACCCGGCTGGCGCTGGAGGACGCCACGGCCCGGCGCGACCGCGAGGCCGCCGAGGCCACCGCGACCCTGGAGTTGGAGCAGCGCCGGGCGGAGCTGCTTACGCTGCGCCACGAGATCGAGCGCCAGCGCCTTGAGCACGAGCGCAACCAGCGCCTGATGGCGCTGGAGGCCGACCGCGAGGTCAACCTGCGGGCCCAGGCCATCGAGGGCGAGCGGGCGCTGGCCCGCGAGGCCGGCGAGGCCGCCCTCCAGGCCGCCCGGCGCCTGCGCGAGGCGGTCGTGCTGGCCGAGCGCCTCGGAGACTCCCGCGCCGAGGCCGAGGCCCGCCGCGACGTCGCCCTGCTGCTGGCCGCCGCCGAGGAGGCCAAGTCCGACGCCGTCCGCCAGCACGAGATCCAGCGCCTCGTCATCGAGAAGATGAGCGGCGCCATCTCCGCCATGCCCATCAAGGACGCCCGCTGGATCTCCATCGGCGCCGACTCCCCCATGGGCAGCCTCGCCGGCCTCGTCACCGGCCTGCACAGCCTCATCCAGCCCGACGCCCTGACGCTGCCCCGCGGCTGATCGCCCCCCTTGCCTCCCCTGCCCGCTGTGCTACACTGCCCCCACCCAGGAGACATGGGCCTGCCCCTCTTTTGCAGGTCCAACCATGGCACAAGCACCCAGCCTCACCCTCTCCATCCTCACCCTGGCCCTCGCGCTCCCCGCTTCACAAGCTGCGGCCCAGGATGATCAACAAGATCAAGCACATCCAAGCATCAAGCTGGAGATGTCGGGCGAGCCCCCTGCGGGAGTATTCTCCATCGGCGCGGGCTTCGATCACCACGAGCAGTTCATCGCCAGCGCCGGCCTCTCCCATGGCCGCCTCTTCGGCGCCGAGGGCCTCTCCCTGGCGCTCGACGCCAGCCTCTCGGCCATGGCCTCGCGCGTGGATCTGAACCTCGGCGCCGCGCCCGACCTCATCGATCCCCTCTTCTTCGAACTCAACGCGCACTCCCACGACCTGCTCCTGTCGCCGGATCACCCCTTGAGCGCGCTGCGCAACGGGACGCTCGCCCGCGTCGGCCTCAAGCTCGACCGCAACACGTCGATCTCCCTCGGCCACCGCTTCGATCTGGACCAGGTGGACGACGGCGGCCAGGCCCTCGTCGGCGGTCCCGACTTCGTGCGTCGCGACAGCGCCATGACCACCTCCGCCCTCTCTGTGCGCCTGGACTACCTGTCCAACCCCGACGACGAGGGCCCGATGCTCGACGGCCTGAGGCTGAGCGCGCAGATCGAGCGGACCTTCGAGGGGCTCGGCTCCGACAGCCGCTTCACCCGCTTCGAGGCCAGCGCCGCCCTCGGCGTCCCGCTCTCCTTCGGCTTCCATCTTCAGCTCAACGGCCGGGCGGGCGCCATCCGCGCCCCGAGCGGCGCGGACGTGCCGCTGCTGGATCGCTTCAAGCTCGGCGTCGCCCACGGCTTCGGCGGCGACCTCCTGGCCCCCACCGGCCCCACCCTCGATCCCGGCGGCGCCAACATCCCGCTGGGCGGCACCGAGGCCGCCGTCGGCAATGCCACCCTCACCATCCCGCTGTTTCCCGACGTCGGCCTCTCCCTCTTCGGCGGGGTCGAGGCCGGCGCCGTCCGCGATCCCCTCGACGGCGTCGGCACGGACTTCAACACCTCGGCCTTCGGCGGCCTGCGGTGGCTCTCCCCCATCGGCCAGCTCTCGTTTGGCTTCAGCGCCCCCATCGAGGGCGACATGTTCCAGAAGGAGCCCGCCTTCTACTTCATGCTCGGCCTCTGACCATCGCATGAGTGGCGGAACCCTTGCCACGCGATACAAGATCGGGCGAGAGGGCACGTCGATCATGACGGGTCGGCTCCGGCGGGTGGGATCACGGTCCCTCCGCCGAGGGATCGGGCGGAGGGCACGTCGATCGCGGCGGGTCGGCTCCGATGGGTGGGATCATGGTCCCTTCGCCGAGGGGATCGGGCGGGAGGGCACGTCGATCATGTCGGGTCGGCTCCGATGGGTGGGATCATGGTCCCTCCGCCGAGCCCCCAGGCTCGCGCCTGGGGCTACAATTTGTCCAGGGACGCCCCTTCGGGGCTGGCGACGGGGTGTCAGCAGGTATGGGGTGTGTCCCTCATCTCCGAGGCCCGTGTTGAGCATGCCGGTTGTTGTCTGGGACACGACGCATGCAGGTTGACTTCCTGTCGCCAGCCCCGAAGGGGCATCCCTGGCCTGTAGCCCCGGGCGCGAGCCTGGGGCGGGCGGGTGTCGGTTGAAGGGGGCGGATCGAGGTTCAGGGGGTGGGGGGAGGGGCGGCCATGTCCTTGAAGATGAGGATGGCCTCCGAGAGCCAGTGGTCGCGGATGAGGTCCTCCTTCCAGGCGTCCTTGCGGGGCTGGCCGGTGCGGCGTTCGGACTTGTCGTCGACGACGGGGGCGGGATCGTCGGTGTAGCGCAGCTCTTCGACGGCGATCCGGGGGGGGATGTCCTTCTGCTCGGGGCTCAGGGCGTCGAGCTGGTCGCGCTCGGCCTTGCGCTCGGCCTTCCACTTTTCGAGGTTGAGGTTCTCGACGCTCTGCTCGCGCAGCTTCGCCAGGAACTCCGCCCGCTGACGGTCGCGCTCGAAGGCCTCGTCGGCGCTCTGGCGGGCCTTGCTGCGGGCGTTGAGGGTGGCGATGTCGAGCTTGCTCTGCCAGGCCTTGAAGGGGACGCCCTCGACGCTGCTCCAGGGGATGGGGTGGTCGAGGTAGCGCTCGCCGGACTCGATGTGGGCGACGGGGTCGGGGAAGATGAGGTCGGGGATGACGCCCTTGTTCTGGGTGGAGGAGCCGGAGACGCGGAAGAACTGCTGCCGGGTGATCTTCAGGACGCCCAGGGGGCGCAGCGCGCCGTCGACGGTGGAGGGGTCGGCCATCCTGTCGAGGCTCATGATCATCTGGACGGTGCCCTTGCCGTGGGTCTGGGGGCTGCCGACGATCAGGGCCCTGCCGTAGTCCTGGAGGGCGCCGGCGAGGATCTCGGAGGCCGAGGCGCTGAAGCGGTCGACCAGGACGATGACCTGCCCGTTGAAGGAGACGGTGGGGTCGAAGTCTTCGAGGATCTCGGTCTGGCCGTCGGCCGAGCGGGTCTGGACGATGGGGCCCTTCTCGATGAAGAGGCCGGACATCGTGCGGGCGGCGCTCAGGAGGCCGCCGCCGTTGCCGCGCAGGTCGAAGATGACCTTGGTGATGCCGCGTTTCGTGAATATATCCAGGAGCTTGCGGACGTCTTCAGTGCAGCCGCGCTCGGGCGTGAGGCTGGGCTCGTTGCGGGTGTTGCCGTAGAAGCTGGGCAACTGGATGTAGCCGATCTTCGCGTCGTCGCCCAGGGTGTTCAGGACGGCGCCCTTGGCGTAGGACTCTTCGATCTTGACGATGTCGCGGGTGATGGGGATGACCAGGACGCGGTCGTCGGGCTTCTTGACGGTCAGGGTCACGACGGTGCCCTTGGGGCCGCGGATGAGCTGGACGACGTCCTGGAGGCGCATGTCGACGACGTCGACGGCCTCCTTGCCCTTCTGGGCGACGCTCAGGATGAGATCGCCGGCCTCCAGCTCGCCCTGCTGCCAGCTGGCGCTGCCGGGGACGATGGAGACGATCCGGACGTAGTGCTCGTGGACCTGGAGGACGGCGCCGATGCCTTCGAGCGAGCCGCTCATCTGGATGTCGAAGTTCTCCTTGCGATCGGGGGGCAAGAAGACGGTGTGGGGGTCAAAGGCGCCGACGAGGGCGTTGATGAAGAGCTCGATGTCGTCGATGTGCTCTTCCTGCTCAAGGCGGATGAAGCGGGCCTCGTAGTCCTTGGCGGTGCGCTCGCGGGACTTGACCTCGCGCTCCTGGGGGGTCGCGGGGGCGGTGTCGAGGACGTCCTCGTCCTCGGGCTTGTCGCCCTCCTTGGCGGCCTTGTCGCGGGCCTCCAGGATCTCCTCGTAGCGGGCGGCGCGGCGGATGACCTCCAGCTTGAGGACCTTGCGCCAGCGGTCGTTGAGCTCAGCCTCGGTCTTGCACCAGGGGCGCTTGTCGGGCTCGGTCTCCAGCGTCTCCTCGATGGTGGTGTCGAAGGGCTGCTTCAGGTGACCCTCAACGGCCTTGCGGACGACGGCGAGGCGCCGCTTCAGGAGCGCGCCGCCCTCCTCCGAGAGGCTCAGGCGACCCGCGGCCAGCTCGTCGTCCATGGTCTTCGCGTGGCTCTTGAGGCGCGTGACGTCCTCTTCGAGCAGGAACATCCGGGCCGGGTCCAGGCGCTCCAGGTAGAGGTCGAAGGCCTGCTCCGAGACGGCGTCGTCGATGGTGATCCGGCGCAGGTGGTCGGTCTTGAGCAGCTCGGTGACGAGCTTCGCGATCGCGGCCTCGCGCTTGAGCTCCAGCTCAGGCAGCTTGCTCTCCGCAGTCTGGCCCTCAGGCGGCTTGCCCTCGGGCAGCTTGCCCTCGGGCAGCTTGCCCTCGGGGTTGCCCCCGGCGTCTGCGGCCTGAGCGCCGTTGGCGGGCTTGTCGGCGCCGTTGGGCGGGGCGATGGGGTCGGGAGGCGTGGGCGGGTCCGAGTCGCAAGCGCAGGCGAGCGCGAAAATCATCAGAAAGAGGATCGAACGCGTGCTCAAGGTGTTCTCCTTGTGAGGGACCGACGGGCTGGCCAGATCTGGGCGAGCGTCGGCAGATGGCTTCAACGCATCTTCTTGGATGGGGGCCTCCCGGGTCAACAGCGGCGACAAAACAAGGGGCGCCGCCCTCGCCTCTCCCCCAGCGGCCAAGATTGACAAGTTCATGGAACAGGCCCATCAACAGAGTCAGAGAATGAATGAAGACCAGCCTTCCTATCATCCCGAGACACAGGGAGGAGATCGAAGTGACGGAGATCCAACGCACCTTGCTCGTGGCGATCATCGCGGAGACGCACCGCCAGGGGCCGCCGACGCTCAAGCGGGCTGCGTCGCTCATCCAAGGCGACGAGGCGGTGGTCCACAAGGCCCTCGTCGATCTCGCGGTCCGAGGCCACTTGCGACAGCACTACGACGGCGGCCCCTGGATCCCGACCCGCTCGCCGGAGGGCGAGCCGCTCACGCTCGCGCTGATCGAAGGCGAGGACAACAACATGGAGACGACCATGCCGACGATGCCGAGCATCCCCAAGCCGCGCTACAAGCCCTCCGAGGGATAGCCTCCGGCTCAGGGTCGGGAGCGGACGCCGAGGATCGCGACATCCACCATCGCGCTCTTCTTGCTCGACGCCGACCGCCGCCGCAGGGTGCCTCCGGCGGCCGGGGGCGAGCCGCCCCCGGACCCCCCTTCACTTGTCGATCTTCGTCTCGACGCTCGCCAGACCCGTCGAGGTGAAGGTCTTCCCTGACTCCAGGCCCTGGGCCTGCGCCGGACTCAACACCAGCTCATAGGTGGCCGAGGGCTTCCTGGCGTTGGTCCAACCCTCGATGGACTTGCTCGCCTCGAAGGGGGTCCAGTGCATCTTGATGCGCCTGAGCGGGAGCATGTAGCGCAGCACCTCGGGCGCGCCCGGAAAGCCCGCGGTCACCCGAAGATCGGGGATCGCGTGGAGCGCCCGCACGAGGGTGCCCTCCTCCCGCTGGGTCGGCGGGTGCTCCTCCAGCGCCTGGATCTTCACCTGAACCCGCACACGCGGCTTGCCGTCGGTCCACCACCACGCCCGGAAGTCCTCCAGGCTCCTGTTGCGGAGGCCCATCGCGGCCATCGCCGCTTTGCCGCTCTTGTCGTCCATCCCCTCGGTCGTCGCGCAGGCCGCCGCCAGCGCCTCCAGCTTCTCCTCGGCGCCCCGGGTCGCCAGCCCCTTGCCCAGCCCCAGCGCCCGCAGCAGCTTGTCCCGCGACGCCTGGTCCAGCGCCTCCAGCTTCTTGCGCCGCTCCTGATCTGCGGTCAGCTCCTCGCGGGCCTCCACCGCGATCTCAAAGGTCGCCCTCAGCGGCGCCGGTGTCGCCAGCCGCGCCACCACCGCGTCCGTGTCCGGGTGCGTGTCCGAGTAGGCCCAGGTGTGCGCGAACCCCCGCGCGATCAGCCGCTCCACCAGCGCCGTGAAGGACGTCCCCAGCGGCCTCAAGAAGCCGTCGTTGTCCCAGTGGTGGAAGCGAACATCCTCGCCATTGCCCGACATGATGATGCCCCACCCGCTGTCATCGCCGAAGAAGAAGAGCGCGGGCTCGCTCGGGCTCAGCGAGCCCTCCTGGAAGAAGAAGGAGGGGTAGCGCTTCACCGCCTGATGCGGCAGCCGGTAGACCCGACGCCAGGTGTCGATCGTCTTCTTCCCGCCCTCGTCCAGCGCCAGGAACTCCAACCCGTGCCACGCATCCGGCTCATCTGCGAACGCGTACCGGAACACCAGCCCGTTGAGCTCCTGGTAGAAGGCCAGCATGTCGGCCGGGAGCTTCCCTGCCCACTTCCCGACCCGGTTGCTCCAGGAGTGGCTGTGTTGATGGACGATCACATCGCTGCGCTCGGACAGCTCACCGATGCGGGCGAGGAGTCGCTGGGCCAATGAGAGAGGTTGCTGTGTCAAGGTGACTCCCTGGAGGGGTATCGGATCACGTATCCCCTCGTAATCTGTCCGCTTTATGGGCTGGCGAGGTGACCGCGAGGGCGGGCGGGGCGGTCGCCACCTTCCCCGTCAGGTTGCGCGAGCGTCGGGGTGAAGTGGCGCATTCTAATCTCGGCGCTCAAGGATATCGAGCCCATGTCGTGGAGTCGCCTTCGTTGATGGACACGTCGGGGAACTCCCCCTCCTGTCCTCCCCCTCGCTGCGCAAGGGGGAGGGACGCTCGCGGTTCGGGCACGGGGGATCGGCGAGTCGGCTTCGTTGATGGGCACAAGACCCCGTCGGGAACAATCGAGATCGGGGAGTCGACTTCGTTGACGGGCACGGAGAGATTGGCGAATCAGCAGAGATGACGGACACTTCGAGATCGTCGAGTCGCCTTCGATGACGGACAAGGGGGATCAACGAGTCGACTTCGATGACGGACACTTCGAGATCGTCGAGTCGACTTCGATGACGGACACGTCGAGATCGGGGAGTCGGCTTCGTTGATGCGATCCGCACGTTGGCGTTCCACCCGGGCTTGCGCCCGGGCCTACATTTTGTCCTGGGACGCCCCTGCGGGGCTGGCCAGGGGGCGTCAACCTTCAAGCGACAGACCCTCTCAAGGCCGCTTGATGTCTGCTTCCGAGCCCCTGAACATCTCTTGTGAGATCAACACGGGTGACACGCCCTCCACACGCTGACGGCCCGTCGCCAGCCCCGCCGTATGGCGGGGCGACCCGGGACAAAACCCAAGGCCCGGGCGCGAGCCCGGGTGGACCGTCAACGTGCAGAGCTCACCCAACGAAGTCGACTCGACGATCTCGACGTGCCCGTCATCGAAGTCGACTCGTTGATCTCGACGTGCCCGTCATCGAAGTCGACTCGTTGATCCCCCTTGTCCGTCATCGAAGGCGACTCGTTGATCTCGATTGTTCCCGACGGGGTCTTGTGCCCGTCAACGAAGTCGACTCGCCGATCTGTGGTGGGTTTGGAGGGGGCTCAGGCGTCGATCGCGCAACCGGGAGGGAGGGCGTCCTTCAGAGCCGCGACGGCCTCTGGGGGAAGGCCGTTGTCGGCGACGCGCAGGCGGCGCAGGTGGGGCGCGCAGCGGGCCTCGGCCAGCAGCGCGAGCCCGCGCTCGGTCAGGCCAGTGCCGCTCAAGTCCAGCTCCTCCAGGCCCGAGAGCCCAGGGCGGCGGGCCAGCCCGCCGGCGAGGCTGTCCCCGAGGGCGTTGCCGGCGAGGTTGAGGGCCTTGAGCGCGCCGAGGCGTGAGGAGGCCGTGAGGTGCGCGGCGGCGTCGGCGCCGAGCTGGTTGCGGGCGAGGCTCAGGTGGGTCAGGGACCCGAGGGTCGGCGCGGCGGCCAGGATCATGGCGGCCCGGTCGTTGAACCTGTTGTTCTCCAGGACAAGCCACTCCAGGCCCGAGAGGTGCTCGGCGCTGGCGAGCGTGGGCAGCGCCCGGTGGCTGAAGCCGCAGTAGCTCAAGTCCAGCCGCTTGAGGCCCTTGAGGCCCTCGCTTGCGAAGAGCGCCGAGGCCCCGATGTGCCCGATCTGGCTCAGGTTGAGCGTCAAGCGCTCAAGGTTTTCGAAGGCCCCGCCGGCCAAGGTCGCGACATGGCCTCGGGTGATGTTGTTGTGGACGAGGCGAAGGCGCTTGAGCCGCAGCATGCTCGACAGGCCGGCGAGGTCGGGCAGGTGCACGGCGACCAGATCCAGCGCGGTGACGCGCTCGATGAGGGGGCGCAGGCTGGCGACGGGATCAACCCTGGTGCCGTAGAGGCCCTCCAGGGTCAGGTGATCGAGGCGAGGCCACAGCTCGCCGACAAGGGCTCTGTTGAAGGTCGGGGACAGAGTGATCCGATTGAGGTGGAGGTGCTGGAGTTGAGCGCCCACGCCTGCGCTCTGGATCTTCTTGAAGAAGGCCACGTCGAGGGTTTCACCGCCGATCTTCAGGTACGCGAGCCTCTTGAGCGAGGGGCTTTCGAGCACCTTGAGGATCCGGGAGGGTGCCATGGTGTTCGTATCGTAGGGGCTTGCGTTGAGGACCATGCCCCGGATGAGGTCGAAGAAGGTCGCGCTCAAGCCGAGGCTCATGGTCTTGATCCAGCGCTGAGGCGCCATGCCGAGGACCTCAAGATCGGTCGGATGGAGGGGGCTGACTGGCCTGTTCGACCACCCCTCATCGCGCAAGGGCCATCGAGCGAGCGCGTCGGAGGCGTAGTCCACGGCCACCTCGACGCCCTCCTCCGGGCAGACGTCAAAGGCCGCGCAGAGCTGCTCCCAGGCCAGCGCCGAGGGGGCCGCGTGGGCGGCCTCCCGCAAGCGCGTCATGACGTCGTTGACCGGCTCGGGCGCGACCGGCTTGATGACCGAGCGGGCGGCGGCGTTCTCGAGCTTCATGCCGCGCATGAGGCTGGCGAGGCTCTCCTGGTCCAGGATCGCGATCCCGGCCGCCCTGGCCTGCTCCACCACCGCGCCGGGCCTGTCGCCGACGATCACAGCGTCCAGCGCGGCGCTGAAGCTCCAGGCCGCACGGATCCCCCGCCGCGCGAGGCGCAACCTCGCCTCGGCGTGGGTCATGCCGCTGAAGTGGCCACACAAGAGGACCTTCGGCTCCTTCGCCATCGTGCACCTCCCACCCAGGACTTATCCAGACGGATTGTTGTTTATCCAACAAGCGAAGCCCCTGGCAAAAACGCCTGGCAGCGACCGACCGACGCGGACGCCGAGGCTTCGCCATGCGGGGCAAAGCCAGAGGCGTGCCAGGAGTCCAGGCCACTTCGGGCGCAAAGGCGTCGGGCTGATACGGAACCACGCTCAAGCCACTTACAATCTGGGCCACCAGGATGCCCAAGATGAAAGTGCTTCAAACGTGGTTCCGTGCGACTGGAGGCGCAGCAAGAGCGGCCAGCGCGCCCCCAAGCCTTGAGGACCCGAGCAGGCCACGGGGGCTGTCCAGGGAGTTCGAAGGGATCATACGGAACCCCGCTCAAGCCACTTCCGTGTTGGGCCACAAGGATGCCCAAGATGATGGTGGTTCAAACGTGGTTCCGCATCAGGCGTCCGGAACCCAGGTGCCGTGGAAGCCAAAGGGGACCCGCCTCGGAAGCTTGATCCGGGCGACCGGGCCGCGGGCCAGGGCCGTGGCGTCGAAGATGTCCAGGGTCGAGCTGTCGGTGGCGCCGTCGTAGACGAAGGACAGCAGCCAGCCCTCGTCCTCGCCGGCGCCTGGGCTGTCCGGGACGAAGAGGGCCTCGGCGGGGATGCGGCCAGGGGCGAAGTCGAAGGTCTGGACCTGGCCGCCGCCCAGATCGTACTTCCTGATGGCGGCCGGATCGGTGGCGCCCTGCCGCTCCCGGGCGAAGCCCAGGCCATAGCCATAGCGGTTGGAGAGCCCCTGCCGGCGAGGATCGATCCTGGGGAACTCCATATGCCGGTCGTCGATGAAGTCGAGCGAGGCCGTCGCCGCCGCCAGATCGAGGCTGTAGCGCGCGAGGCGACCGTCGGAGCTGAAGTCGTTGGGGCCCTCGGCCCACATGGTCGGGTAGCGCGAGGCGGTCAGGATGATTTTGCCGACCGAGTCCGGATCGCGGAAGGCGTTCAGGGTGTGGAAGATGAAGCAGGGCTCGACCTCGATCCAGACCACGTCGGCGTTGCCGCCCTCCAGCGGCATGACCCCGATCCGGGCGCCGTTGTCGGGCCGCCACGCGAAGGGGAAGCCGCCGGCGATGGCCGCCTGCAGATCAAAGAGGATCGGCAGATCCATGAAGATGGCGTGGCCGTCGGTGATCTGGAAGTCGTGCATCATCGTCGAGGCCGGCACCTCGATGGGCACCGAGCGCACGAGGTTTCCGGCCGCGTCGGCGGTGTGGAAGACGAGGTAGGGCGGCCGGAAGTTGTAGCCGAAGAAGTGCAGCCGCCCGGTGGCCGGGTCCCGCTTCGGGTGGGCCGTCATCGGCCCCTGAAGCGCGCCGCCGTAATCAAAGACGCCCTTGGTGGACAGATCCGCCGGGTCGATGTCGTGGGGCAGGCCGACCTCGTTGAGGCTCAGGAGCCGACCCCCGTGGTGCACGACGCTGGTGTTGCTGTGGTTGTCCCGGATGCTCGGGGGGCCGCCGCCGATGCCGTCGGCCCGACCCAGGAGCCCCGTCTGGACGTACTTCGCGCGATACCACGCCGCCCGCCCGCGCTCCAGCCGCACCCCGTGCAGCATCCCGTCGCCGAAGAACCAGTGCGGCGAGTCCCCGAGCATCGGGTTGGGGCCATTGCGCACGTAGACGCCCAGGAGGGCCGGCGGGATCGCGCCCTCGACCTCCAGCTCAAAGCTCTCCAGATCGCCGTCGACCGGCGCGTAGTTGCCCTGCGTCCAGAAGCCGCCGTCGGGCTCCTCGACGACGTCGGCCTGCTCCACCGCGTCGGGCTCCGGGGTGGCGTCCTGCGCCCCCATGTCGTCGAGGCCCGCGTCGGGCGCGCCGACGTCCTCGCCGCCCGCGCCGGCGGGATCAGCCGCGCTCTCCTCCGGGCCGCAAGCCAGCAGCGCGTGGCCGCCGAACAGCGCCACGCCCCCGATCCCCGCCGCCTTGACGAACTCTCGCCTTGACCACTGCGTCATCCGCTCCTCCTTGATCAACCACGGGCTTCCACGTCGACCTCGCCGACCTCAACCCCTCAAGCGACTCGCCGATCCTGTCGCCGGCGAGGCGAGTCTCCACATCAATAGAACCGATCCGGGCTCCCCGTTCCAGGCCGGGGAGGCGCCCTCACAGGAAGAACGAGAGCGCGAGCTGGTAATCGTAGCGGCTCTGCGCGCTCCGGTTGACGACCCGGATGAAGAAGCGCTGCCCCTCCTCACCGGCCTCGAAGAAGTCGGTGGCGGTGTCCCCCGAGTCGACCCCCGTCGACAGCAGCGAGGTGCCGTCGGCGTCGTAGATCTCCAGCCCGACCTCGTCGAAGTCCAGCCGCGGCGCCCCTGGGCCCGGCTGGAGCCGGACGTCGATGAGATCAAAGGGCTCGGCCACGACCACGAACCAGTCCTCGTCGAGCGGGCACAGCCCCGCGGCCTGCGCCTCGTCACCGACCTGGAGCGGCGTCGCGATCTCAAAGTCGCCGTCCGGCTCCAGATCGTCGTCCGGACAGAAGGGCGAGGCTGGCCCCAGGGCGACGTCCAGCGTGTAGGAGGCGCGGACCTCGCGGACGCTGTAGACCTTCACGAAGACGACCCCGTCGCTCTCGGCCGTGTGGTCGACGGACTCGGTGGCGCCCAGGCCGGTCGAGTCCTCGAGGGTGTCCTCGTCGAAGGTGATCAGGGCCAGGTCGATGTCGCTCATCGGATCGAAGGCGATCGAGGCCGTCAGGCGCTGCCCCGCCACCAGATCGAAGGGGTACAGGTCGGCGTCGCCGCAGAGCGTGACCTCCTCGGCCTCGAAGCCCTCGTGGGACACCGCCAGCACGTCGGAGACCCGCTCGTTGGGCTCGTAATCGTCCGGCGCGCAGTCTCGCGACCCGACCGACTCACGGGTCAGCTCCAGATCGTAGACCTGGGTGCCGGGCCGGAAGAGGCGCACGTCCAGCTTGACGATCTCGGCCAGCCCCGTGTCGTTCTGCCATACGATCCGCTCGTCGTCCGTGGAGGTCAGGCTCGCGGCCAGCGGGCGGCCGTTGGCTCCCTTGAGCGACATGTCCAGATCGCCGTCGGCGTGCACGAAGCGGGCGTCGATCTCGATCCGCTCTCCCTCCTGGACCTCGATGGCGTAATAGTCCCGATCCTGATCGCACAGCGTCAACCCGACGTGGAGCCCATCCCCCAGGGGGGCCGCCTGCTCGGGCGAGTCATCCGGCTCAAAGGGATCGGCGGCGCAGCCCAGGTCCGGCGCTCTGAAGATCAGGAAGAATATCTGATAGTTGGCCGGATCGCCGCTGAACTCGGCGAAGACGCGCCGGGCCTGCTCGGTCGTCGCGGTCACGAGCAGATCGCCCGCGTCCTCGGCCAGGACCGTCTGGCCGTCGAAGGACAGCAGCCGCAGCCGCCTCTCCCCGCCCTGCCCGTCCGGATCGAAGACGACGACGTCCACCCCCTGCCCCGCCTCCAGATCGACGGCGAAGAGATCCACGTCCCCTTCGCACAGCGACATCCCGTAGAGCTCAAAGAGGCCGTCGGGCGAGCTCAGATCGGTGACGACGGGGGCCTGGCCGGGATCGTCGTTGGGCTCGGCGCTGTCGCGACGGCAGGTCGTGTCGCCGGGCGAGAAGACCGCGAAGCTGTGGCGGCCCTGCCCGGGCGACCGCGCCGCGCAGCCCGCCCCCGCCCCCGGCCTGTCCTGGGTCGCGGTCAAGAAGTAGAAGACGTCCATGACCTCTCCGACGTTGACGACGGGGTTGGGGATGACCCCGCTCCACAGGCCGTCGTCCTCCAGCATCGCCACGCCCTCGAAGCCCCCCGAGTCGTCCGGATCGCCCCCGATGCGGTAGAAGAGCCTCGGGGTCACCGGCTCGCCCGTCGGGTGGGCCACCGAGGCGGTCACGACGAAGTCCTCCACCCCCCGCTGCGTCTCCAGGGGAGTGTGCTGGATCACGGCGGCGTCCTCGCCGCAGCTCTTGGGCAGCAGCGTGATGGTGAGATCCTGCGCCACCACCTCGGCCCCCGAGGTCGCCACCACCCTCACCCCCCAGATCAGCTTCTTGTCCGCCTGCTCCGCGCTCGGCGACCACTCCAGCCGCGCCTCCTTGTCGCCCTCCTGGACCAGCGCCATGCCCTCCGGCGCGTCCTCCAGAGTCATCTCGACCCGGAGCGCGTCGTCGTCCTGCACCGCCACCTGCGCCACCAGCCGCTCATTGCGCGACAGATCCAGCACCCGCGAGTTCGTCGTCGTAAAGCGCGCCACGCCCTCGCTCGGGAACACCCTCAATATCATCCGGTGGCTCTGCCGGGCCCCCTGGGAGTCCAGGGCCGCGAAGTGGACCTCGTGCTCCGCGCCGCCGCCGTCGGCGTCGTTGGCGCCCGGCGTCCACACGAAGCGCCCGAAGGTGCTGAAGACGAAGCGCGCGTCCGCCGGCGCCTTCTCCATCCTCACCGACACCGGGTCCCCATCCGGGTCCTCCACCGTCACCGTAAAGGCCAGCACCTCGCCTGCCCTGCCCTGCGCCTCCGCGGCCAGATCCACGAAGATCGGCGCGCGGTTGTCCACCGACGCCCCATCGCCGCAGCCCCCCATCAATGCCGCCGCGACCCACGCCAACGCCGCGCCCCGCGCGCCCACGCCCCCCGACAGCGCTCCCCTCATCACACCCACCCCCACCCAGGTCCCAGACAGGATCCCACGCTAGCAGATCGCCCGACGGGGCTGCAATCGCTCCTCGCACGACGAACGATCCACGCTCGACGAGCGCCCCACGCTCGACGATCGCCCCACGCTCGACGATCGCCCCACGCTCGACGATCGCCCCACGCTCCTCGCACCGCCCCACGCTCCTCGCACCGCCCCCCACAAGGGGGGACGGGCTCGTCGGGTGGGGCTAGAAATTCGGGGGGGGCTGCGCCCGCTGGGCGCAGGCCAGCGGGCGGCAGGCAGCGGATCGCAGGGGCGGATCACCGAGTCGAAGTGGGCCTGTGGATTGGCATTTTCACGCCCCCTTGTGTTGACCTGGGCCGCCCACGGGCCTGCGACCGACAGGGCGCAGCCCACCCGCGCTTCCAGCCCCACCCGACGAGCCCGTCCCCCCTGGTGGGGGGCGGTGCGAGGAGCGTGGGGCGATCGACGTTGCCTCGGGAAATAGATGGCGGGCTGTGATAGATTAATGAATGGTTGTTCATTCAACGCGCTTGAGCCCGGTGGTGAGGCGGCGCGACCCTGAAGAGAGAGGACGGCTATGACGGAGTTCCGGATCGACAGGCGCGACATCGACTTTGTGCTCTTCGAGCAGCTGGGGTTGATGAAGCTGACGGAGTTCGAGCGCTATCAGGGGATGACCCGGGAGGACTTTGACCTGGTGCTGTCGGAGGCCAGGCGCTTCATTACGGAGGAGCTGGCGCCGACCTTCAGCGACGCGGACAAGCAGGGCTGTCGCCTGGTTGACGGGCAGGTGATCGTGCCGGAGTCCTACGTCGAGGCCTATCGGAAGTACGGCAAGAACGGGTGGGTGGCCATCACGCAGGACACGACCTATGGGGGGATGGGGTTGCCGATGGCGATCGCGATCGCCTTCTCGGAGATGGCCATCGGGGGTTCGAGCTCGTTCATGTTCTATCCTGGGCTGACGGTCTCGGCGGGACATCTGCTGGAGGTCCACGCGGACGCGTGGCTCAAGGAGCTGATGGTGCCGAAGATGTACAGCGGCCAGTGGACCGGGACGATGTGCCTGACCGAGCCGCAGGCCGGCAGCTTCCTGGCCGACATCGCCACGACGGCCACGCCCATCGAGGGTTCGGACGCCTACCGGATCAAGGGCAACAAGATCTTCATCTCGGCCGGCGATCATCAGCTCACCGAGAACATCATCCACCTCGTGCTGGCCAGGGTCCCCGGCGATCCTGAGACGACCAAGGGCATCAGCCTCTTCGCCGTCCCCAAGCGTCGGATCGACAAGAAGGGCGCCATCACGGGGCCGAACGACGTGGCCACGACCGGCATCGAGCACAAGATGGGGATCAACGCCTCGTCGACCTGCGCGCTCTCCTTCGGGGACAACAACGACTGCGAGGGCTACCTGATCGGGCAGCGCTGCGAGGGCATCGTCTACATGTTCCAGATGATGAACGAGGCGCGGATCGTCTGCGGGGTCCAGGGCGTGGCGCTGGGGTCGCGGGCCTACGAGATGGCCAGGGCCTACGCCGCCGAGCGCAAGCAGGGCACCGACCTGACGAAGCGCGGCAGCGAGGACAGGGTGGCGATCATCGACCACCCGGACGTGCGCCGCAACCTGCTCATGGCCAAGGCCTTCGTCGAGGGAACCCGCGCGCTGCTCCTGCAGGCCGCCGTCCACTCCGACGTCGCCCACAACCACCCCGATCCCAGGGAGCGCGACAAGAACCAGGATCTGCTGGAGTTGCTCACGCCGGTCTGCAAGGCCTACGCGACGGACAAGGGCTTCAAGGTCACGGAGCTGGCCATCCAGGTCCACGGCGGCTACGGCTACGTGAAGGAGTACGGCGTCGAGCAGTGCATGAGGGACGTCAAGATCGCCTCGCTCTATGAGGGGACCAACGGCATCCAGGCCCTCGATCTGCTCGGCCGCAAGATGAAGATGAAGGGCGGGGGCGTCTTCTTGACCTGGCTGCAGGAGGCCAACGCCTTTTTGAAGGGCCACGCCGCCCACGGCACCCTTGGGGATCTCGTCGCCGAGGTGGACAGGGCCAAGAACATGCTGGCCGAGGTGGCCTTCGGCTTCGCCATGAATGGGAACAAGGACCCGGGGCACACGCTCCTGAGCGCCACGCCCTTCCTCGACATCTTCGGCCACGTCGAGATCGCCCGCCTGCTGGTCCACCAGGCCATCATCAGCGCCGACAAGCTGGCCCAGATGGCCTCCGATCGCGACGTCGAGGGCGCCGAGGCTCTCGGCCAGCTCATCCTCGACAACCCCGACGCCCGCTTCTACGACGGCAAGGTGAAGACCGCCCGCTTCTTCGTGCACAACATCCTGCCCGAGGTCGACGCGCTGGTGCGCTCCATCAAGTCCGGCGATCGCTCCGCGCTGGAGATCGTCTTCTGATGGGAGCCCTGCTGCTCGCGATCCTGGTCTCCGCGCTGGCCCTGGGCGGCTGCTGCGGCGATCTGCGCCCCAGCGCCAAGGCCCCGGTCGACGCCCCCCGCGTCGAGCGCTCGCCCGGGCCCGTCAAGGTCAACGCGGTGGACCTCTCCTCGGCCTACGCCCACACCCTCTCCTCCCCCCCTCGGCATGTCGCCTGGAGGGACTACCAGGGCAAGGCGCTGGCGGTCTCCGGCGAGGTGGTCCGAAAGGGGGAGCGGCTGGGGAGCTACGAGGTGGCGCTGCGCGGCGAGGGCGACGGGGAGGTGATCTGCCTGGTGCCCGAGGGGGGCGCAGGCGGGGTCGACGATCTGCACATCGGCCAGAGCGCCACGCTGGTCGGGGTCGGGGCTGGCTGGCTGGGCGGGCCGGTGCTGCGCGACTGCGCGCTCGCCCCGGAGCGGCGCTGATCCTGCCGGCGCGCTCCTTGACCCTGGGCCCTGCTCGATGCTGGAGATCGCCGGTCGGCGACCTGCGCCCAGCCCCGTCGACCCGGGCCTGAGCGTTGAAAAGCCGCGGCGCGGGAGAGAGGCGTTGTCTGGACAGAGGTTGCCCCCTATGATGTGGGTCGCCAGGAGATCCAAGGAGGCAACATGGCAGAGGGCGTTGACACCCCCACCGAAGAGGCCAAGGACTCGACCCTCGTCGCGCAGATCATGGTCCAGATCGCAGCGGCGCAAGGCGAGGACGAGTACAGGGAGCTTCGCGACCAGCTCTGGTCGCTGGGCGACGCGGCGATCCCGACGATGCGGGAGGCGCTGACGAGCCTGTCGATGCGCCAGCGCATGGCCTCGGCGTGCAACCTGGGGAGGCTGGGCGATTACGCCAGCATCCCGGACCTGATCGCGCTGCTGGGCGACCCCTCGGGGCGTGTGCGGGAGATGGCGATCTTCGGCCTCGGCGTGCTGGGCCGGCCCCAGGCCATCAAGCCCATCCTGGCCTGCATGAGCGATTACGACGCCGACGTGCGCGTCCGGGCGCTGATCGCGCTGCGGGATCTGGGCTACGGCATGATGGAGTCGGCGCTGACCCAGGCCATGCGCGACGAGGCTTACAACGTCCGCGAGCAGGCCATGGGCTACATGCGGGCCGAGGCCACCCCCGCCTCCCTGCACGTGATCCTCCTGACGCTCCTAGAGCCCGAGCTCAAGATGCAGTCCATGGCCGAGGCCACCCTCGACAGGATCGTGCCGCTGTGCGATCCGGGCGCCTTTGGGAGCCTCAAGGGCAAGATGACCCCGCGGCAGGTGCGGCTGGTGCTCAACTACCTCGAGAGCCGCAACCTGCACGAGGTCTGGCCGGCCATGCACGGCGCGCTGGCCAGCCAGCTGAGCGCCCCGGCCCAGCAGCGCGGGCTGGACAAGTACGGGCGAATCCTCAATGAGCCCGCGGAGTTCGAGTACCTGGAGCGGGCGTGGCTGCGCGACGAGGCGGTCGACATGCTCGTCGATCACTTCACGGAGTCGGAGTCGGGGCGCAGCGTCCTGCTGGTGGGGCCGCCGGGCTCGGGCAAGACGGCCATCGTCCATGAGGTCGTCCGGCGCCTGGAGGAGGCCCGCTCGGATCTGATCGTGCTGGAGACCAACACCAGCGAGCTGATGACCAACACGCGCTACCTGGGCGAGTGGGAGACGAAGCTCAAGGAGATGGCCACCGCCATCATGGAGCACGACAAGGACGTGCTCATCTACATGAAGAACCCCAACGATCTGCTCGGCGCCGGCGCCCACTCCAAGAGCGACGAGAGCTTCGCGGACTTCTTCAAGCCCTACCTGGAGCGCGGCGATCTGCAGATGATCGCCGAGGCCACGCCCGAGTCCCTCAAGAGCGGCCTGGGGCGCGATCCGGGCTTCATGCGCCTCTTCATGCAGGTCCGCGTCGAGCCCATGGACGAGGCGCAGACCGGCGCCGTGGTCGCCCACCGCGTCGGCGAGGCGCGCGGGCGCGGGGATCGGCCGGTGACGGCGTCGGGCGACACCGTCGACCAGATCGTGGACCTGTCGCGCTCCTTCTACACCCGCTCCGAGGCCCCCGGGCGGGCCTGCGAGCTGCTCGACGACGTGATCGAGCACGCCGGGCGCGCCAGGGCCCGCGGGCTGGAGCCGGGCGCGCCGCTGGCGCTCTCGCCCGAGGACGTGCCCTCGACGCTGGCCGAGACGACCGGGCTGGACATGGCCCTGCTCGACGACAGGGTGGCGCTGGACATCGATCGATGGCGCGGTTGGTTCTCCGAGCGGCTCATCGGCCAACGGCCCGGGATCGAGGCGATGCTCTCGCGCGTGGCGCTGGTCAAGGCCGGCCTGCGCAACCCCTCGCGCCCCCTGTCCACCCTCTTCCTCGTCGGCCCGACGGGCGTGGGCAAGACCTACTTCGCCCAGCTCGTCGCCGAGCGCCTCTTCGGCTCGGCCCAGCGCATGGTCCGCTTCGATCTGTCCGAGTACCACGGCCACAACGCCCTCCAGAAGCTCGTCGGATCGCCCCACGACAAGGATCGCGAGGGCCTGCTGACCGAGGCCATCCGGCAGCAGCCCTACTGCGTGCTGCTCTTTGACGAGTTCGAAAAGGCCGACCCCGAGGTCTACCACCTCTTCCTCCAGATGCTCGACGAGGGCCGCCTGACCGACGCCCGCGGCCGCACCGCCGACTTCCGGCAGGCGCTCATCCTGATGACCTCCAACCTGGGCTCGGCCCACCTCAACCCCACCCCCCTGGGCTTCGGGGGCTCCGGGGGCCTCGAAGGCCACATCCGCCGCCGCATGGAGGAGGTCTTCCAGCCCGAGTTCCTCAACCGCCTCGACGACGTGATCGTCTTCGAACCCCTCGGCGCCGAGGAGATCCGCCGGATCGTCGACCTTGAGGTCGCCGCCGCCGCGAAGCGCCGAGGCTTCCGCCGCAGGGGCCTGCGCCTGGAGCTGACCGACGCCGCGCGCGACTGGCTGGCCCGCCGCGGCTTCTCGGCGCGCTTCGGCGCCCGCGAGCTCAAGCGCTGCATCGAGCGCGACCTGCTCACCCAGGTCTCGGCCCAGCTCGTCGCCCGCCCCCTGTCCTCGGGCGCCCGCGTCGTCCACATCGACGCCGCCGAGGAGCTCATCATCCGGCTGCTGGACGCCCCCGATCGCCACGAGCCCCAGATCGCCGCCGCGCCCCCCGACGCGCCGGCTCCCCTGCTCGCCCGCCGCCCCGATCCCGGCCTCTGAGGCGACCCGCCATGACCGACGAGCCAGCCCGCGATCCCGACGAGAACCCCTACTGGGCCGAGCCCGAGCCGCACCCCGACCCGTCCCTGGGCTGCATCCGGCGCGGCCTGTGCTGCCGCACCAGCCCCGGCTGGTTCGCCCCCGGGCAGGCCGAGCAGGCCGCGGCCGCGCTCGACATGACCCCCGACGACTTCGTCCGTCAATACCTCGTCATCGACTGGATCGATCTGCCCGAGGCCGGCCGCGTCCACGTCTTCGCGCCCGCCAAGCTCGCCCGCGACGGCCTGCCCCTGGAGCCCTGCGGCGAGGCCGTCTCCTCGCTCTACAGCCACCTCAAGGGCCGCTGCATCTTCTACCTCGGGGAGCCGACGACGCCCGGCTCACCCAGCGGCTGCCGGATCTACGCCGCTCGCCCCGTCGAGTGCGCCCGCTACGACTGCACCCACGATCCCGCCCTGAACCTCTCCCACCGCGCCATCGCCCTCCAATGGCAGCAGCGCGCCGACGCCGACGATTGAGAGGACACGTCGATCATGCAACTCCACCCCCTGTCCCCCTCCTCGTTGCACAAGGAGGGGGGACCCTCGCGGTTGGGGCAAGACGGATCGGCGGGTCGACTTCGTTGACGGGCAAGGAGAGATCGGCGCGTCGACTTCGTTGATGAGATCCGCACGTTGACGGTCCCCCCAGGCTCGCGCCTGGGGCTACAATTTGTCCAGGGACGCCCCTGCGGGGCTGGCGAGGGGCGTCGGCGTGCGTGGGGCGTGTCCCCAGGGTCGAACTCACAGGAGATGTCGGGGGATTGGGAAGCAGACATCGCGCGTCCTTGAGAGGGTCTGTCCCCCGATTATTGAAGGCCCATCGCCAGCCCCGCCGTATGGCGGGGCGACCCAGGACAAAACCCAAGGCCCGGGCGCGAGCCCGGGTGGAACGTCAACGTGCGGATCACACCAACGAAGTCGACTCGACGATCCCGACGTGCCCGTCATCGAAGTCGACTCGATGATCTCGACGTGTGCGTCAACGAAGTCGACTCGATGATCTCGACGTGTGCGTCAACGAAGTCGACTCCCCGATCCCGACGTGTCCGTCGTCGAAGCCAACCCGCCGGGATCGCCTTGTCCCTCACCGTCGGTCGCCTGAAGGACCGTACGCCCTCCCATCGGAGGCCCCACGCAGGGCTCGTCTTGTCCAGCAAGCGCTCCCCGATTGTCTCGCCATGATCTCCCTTAGCCCGTGACAGCGGCGCCCTCCATCAATAGACTCCGGCCGGACGATGACCCCGGTTGAACCGCAAACCTCAGAGAGGACTCGAATGTCACGACGCAAGGACGCCCTGGACTACCACCGAGAAGGACAGCCCGGCAAGATCGCCATCCGCCCCACCAAGCCCGTCGAGACGCAGCGCGATCTCTCGCTGGCCTACACCCACGGCGTCGCCGAGCCCTGCCTGGCGATCGCCGAGGACGTCTCGCGCGTCTACGACTACACGGCCAAGGGCAACCTCGTGGCCGTCGTCACCGACGGCACCGCGGTGCTGGGCCTGGGCGACATCGGCCCGGAGGCCTCCAAGCCCGTCATG